>Ga0182738_1007211_pt1 | contig 11342 bp, 8 predicted proteins | sample eDN5th30CBELigMG_FD_128876 | JGI IMG/M metagenome (GOLD analysis project Ga0182738, IMG submission 128876) | Enriched Miracle-Growth compost microbial communities from Emeryville, California, USA - eDNA 5th pass 30_C BE-Lig MG (version 2)... ...
CTGGAAACCATGCCACTAAATAAACCTCCTTTAGGCTTTTCAGCTTCAACTGTCATAGAAGGAGTAGCTTCAGTCTTTAGTTGGCTTGATGTTAGACCACTAAACAATCCACCTTTTGGTTTTTCAGTCTGAGATTCAACAGTCATAGAAGGAGTAGTTTCAGTCTTTGGTTGACTTGGGGCCGTGCCGCCAGTAGCTTCGGGTTTGGGTTGACTTGAAAGAGAGCTGCCAAAGAGTCCTCCTGTGGATGGTTGACTTGCAGAAGTGAGATTTCCAAACAAGCCTCCTTTGGGTTTTTCAGCAGGAGTTTCAGCAACCATTTCAGTCTTAGGTTGTTGTTGACTGCCAAAGAGAGGAGCTGTTTCTGTTTTTGCTGACAAATTACCAAAGAGTCCTCCTTTTGGCTTCTCTTGTTCTTGTTCTTGGGCTTGTTGGATTTGTGGAGCTTTTTCAGGAACAATTTCTGTGGCAGGAGTAGTTATTTTAGCGTTGCCACCAAAGAGACTTGCTGGGGTCTTGTTATCCATCAAGTTTCCAAAAAGACCAGCCTTTGGCAACCCGCCCTCGGTCTTAATATTTGAACTGAACAAACTCTTGGATTGGGAGCCTGAAGGTGAAGGAATAGCAGTTCCAAATAACTTGGTTTTGTCAGTACCTAATTGTAAACCTTCGGCTGCTGGTGCCTTTGGCTCTTCTTGAATTAAATCTTTCTTTTCTATAACTGGTGCGGCGGCTTTTTAAAAATTTAGATGCTCCTTTTCTTAAAAAACAATCACTTACCAATGGTGCTGCTAATATTGAAAAGTCCACTCATAGGTTTATTACCAGTGATTCCAGATAAATTTCCAAACAACCCACCAGCCTTAGGTGCCTCAGTTTCTTCTTTTGGTTTCTCTGTAACTTCTGTGATAGGGGTGGTCGTCTTTTGGTTAGTGAATAAAAAACCTCCTTGAGAAGCAAATATTGATGCTGGTTGGGATTGGAATAAACCTGCAGGCTTTTCTTCTGATTTTTGAGCTTGTAATGAAGACCCAAAAATGCTTGTTGTTTGTTGAACTGGCTGTACTGGTTGGGTTTCTTTTTGGGTATTATTGAAGAGACCGAAACCAGTCTAGTGAAAATCAAAAACTATTCTCAAATAAAATGTTGTACAGTTGATGAAGGAACAGCTTGAGTTTGGCTTGCGGCGGTATTATTGAAAATACTGAAAGAAGTTGAGGTGATATTTTGATCATTCTGGAAAGAAAAATTAGAAGCCTCGAGAAAAGAACTTTTTACGATGGTGGTAGATTCCAAATTTTGTTTTGAATCCAAAATATTACTATTATCCAGAATTTCCATCTTTTCAGGGGATCCTTCTTCGACAACCTGACTTCTTTCTTGAAGAAGTTCACTGGGAAGTTTTAACTTGACAATTCTAATTCATTATTATCTTGGCTGCATCATTATTGTCACGTACCTTCTTCTTGAAATATCATCAGACTAAAAGATTAAAAATCAATAATTATGCTCACACTTACTGTAGATTGGTTGAGACTTTGGATATTTCCCCAACCTAATTTGCCTGCTTGTTCTAATCTTCTGAGAGGGGAGACAAAAAGTCTTCCTGTTGTTCTATTAAAAAGAGTCAAACTTGGAAATCTTGGAGAGAGGGTTCTAGTTACTTCCTAGAATCACTTTGGACTAACTAAATATTAGCGAAATCACTTAAAATTTATACATTATAGCCACTTCGATTCATTGCTCCATTTCTGCCTCGGTCATCCTGACTCTGTAAGTTTTAAGGCATAATATTATCATAAAAGTACTCTTAGTAAATCATTTACAGTATTCCTATCATAATTATCTTCTGCCTTTCTCTTCATTTGATGCAAAATGTATTAACTTTTCACAGAGATCAAATGTTTTTTTACACCTATCTTTTGATAAATTTTTATTTGCGACGCTTCTCATTTTAAAAATCCCCGAAATTCCTTCGAATCTAATTTCTCCAATCATTCTCTCCTATTTTCCATGGTACACTGACTGAAGAAATTTTTTCTCCTTTATGCCTTACGTTCCTCTTTTTAAAAAGAAACAAATTTTTGCCCTCAGTATTTCCATCCTTGGCATTTTTCCTGTTATTCTCTCAGAAAATTTTTAATTTGGTATCTATCACCAAGAAATAATCAGATTTTGGGATATTGTAATTAAAAGGGTCGATTTTGAATATTGGAGACAATAAAATAATAGATAGATATGTAATACCTCAAATAGATTTCACTGCTGCTGTTGTTGCTGCTTTTCTTCTCTCAAGTGGGAAGGGGTGGGTGGGAAAAATACAAATTAAAATTATGTAGATATTACTTTATTAATAAAAATATATAATAAAATCATTTTTATTTACAGTAAACTCTAATTGATTTATCACACTTCAGTTGTAGTAATTCAAAACATTTTTTTTTCCTCACACATTTTTATTTTCTATTCCATTTCCATCTGATCTTTTTGATCCAATCCTTCCATCTGGAATCCACTCTGCGAATTTGGCAGAGACTGCTCCTGTACTTGTACTCCATTCTGATTTTGAAGACTATCTGACCCATTGTAACTCCATCCTAGTGGAAAATTATTTCTTCTAAATTCATTTGAAATATTCTTCTTACCTGCATAATTTTGCCCAGGCTCTTGTATCGTGTCGCCGAAAGATCCAATTGGTGCTTCTGTAAACTCCTATTAAAAAATGTTAGCTCTTTTATATCCAAATTCTCATCTTACGGGATCGAAATTTGAGACATCGAGCTCATTTTGGATGATGGGGAGATAAGGGGCCTTGAGTTCTTTTCTTAAAAAGGCGTCCCAGTTCACTCCTTCGAACCAAGGATGAGCTTTAATGTCTTCGGCGTCGTTGGGGCCACCGCCGAGTCTTTTATCAGGTTCTTTTCTGAACAATCCTTCGAGTAAACTCTTTGCGTTGAAACTCAAATATGCAGGATATTTCAGGGTGTAATATTTGATTTTTTGGAACAAATCTTCTCTATTGGGAGTGTAAAAGGGAGGAAGACCAGTGAGCATTTCAAAGAGGATAGCACCTAAAAAGGAGTTAATGACCAGATTTTTCTTTTAGAATCTTGGAAAGGGCGGCAAATAACAAGGAAAAATTCATACCCAATGTCCACCAGTCAACAGCTTTGCCGTGACCCCATCTGAAAAGAATTTCGGGAGCAAGGTATTCGGGTGTTCCGCAAACTGAATTTGCTTCTTTATTGCCCTTTACGCCTTTCTTTGAAAGCCCAAAATCAGTCAGTCTGACGTAGCCATCTTTATCCAAGAGCACGTTCTCTGGTTTAAGACTAGTTCCTTTAGCAAAACGAATAAGAATGCAATGTACTCTCTGTAGACTATATCAAATTTATGCAAATGCTCCAAAGCCAAAAGGATCTGAACGATATAGAATCGTGCGCTAAATAATCAGAAAGGGGCAGTTTTTATCGTTACTTTTCTTCACTAAATTGTCTCTTCTTCTGCAGCAGGTTAAACAGCTCGCCACCGGGGCAGTATTCAAGGGCAAAGTAGAGTTTTTTCTCAGTTTGGAAGGCATAAACCATTTTAATGATAAAAGGATGAGAAATTTCGATCTACAACAGGATAACGCAAGTAACAAACCTAAATTACCAAAATATTTCTCTCTACTTTAACATGTGTCTTTTGGTTTCTCTGCTCGATTTTGTTCTTTTTCAGGATCTTGAGGGCATATATGGTTCCTGTATCTTTCTTGCGGGCTAACAAAACCTCCGCATAGGACCCTTTCCCAATGACTGAGATCAGTGAAAAGCTATTCACATTCACTTTATCTGTAAGCTTTTCCTTCTGCTCTTCGTATAGATTTTCAATAAGGCCATTCATGATTGATCTGCTTTGAAAAGTAGATCTGAACTTTTATTTTATAAAGCTTTCCGATTAAACAAGTAATAATATATTTGGAAAATGCAAATTTCCATGTCTCTCGTTTTCAACCTGATTCATTGTCCAACAAAAAATTAGGCCCTCCCCTCGCCAGACTCATTTCCTGCTCTGAGCCGAAACTCGCAATCTCCTCTTCCACCTAAATCCCCTGCATAAATTAAACTATCCTTAATATCTCCTAAAGCCACTAAAAATGCTTAATTATCCCTTCCCAAAGAACATTCCATCTTCTATAATGAAGCTTCCACGTCACATAGAAACAAAAATCGCAAGTCTTGGAGACCAAACTCAAGGGTAAAAGAAGGGCTTAATAAATTACAGTATTTTAAGTTTATGGGCAAACTTATTAACACGCAAGGTCAATTATTAGAATTATAATTATTTCGTGTGATCCATGAATTTGACATTCAGGACATCTGGACATGATAATCAGTTCATTAATCTTTGAGCTCCTATTTTATTTGTCCTTAAGCCTGAACTTCGGATTATTGTAGCTAATTAAAGTCACAAATCAAATAAAAGGTTTTTTTCGACATTCAAGCAACAAACCTCAAGAAATTTTTCACATTGGCACATTTTAATCAATCCTGAATCTGTTTATTAAAAGGCTTTTCGCCGCGCTATTTCACTTGTTGCCAATTAACAACTTTTACTTGATACAATGCCCAAAGAATGTTCTTCATTTTTTAATCACATATCCAAATTGATATTTTACCTTGAAAAATTTCTTTCTCTCTCTGTTTTCTTGAAAAACACTTTCTTTCTATCGTCTCTTAGGAGAAATTTCGACCAAAAAAGTCCCTTTTTGTCTTTAGGGTTTTTTATTCACAGGATTTTTAAAAAGAAATTTTAACCGCATTTTTTTTCAAAACATGAAAATGTTTATTATTAAAATCACAGGGTCTCGGGAAAATTAAAAATGCTCCACGGGCTTGAAAGATTTACGAAATCCCGCCACAAGGAAGTTTTCGATGTTGTAAAGATATGTTTAGGTAAATCTGTATCAATAATTCAATAATTATCACACAATTAAAAAAAGATAAAAAAATCTTGCCAAATTAATATATTTTATGAAATCAATTTAGGCTATCACAAGTGCTGATATCAAAAAATCTTTTTATTATTTTTCTGCACTCTTCTGTTATACTGTATGGAATGTTTTCATTTCAACGTTTAGTCATGTAAAATCCACATCTCATGTAAAAAAAATCAAAAATTGTAAATTTTTTAATTCTTGAATGACACCATTTTATTAATTCAAACGATGCATTGCGAGCAATTTATTAAAAAAAGCACGTACTTCATCCTAAAAAAGTCGTCACATTAAACAAAGAAAAAAGCTTTTTGCTGGCAAAATCTTTTTATTTGCTACTTTATTAACTTTTATCCAAGTTGAGGATTTTTTCTTCGGATTAAACCTGTGCTGCCTTTGCTGCACCATCGTCCTCTATCGTTCTCGCTGTGATAGTATATCTCTTAAACAGCCATAACTTAGGTGTTTTTTCCCATCAGAACGGCAATAATGACTCTTTTTCTCGGAAGATATAGAGGAATATTGGCAGGACAGAAAGCTCAAAAGAGGAGTATGATGATGGTGCCATTACCATTCGTAGCTTTGTTCGATCAAAATTATTCCACCATGAATGAATGCACTATGCCAATATTTAATCGCTTTTAACAACTTCGGGTTATTTTTTGTTGGTTATATTTTATTGCAATTTTTGTCGAAAATAAACTTGACTGAATTACAATTTCTCACTCTGATAGCTTTTTTAAAAATTAATTAATTTTTCCATGAATCCATCCCAACAAAATCCTGCTGAATCTTTTTCTTTTCTATGCTTTGTAACTCCACTTTTCTCGTTCCATCTCTTTTGAAAGCCTTGCTGTGCCCTTGAAATCTTCATATCCCTTTGATTGTCTCACCTCCGCTTTTGAGGAATTTTAAAACATGAAAATCAATGAGCAATCGAGGTATTGCGAGGATTTAATGAATTTTCATGAGGTTTTGTATAGAAACATGCTCTGAGGTACCTGCTATATTCTTCTCTAAAAACACGCAAAACTCATTAATTATCAATAATTTACCGAACTACTATTAAAATAAACAAACCAATTAATAATTCAAAAGAATGGTAATTGACGTTTATTATTTGTATCAAATATTGTATAATATTTTACGAAATCATTGTTCATTATTCACTCTTAATCACCAAGAGAATCGCTCCATTCAAAAAATTTTTTTAATCTTTAAAAATTTTATTTTCTCTTCTTGAAATATTAGACTTGCCCTCGACTATATTATTTCATGATCAAAACGAAATCCAAATAAGATTGCTGAAGAGCGCTGTTTCGCTCAAAACATCATACTTTAGAGGTTGTTTTTTCGAAAGATTTAATTAAATTAATGAGTGAAACAAAACATATAGAAATTTCGCATTCAAAAAAGGACTTTTTTCATCGAAAGCTTTTGACAAATTTTTAGAGGTACAAAATTTTAATACTCACGGTGCGTAGGTATTCTTGTCATTTGTTGACACAAACTACTTCAGTCAAATGAAAGAACTCAAAGGTTCTTTCCTTCAAAAAATTCTTGAGCCTTCTATTTTATTTGAGAAAAAATTGGTTTTATTGAAATTTTTCTCAAATTGCTTGAATAGAATTCTTCGCAAAAGGAATCATTTGAATTTTCCTAGAATTTCACAAGAAAGCCAAATATCATAGTCCCTTAAAATCGCACAAATACAGTATTTATAATCATTTTTCGCTGATTTTACTATTATCTGAGTTCTGAAAAGTGATTTAGACTTTTTATTCCCTTCTTTCTTTCGAAAAATCTCTTTTATTCAGATTTTTTTTTTGAAAGTTTTATGATTGATTATGTATGAGTCTTCAATTAAGAAGTTTTGCTTTGAGAAATTTCAACCAAAAAAATTTTTTTCCGAAAACTGTTTTTCCCATAAAAAGAGAGAAATCCACCAAAAAAACTTTTTTGTCACTTCCTAATTTTTCCTCGTTCCTTTTCTTGAATTTTCAACAATTTTTTTCAGAAATTATTCAAAGAGTCAAATTATTAAAATTTTTTTTATTCAAGATAAAACATCTCGTAGAAATTATTCAGATAAAAATTTCTGTATAAATTTTTCATTCGTAATTTTCAAACCGGAAAATTTTTTTTCGGGAAGAGTTTTTTAATAAAGATAGAAATAGGAAATTTGAATAGAATTAAAAATAAATAAATGCTTTCCTTTTCATAAATATACTAACTTTATATAGCGTATGTAAAATAATTAAAATCCCTTTCTATTATCTAATTAGCCCAGCCAGCAAGATCATCTTCATCAGAATCTTCTTCCTTCTTTTGTTGTTGCTTTTGGAATTCGAGCATAGCTTCAGTTTGCTTTTGAATCTTGGCATCCTTAGCCAATTCAGCTTCAATCTTACTATCTCTCCATTCACTTGGTAACTTATAGAACTATTCAAATCATTTTAAAACACCTCAAATAATTGTATTTTTACGCTAATCTTCTTATCCTTTCCTCCTGTAATCAAAATGCCTGATTTTTCCAACCATTGGATCTTTGTAACACCTCCAACGTGAGCCTTAATGGCATCTAACCATCAATTTAGAATCGTTATAGACTTACAAAAAACTTACAAATAGGGGCAGCTTTACGAGCATCCCAGAAAGTCACGTTGCCGTCTTCATCTCCACTGTAAAGCTCAGTTCTAGAGGGTGACCAGGCAACATATCTCAACTAATTTTTTATTAAAACTATATACATGAACTCCAAAATTCACTATACCTTTGGCTTGCCTTGGAGATTTGCGATATTGTGAGCGTACTTTTCTTTACCGGGCTTTTGAAGGTCAATAAGAGCCAAAACACCATCATCATAATTAGCAGTAATCAAGTAATTCTTCACAGGGTCAAAGAAAACTCCTCTAATTGCTCCCTTTGTGTGTGCTTGGAATGAATGTAAGATTTCAGGAATCACCTAATAATTAGAATTAATAAATCGATTCTTTAACCCCCAAATATTACTGGAGAGATGTCATAGATGAAGACACGACCGCTTCTGGAAGTAATAAAAACTCTCTTATTTTCTCTATCAGCAGCCAAGCCAGTCAATTGGTAATTACCAATGCTTCCAACATCACTACTAACAGTAGCACCGCAGTAAATGTCTATTATAGTTTAGTTTTTCAATCTCAAATCAAATTCCTCAGTTACCAGCAACGACAGACTCTTTTCTGTGGTTATATACCTTGAACTTCTTATCTTCACTGACAGTGTAAACATATTCAGAAATAGGGTCGAAGTAGACGCCCATAATTCTGGAAGTATGAAGCTTATAATCAGCAATCTAAAGGGATTATGAGCGGAAATTTTTTATTCGTTCAGTTACCACTTCTTCGAATTTAGTATAACTCAAATCAGCAGCGACTTTCAAAATTGTCAAGCTACCATCGTCCTTACCGATAAGGAGATTGTTTGAGGTTTGATCCCAATGCATGCAGATGACTTGACTTTGAGAAGTCTTGACCCACAATTTTTCAAACTTGATTTCATTTTCAATGTCTTCCTTTTGTAAATAGCACTCCACAGCTCCGACAGTCACCAAAGTGCCCTTAGGTGCAGCCTTTTCCCAAGGCATCTTCATGTTAGTCACGTAAGAGTCAACACGGGAAGCAACGCTCATATCACTTATTGCCACAAACAACAATTCTAGAAGAAAAATTACGCTTGAATTCCCATGCTTTACTATTACTTTCATCAGGTTGGTAGATAAAATCTCTAACACCCAAAACAAGGCCTTCAAGACTGCCAAGATGTTTTGGTGGTTGGACAACAGCTTCAGGAGCAAAATTATCAAGCTAATACTCAAATTCAGCATTTCCAAATCGATTCAAAAACTCACCTGAAGGAAGCGCTTAAAGACATCAGAACTGATAATATCGGTTCTTGTGACGAGATGCTATTCATTTATTAGATTGATGTGTGAATTAATCAATGTACTTTAAGATATTTCTCCAAGCCTTCTCTTCTTCTTTCTAATTCGGTTGCTTGCTTGATAGCAAGAAGACTCTTGCCAGGAAGAGCAGGCAAATTGCCGTAGATAGGTCTCAAGGCCTTGTCGAGAGTATCGAATTCGCTAAATCTCTTTTCGACATTCCACTTTTCGGAACCCTTCTTGGAGATCTCAATTTGGTAGAAGACGACAACCTTCTTTCCTTCGGGCATCTCCTTATAGGTGGGAACTGCGACCTAAGAAAATTTTAGAACAAGACTCCGAGGTTTGATCTACTAAAAATGGGGATATTGATTCCATAATGGATATAAATAAATTTAATTTAATATATTGCAATAAGGAAACCTTTGATTTTCTTTAAAAGTTTTCAAGTGACTATAAATAATTTCTTCAAGATCGAAATTTATTGGATGAAATTTCTCTTTAGATCTTTTGATCACTCCGTTGTGAAAAACAGTGAGATTTTGCGTTCTTATCTAATAGGATATCAATAATTCCGCCTCTTGAGTCGATGTTGAAGCATCCTCTTTGAGTTGAAGCCTTATTATGAGAGTTAATAGTCTCAAGCATTTTGTTAATAAAGAATTTCTTGCTTTTTTATCCTTATTTTTTCAACAAAAACCCAAATAATTTTCTGTGACTTTTTTAATTAAGAATTGAAATTCTTTATCTCGTAAAGATTTAACCATAAAGTGACGTGTCCTTGCCTATAACCAAAAGATATTGATTCGTCATTCAAAATTTACCAAATTCGATCTTTAACTTGGTTTTTCAATGGATGCATCAAGGTCTTTGTAAAATAAATAGATTCGACTTTATTCTCAATCTCTCTGCCTTGAAAATAATTGAGAGATTATTTTGCGTATCAAACTTGCATTTTTCAAAGAAGAACCAAACAATAAAAATTGGACTAGCTAAACTCAACTGTATGAATTTCATTAAAAATTATAAGAAAAATGATCCAAAGACAAGAAACTTTCTCTTTTGAGCCTCTCTCAAATTTTTAAAGAATTCTTATCAAATGTCATGGCTTTTCCAGAGTTTACAGATTTAACTTTGAGATTGAGCTTTCCTCTCATTTCTTTAAAAAAAATTTTTTACTGATATTTTTTCAGTCTGAGATTGAGTATTGAGAAATCAGAGAAAATTAATTAAAATCTTTTTTACTTTTTTTCTTCAAGAGTCGCACTGAAACTCTTCCTGACCGAAGGAATTTATTTTTCATCCAAGACAATTAGCAAGTTCGAATTTAAATATACTTCACTCTTTTTATGGTTAGACTTTTTAGTTATTTCTGGAGAAAATATTTTATTCACAGATATTCGAACTTCCTCAACGTATGAGTTTAACTATTTTTCTCTATCAAATATTTTCTTTTCATTAATGAAAACCATTTAAAAAAAAACTTAAGAAAATAACACAAGACAAGAAATAAAATTTTTATGAGGCATTTTTTTTTCAAGGTCTAAGAAAAAAATCTTTATTCATAAACACGTAATCTTCCTGTTCTTAACCTCTAAAAATTCAAAAAAAGTGCAAAAATGTGTCAAAATAACTTTTGTTCTTCTGATTCAGAAAAAATTCTAAAGAGATTGTTTCAAAGCTAAAGTTTCAAATTTTATTGGTCCAAAAATCAAACCTCTAAAAATGTTCCCAAGCCTTGGGCATGCTCAGTTTACTCAATATCTTAATGCAGCTGAAGGAAGTACACTCTTAAAGCTGCAAGAATTCTCCTGTGAACCTACAGAAGAGAGATTGTTTTGTTTGAAAATTGTATAAACTTCAATTTGCTCCTCTATTGTTCTAAAATTTCTTTACTTTTACGTATATTTTATTGGGGAAAATAGATTTGACCCTGAGCTTGAAATTTCTCTTGCTCATGGCTCAGGCAAAGCTTGCCCTTTTCCTCGAGGAAGGATTCAAAATTTTGAAAAAGTTGAAAAATAAGAAATTTACTTCGATATAAAACCTTTAAAAATATCATAAGCAAATAACAACACATGAACTGATTTTTCAGTGGCCGGCCTTTAAAGAGAATCAACAAACAAGAAAGCTTGGTTATCAGCCTCCAACAATGTAAGATAGAGATATCTTCTGTACTTGCTCTCATTTGCTGTTGGTTTCATTAACAATATATATTCTTTCTCAATCTATGAATTGCCGTGTGTATAATAAATTATTATCTTTCAATTTTTAATGTAAGTAAGATTAATTTACAGGTGATTTGGAAACATATAACATCTCAGAATCATATGTTGCATGCTGTTCGCAGCTGCACTTTTTTCATATTCTAGTCGTTTCGCTGTGAACTTTTCAACATTTTAAATTCTCTTCTTCTTCTTCTTCTTCTTCTTCTTCTTCTTC
>Ga0182738_1007213_pt1 | contig 11341 bp, 4 predicted proteins | sample eDN5th30CBELigMG_FD_128876 | JGI IMG/M metagenome (GOLD analysis project Ga0182738, IMG submission 128876) | Enriched Miracle-Growth compost microbial communities from Emeryville, California, USA - eDNA 5th pass 30_C BE-Lig MG (version 2)... ...
AACTGACGTCAGAAAACATACAGCAAGAGACTGGAAAGATGAAAATAAAAGGTTAGAGGATTTGCTGGATTCTTACTATGTCTCTCAGACCCTTTTTTGATTTCTATTGAGGAAAAATTATTCTCTTACACATCTTAAAACTCAGAAATATTCGCATAAATAGCGAAGTCAGAAACATTGATGTTTTTCCCTGGATTTTGAATTAAGGAATCAGATGAATAACCCCTTCTGGAATTAGAAGAAAAGTTTTTTTGTGAGTTTTATGCAGTTTATTTTGACGATCAACATTTTTGAGTTGATTTCGAGTTATTAATGCATCAGCCATAAAAATTGCAGAAAAACTAGTCTTTATATCCCTTCACTGGTTCGACTGACAGTTAAAAGAAACTTTTAGTTCAAGGCAGTTTTTGAAGGTGATGCTTCAAGTTTAATCACTCGACAAGGAAAAAGTGTGTTGTTCTGATAAAGAGTTGAAATCATAGAATTCCGAAATAGAGTGCATACCTCAAATAATAAGATAGCAAATTTATTCATCAGGTATGGAAGAAGTGTATCAGAATTGTTTTTCATTTCTTAGAAATTAAGAGTTTGTGATTTCGAGGAGTTTGTGGTTTCGAGTATATTTTTTGAACAAGAAATCAAAATTCAGTGAGGAACCTTGAGAATTTGAAGAGTAAAGCCTAAACATAAAACGAGTCTTGCCCGTAAAATGGCAGCAGAATTTAGTTTTGCGCCCAAGAGTACTAAAAAAATAAATATGGCTTGTCACAAACATGTTATTTTATTCCAAACAAGTTTCATCAAAAAACCTATGATCTACATGGAGAACCTCAAGGTCCCTATCATTTCTGGGTTTAACAAGAAAGATGACGTAAAGGAAGCCCAGATTGGACTTAAAATTTCTCAACTGCTTTCTTCTAACCGACTTGGTGTCAAAAGTGCGCCTTTAAACTAGGATGAAATTTACAGTTGAAATTTGTTGGGCGCGGCACCCTTTGGAGATATTTATTTTTCTGACATTCACTTCAATATGGAGAGATCACAAGCTCACAACATCTTCTCTAAATTATCCAAATTTCTAAGAGATGTATTATCTTGTAATTGGAAGGACAATTTGCTTAACAGAAATAAATTGAGCGTAAAAGGTGAACAGTAGAATTGATACAAGTCATATTCTTTTGCTCATTCAAGAAAATCTGATAAGAACATTCAAAAACGGCATGAAGAGGCAGAAAATCTGATTAACAATAAAATTATATAGAATTTCAAATAAAAATTTGAATAATTTTATTCCTTTCAATCTGATATGATAAACTTTGATAACGAAGATTCTGGAAAGCCTATATAAGCATTTTTCTCTTCCTGTTTCTCTGAAGATGATGGTGTCCTTTTGTTTAGGAATTTGTATCTAAGAAAACGCAAGATTTTTTTGGAAAAAAATGTTCATCCTAAACGAATAGAAGAAATGATTTTGTCAAAATGGCAAATTTTAAAAGAAAAGATCACCTCAAATCTGATGAAGAAGAATAAATTTTTGCTTAAAGCTATGAAAAGCAAAGTGTCTTAGAAAGTCCTTGGAAACTCTGTAATTTCTCAATCTTATTGCTACTGCTTAAATTTTTCAAGGAATTTATGGAGAATGAGCATTGGGATTTGGTTTTAGCCAGTTTTTCAGGTGAGGTTTGCAAAGATCCACCTCTAGATAGAAAATGATACTATCAGACGAATGGCAGTTAGACTGATCCTCGACTTATTCCGAATTAAAATTTTGTGCTAAAACCTTTTTGAATTAATTAGTTTCACTCTTTTTTGACTTGCTAATTTTGTTCTCGCCTACTTTTTTTCCCAAATTTATCCCTGATGGCCTTAACCGATAAGCTTTTCTAGAAAACTTTTCATTACCAATATGCGAAGACAGCCAAGCTCGACTCTTGAATTTAAATAAAAACAAAAACTTGAGGGGTTGCTTCACAAAAATTTCTTTAATATTTTTGTTAAAATCAAAGAATTTGGATTTAAAATTGGGGGAAAGGATCAGCTTCAGAAAAACTCTTATATTTTGTTTTGGAAAAAGGAAGGATTCGCGGAAGAAAACTGAGAGTTTGAGCATCACAGTTTCTTGGTTGAAGAAAAATTCTAAATTTATCATTTTTGTTTTGTGACTCTTTTTATTTTTGGAATGGTTTTTTTTTATTCGCCCTGTCATCATTCAAATTTTTGAATCATTTCAACTCATTCCGTCACTAAAAACTACCTCCTTTGGGATGATCTAGAAAAGAAAATTATGTTTCATAGAATTTTGACAATTTTTTCAATGCTTTTTAACCAACAAAGCTCAAATAAACTCAAGAACAAAGGGAATGACTGAGAAGCTTTTCAGGTAATTTTATAGAGAAGTTGTCAAGAGATTTTGTAGGGGCATTCAACTACAATGGAAGAAGAATAAACTTTAGTTTTTGAGCTATAAACCTCATAAAATATGCTGAAAAAGTTCATACATTTTAAAGATTTCGACAAGAAGCTCCAAAAGTATTCAACGGATTTTTGGTTTTTTAACTACTATCAAGCCTTTTGCATGGCTGCTGGCCCAAAAAACATAAATATTCTGTCGAAATGAGAAGGCATATCCAAAAGCCAGGTTTTATTCTAATTCGAAAAATTGTTAGATGTTAAGGTCTCTAAGCTTTGGAAATGACTAAAATTTTGTTGAATTGTCATTTGGGGTTTAAAGTGCGAGAAAGTTTAGAAACATATAACTAGGTGCCAATTTATTAAAATTTTTATAAGACAAAGATGGAAAGCTCTATCTCAGAAAATCATTTTCCTTCCTATTTTTATTCTTTTTCCAGTTTTTCTTGCTTCTGGTAAGGGAGATGAGTAAATAATAAACTTGAATGAATAAGAATCTCTAGATGATATTTTCCCTCACTTTGATTTAGCTCTAATTTTGTGACACGAAGCAATCGAATTATTATAACATATTACTTGTTTTTCGAAATGGAAAATCTTCCCTTTTTATTGAAAAGAAGTCATTTGGCTGATTCAAGTCTGAAAAACGATGCTTTTCTCAGAGATAACACTTCTTTGTGAGACAAAAAATTCGGAGAATTTCATTTTTCGTAGAAACAAGTCAGAGATTTTTCTAAGTGATTGTATTTTTCCTGAGGCAATTCTTCTGTTTCTGAGAGAAAAACTTGAGCCTCAAGACAACCTTCAGACGATTTCGAATTTTCTTTTTACAAAATTTTCGAAACATTTTTCTCTTCAGAGTTTCCACCCTGGAGAAAAGTGGCAATAATCTTTGAGCTTAGCTCCTCAAGTTTAATATCCAGAGTGAGTGACAGAGATTTCTCTTTAAAAAAATTATAAGATCAGATTGCCTCGATTTAGAACACGTTATACAGATTTTTATTGAGTATAATTGAGCATGAGAAAATCAAAAACCAAAATTTCTAGAAGAACATAAGGTTTGATCCTTGGCCGAGAGTTTCTCATTCTGAAGGACCATTTTCGGCTTATATCTTCTTCTACTCTATAACTCCTTGCTTGCCTTTTCAAGTCAGTTGTATTTTCTAAAGAGCCTAGAGAGACTGAGACGGAGGAGGTTTAAGTTAGTCTTATTTTATTCAAGGATTAGATCTAACCGCAATATTTGTTTCACATTATGATTAAAAAGGTGAAGAGAGTTCAGTTTCGATATAACTTATGCAGGGTTTTTCTGAAAGAGAAGAAAGGAGGGGACGACGTGTCTTGTGGCTGGATTGAATTACTGATGTATAAATAAAGAATTAAATTGAGAATTCTTAACTTTCGGGCAAATAATCTGAGGCTGTGACGGGCTTGCATTAAAATGCATATAATCCATACCTTTGTCAGCTTTGGTTTGATGTGCATTGAAATCACAAATAAGAAGTCTGATTTTCAGAACCCTGGGAATGAGTCACCATTGATATGAAAATTTAATTAGGCAATACACGTTTTAAAAGTCTAAAAAGGAAATTTAATTCGCGCGTGTTAAAATTGATGATATGAAGATCTCGAAATAAAATTTTATTGATAAAACTCTTTAAATTCATCAAAATCAAAATTTCAAAGGCTCGAAAAATCAATTTTATTTCAGATAAAACTTTTTCTATTCAGCTATCCCTCCTCTGGATGTTGTAGGAGCTCGAAGATGTTTCAAGGTGCGGAAAATAGGCGAGCTATGGCTGGGAAACGAGGAATTTTTTTTATTCAGGCGAGAATCTCAGCTTTAATAAATGATTTAAAGAATTGTGTGAATAGTTATTGATAAATCTCGAACTTTGAGATCCTCTTGGGATTTTAAAGATAATCTAAATTGTGGAAGAACGACTTGAAGGAATCTAGCTTTGTGAGGGGTTAGAGAATTGATGCTCGGCTGATGGCTGGGAGTCCTGAGAGGTTTGTGTAGAAGCTTGGTTGTTTTTAATACGAATCTTGAGATAAATTCAAACTTTTTTCAAGAAAAACATCATTATAAACAAACTATGTGCAGGGATTTTTCAAGAGAATAGAGCTTAGTGGAGTATCTCTTGATGGTGTATATTGAAGAATCTCAAGGGTTTAGAAAGAAATTGTTCGATTTTGAAGGAGAAAATTGAAAAAGATAAAATGTGGGCAAAAACGCGATTTTCACAAAAACCTCTGAATGAAAGATTTATTAAATGATTGTCCTGGAGACGAGGAGAGAAATCTGATGAGATTTGAAGGGACTTTGAAAAAGATATTGGAGATACTTCTTTGAACTTCAAAGAAATCATTTCATGTGGTTAATTTGATCAATGAAGTTTATGTTTCCCGCCTTCAGTTTTTTGAGATATTTTCAAAGCTATTTCAAGCCGGCTTCAGATTCCCCAAAGGAGGAATGAGGTAGAATTTGTTCAAATCTGTTATTTCTAGAGCAGGTGATTAGAGCTGTCATAGAGAATTTTCAATAAGAGTCTTAAGAGGAATGTGAGGATATTCCGGCAAAGATCTAAGAATTTTAAGAAAATTAGTAAACAACGAATTTGATAAGAGAGTAATTCTTTGACGAAAGGGTGATATTTTTGATGAGTTTTGAATGAGGTGGAAATAAAATTAAGAGAGTAACCAAAATAATTTTGAATCTAGTCACCCACAAGATTTGAGCTTTAAAGATTTATTATACTTTGGGAGATTGATGTTTGGAGTAATTTTACCTCTTGTCTTCAGTCTTTAGAGTAGATTATTCTCGAGGCTTAGAACAAAAGGATTTGGAGAGGTCGTCCCACCGACTTTTCAAGAATTTTTTAAGAAGAAAAAGAGAGGGGTTTTGAGGGCTTCTTATTGAATGGGGGACCTTTTGGAGAATATTTGAATAGAAAAATGCTGCTCAGACTTCAAGGGTGTTGCTAAAGCATCCTGAGGAGAAGCTAGAGTTGAGGTAAAAAAATTTCAGCAGATCATATAAATGATGATGAAGAGTAGGAAAGGGGAAAGAGAATAAAAAAAGTTTGAGAAAGCTCTAAATAAGATTGTGAACGGTTGATATTGACTTGGAAGAGTGAATAAAGCTTTAGAAATTGAAAAGAAGACAGAATAATAACGAATTCAATCAACATTAGACATTTTTCACAGAATAAGATTTTAGATTAGAGAAAAGCTCAATTTCACCTCACTAGAACTTTAGAGCTCTGAATGAGAGCAAATAAGGGGTTATTTCTATGGTCTAAGAGAAGATAAAAAGAGATATTTGGTATTTGGAGATTGATATGAATTTTTCTTGTCTGCTTTATATGAGGAAATGAGTATGATATTTTGATACGAGACAATCTATTTCTATGAGAGAAGAGAGTTTTGAAATCAAACTTCTTGAAAAAATATGTAAATTCTTGTGTCAACTCTTCATGTAAATTTTTACCCTATTATCACGCAAACAAGCGCAATAAAATTTTTGTTTGAAAGCGTTGATGACTTAAATATTAAAAAATTTGACATACAAAATGCAAATGAGAATAAGTAGGATATTTGCAGCTTTCAGCCAACCTCAAAATAAACCAAATCCTTACTCGCTGCTTAAGAAACCTTCGTGATGATCAATCCATAGTGGCTGATGAGTGGCTTGGAGAATAACTGGAATTGAGGAATAACTAAAGGCTGGATGGATCTCGTTTTTAACTCTCAAATTTTCAAGCTCTGAAGGTCTGGTAAGCAATTGGGACGATACAGAAGAAGCTGATTAGAGTTTTCTGAAAGAAGAGTCGTAAAGAAACAAGAAAATTCAAGAAAATTGTGAAATTTAGATCTTAAGCTGTTTTAACCTTGAATAAAACAAAGAAGATGGACAATAAAAGCAAAAAGGAACAAGCTTCGTGGAGGAACAAAGAGGTTTCAAGAGGAAAGGAGCAGAAAATGGGTTGTCTTGAGAAGCATTTTCATTTTTATGAGAATTTGCCAAAAACCTGTTTAAACCCCTTTGTTTCATATCTCTTCAATCCCAAAACCCAGCTCATGAGAGATCTTTTGAAAGAATAAGTGAAATTTTCCAAAGTTGAGGAGAAAAGCACAATTTTTGCAAAGGAAGTTTTTTCCTTTGAAGTCTGTAAAAGAAGGTGAAGCAAGGCCTGAGGGGTAAAAATGATGATTTTATCGAATTCAAGATGACTCAAGGTCTTCCAAAGGGCGATTTTTATCAATTTGTTTTGAAAAGAAAGCCTGAGAGTCTCTCTTTTCGAGTTTGAAGCAAAGACATGATTTTTCATTGAAAACCAAATAACAGAGCCTTTGGTTGATGAAAAGACACTTTATGAGGGTTCTTGTATTGTTTATGCCTCCTTTGCTGAATATTGATATTGATAGAGAGTATAAAGTCTTTGTATTGTGTATTTAAAACAGTTGCTTTGCATTCAAAAGACTTGGAATTTATTCAAGAAGAGGAATGAAGTGCTATTTTTCATTTCATAATCGGGCAATTCTTATCTCTCTTGCTTGACTTTTCTCATTTTGAAACATCAAACTTTGCACAGTCTCCCTTCTCTATCTCTCTTGCTCTTTATTTTGTGAGAATTAAGTTTCGATCGGAATTTCAACCTCAAAGGGAAACCTCAAAGCGCCCTGTTAGACTTAAGATGTCGAGGAATTGCAAAAATCGACAAGGACATCACTTTTATACACAGGAAAAATCATGAAAGGATTTGTATAATCTGATTAATCAGCCTTGAAATTTACAGTATTTTTGTTTATGATGATAAATCAATACGGAGTTCTTTAATTTCCTCGTTATGATAGAGCAGAGAAAAAGGGGTCTGTTTTGAAGGATTGCAATCAAATCTATAAAGACCAGTAATTAAGTAAAGGTTTGCGAGTGATTTCTAAAAATTTAGTCCTTGGTCTTTGAGTTTAAAGCTCCTCTGGATCGAGAGTTGGTCTTTATGTAAAAAGAACTTGAATTTTCGATTTTAAAATTTTATTTTTTAATCTATGAACCTTGCTTTCTCTTTAGCTGATTTTTTCATAAACGCGTTCTTTAAGTGCCATATTTATGGACTGATCTTTCTGGGAAGACTACAGGAACTCTCTATTATCCATATCTAATGGAGAAACCTTTTTTGGAGTCAGGAAGGAGAATAACTTTTGCTTCCCCAAAGATCTTTGGTTTTTACCTTGGAATTAGAAGATCCCCTTTTGAGGGAGGTTTAGTTTTGATCATGGTTGAAACCTAAGCAGAGAAAGAGGGGAGTTTTGAGTCGTAAAGGAAGGGACTTGAAGAAATAAATACGAAATCAACGTGTCTCAATTAAAGACTGAAGATTTTATAAAGTCTTTTATTTTTTTCTTTTTACAGACTTCAAATACAAGTCTGAACGAAAACTTTCACTAAGGTGATGGGGGTTGGCGAGCTGATCTTGTTGAGGTTGAGGCTTCTTTTCAATGATTTTACCTCAGTGTGAAAGCAACCTATGCAACGCATTGATCCCTCGTTAAGAGATTAATCGAAGAAATCTTATGGTTTATGACCCTGCGGGCTGAGTTTAAGATGTGATTTTGAAGAGTTGAAGAAATTCGATGGGATTTGACAGAATGAGGGGAGGATGATTAGCTTGAGATAACTCGATTAAACCCTATAAGAATCTGCTGACGAAATCAAAGGGACTGTATCAGGTAGTTTGCAAATAAAAAGGGTTTGTCTGTAAATATGTTGTGTAAATTTACAACCATAAGTGTAAATTTTTTGAAGCTTCGAAGAAATCTTAATTTATTGGATCGGCGGGGTGAGTTTTTAGTATCAAAATTTGCCTCTGAGAGGCTACGATTTGCACCTATACTAATTGCAATTCTTTATATTTATTGCTATATTGATCAAATCTGCCGCGAAATCAGTAAAGGCTTTTTTATCATAAATTCTTCGTTATACATTTAGGCGATATCGAGGGTTCTCCTCCATAAGGAGGACTTATTTCGCAAAAGTTTGCGAAAATTTTTTATAATTAAAGAAAAATAAGAAGGAATGTGGCTAAATTCAAAGAGTTGATTTTTCTTGAAGGAAATGGCAGGTTTGTTCCTTTTTAGGGGTCTTGACATGGAACTATGCTATGGTTTGCGGGTTTCTAGGTTGTTTTATGGGGTATCGACCAGAATGAGAAGGAAGAGAGTCAATTGAAGGTTGGGAAATACAGATGAATGAAATAAAAATATTAAGGGTTTATTTTATTTAATTTAAATTCACGAAATCCGGCGAATCCGCGCCAAAGGAGTTTTTGGAGAGAGAGAATTGGGAAAGAGGGAAAACTTTTAAATTTCCGCTTTAAAGGAGATTGTTTTTGGGAGAAAAGAGGATAATTGGGTAATTAGTGCTGTATTTTGAAGTATAGATGGGAAAGCCAAGTTTTGAGCAGCGATTATGGATCGGTGATTTTAATTAAAATAAACAGAGCAATGTGTGTGGCAATATATTTAGTTTTTGAGATGCTAATAATTGAAACCTGAAGAAAAAAATCGTCACAAAAATTCAAGCTTTCTAAAGGCGTGATTTTAATGCTTTGACTGTGAAAATTTTTTTTTGTTCTAAGTTGAGGTGGAAATGAAGATATTTGGCCGTTTGCGGGTGTTTCAGGGTGGGTGAAATTCGGTGATTTGGACAATTTAGGTGAGGATAAATTGGTTTGTAGGAAGTTTGTTTGGAGAAGAGATTTGGTTAGTTCTAGAATTTATATAGAAGGTTTAAGTGATGATGGTTGAGCTTTTATTTTTGAGGCTTTCAACAAAAACCGCATAATAAAAAAGTTTCTAATAGTTTTAAGACAATTAAATTGACCATGGAATAATTTGCGACGTAAATCTTTTATTCGGATGTGATTAAATTAATAAAATGGAATCATACTATTATTCTAACTCGTTTTATTTTCTAAATAATTTAATTTTAATTTTTTAGAAGTTAAGCAAAATATAACACTTCTTTTTGTAAATACCCAGAAAAACCTTGTCTGCTATCATGGATCCTATCCCAATGACTAAACGAGAACACATCGAGCCCCAAGCCGTCTACAAGAAGGTCAAGAAAGAAGAAGACACTGCTGAGGTGACTCCCCAACAGCAACGGGCCTACGTTCCCATGATGGGTATGCCTTATTATCCTTATTTCCCACCTCCAATGCCAATGGGCTGGTACAGGAACCCAATGATGTTTCCTTTTATGCCAGTGATGCCTCCTCCTTACGGTTTCAGCGGAATGCCTACAAATTATGTTCAAAAAAAGCAAGTTAAAAAGCCATTTAAAATATTGAGAAACGTTAAACCCTTTAAACAAAAGTATATCCCCACCATTGAGAAGGTGGTCAAAGCCGAGCCATTGGCCGTCAAGAAGGAGGAAGGCCAACCAGGGCAACCAACGATCGCGGTAAATACTGCTGCAATCAAGAAAATCCGCCGCAAGAAGGGCAAGAAGACCATCAGAGTCAGCGCTTGTAAGAATTATATTGGCTTGCTTTGCGCTGGTTTTTCAAGAGCTGTGCTTACTTCAGATCGACACGCTGCCATTATCAAGCAAGCTGAGATCCTTTTAGAAGAAAAAAGGAGCAGAATTCCTAACGCTGAACACAGTTCTAAGGATGAACTGGTTCACTCTTTCAAGACCTATATCCATAAAAATATTTGCGGAAAGAGAGTAAAGAAGTCAAATCGTGAGAGAGATTTTAAAGTGAGAAATACAGAAGAGTTGGAAGGGCTTTTGATGCCAAAGCCAGAAGATAATGCTTTATCTTCAGTGATGAAGGAAATGTTGAGAGATATGTTTAGTTATTTCTTCAACTCGGAATACTACACTGAATGGCTGGCTAAAGGAATGATTAGCGAGAGCAACCGAGTGTTTTTTATAAGAAACAAGAAGGAGATTTTGAGGAAATTTTTGAATCCAGCATTTTATAAGCCAAAGTTTAATCACAATCAAGATAAAGATATTCTGGTAAATAATTAAGAAGTATTGCTGTTTAGGTACGTTTTGAAAATCCCTTGATAATCTATATCGCTCCAAAGTTCTTTTGTTGTTGTATTGTTGCTTATTTGTTTGTTTAAATTACTCTGTTTTACGATTTTATAATTTATTTCTGCAAATATTAAACCTGGCTATCCTCAATTAGAAAGTTGGGCTAATACAGAAAATCAAGTAAAGTTCCCTTGCTCTAAGGAGCCTAAGTAGAAGTTTTGAAGAGAGAGCGCTTTCATCAGAACGAAAGAGAGGCGAGATGAGAGGCTTCGAGAGCTAAATTTCGTTTCAAATTACAAATTTAGATTCAGTTGATAAAATTTCTCGCGACAAATCAACCTGTTTTTAATTGAGTTTTAATTTTTTGGTAAAATTTAAACTCATTCTCTTTAATGAATTTGATAACAAATAACAAATTTCCATCAGGTTAATTTAATGCGCCTCTCGAATTAAATTTTAATCGATGGTTTCTTGAAGGTTTTATCTAGAACAGCAGAGTTTTTGTGAATAAGAATAAACTATGACAAGACCATCTTTCTTAAAATGTTCAAAGGGGGAGCTTAGATGGCCAGTAAGGGGTGACTTCGAGGAGTTTATAGTGAAAAATTTGAAAAAAAATTTTGGAAAAATTGAAAAAAATTTAAGCGCAAAGTCAAAGAATCAAAAGGGTCGAAAAATTCCATTTTTTTTAGTTTTATCTCAAATGGATCCTTAAGAGGGGTCATATTTGGGTCTGGATGCGGTGAATGGCTTGATTTCTAAGGAGACTTCGGATAGTTTCTTCTCAATGTGTGAAGAGTTTTTAATAGAATAGAGATTATTAATTAATTGAAATTCAAATCTCGAACCTTGAAACAAAAAAGCCAGCCATTTGATGAG
>Ga0182738_1007214_pt1 | contig 11340 bp, 4 predicted proteins | sample eDN5th30CBELigMG_FD_128876 | JGI IMG/M metagenome (GOLD analysis project Ga0182738, IMG submission 128876) | Enriched Miracle-Growth compost microbial communities from Emeryville, California, USA - eDNA 5th pass 30_C BE-Lig MG (version 2)... ...
GCCAATGGCCACCGGTCTGCTCGTCCTGGAACTGTCCGACCCAGAAGATCGGCACCTTGATGTTCTTCACCCACTTGCCCGGCGAGCGGTTCTCGAACAGCAGCGGGGTCCGGAACGGGTTTTCCTTGATCTGCTTGTTTGCGTCACGGGTCTGCAGCCTCAGCTTCTGATTGTCGAGACAGTGCTGCCGGTTCGAGGCCTGCGAGACCGGGTCGGTGTCCAGCGGATCGCCGCTAGAGGCCATGATCCTCGCCCAGGGCTGGCCGCCCTCCGGAGCTGGTTCGGCGTCGTCCATCCGCTCCGTGATCCAGCTGTAGGCGAAGCCGTTGTTGAAGATGCCACCGGGAAAGCCGGTCGCCGTGTAGACGTCGTCGGTCACCGAAAGGGGCGAGACGGCGGCAAGGTGCGGCGGGTTGGTGCCGGCCGTGAAGAGCTGGGTGATCCCGGAGAACGAGATGCCGCCCATGCCGACCTTGTCGCCCTTGACCCAGGGCTGCGCCGCCACGGTCTCGACCGCGTCGTAGCCGTCATAGGTGGTGGGTAGTCCGAACAGGTCGAAGGCGCCACCGGAGCAACCTGAGCCGCGCATCTGGACGCTGACCGTCGCGAAGTTGAGCAGCGGACCGACAACCGAGCCGACCGCGGTCGAGGTCGCCGGGGCCAGGTCATCGCTGGCGCCTCCGCCGCCGCCGACCTGACTGATGATCGCGTTGAGAAGATCGTGCGGGGCGGCGGTCTGGTAGCCCGAATACTCGATGAAGGTCGGGAACGGCCCATCGGCCAGCGAATTCGCGCCCATCGGCAGCCGGACGGTCATCGCCAGCTCGGTGCCGTCGCGCATCGTCACGTAGTTGAGGCCCGGGTGGAGGACCTTCTTGTCGTAGAAAGACTGGGGCGGGTTCGCTCCGGGCTTGAGAACCTTGAACGGCTTGGTGCCGATCGACTTCTTCTTGCTCTTGCGGGTGCGGACCGTGAACTTCGCGCCCGGCTTCACGTCGTAGAAGATCTTCGAACCGAACTTGTCGGCCCTGCCCTTCTTGACGATCCGGTTCTTGGTATTGACCAGGAGGAGCATGGTCCCGGGCTTCGCGCCAGTGACGGTCGCATCGCCCACGTTGCCCCGGGCCGAGTAGGGAGCCTTCGCCTTGATCGGCGGCGCCTTCGGAAGCCGCTTTTTCTTCGGCTTCTTGTTCGCTTTCTTACTCGACTTTTTCTTGCTGGCCTTCTTCTTGCTCGCGTTCTTCTTGTGGGGATGGTTCTGCTCGGCCGCATCCGCCGCCATGGTGAGGACCATGCTCACACCGAACAGCGCGACGAAGGTCAGCAACAAGGCCGCAAGGCCACTTCTCGTCCTGCCCATTTTCTCCTCCAGTTGATCCCTAGTTGGTCGATCGCGGACCCATCCTCCGCGAGTCCGCGATTACTATAACCAAATCGAGTACTCAAAGTTTCTTGAGTAACTGGCAAGAATCTTTTCGACGCACGAAAGGAGGCCGCCGGAAGGCGGCCCCCTTCATTCGCGAGACCGGTTACCCGGTTTGCATATGTCAGCCGCCGTTGCTGGCGGGGACGTAGGTCCGGCTCGGCTCGCCGCGGAGGGCGGTTGCCGGGGGCAGCGAGGTTCCCTGGGCATCCTCGCCGGGGATCACCGGCAGCACCAGCTTCGACGGGATCACGCCGCCGAGGCCGACCGTGTTGACCGTCTTGCCCTTCTCGATCGTGTCGAAGTTCCAGATCGTCCGGTCTCCGCCGGGCGCCTGGATGTTCAGGCGGATCTTCGAGCCGGCCCGGAAAACATGCGCCACCGGGAAGATCTGGATCCGTTCGTAGTTGAACTTTCGCTTCTTCAGCGGCTTGCCGTCTCTTTTCAGCCAGGTCTGTACCGGGTCGTAGGACGTCGACTGCGACTTGGCGATCTTGCGGTGCGAGGCCCTCAGCCAACCGTTCTGGACGTAGGTTTCCTTGCCGTCCGGGCGGACCTCGGTCAAGGTGACCTGGATGTCCGTGTTCCTCATGTTTGACTTGAGATAGAGATCCAGGCTCGACGGTCCGGCAATGAAGAGATCCTTGTCCAAGGCGGGAGAAATGAAGCCGAGGCCCTTGCCCGCCGCGAGCGGCTGCCAGTCGTAGGGTGGCTGTGCCTTCCACGAATCGCTCTGCGCGTTCTCGCCGAGTGTCTTGGCCGGACGGGCCGAGGGGTCAGACCGGTACCTGACCGTGCTTCCCTTGGCCGACTTGGTCGGGGTCAGGGTGCCCCCCTTGCCGAGGAAGAGCTTGGTCGGCTTGAGACCGGGCACCGGCCAATCGGTGAACTGGGTCTCCCAGGCTCCGCCGATCGCCCCGGGCTGACCCGGGATCGCCGCGCCGTTATCCATCAGGATGCGAATCCGGGGATCCTTGCGGAAGTCGGATTTGGCCTTGGCCACGTTCTGAGGCGTGTCTAGCCACAGCCAGTATCGGCTCTGCTCGATCGGCTTCGAGCCGGCGTCAGCCAGGAACTCGTAGAGCACCGGGCCGAGCGCGATCACCGCCGGATTGATCCGCGGGATGCGACCGTCACCCGTGAACAGGTTCATGAACTCGGCCCAGCGGGTGATGGTGCTCGGGCCCAGCGAGTCGACGTGAACGCCGTTTTGCATCGTGACCCAGACGTCGCGATTCGACTTCGGCAGGTTCTTGACCGCCTCGACCCAGTGGCCTCCCGTCTGCTCGTCCTGGAAGGCGCCGACCCAGAAGATCGGCACGTCGATCTTCTTCACCCAGGCACCGGGCGAGCGTTTCTGGAAAAGCTTCGGGGTGCGATACGGGTTTTGCTCGATCTGTTTGTTGTAATCGCGGGTCTGCAGACGCATCGTCTGGTTGTCGATGCAGTGCCGCTTCTGCGATTCGCGGAGGTTCTGGTCGAGGACGAGCGGGTCGCCGTCGGTGGTCATCTTCTTCGCCCAGGGCTGACCGCCTTCGGGGGCCGGCTTGGCGTCCTCGGCCCGCTCGGTGATCCAGCTGTAGGCGAAGCCGTTGTTGAAGATGCCGCCGGGGAAACCGGTGCCGTAATAGACGTCATCGGTGACCGAGAGCGGTGCCACCGCCGAAAGGTGCGGCGGCCGGGTTCCGGCGGTGAACAGCTGGGTGATCCCCGAGAAGGAGATTCCGCCCATGCTGACCTTGCCACCCTCGACCCAGTCCTGCGCGGCGACGGTCTCGATCGCGTCGTAGCCGTCATAGGTAGTCGGCCAGCCGAACAGATCGAAGGCGCCACCGGAGCAACCGGAGCCGCGCATCTGGACGCTGACGGTTGCGAAGTCGAGCAGTGGGCCGATCAGGGCGCCGACCGCGGTCGAGGTCGCTGGGGCCAGATCGTCCTGGGGCAGGACGCCGCCACCGAGCCCGGAGATGATGCCCGCCAGCAGATCGTGCGGCGCGGCGGTCTGGTAGCCCGAGTACTCGATGAAGGTGGGGAACGGGCCCTGGCTCAGGGAAGTCTTGCCGTAGGGCAGGCGGACTGTGACCGCGAGCTCGGTGCCGTCCCGGGTGGTGATGTAGTTGAGACCGGCCTTTAGGTCCGGCTTGTTCTCGTACCAGGTCTGCGAGGGATTGTTGCCCGGCTTCAGCACCCGGAACTTCTTTGTGCCTTGGGCCTTCTTCTTGCCCGTCGGGGTGCGGACCGTGAAGACGGCTCCGGGCTTCACGTCATAGAAGATCTTCGAGCCGAAGCTGTCGGCCTTGCCGCGACGGACGATCCGGTTCTTCTTGTTTACCAGGAGCAGCTTCTGCCCCGGCTTGGCCCCCTTGACGTAAGCATCTCCGACGCTCCCGCGGGCGGTGTATGCGGCCTTCGCAGTGATCTTCGGCGCCTTCTTCAGCTTCTTGTGCGCGGCACTGGCGGTGGTGGCGAAGCCGCCCAGCAGGGCGAGGCTCAGCAGGACAGCGGCCAGGCTGGCCAGAGACACATGAATCCTTCGCATCGGCGAAAACCTCCCGGTGATTCTTCGGTCGCGGCATGACCCCGCATGCCAAGTCAAGGGTGAAATCACTGGTTCCCCGAAACGGCGACTCACAAACAGGATGTTTCCGAACTGTGCCCAGGCAACGAAAAGGGCCGCCCGAGGGCGGCCCTGATCTCTAGCGGGACGCGGTGACGGCGCTATTTGCCGTCAGACCGCATCTCGACTCGCTTCTTGGGTGTCTCAGCCTCCGTTACGAGCGGGGACGTAATCGCGGCTCGGCTCTCCGCGGAGATCGGTCGGGCCGGGCAGCGGCGTCCCCTGGGCGTCCTCGCCCGGGATCACCGGCAACACCAGCTTCGACGGAATCACGCCGCCGAGACCGATCTTGTTCTTGGTCTTGCCCTTTTCGATCGTGTCGAAATCCCAGATCGTCCGGTCACCACCGGGCGCCTGGATGTTCAGCCGGATCTTCGAGCCGGCCCTGAACACGTGGGCGGCCGGGAAGATCTGGATCCGCTCGTAGTTGAACTTGCCCTTCTTGAGAGGCTTGCCGTTCTTCTTCAGCCAGGTCTGGACCGGGTCATACGCGGTCGAGGCCTTCTTGTTGAGGGCACGGTGGGAAGCCCGCAGCCAGCCGTTTTGGACGTATGTCTCCTTGCCGTCCGGACGGACCTCGGTCAGGGTGACCTGGATGTCCGTGTTCCGCTTGTTCGACTTCACGTAGAGGTCGACGCTGGACGGACCGGCGATGAACACGTCCTTGCTAAGGGCCGGCGTGATGAAACCGAGACCCTTGCCGGCAGCCACCGGCTGCCAGTTGTAAGCGGGCTGCGCCAGCCAAGAGTCACCCTGGGCGTTTTCGCCGAGGGTCTTGGCGGGTCGCGCGGACGGATCGGACTTGTAGCCGACCGAGCTGCGCTTCTTCGACTTCTTCTTACTCAGGGTTCCCCCCTTGCCGAGGAAGTACTTGGTCGCCTTGGTGGACTTGATCGGCCAGCTGTTGAAGTCGGCCTCCCACTTGGCGCCGATCGCACCCGGGTCGCCCGGGACCGCGGCACCGTTGTCCATCAGGATCCGGATCCGCGGGTCCTTGCGGAAGTCGGCCTTGGCGGTCGCCACGTTGGTCGGGGTGTTGTTCATGCTCGCGTAGCGGCTCTGCTGGATCGGCAGGGCGCCGGCCGAAGCGATCTCGTTGTAGAGCATCGCGCTGGCGTTGACGACCAGCGGCGAGAGCTTCGGGATCCGGCCCCTGCCGGTGAACAGGTTCATGAACTCGGCCCAGCGAGTGATCGTGCTCGGGCCGAGTGAGTCGACGTGGACGCCGTTCTGCATGGTGACCCAGACGTCCTTGTTGTTCTTCGGCAGGTTCTTCACAGCCTCGACCCAGTGGCCGCCGGTCTGTTCGTCCTGGAAGGCGCCGACCCAGAAGATCGGTACGTTGATCTTCTTCACCCAGGCGCCCGGCGAACGCTTCTGGAACAGCTTCGGCGTGCGGTACGGGTTCGTCTTGATCAGCCCGTTGTAGTTGCGGGTCTGCAGACGCATCTCCTGGTTCTTGAGGCAGTGCGCCATCTGCTCGCTGCGCAGCGGCTCGGCCACGTCCGGGTCACCGGTCGTGGTCATGATCTTGGCCCAGGGCTGGCCGCCTTCCGGCGCGGGCTCGGCATCCTCGGCTCGCTCAGTGATCCAGCTGTAGGCGAAGCCGTTGTTGAAGATGCCACCCGGGAAACCGGTCGCGTAGTACACGTCGTCGGTCACCGAGAGCGGTGAGACCGCGGCCAGGTGCGGCGGGCGGGTGCCGGCCGTGAACAGCTGGGTGATCCCCGAGAAGGAGATTCCGCCCATGCTGACGTTGCCACCCTCGACCCAGTCCTGGGCAGCCACGGTTTCGACAGCGTCATAGCCGTCGTAGGTGGTCGGCCAGCCGAACAGGTCGAAGGCGCCGCCGGAGCAACCGGAGCCGCGCATCTGGACGCTCACGGTCGCGAAGTCGAGCAGCGGGCCGATCAATGAACCGACCGCGGTCGAGGTGGCCGGGGTGAGCGGGTCGCTGCCCCCGCCTCCGAGGACGGAGGAAAGCAGGTCATGCGGGGCGGCGGTCTGGTAGCCGGAGTACTCGATGTAGGTGGGGAACGGTCCGTCGTCCAGACTCTTGCCTGAGGGCAGGCGAACGGTCATCGCCAGTTCGGTTCCATCACGCATGGTCACGAAGTTGAGTCCGGCGTGAAGTTTGTGGGCGTCGTCTCGGTAGAAGGACTCCGGCGGGTTGGCCCCCGGCTTCAGCACACGGAACTTCTTGGTGCCCTGAGATTTCTTCTTGCCCGTCGGCGTGCGAACCGTGAACACGGCTCCGGGCTTCACGTCGTAGAAGACCTTGGAGCCGTACGAATCCGCCTTGCCGGTGCGAACGATCTTGTTCTTCGCGTTGACGAGGAGCAGCTTGGTGCCTGGCTTCGCGTCCTTCACGTAGGCGTCGCCGACGCTGCCGCGAGCCGTGTAGTCCGCGGTCGAAGTGATCTTCGGCGCGTTCTTTAGCTTCTTCGACTTGGCGGTTGCGGTCGTGGCCATGCCACCGAGCAGGGCGAGCCCTGCAATGAGTGTGGCCAATGCGGCCAGGTACACCCGAATACTGCGCATGCTGCGTTCCTCCATCCCATACATCCCAATTTTTTGTTTGGAAGCGCCTCCTTGCTCCCGTGGAAGTCCGTCTTCCACTCCCTGCCGCCCGGGGACTATACGGCAAGTTCTTTTTAGATGAACGCCGCGTTTCCTCAGGAGTTGCGGTGCACATCGTGAGAGCTCGGGCACACGGCCCGAAGAATTGGAGGCGCCCCGGTCTCGAATCGAAACCGGGGCGCCTCCTTTTCTCGAGGCAGGGGAGTGCTCAGCCGATCTTGATGATCGCCTTCGCGTTCTTCGCGGCGAGTCCCTTACCGGTGGCCTTGAACTTGAGCGTGGCCTTCTTGCCCTTCTTCGCCTTCTTCGCGACCTTGACCTTGAAACGCGCGGTCGCGGTGGCGCCGGCGGCCAGCTTGGACTTGGTCACGCACTTCTTGACCTTGACCAGCTTCTTGGGGGCCTTGACGCAGATCTTGACGCCGGAAGCTGTCGCCTTGCCGACGTTCTTGACCTTGACCGTGATGGTCGCCCTCTTACCCCGTTTGACCTTCTTTTTCTTCGGGGTCACCTTGAGCGCACCGAACTTCGCCTTGCCGGTGCCGCCACTGTTCTTGGTGACGGTCCAGTCGTACTCGGCGACGGGACCGGCACCGCCGGAGTTGGTCGCCTTCACCTGGAACTTGTGGGCACTGGCGGCCAGGCCGGTGTAGGACATGCTGCCGGAGTCACAGGCTTGGAACGCGGCCCCATCGAGGCTGCATTGGAACCCGGTCACCTCGCTGGTCTCCCCCGCTCCCTTCTCGAAGGTGAAGGTGGCGATATCCGCAGCCGTGCTGGCGGGCGGTGAGGTGAGAATGTTCGGGGCGACCGTCGGGGCGGCCACGCCGGTGCAAAGCGGGTTGTCGGGATCGGTCGTACAGGTCTGGAAATCGTGGACCCCGTGGGCCATTGCGATTCCGCCAGGCCCGTCGATCAGTCCGGCGACGGTGGAGCAAAGGCCACCGCCGGTGACCTCGGGCAGTGCGTCCCAGGAGGCGCTCACGACGCCGGTACCTTCGATCCCGGAGCTGAATGCCTGGCCGAGGTAAGGACGGGCGTTGCTGCTCGAGAGTTGCAGCACGATCGGGGAGATCACACAGTTCGAGCCGAGCACCTCCACGGTCGCTTTGAGGTTCGCGTCGAGGACGAGCGCCCCGGTCCCCGCGTCGTAGGTGCCGGTGATGTCCTCGTTGGCTTCCATGTTGATGGTCGCCGTGATCCCTCCGGTCACCTCGGCTTCCTTGGGCGGAAATACGAAACCGTCCTTGGGCACGTTGACCGTGTTGCCGGTCAGGTCACCGGTCAATGTCGCCGGCGGATCCGAGTTGGTCGAGTCGATCGCCCGGACACCGCTAACCGTGCCGAGGTCGAGGATCGCATCGTCTACCGACATCGTGAATGACGCTGCCTGAGCGGATGCGACGGGCAGGATTGCCAACGCGAGCATGGCGATCAGCGCTCCTGCGAGCTTCCTTGAGATTCCCAAAACTTGCCTTTCTTTTTGTTTCCCTATCCGGTGAGGAACAGAGACGTACCTCACCGAGTCGGTCATACCCCCGGTCTCAGGATCTGTAACCGACGGGTGGGTGGAAAGTTGGGGGAAGCGGACGCGGCCCCCCGAGGGGCAGGGGCCGCGCCGGCTTCCTGGTGACGCGGAACGGGAGATTGTCCCGGCCACATGCGCCAGGCCCGGCAGGTAGTCCTGGCGCGTCGCGAGCGAACAATCCGTAGATGGGAACACGGGCTGTCCGCATGCCGGCCCGGTTCCCGCAGGGAGACGGGAAAAAGCCCGGGCCCCCTGGGCCCCGGAGGTCCGTCCGGGGCCCAAGGCTTCTTTTGACTGAATCCGGGATTTACCCGGCAGTCGTGGCCCTTTTTTGCTCAGTGTCCGGCCATCAACCTCCGTTCGCGGCTGGCTCGAATTCGCGGCTGGGCTGGCCACGCAGCGCGGTCGGCGTGGGCAGCGGAGTGCCCTGGGCGTCCTGGCCCGGGATCACCGGCAACACCAGCTTCGATGGTGTTGCGTCGCCGTAGCCGATCGTGTTGGTGGTGTCACCCTTCTCGATCGTGTCGAAGTCCCAGATCGTCCGGTCACCACCGGGCGCCTGGACGTTGATCCTGATCTTCGAGCCGGCCCTGAACACATGGGCCACCGGGAAGATCTGAACTCTCGTCAGGTTGAACTTCCCGGCTTCCAGCGGTTCGGAGTCGGCCTCGAGATGATCCTGAACGGGATCGTTCGGGGTCGACAGCGCCGGATTCACCTTGCGGTGGGAGGCCCGGAGCCAGCCGTTCTGGACGTATGTCTCCTTGCCGTCGGGTCGGACCTCGGTCAGGGTCACCTGCAGGTCCGTGTCGGCCTTGCTCGACTTGAGATACAGGTCGAGGCTTGACGGACCGGCGATGAACGTGTCCTCGGCGAGCGCCGGCGTGGTCCAGCCGAGTCCCTTGCCGTCAGCCACAGGCTGCCAGTTGTAGGGCGGTTGAGCCAGCCAGGAGTCACCCTGCGCGTTCGCGCCAAGCGTCCTCGCCGGCCTTGCGCTCGGGTCGGAGACGTAACTGTCCTGTCCGGAGGGCTCGGTCGTCTTGCTGAGCTCACCGTCGGGGCCCAGGTAGTAGGTGGTCGGGGTGAGCGAGGGGACCGGCCAGTCGGTGAAGCTGGTCTCCCAGGCCGCGCCGATCGCCCCCGGGTCACCGGGGATCGCGGCGCCGTTGTCCATCAGCACCCGGACCCGCGGGTTTTCCTGGCGGAACTTCGCCAGGGCCGCGGCGGCGTTCGGCTCGTCGACCAGATCCGATTCCTGGACCGGCAGAGCGCCCGCGTCAGCCAGCTCGTCGTAGAGCGTGCTGCTGAGGGCGATCAACAGAGACGGCATCTGCGGCACCTGATCGCCGACGAACAGGTTCATGAATTCGACCCATTGGGTGATCGAACTCGGACCGAGCGAGTCGACATGCACCCCGTTTTGCAGGGTGATGTAGACGTCCGGCTTCCCTTGCAGGTCCTTCATGGCCTCGGGGAAGTGCGGGCCGGTCTGCTCATCTTGGAACTGACCGATCCAGTAGACCGGCACGTCGATCCGCTTGACCCAGTAGCCGGGCGCCCGGTACTTGAACAGTTGCGGGGTCCGGTACGGGTTGTTCTCGATTTCCTCGTCGTAATCGCGGGTCTGCAGCCTGAGGTCCTGGTTGTTCAGGCAGTGCTGCTTCTGTGCGGCCCGGAGGTTCGGGTCGGTCACGTCCGGATCACCGGTCGTGGCCATCGCCTTGGCCCAGGGCTGACCGAAGTCAGGCGCCGGCTTTGCGTCCTCGGCCCGCTCGGAGATCCAGCTGTAGGCGAATCCCTTGTTGAAGATGCCACCGGGGAAACCTGTTCCCTGGTAGACGTCGTCGGTTACCGACATCGGCGAGATCGCCGCCAGGTGCGGCGGGTTGGTCCCGGCCGCGAACAGCTGGCTGATTCCGGAGAACGAGATGCCGCCCATGCCGACCTTGCCGCCCTTCACCCAGGGCTGTGCCGCCACGGTTTCGACCATGTCGTATCCGTCGTAGGTGGTCGGCAGACCGAACAGGTCGAACGCGCCACCGGAGCAGCCGGAGCCGCGCATCTGCACGCTCACCACGGCGAATCCCATCTGCGGGCCGATCAACGCACCGACCGCGGTGGAGGTGACCGGGGCCAGCGGATCGCTGGCTCCACCGCCGCCGCCGAGGCCGCCGATGATCGAGTTCAGCAGGTCATGCGGCGCTGCTGTCTGGTAGCCGGAATGCTCGATGAAGGTCGGGAACGGGCCGTCCGCGAGCGTCTTGCCCGGGGGCAGACGTACGGTCATCGCCAGTTCGACCCCGTCCCGCATGGTCACGTAGTTGAGACCCTTTTTCAGGGTCTTGCCGTCATAGAACGACTGTGGCGGGTTCTCGTCCGGCTTGAGGATCTCGAACTTTTCGGTGCCTTGCACCGTGTTCTCGTCGACCTTGGTGCGGACCGAGTAGCCCGTGCCCGGCTCGATGTCATAGAAGATCTTCGAGCCATATGAGTCGGCGGTACCGGTCGTGACGACCTGCTCGTTGCCGTCGATCAGCATCAGCTCTGTGCCGGGCGCGGCACCTTCGACGTAAGCCTCACCAACGCTGCCGTGGGCCTCGTAGGGAGCGGCCTCGGTGGTCTCGGGGGCGAGCTTCGCGATCTCCTTGTTGTAGGTCTGGTTGGCTCGCTTGATGCAGCTTTTGCTGTTGCGCTTCGCTTTGCGGACCCGTTTGTTGGACTTGCGGATCCGGGTTTTGGCCTTGCGAACCTTCTTGCTGGCCTTGCGGATTCTCGCCCTGCTGTGGGCTTTCCTCGCCTTTACACGGGCTTTCTTTGCTTTCCGAAGCTGCTTCTTGGCCTTGCGAACCTGCTTGTTCGCCTTGGTCAGAGGCTGCTTGCATTTCTTGATCTGCTTTGTGCGCTGCTCCCTTAGCTGCGCGTACAGGTCCTGTTCTGCGGCGGGCTGCGCCACCGCGGGCGCCTCGAGCACACCGAGGCTTAGGACCGCGACCAGCGCTATCAGCACCGTCGCGAATTTCGATCTGACCCCTCTCATCTCTCTCTCCATTCCTCTTTGAGTTCCTTCCAATTACCCCAGGGTCGATCTACCTTCACGATCATCTCCCCGGGCCTCTCGATCATCGAGGGACCCGGGGAGCTCGTGTCTTCCTTGACCGAACCTCGGCGTACGCCTTTTTACTTGATTCGTAC
>Ga0182738_1007216_pt1 | contig 11338 bp, 4 predicted proteins | sample eDN5th30CBELigMG_FD_128876 | JGI IMG/M metagenome (GOLD analysis project Ga0182738, IMG submission 128876) | Enriched Miracle-Growth compost microbial communities from Emeryville, California, USA - eDNA 5th pass 30_C BE-Lig MG (version 2)... ...
GCCGGCCGCGCGGTGTCCGCGAGCGCCTCCAGCGCGTTGTGCAGCAGGTTGACGAACACCTGCTCCAGGCGCATGGCGTCCGCCCGCACCCGGGGCGACGGCCTACCCGCGCGGCCGTCCTCCAGACGCACACCCTGCCGGCCCAGGCGCGGCCCGGCCAGCATCAGCGCGCCATCCAGTGCCGCATCGAGCTCGACGGCGCCGATGGCCGCCGCCCGCTTGCGCGAAAACGCCCGCAGTTCCTGCGTGATGCCGCCGATGCGCTCGGTCAGGCGCGCGATCGTCGCCAGATTTTCACATGCACGGTCGGCCTGGCCGCGTCGCAGGAATTCCCCGGCGTTATCGGCGTAGGTCCGGATCGCGCCGACCGGCTGATTGATCTCGTGCGCCACGCCCGCGGCCACCTGGCCCAGAAGGGACAGCTTGTTGGCCTGGACCAGTTCGTCCTGCATTTCATGCAGGCGCGCCTCGGTCCGGCGGCGCTCGTCCATTTCGGCGCGCAGCCGTTCGTTGGCGTGCCGCAGCTCGCCGGTGCGCGTGCGGACCTCGGCCTCGAGCGCATCCCGCGCGGCCAGCAACGCCCGGGCCCGCCGCCGCCGCTGCGCGGCCCACCATCCGGTCAGGCCCAGCGTGGCCAGCGCCAGCAGGGTCAGCGCCTGGGCGGTCAACTCAGCCCGCGCCAGATCGTTCGACACGGGCTTGAGCAGATGCAGGCGCCAGCCGTCCATGCGCGCCACCGCCTGTTCAATGTGCAGTACGCGCGCGCCCTTTTCCAGGCCGGCCGCCGCGCGTGTCAGGCGCAGCAGGGGCGCAGGCGACCAGTTCTCGCTCATCAGGGACGGCGTCAGGGGCAACGGATCCAGAGGCGCCGCGCCGAACTGCAGGCTGGACCTGACACGGACAGCCTCGGCCGACGACATCGGCCGCGCCACCCGGTAATGCCAGTCCTCCGGATAGCCCAGCAACACCACCTGACGGTCGTCGGTGACGAACTGCGGCATGCCGCTGCGGGCCCAGGCCGACTCCAGGTCCCGAAAGCCGATCTTGAGCACGACCACGCCCAGCGGGCCCCGCGCCCCATCGATCCGGCGCGACAGGAACAGACCCGCCTCGTGGCTGACGACGCCGAGCGCGAAATGGGCCGCGTCCCGGGCCTCCATGGCATCCGTGAAATAGGGGCGGAACCGGTAATCGTGCCCCACGAAGGAGTCCGGCTTGCGCCAGTTGCTCGACGACACTGTCCTGCCGGACGCGTCCAGCACATACAGGACGGACAGTCCCAGTTCCCGGCCCAGCGTCTCCAGCCTGCGGCTCAGATCATCCAGCGCGGACGGCGCGGGGGATTCCAGGACGGCCGCCAGCGCCGTGTCCTGTGCCAGGATGCTCGGAATGGCGTGGAACTTGTCGAGCGTGTGGTTCAGCGCGGTGAGGCTCAATTGCGCCGACACCCGCGCCTGGGTCTCCAGATCCCGCAGGGCGCGATCCCGCGCCCAGGCGCCGGCCCCCCCGAGCACGCCGGCCAGCAGGGCGATGCCCGCGATCGCCAGCAGCCAGCGCGCCATCCAGGCGGAGGGACGGCGCGGTTCGGCGGATGAGGGGTAGGGAGACATGTTCAACAAGGCGGAATTTCGGACATTCTATCGCACATATGTGCGGAATTTCGCCAGATTAACGCCCGGCGGCAGCGGCCGCGCGGGTCGGAGACATCTTGCAGCCATTGGAAAAACCCGATGAATCAAAAGGATGGCACGCATGCGCCATATGTTTCAAAAATTGGCACGAAGATTGCTTTGTGCTTTGCCGACGGACCTGGCGACAGGCGCCGCCTCCCTTTGAAAAAAATGCGGGCACCGACGAGCCAAACTCGTCCCGCCCGGCCCTGTCTGGAGACACAGACCATGCTCGACACCCCGACCCACGCCGTCCCCGCGCGCAAGCTCCCGCTCCACCGGATCCTTTATGTCCAGGTCCTGTTCGCGATCGCCGTCGGCATCCTGCTTGGCCACTACGCGCCCCAATTGGGCGAAGCCATGAAACCCCTGGGCGACGGCTTCATCAAGCTCGTCAAGATGATCATCGCCCCGGTAATCTTCCTGACCGTAGCCACCGGCATCGCCGCCATGAGCGACCTGAAGACCGTCGGCCGCGTCACGGGCAAGGCCATGCTGTATTTCCTGACCTTTTCGACGCTGGCGCTGGCCATCGGGATGATCGTCAGCCACATCGTGCAGCCCGGCGCCGGCATGCACATCGATCCCGCATCCCTGGACGGAGACGCCGTCGCCACCTACGTGACCCAGGCGCACGACTCGACCTTCGCCGACTTCCTGATGAACATCATCCCGACGACGATGTTCAGCCCCTTCGTCAGCGGCGACATCCTCCAGGTCCTGTTCATCGCCGTGCTGTTCGGCATCGCCCTGGCCATTGTCGGCGAACGCGCCAGGCCCGTGCTGGACCTGCTCAGCGCCCTGGCGGGCCCGGTCTTCAAGATCGTGGAGATCCTGATGAAAGCCGCGCCCATCGGAGCCTTCGGCGCCATGGCCTTCACCATCGGCAAGTACGGCATCGGCTCGGTGCTGAATCTGGCCATGCTGGTGGGCACGTTCTACGCCACGGCCGTGCTGTTCGTGCTGGTGATCCTGGGCGCGGTGGCCCGCTACAACGGCTTCTCGATCCTGAAGCTGGTGCGCTACATCCGCGAAGAACTGCTGCTGGTACTTGGCACCAGTTCCTCGGAAGCCGCCCTGCCCACCCTGATGCGGAAGATGGAGGGCGCCGGCTGTTCGAAATCGGTCGTGGGACTGGTAATCCCCACGGGGTATTCCTTCAACCTGGACGGCACCAACATCTACATGACCATGGCGGCCCTGTTCATCGCCCAGGCCTGCGACATCCCCCTGAGCCTCGGCGACCAGATCCTGCTGTTGCTGGTGGCCATGCTCAGCTCCAAGGGCGCGGCCGGCGTCACCGGCGCCGGATTCATCACGCTGGCGGCCACGCTGTCGGTCATTCCTTCTGTGCCGGTGGCCGGCATAGCCCTGATCCTGGGCGTGGACCGTTTCATGTCGGAATGCCGCGCCCTGACCAACCTGGTGGGCAACGCCACCGCCACCATCGTGGTGGCCCGCTGGGAAGGCGAGCTGGACAAGCGCCGTCTGGACGAGGCCCTGTCCTCGGGCGCGGTGCCGCCGGACACGGACACCCGCGCCCGGCCGCTCGGTGCCGTCGAGGCCGAGGGCCAGGCGCAGGCCGCCTGAGTTCAGAAGAACCCGAGCGCTTCGGGGCTGTAGCTGACCAGCAGGCATTTCGTCTGCTGGTAAGCGTTCAGCGCCATCTTGTGGGTCTCGCGGCCGATGCCGGACTGCTTGTACCCGCCGAACGCCGCGTGCGCCGGGTACAGGTGATAGCAGTTGGTCCAGACCCGGCCGGCCTGGATCTGGCGCCCGACGCGGTAAGCCTGCGAACCGTCGCGCGTCCATACGCCGGCCCCCAGGCCATAGTCGGTGTCGTTGGCAATGGCGACGGCCTCGTCTTCGTCCTTGAAGGTCATGACCGAGGCCACCGGACCGAAGATTTCCTCCTGGAAGACACGCATGTCGTTCTCGCCGAACAGCAGTGTCGGCTTGACGTAGAAGCCCTCGTCCAGGCCGGCGCCGGGGACGTTGCGCGCCCCGCCGGTCAGGCAGCGGGCGCCTTCTTCGCGACCAATGTCGATGTAGCCCAGGATTTTGTCCATCTGCGCCTTGGATACCTGGGCGCCCAGCATGGTGGAGGCGTCCAGGGGATGCCCGGTCTTCATGGATTCGACCCGCTTGATGGCGCGTTCGATGAAGCGTTCGTAGATCGACTCCTGGATCAGGATGCGCGAGGGGCAGGTGCAGACTTCGCCCTGGTTCAGGGCGAACATGCTCAGGCTTTCCAGCGCCTTGTCGAGGAAGGCGTCATCCTGGTCCATCACGTTGGCGAAGAAGATGTTGGGGCTCTTGCCGCCCAGCTCAACGGTGCTGGGGATCAGGCTGTCGGCGGCGGCATGCAGGATGTGCCTGCCGGTGGGCGTCGAGCCGGTGAAGGCGATTTTTGCGATGCGCTTGCTGGAAGCCAGCGCCGCGCCGGCTTCCTTGCCGAAGCCGTTGACGATGTTCAATACGCCCGGCGGCAGCAGATCGCCGACCAGCTCCATCAGCACCAGGATCGAGGCCGGGGTCTGCTCGGCGGGCTTGAGCACCACGCAATTGCCCGCCGCCAGCGCCGGACCGAGCTTCCAGGCAGCCATCAGCAGGGGAAAATTCCAGGGAATGATCTGCCCCACGACGCCCATGGGTTCGTGGAAATGGTAGGCCACCGTGGTCTTGTCGATTTCCGAGATCCCGCCCTCCTGGGCGCGGACGCAGCCGGCGAAATAGCGCAGGTGGTCGATCGCCAGCGGCAGGTCCGCCGCCATGGTTTCGCGCAGCGGCTTGCCATTGTCGATGGTCTCGGCCACCGCCAGCAGGCGCATGTTCTGTTCCATGCGGTCGGCGATGCGCAGCAGGACGCCGGCGCGTTCCGCCACGGACGTTTCACCCCAGGCCTTGCGCGCCGCGTGCGCGGCATCCAGCGCGGCCTCCACGTCGGCCGCGTCCGAGCGCGCAACTTCGCAGAACACCTGTCCGGTGATCGGCGACAGATTGTCGAAATAGCGCCCGGCGGCTGGCGCCACCCAGCGCCCGCCGATGTAGTTCTCGTAGTGTTTCTTGTAGGGAAAGCCGATGTCGATGCCAAAATGCTTCAGGTCGGTCATATCCATGTCTGTCTCCTTGTCGATGAGCCGGGTTCCGCCCGAACAGGCCCCCCGGACGCCCGCTGCGACGCGCGGCGGGACTTCTCTTCACTAAAGCAAAGACCGTGCCATCATGCGTGGGGCATGCCGGTCGCGGCACGGCGCCCCGCGACCGGCATGCTTTCAAAGGCCCGACGGTGGTGGCATACTGAATGTGAATCGGCTTTTAAAACATGGGCTTGTCGCATTTTGCGACACATCGCGCCGCGAACGGCGACAGCCGCCGTCGCGGACCGCGACAGGTTCCGCGACGCCCAGGACGGAGACTTGCATGCAGACACCGCCCACGATCCACCTGGCGCCGGGCGCCCGCCCGCAGGCCGAGACGCGCATCCATCAGTCCTGGGCGCGCTGCGCCGATCTGGACCCCGCCCTGCTGGCCGATCCCAATCCCCTGACCCGCGCCGACCTGGACCTGCGCCGCGAGGCCAACCACCATCTGCTGCGCCTGGCCGAACCCTGCCTCGACGCGCTGGGCGCACTGGGGGATTCGGCGCACAGCGTCGTGCTGCTGGCCGATGCCAGCGGCCTGATCCTTCACGAACGCGGCAGCCGCAGTTTCCAGGACAAGGCACGCCGCGTGGCGCTGCAGCCCGGCGTGAGCTGGGCCGAGCCCTTGCGCGGCACCAACGCCATTGGCACGGCCCTCCACGATGGCCGCGCCGTACGCATCCACGGCGCGGAACATTTCCTGGCCTGCAACAGCATCCTCAGCTGCCATGCCGCGCCCATTTTTTCGGCCACGGGCGAGATCCTCGGCATCCTGGACCTGTCCGGCCCGGCCGACGACATGCGCGACTATGTGCTGACGCTGGTGCAGCGCATGGCGCGGGGCATCACCGACCAGATGCTATGCGAGAGCCCCCTGCGCAGACTGGACTTCCGCCTTGGCAGGGAACCGGAGGACGACGGTCGCGCCCTTCTGCTGCTGGACGACGATGCCCGCATCGCCGGCGCCAACGAGGCCGCCCTGCGGGCGCTGGACGCGGACTGGGGCCGCCTCATCGGCACGCCCTGCGCGCAATGGATCGATGGGCCGCTGCACACTCGTGACACGCCGCTGCACCGTCACGACGGCCAACCTTTGACCGGCCGCCTGATCGCGCCCCCGCGCGCACCGGCCCGTCCGGTCTCCACATCGCACGCGCCGAAACACCCGAAGGCGGCCGACACTCGCCCGGACGCCCGCCCGCTGCCCGAACCCGACGCCGTCAGCAGCCCCCTGCTGGATCAGGCCGTGCGCGCCCTGGACTCCGGCCTGGCCGTGCTGCTGTGCGGCGAGACCGGCACGGGCAAGGAGGTCCTGTCGCGTCACATCCATGCCCGCGGCGCCTGGCGCGCGGGCCCTTTCGTCGCCATCAACTGCGCCGCCCTGCCCGAACACCTGGTCGAGTCCGAACTCTTCGGTTACGAGCCGGGCGCCTTCACCGGCGCGCGTCGCGAAGGCGCGCGCGGCCTGCTGCGTCAGGCGCAAGGCGGGGTGCTGTTCCTGGACGAGATCGGCGACATGCCCCTGGCGCTGCAGACCCGCCTGCTGCGGGTTCTGCAGGAACGCGAGGTCCAGCCGCTGGGCTCCGACAAGCGCGTGCCTCTGGCATTCGGCCTGATCAGCGCCAGCCATCAGGATCTGAAGTCGCTGGTTGCCCAAGGCCGGTTCCGCGCCGACCTGTACTACCGGCTGCAGGACATGCCGCTGCATCTGCCGCCGCTGCGTGAACGGCCCGATCTGGCGGCTTTCGTCGAAGACGCCTACCGGGCGCTGGGAGGCCGCCTGAGCGGGGATGCGCTGGCGGCCCTGACCCGCCACGACTGGCCGGGCAACTACCGCGAACTCTTCAGCGTATTGCGCCGGCTGCGCTGCCAGCATCCCGGCCCCGTCCCCGTCACGATCGGGGGACTGCCCGGTGACATCGCGCCGCCGGGTTCCCGATCCGCAGGGCCGGCCGCCCGCGAGCCGGTCTTGCCCATCATGGCGGAGACCGGCCGCGCTCCAGCGCCTCAAACGGATGCCGGCCCCGGCCTGCGCGCGCTGGAGCGCCAGGCCATCGAGCAGGCCCTGCGCGACTGCCAGGGCAGCGTCAGCCGCGCGGCTCGCCGCCTGGGCATCCATCGCAGCACACTGTACCGCAAGCTGAAATGAGACAATGAAACAGGGGCCGCCCGAAGGCGGCCCCTGTTGCGTCCGGCTGAAAGCCTACTGCCCTTCGAGGAAGGACTTCAGCTTGTCCGCGCGGCTGGGGTGGCGCAATTTTCGCAGGGCCTTGGCCTCGATCTGGCGGATCCGCTCGCGGGTCACATCGAATTGCTTGCCGACTTCCTCCAGGGTCTGGTCGGTGCTCATCTCGATGCCGAAACGCATGCGCAGAACCTTGGCCTCGCGCGGGGTGAGCGAATCCAGGACTTCCTTGACGACGTCGCGCATGGAGCCGTGCAGGGCCGAATCCGACGGCGACACCGTGCCCGTGTCCTCGATGAAATCGCCCAGATGGGAATCGTCGTCGTCGCCGATGGGGGTTTCCATCGAGATCGGTTCCTTGGCGATCTTCAGGATCTTGCGGACCTTGTCTTCCGGCATGTCCATTTTCTGCGCCAGCGTCGCGGGATCCGGTTCCGCACCGGTTTCCTGCAGGATCTGGCGGTTGATCCGGTTCATCTTGTTGATCGTCTCGATCATGTGCACCGGGATGCGGATGGTGCGTGCCTGATCGGCGATCGAACGGGTGATGGCCTGACGGATCCACCACGTGGCATAGGTGGAGAACTTGTAACCACGCCGGTACTCGAACTTGTCCACGGCCTTCATCAGGCCGATGTTGCCTTCCTGGATCAGGTCGAGGAACTGCAGGCCGCGATTGGTGTATTTCTTGGCGATGGAAATCACCAGACGCAGATTGGCCTCGGTCATTTCGCGCTTGGCCTTGCGGGCCTTGGCCTCGCCGGTGGCCATGCGTTTGTTGACGTCCTTCAGGTCCTTGAGGGGCAGCACGACGTTGCGCTGCAGTTCGATCAGCTTCTGCTGGACTTCCTGGATCGCCGGGGCGTGGCGCGCCAGGGTCTCGGAATAATCGTGACCGGCGGCGATTTCCTCGTCCACCCAGCCCAGATTGGTCTCGTTGCCGGGGAAGGCCTTGATGAAATGATTGCGCGGCATGCCGGCACGACTCACGCAGATCGACATGGCGGCGCGCTCCTGGGCGCGGACCTCCGCGACCTGGGCGCGCAGTGCGTCCGCCAGGCGTTCGACCATCTTGGCGGTGAAGCGCACGCCCATCAGCTGGCCGTGGATGGCCTCGCGCGCCTGGACGTAGGCGGTGGAGCGGTAGCCCTCGGACTCGAAGGCCACGCGCATCTTGTCGAACCAGGTCTCGACCTCGTCGAAGATCTTGAGGGCCTTGGTGCGCAAGTATTCCAGCTGCTTGCTGCTCATGCCGCCGGCCGGGCCATCGTCCTCGTCCGAAGCCACGCCCGAACCGGCGTAGTCCTCGCCTTCCTCGTCGATCAGGCCGTCCACGACCTCGTCGATCTGCGCCGAGCCGTCGCGCACGCGACGCACGTGCTCCAGGATCTCGTTGACGGTGGTCGGGCAGGCCGCAATGGCCATGACCATGTGCTTGAGGCCGTCCTCGATCCGCTTGGCGATCTCGATTTCGCCCTCGCGGGTGAGGAGTTCGACCGTGCCCATTTCGCGCATGTACATGCGCACCGGGTCGGTGGTGCGGCCGAAGTCCGAATCCACGGTGGTCAGGGCGGCCTCGGCCTCGTCCTCGACATCGTCGTCGCTGGCGGCAGAGGGCACGTTGTCGCTCATCAGCAGGGTTTCAGCGTCCGGCGCCTGGTCGTAGACCGAGATGCCCATGTCGCTGAAGGTGCTGATGATACCGTCGATGGCCTCGGCGTCGACCAGATCGTCGGGCAGGTGGTCGTTGATCTCGCCGTAGGTCAGGTAGCCACGATCCTTGCCGAGCTTGATCAGGATCTTCAGGCGGTTGCGCCGGGCCTCCTGTTCCTCGGGCGTCATCTGGCTGCGCGACGGGCTGTCCTTTTCGCCCTTGGCACGCTTTCCGCCCCGCTTGGGCAGCGGCTTGAGGTCGGGGATGACCTCGCCGTCCTCGACATCGTCGTCCACATAGTCACCGCCGTCGCCGCCGGCGTTCTTGGCCGGACGGCCGGGCTTGCGCCCCGAGGGCACGGCCTTGGCGGCGCGCGGCTTGTCGGCGGCGGCCTTCTTGGCGGCTGCGGGCTTGTCGGCCGGCGCCTTTTCGGCGACCGCCTTGCGGGCGGTCTTTTTCGCCGCGGTGGCTTCCGGCACCGCAGCCCCCCTGGCCGACTTCACCTCGGCTTCGGGCGCGATGCCCGCCGCCTTGGTTTTCTTGGCAGTCGTTTTTTTGGCGGCCGTGGAGGCCTTGCCAGTTCCTTGGGTCATGTGTGGGTTCCGTAGAGATGCACCGCGGGTCTTGCCGCAATGGGTTTTACCGCAATGGGTCTTACCGCAATACTAATACGCGACAACTTATTGAAAACCATATAGTTTACTGCACTTGCGAGGAAGAATCACCCCGCCCCGGCCTTCAGCCGGGCCAGGCGGCGGCTGAGATCCTGATAACGGCGGCGGTCTTCGTCCGTCGTCAGCCCGGATTCGATCAGCCGGTCGCACTGCTCCTGCACCGTCTGGCGCTCGATGAGCCGCAAGGCATCATCCCATTCGGCCTGCGGATCGGGCAGATCCTGGGCCATCAGTTCGGTGGACAGATCCTGGATCGCGCGCGCGAGGTCCGATTCGGAATCGGCCGCCTGCAGCAACGCCCCCGCGTGCGCGGCGCCGCACGTGCTGGCCAGGCCGATGAGCTGCCTGACCAGTTCCAGATGGGGATGATGGGCCAGCAATTCAAGCTGCTGGTCTCCCAGCCCGGAAACCAGGGCGGGATGCGCCAGCAGCAGCCGCAGCAGTCGCCGCGCCATGGGCGTGACCTGCCGTGAACCACCGCCCCTGCGCGGCATCCGGCCCGAGCCGCGTGGCGCCCGCGTCGGCGCATCGCCCGCCCAGGGCGGCGCGCCCTCCAGATCAGGGGCCGCATCCGGGTATTCGCCGTCCTGCCACGGCGGCTCGCCCGATTCGGGCCCATGCCCTTCTTCCGGGCGGAAAAGCCGCGCGGACGCGCCCATGCTCCCCGCCACGCCGCCCTGCCCCGCCGGCCGGCCCGTCGCCGCATGCTGCCCGGGACCGCCGGCCGCGGGACCTGCGACCGCCAGGAGTTGGGCCAGCTCTTCAGGCGTCAGACGGACCCGGCGGGCGAATTCTCGCTCCAGCTGCAGGCGGAACCCGCCCTCGGGCATCTGCGCGAACAGCGGCCGGGCTTCGTGCACGCAGGCGGCCCGGCCCTCGGCCTCTTCCAGGTCGTGGCGCGAGGCCAGTTCATCGAGCATGAAGCGCGACAGGGGCATGGCTTCGTCGAGATAAGCGCGCAGTGCCTGGACGCCGTAGGCTCGCACATAGGAGTCCGGATCGTGGCCTTCCGGCAGGAACAGGAAGCGCATCGAGATGTCCTCGGCCACCCAGGGCAGACAGGCCTGAAGAGCCCGCCAGGCCGCCTTGCGCCCGGCGCCGTCGCCATCGAAGCTGAAGACGATGCGGTCGCTGGCGCGGCGCAGTTTGCGCAGGTGTTCCGGCGTGGTGGACGTGCCCAGCGTCGCCACGGCATTGTTGAGTCCGTACTGGGCCAGTGCCACCACGTCCATGTAGCCCTCGACCACCAGTACGCACCCTTCGGCGCGGACGCCGGCGCGCGCTTCGTGCAGCCCATAGAGTTCGTTGCCCTTGGAAAACAGGCTGGTTTCGGGGGAGTTCAGGTATTTGGGTTCACCCGGTTCGATCAGACGGCCACCGAAGCCGATGAGCTGGCCGCGCGGGTTGTGGATCGGAAACATGACACGGCCCCGGAACCGGTCATGGCGCCGTCCGTCCTCGGACTCGATCACCAGCCCCGATTCCAGCAAGGCGGGGTCCTCGTAGTGGGTGAAGACCGCCGCCAGCCCGCGCCGGTCACGGCTGGCCCAGCCCAAGCCGAAGCGGGCGGCGATCTCGCCGCTGAGGCCGCGCCGCTTCAGATATTCGATGGCTTCGGGGGCCTGCTTCAGGGCGGCGCGGTAATGCGCCTGTGCCTGATCCAGGATGCGTTGCTGCCGCGAGCCTTCCTCGCGGCGCTCGCGATCGGCGGCGCGCTGGCGGGGGCTGCGGGGTTCTTCGGGCACCGTCATGCCGACGCTGGCCGCGAGGCCGCGCACGGCTTCCGGAAACGGCGCCCCGGTGTGCTCGGTCAGAAACCGCAGCGCGGTGCCGTGCGCACCGCAACCGAAACAATGATAGAACTGCTTGGTCGGGCTGACAGTGAACGACGGCGTCTTTTCATTGTGAAAAGGGCACAAACCCAGCAGGTTTGCGCCCCCTTTGCGCAGCTTGACGTACCGGCCGACGACGTCGACGATATCGACGCGCGCAAGCAGTTCCTGAATGAAGGA
>Ga0182738_1007217_pt1 | contig 11338 bp, 7 predicted proteins | sample eDN5th30CBELigMG_FD_128876 | JGI IMG/M metagenome (GOLD analysis project Ga0182738, IMG submission 128876) | Enriched Miracle-Growth compost microbial communities from Emeryville, California, USA - eDNA 5th pass 30_C BE-Lig MG (version 2)... ...
ATCTTGAAACATTAGTTAATTGTCTGAGTTTTTTTTTAAGCATATATTTCTGATTTTCTGTACTTCTCCATAGTTATAGTTTTTTTTATTGAAAATGTTATGTTGCGGAGATTAATCCTGCTCTTCTTGATGTTGATGTTGAAAATATTTTAATCCATTTCTGAGAAATTAATCTTTCAAAATTTTATCTTTGTCTTCAAATAATGCAAGAAATTTTCCTTTGAAAATGAATTTGAGCTGAAAGCCATATGCAGACGAAAAAGTTCTCCATTTCTTGTTCAAAGTTTGCAAAAAGATTTTCTCACCCGAAAAAGCTTCTCAAACAAAGACTCTCTGCCTAAAATATTGATTGCATTTTAGGAATCGTAGAACTTTTTAGATTTGCCAGGGTTTCATTTTTTTTTGTTGCTAAATTCCAATTTTCCTGACAAGTCATCAAATCTTTTCAAGTTTTTCAAAAAAAATCTAGAGAAAAATTTCAAAATGTTCAAAACAGTCCCAAAGAAATTTTTTACTTTTCCGTAAAATTTTTCGGAGCCTGATTCTCAACTTGATCTTGACTCAAAAGGAAAGAGTAAAGATGCTAAATTGACTTTTTCTTCAGCGCTTTAGAGCTTTTCAAAAAAAAAGTGGGTATTCTGGCTAGTGACATCTGTCAAAAACGGCACTGGGCTCAAGGGAATATGATAAGCCAAGATTTTGTTGACTCTCAAAAAGCACTCCCTTTTGATTTCCTGACTTCTTTGAGACACTTTTTCATCACATTCCTTCTTGGAAAAATTTTCTTGATCTGAAAAGGAAAATTTTTTTTTCTCATTTTTTTTGTTCATGAAATTTTGAAAAATATTTGAGGATTTTTTTTTTCTTTTGCCTGATCTCATCTTCTAAAAATGGTCATTTCTTTTCCAAGAGCGGACAGTCTGGGCATTTTGAAGGGTTCAAATTCTAAATCTCAACAGATTAGTTATTTCAACTCGACTTGCTTTTCGTTATGAGATGAGAACAGAAGTTAAAGCTGAGAAGATCATCTGAGAAGGACTGAAAACATGGCGAAATGGTTCTCAACAAACTAAAAATACAGAGTCAAAATCCGACTCGCTGGAGAAAACCTTCAAGAATATTGGAAAAAATATCTCACCATTGAATGTAAATGATGATAGCTCAACAAAGTGAAGCGTTATTGAAACTCACCTTCTGGCAAGCATCCCAACTTTGTGAGAAAAATTGAATTGTTTTGATCAAGAAAATCTGGTATACCAAAACTAAATATTTTCAAAAACAAAACTGAGAAAAAAATCTCCAAAATTAAAAAATGTCTTCTCGGACAAAAATGAAGAGTTCTGATAAAGGTTTGACAAAACTTGAATAATTTTCACAGGACCAATAAAGCGCCGGCCAATTTTTTTATATTAGCAAAAAGAAAAAAAATATCTCGTAAATTTTTTCATTATTTCAAGAAGAAAAGAATTTTGTACTGTTTCTTACCACTTTTCAGATGAAAATAATTAACATACAAGAGGGACAGAATTCCCAATTTGTCCTTCCAAAAGAAGACAATCTCGAAAGAAAATAATATTCTAAGGATGAATTTTAAACTTGGTTTAAACCTAGTTTTTTCCTCCAAAAAAACCTTTAAAAAACAAGTTCGTTTCCTCTTGAAGATCAAAACTGCCATGCATAGAACTCACAAAATATCAAGAACCACAAACCCCCAGTTTTCCTAGTTATCAACATATGAAGAAAAATATTTTCAACTCTCCCAAGTTCCAATGATGAGAATTAATTTAAGATTGAAGAGATTCAAGAACTTATTTTCTGACAATAAAAAATATAGACATTTCTTATATAGACTTAAAAAAACTTTTACGATACGACCGAATGGGATGGAATGGAAAGGAAGGTTATGTATAAGCAAACAATAAATTCACTTTACATTAAAAAACAGAAAACATAGATCTGAGGAATAAAATTAAAGTAAACAAAATTTTTGAGCTAACGCTTTCCTTTTGATATTTTAAATCAAAACATTATTTCTAAAAGCCTTTTTTATTGATTGCAAGAGTTGCAGATTGAATTTGTGGAGTGCTTTTGTTAAACATTGAAAAATCTGTCTTTAACGTTGGAAGGTGAGAGGCCTTGTGTCTTGGCTTGATGCCACTCTTGTGCTTTTTTGCTTCACTAAGAAGAGGAGAAATCTGGAATTCTTTTGGAAACTCTTTCACTTCAGATGCTCTTCCTTTGGGTTTCACAGCGATCTTCAATTTATTTGGTGTCATTTCTTGGAGAGTTTGGACTTTGTTTGAAGGAGATTTTATTTTTATCAAATTTCGTTTTGAAGTGGGTGAAGTCAAGAGACTTGCTTTGTCATCCAAGTAGATGCTGCGGATTCGTTCATTTTTATCTCGAGAGCTGTAGCCCAAGTCTGGCTCGGTCTTCAGCCCCTTGGACTTGACTGATAAACGACGAGCAACATCATCGTAAAATTTATTCGTTCCATTTCTAACGAGACCAAACTCATTGTCCATCTCCTGAATAGGACCAACAAATTCAATAATCTTGGATTTCCTTGTTATCATGGAATCAATCTTGATTCGATCTGACAAAGCACTTTTTATTTCGTGATCAGACTCTAAATAACTACTCTGGCAATCTGTTTCTTCGACGATCTTGCCATTAGCATTTAGGGACCTGGGAAAGCTTGTTGGGGTGCTCGAGAAAAAGCCGCCATTATCACGATAACCAGCTCTGGAAGTCAAAGCAATCTTGGTTATTGTAGGTGTAGAAGGCACAACGCTCAGATTGTAAGTCTGCCTGAGAGTGTAGGCAGCATTCAAATCTGTCGTAGAATACCTTGTTTTCTTTTTAAACAAAATTTTCATGTCTTTTTTCTCTTTGCTTGAACCTGGAGAATCATCGTTTTTGAGAAGCTTCAAAGAGGTCAACTTAACACTGGTTCCGTCAGATCTTTTTCTGGATTTTAAAGCTTTTCCGTGATCATCTGATGGATATTCACTGATAGCAGCCCCGAAATCCAAAAGACTTGAGCCTTTCATAGAAGGTCTTGTTTTTCCTTCAAACTTCGTCTCTTGGCTCTTCCTTGTTGACAATAACAGCTTGCTGGTCTCCTTTGCTATGGCACTCAAAGCAGGGCTATTTCTTGGAAATGAGCTTTTTGATGGTTTGAGTGCCAGATCAGGCAATATTTGACTTTTGCTATTTTCTTTCTTTATTGCGCTGAAGAAAGAATTCACTACAGGATTTAGAAAAAGACTTTAAATAAAAATCAGTTTACGTGTCTTTTGACGACGAACTGCTTGTTTCAATGCACTAAGGCCCAGCTTTCTCGTGGGGCTTTCAGACTGAGGTTCTGCTTGGGGCTCGTCAACTTGGGTCAAACGCTTTCTTCCATATGATTCAATGTCTGTCACAAGATCCTGATGTTTCGTTTCCAATGTAGAAATGCCACCACACCATTGGCAGCAACAACTCTTTCTTCTAATAAACTTTCTTTCTTCAGGCTTAAAAAAGCTCTGCTTTGCCGACATCTCCGCTTGTGGGATTCTTGGCGTTAATTTCTCTTCTGAACCACCCTCATCGGTGCTGTCACTCTGAGTGGCAAAATGTACCAAAGGAGTTAGTGGTCTTTTGCGAGGAGAGTTGGCTTCGTAAGGATTTGCTTTTTGATCTATTTGATAGTGAGATGAATCACATGGGAATGAGATTTACGAATGACATTGTTATTGAGGAAAATTGGTTTCTTGAATGTCACTTTCGAAGGGTTATCTGACTTTTCATATTCTTCGTGACGATTCTCAAGGATAGTCTGATATACAAACTGCTTCATTGCAAAGTTTCTTTTCGGACGACTTTACCTATCGATCAAAGAATTTAAACTAAAATTGATATAATTAGCAGAATCGGAGTTTAATAAGAAAAACTGCTTTTGAAATCTATTCAAAATTGATTCATAGGACAAATAAAAAGGGATTTCGAGCACACTTAAATCTGTGGATACCAAGTTAATCAGAATTAATAATTTAAGTTGTTTCGAGGTTTTTCCTGACAACAAAAACATACCCATGTATGAAAAACACTCAATCTATCTTGTAATAATCTGAGGCACAAACTAGTCCTCAAATCCCTCTTGAAGTCTACGTCTGGTGATCTTGAGAGTTTGGTTCAGATTCTTTATGAATAAAGCCTTTTACATGAAAAGGATCATAAATCCATAAAATAGAGTTAACCAAAGTTTCTCATGAATGCATTCCTTCGGTCGTCAAAGTATAGATAGACAGGATTGAGCATTCTGGAAGAGGTTAATTCTAATGGACTAGAAAATTTAGTTGCTTCTTTACCCTCAAAAACGAAAATTTCACCAAATATGGATTTGGATAATGTTAGGTTTTTCATAGTATCAAGAAAGAGAAACAATGTTACCCTGTCAGACCCCCTCACTTCATACTTTTTAAAAGCCAGAGAGGGACTCTTAGCATATCTATCCTTTTGAAACAAAGCCAGATCAATATTCATCATTGTTTCATTTAAAAAAATTTCCCTTCAATATTTATAGTTGACTTCTCATCAAAGTCTCTTGAAACCAAGAGCAAGGATGATGAAAATTAACCTTCTAAGACATAATCCCTCTCTCCCTCCTCTCTATATTGAATCCTGCCCATCTTATATTCTTTAAATAAACCGACTAAGCTTAAATTATTTGCCTATTAATAAACCAGCGTTAGTCCGACTTTTTTCACCTAAAGGCTCCAATCAGAAATTAACCCTTATTATGCACGTCAAGGAGATGACTACAAGGCCATCAAGTTATCAGATCTTATCCTGGAAACCGTTGAGCTGAGAATTTTTGTTTTAAGGAAAGCTGTTATGGAATGACGTGGTTTGCCAGAGTTCTTTGCTTTAAAATTTGTTCTTGAAATCCACCTCAAAAAACTTGAATCAAAGGATTAAAATTTTAAATTATGATTGTCATATAATTCCGACCTCAAAATAATACATGGTCAATTGGACTTGAAGAAAGACATAAAAACAAAGAATATCTTCAGAATTCAACTCACTTTTACTCTAAAACTCCTTGAGAGATCAAAAAGCTCACGATGAAAAAGCTTAGCAAAGCAACACATGGTTTCAAAAATGCTTTCCTTCAATTTTTCTCTGGATCGAAAAGTTGTTATTAATGCGAGTTAGTCTTTAGATCATACGAATATCAGACCTCCAGATTTAAATTAACTAATTCGTATCAAAGGTTTTTCACACATTTAGGAATCCACGGTGGAGATTTTCTCAAGTTTTTGGAGGTTTAAACAAAATCTTTTTTCGAAGCAAAGATTTTAGTTTTAACAAAATTTCGTTCTCTTAATTGCTTATGGGCGACTCTTTAATGAATTGAGAATTTCTTCGATATCACACCCAAAAGAAACTCTGAAAACTCATTTTATGAAATACAGCTTGGATGAATAGATAGCATCAACAAAATCAAAACTCTCAGAAAGTTTCCAATGATCTTTTGGTGATTTCTTTGAATAGTGAAGAGATCAGAAGAGAGTCTTCCGATTTATAATAAAACTTCATAAGTTTTCTTTCAAAAAAGAGATTTATCCTTGGATATTAGAAAAGCATAAGACACTGAAAATCTAACTGATTAAGTTTAATCAAAGAGATTTTAACAAAACTTGAAAGTAAAAATCAATTCGTAAAAGGACTTCTCGACAAAATTTTGTCAAAGTTCAAGACTGACTCTGTGACTGATTGAATAATAACACTAATTTACTTTTTTTCTCAAATTCATTTGTAGATATTCTTTTCACACAATACAAGAGGAAATCCTAGTCCAGCATTGCAAGGAGCAATATGTTGGACCTTTTTTATTCTTTGATATCAAAAGGATTTTTAAGATGAATTTTATATGGAAAATTTGAGTTAAAATTCTTTGTTCTATTTAAAAAAATATTTTCTCTTCTCAAGTAATCTTGAAAATTAAAAAAAATTAATTTTTTTTCCAAATTTCAAATCAGATGAATATTTTGATTATTATTTTGTTTTTTTAATTTTGTGATTTCTTTTAAATTAGAAATATTTTTTTTATGTTGAGATTTTTTTTTGATTTGTAAATTAATTACTTCCAACTAAATTTTGAGCCAAAATATCAACAAACAAGACCTTTTTATTTTTGAGTTCTCTTTGAAATTTTATATCAACGCCTTTATATTCCATTCAAAACTATGGCAATCCTTCTTCACCAGATATGAGAAAAAAGTCGATTTCCGTCTGTGAGCTTTATGAATTATTACTCTTTCAAAAAAATGGTGATCTCAAGGTTGTCGACAGTCTTTCTGAATTAATAAAAATTAAAATTTAATTATTAAAGCCACTTCTTTCAGTCTTGATTGATTTGCATTTTTGAATTCTCAAAAGTTATAACTTAAAGGCAGTCTACCACCTTTCGAATTAATTTAAATATCAACAAGATTTGATTAAGTTTAGAGTTCTTGAAGAAGAAGGAATAGAATTTATCATCTTCATCAAAGTAAAACTAAATTTGGATTAAAAAATTCTCCATACTGTAAAGTTTTATTTCCAAGCAAAAAGTGAGATATATTTAGTAGGACGCTTCTCAAACGAAATTCATTGATGGACGCCATGATAACTCCAAACAAACAACAAATAAGAAGCATTCACAATACATAATGATAAAGTATGATATTTACGTCTGAATAAATACGTATGTCTGCTTCTTTCGCATCAAACTAAAGTCATTATTTCATCTATCTTAGTTCTTTCTTACATACAGGGCAAGTGATATTCTCCTTTAGCCATGTATCAATACAACTCACATGAAATTCGTGTCCACATTTAATTTTTCGAAGTCTTTCTCCCATTTCAAAATCTGACATACAAATACTACAAGGCTGAGTTGACTCAGTTGATGTGATAAATGTTCTTATCCTGAATTTCTCAAGCTGAGTTTTGGTCAATCCTTTTTTGATAATATTGTTATCCAATGCCAAGAGATCTTCATATGTTGCACTTTCTGGTATCTCTGAATCAAGCTGATGATCCATCAAATCATATTGATATTGACCGATATAATTATTAGGCTCATAGAGAGGAAGTCGATTTGCGTAGCTTCTTCTTGGGGCGATATTTGGGATTCGAGTTTGATTCCCCCGTCCTGGCTGGTTTCGATTTCGAAGGTTATATGTTAAACCTGTTCCGTATTGCCTACGGTTTAGACCAGTGTCCACCCTGGGGTTGATATAATCATAGTTATTTTGTCTCTGATTTCCTCTTTGCTCACCTGTTGACGAACATTCAAGCTCATGCTGGTCAAAGACTTCAATAAGGACCTTTTTGCCACATTTCTCACAGGAAATCTTCTTCATATCACATTGCTCATCATGTTCTGCAAAACTATGAAGAGGATAGGATTGATTGCAGTAAGTACAAAGCACCTTCACTTCGTCATAATTCTGAGGCTCTGCCTCCTTGTTTTGCTCAAACTCTCTGTAGTTCTGATTGTCATCTTGAAATTGATAATCATTATTATCATCATCGAAAGCGTAATCTCCAAGGAAATTATCTAGGTATTTTGTCTGCTGGGGCAGTTGGCTTCGAGGATTAGGATGGTAATTTTCTTGGTTGTACGGGCAGTAGTAGTGGTAGTTTGAATAGTTCGATTCCATAAGAAGTCTGGAGTCTGATATTGAACAAATTTTTCAGGTGAGTCTCTCTTTTCGGAACAAATCAAATCAATTAATTTGGTAATTATTATGATTAATATTTGAAATATCAAATCATCATTGACAGTTTTATTTCGGGACAATTCTGGCATCAAGTTTCTTGTTTGTTTTATTCATCAGAGGGATGAGTGATTCTGATTCTTATGAATGTAAAAAAGTTACATAAAATAAAGACTTTATAGTTTATAGAAGTTTGTTTGAAATACGAAAAAAAGAATCTCATAAAGAATTCATTATTTAGTCAATAGATTAATTGTTGAGGGTTCACAATACTAGTCAGTCATCATCTTCAAGATAATCAGGAAGGGGAGGAAGCTTTTGTCTACAATTAGGACATTCCAATTTTTTTCGAAGCCATTCTATCAAACATTCACGATGGAAATGATGGCGACAAGGAGTCTTGAAAATTTCACCAGCTTCTAAACTTTCATCTTGCTCCAGTAAAGGTTGTTGGATTTGCAACCCATTCAAAGGAGTAAGACTCACTTTTTCAGTACAAATAGAACAAATTTCCTAGTCAAATAAATTTCTCCTCTGAAGTGAATTGTTACATTTGAATAAAGTCGGCTTTCTTCAGAAGTGCATTGATAATTATATTCTTGTAAATCTTTTCCTTTATAACCAAACGTTGGAAGTTTTGTCTGAATTTTTAAAACAATCATCTCAATAGTTAACACAATTATTGAATAAACCATCATTGTCCCAGTAAACCCTTTATCGAAAAGATCAACAGGGTCAAGAGACAAATAAGCCTAGTTAGTTAAATTCTAGCGTTCGCTCAAGATTTTTACAATGTAAAAGAGTTTAGGAAGTCCAAGTCCGCAGATGAGCCAGAAATTGAATTTGTATCTTCTTCTTGCCATGAAATTGTCAATAATCTGAGGCAAAAGGAAGAAAGGATAGACGTAGAAGATAAAGTTGGGGAAGCACACCAATGAAAAAATAATGCATCCTGCTGAAACCACCAACCCTATTTTACTTTTAATTATTCAACCTTTGAGAAAAACATTTACAGAAGTAAATAGTAAAGAGTAATGTCACTATCTAAAAGGATGGAGTGAATAAATAATTCAAATAAAATGATTTCTTACAGAAGTATTTGATCTTCTTTGGAAAGCTGAAAAGACATGATAAAGCACAACTGGTTCAATGAAAACAGCTACAACGAAAAAGCAAATGAATGTCACAGCCATCCAAGATGAAATTGTCTACAAGAAAAAACTTTGAATCGAATCATATTGATGATCTCTTACGGTCCAATAAGTGAAGTGAATAAGATAAATAAAAAAGTCAAAAGCGATCAAAAAGCTCAGTGTTCCAAGAGATGTCTATTGAAATTATTTGAAATGCCTCCCCCACATAAATCTTACTCTTTTGTATAATGGGCTATTTCCTTCGAGTTTCCAAATTAAAAGTCCACATCCAATCACTTGAACAAAAGCTATACCAACCATAATCATCGTGTATTTGATAATATCTCCGCTTTGATTCTTCTATTCGGGTTTAATCAAAGGCCAAAAAGACATTCCATACATGCAAATCAGGAGTCAGGTTTGGAGTGACCAAGTCAAGACTGCAGTTTCCATTGTTAACCCTGATTTTCAAAGAAAGACTCTCAGCTTGATCATTTGTGTAATTGAATGGCTTCTTTGTTTTGGAATTTGTAAAGAAATAACTCACATCAAGTGAACAACCTTGGAGAATATTAAGAACACCCGTGGAAGAAAATCATACATTTTTTCAGGCTTGCAGTAGAGTCATTGCTTTGATAAATAAAAACAGGAACTCCATAATAATTCATTGTTCTAGTTTGATTGTTATTCCTCTATCAGGAGATCTCACTTACGAGTTTTGAGAGTCAAAGTCATAATGATTTGACTGGTTCAAATACATCTTTATTGCCTCAAATCCTGAGTAGTTGGGATCAACATTATACGTATCCAACTTGCAGTAGAGAGATGATTTTTCAGTATCATTTGAGGAGCTTTTGAAGCATTCGTTCAAGAAGAATGAAGGCCCTCCTGTGCTGCTTCCTTTCCTGATTTTATCAAACCAAGCAGCACTATAATTATATCGAGTGAGTAAAATTTCCAGTGCAATTTGGTTAAAAGGATCCAATTCAGAACTTGGTTTCATTGCAAACAAACTCAGATTGCTATCATCTGCTTGGAAACCTGAGCTCACTGGTTTGCTTCTTCCTCTCTCCTAAGTTATTTCAATCTATCTCAAAGAAAGTACGGAATTTCATACCTTGCCAAGAAAAGAGCCAGATGCTAAAGTAATGAATAACCCGATGAAGAAACTCAACAATAGAATGGATGCTCTCCTTCTCATATTTTGACTGACAATATTGCTTTTCTATAACTTATACTCAACAATTAAGTTTAATTAATTATCGTACTCTCACACTATATTTTTTATTTCAGTTGAATAATTTTCTACTTTAGCCTTTACCCCATTTTATTAAGTAGGACTGCTAGAGTTTTTCTTAATCTTAGCAATGAGATGGATCTTTAAAAATTTCAGAAGTTTTCCAACATTTTTTCTCAGTATTTTGCCACAATTTCGTTGAATTTTATTCTATCTATACATCTTAAAGGTTTGGATAGTTTTCCATCATGATTATTGCATGCAGGTTTTCTCTGTTTTAAAATAACCTGTCGCTGCAAGGAACCCTCTGTGGACTGTTACCAAAGAGTTTGAATATAATAAGTATTTGACAGAAAAATAAAAAACCTGAATTTGGTTGAGATTTTTCTTTCCTCAAAGTGAGATTTTATTAAAAGATTCGATTTTTGTGTTGAATGGGAAAAAGTAGTCATTCTTTTTCATTTTTTCCAAGGAAAATCTATGGGGAAAACCTGAGTTCAAAGCAGTGCTTTTTCCAAAGTCAAACCACGAGCAACTTCTTTCAAACAAAAAGGAATTTCTCTGAGATTAAAAAAAAATTGACTGATAAACTTTGAGCAAAAGATAAATTGAAGGAAAAAAGTTTGAAGCTTCAGGCAGAGCTCACAAAAATTAGGAATTTCACTTGGGCACATAGATTTCAAGATGACCTTTTTCTTCACTTCACTGTTAAAATGTTTGACAACTTCGATTTCAAGTCACTTCGTGAAATTTGAAATAATCGACTCGTCCTCATTTCCCTCTCCGAACATTACATACAATTACAGTATTTGGCACTTACTATTTTATTTCTCGTCTTAAAAGAAAAGCTGGCAATAAATTTTAACAACACGAGTTGTCGTAAAAAATGAGCGGCAATAAGTTTAATAATTGATACTCAAAAATTAATATAGAAAATAGATATCTCGAATCCTTCGGTTTTTTTTTCCTCATGCAGGACATCTGGCTCAAAATTCAATTAATTACATCCCTGATAAATTTTATTTTTAAACGTCTGAAACAAACAAAACAATGAGTGAGTATCCTATTCAAGAACTTGAAGAACAAAATGCCATTGGTATGATGTGTCCTGATTCTTCCCTAACGTTCCCAAGAAAGGATTAAACTTGATACCAAGAAAAGTGCCATTGTTAAGCAAAGTCAAATCGCCGAAGTTAGAAAGAGTTTTTCTGTCA
>Ga0182738_1007218_pt1 | contig 11336 bp, 6 predicted proteins | sample eDN5th30CBELigMG_FD_128876 | JGI IMG/M metagenome (GOLD analysis project Ga0182738, IMG submission 128876) | Enriched Miracle-Growth compost microbial communities from Emeryville, California, USA - eDNA 5th pass 30_C BE-Lig MG (version 2)... ...
GAGACAGACGACACCGCGCCTGGTGCCCAGCCCGGGTATCAGCACTGCTGTTTTCTGCGCAAGGAAGTTCCGTTTGTCAAAGCTGTAAAGGGGCGCTTCGATGCCGTTGCAGGTGGGCTGATGCGCAGCGAGGGCGGCAGCAGGGCCAACACACCAATTATCAGTGCGGACGACCGCATTGACGCGTACAAAGTTTACCCGCTGGCAAAATGGACAGATGAAGACGTGGACCGGTACACTCGTGAACACGATCTGCCGGTGCATCCGCTTTATGCGCGAGGTTATGCCAGCATTGGCTGCTTCACCTGCACCACACCTGTCAAGGCAGGCGAAGATCGCCGCGCCGGCCGCTGGCGCCACATCCGCGAAGCCAACCCCGAGCTCCAGGCCCAGCCCATCTACTGCGGCATAAACTTTGAAGACCGGGCGAAAAAATAGCTGGAAGCTGAAGAGTTCGCGCTTATAAAGAATTATACGGCTGCAGAGGCCAGCCAAACTCCCACTGGAGGGCGTCGTGGATTTCAGCCGGAAAAGAGCTTTCAGTATACCCGAACTCTGTGTCTCACAAATGGTGCAGTCAGACAGGGGGCGGGCCGCTCGATGGCATTTGTGATAAACGAAGCCAATGGTTCAGGCGTGGGAGATTGGGAACAATATTGATGCGGGTGCGCGGTCCGGAAAACAGGGCACATGCATTTTCCCGTCGCTCTTGCGAAACAATTCTGAAACAGGCTTTGTCAAACCCCGCCGCAACAGGTGTGTCTGCAACCATCGGAGTTTCAAAAATAAAATGGCCGTTTTGTCTTTATGCTTGAATCCACCGGTGCTTTGGCACTAGCACTGTGCATGGGGGTAAAAAACCTCTGCAGGCCAGGGTGATGTGATCGGCAGGCGCTGTCAAAATCGAAAGGTAAAGACCCTTTGATGCAGGATATTCAGTTTGAAAGTGACGTAGAACCTTGCGCTCGGATTAAAGTGATCGGCGTAGGTGGCGGCGGAACAAACGCCGTGGAAAGCATGGTCAAGAGCGGGCTGCGCGGCGTTGAATTTTACGTCGTCAATACAGACGCACAGGCGCTGGCGCGCAGTTCAGTGGCCTCAAAAATTCAGATCGGTAATGATGCTACCGCCGGCCGTGGCGCGGGTGCTGACCCCAATATCGGCGCTAAAGCAGCCATCGATCATAAAGATGAGATTACACGTGCGCTGTCAGACGCCGACATGGTGTTTATCACGGCAGGCCTGGGCGGCGGCACGGGTACCGGCGCTGCGCCGGTTGTGGCGGAGATCGCCAAAAGCCTCGGCATTTTGACCGTTGCAGTGGTGACGCGTCCGTTCCGTTTTGAAGGTCCGCAGCGCATGCGCAAGGCTAATGAGGGCCTCGAGCGCCTGCGGGAGTTTGTCGATACCTGTATTATTGTTTCCAACGATCGCCTGCTGGAAGTCGTCGGCCCGAAAGCCACACTGGCAGAGGCGTTCACGGTTGCCAACAATGTTCTCGCCATGGGCGTTTCGTCCATCAGCGACCTTATCGGCGTGCCTGGACTCATCAACGTGGACTTTGCAGACGTTCGCACGATTATGAACGAGACCGGCGGCGCTGTCATGGGCGTTGGCGTCGGCAAGGGCGAAAATCGTGCGACGGAAGCGGTGAAGAAAGCCTGCAGCAGCCCGCTGCTTGACAAGATCGTTATCGATGGTGCGCGCGGCGTCCTGATTTGCGTCACTGGCGGCCCGGACATGACACTGTTTGAAGTCAACGAAGCCACGACAATGGTTTACGAAGCGGCAAGCCCGGATGCGAACATCATCTTCGGCGCTGTCGTCGACGAGCGCCTCAAGGATGAAGTGCGCGTCACGATTATTGCGACCGGCTTTGAAGATAAACTTCTCCGTAACGACACGGGTAAGGTTGAGCAGAAGAGCGCAGACGAATTGCGCGGCAGCGCGTCAGGCGGATCCAGCCTGAAAGACCGGCTCGATAACATCCTGCCCGGTGCCAATCGCGGTGCGAGCTCTCAGGCAAAGCCAGCTGGCGTAAGCCAGGCGACCCCAGCTCACGGCACCCAGGCAAAGCCGGCCGGTACGGCGGTGGCTGATCACCAGCCGACTCCCACGGCTTCGGCGCTGTTCGGCAACAAAGGCGCTGAAGAAGGCCGCAGTGAAGTTTTTGATTTTGGCCGGGCGGATAATCCGCTGCGCGGAGCGTTTGACGGAGCAGACAAGAGCGCTCACGCAGGAGTCGAAGCCAAGGCTGATGCTGGAAACAACGGCAACCCAAAGCCCGCCGGTCAGCCGGAAGCTGCGGACGATGAGCTGGAAACCCCGGCATTTCTGCGTCGCCGTCGGAACCTGTTCGAGTAAATTCGAGATTTAAAAAGTCGTTCTGCGGGCCATGATCCAGGCGGATTATGGCCCGCTTTGTTTTTGTTTCCGGGTTATGCGGGGGCGACGGCAGCCGGAAGGCTGTTGAATTTCTCCGACACCCGGCTTTGTTCTTTTGGAAGGATGCTGAGAGGCTGATTGCGCAATGTTTGTCGATTATGTTAAAATAAACGTCCAGGCGGGCGATGGCGGGGATGGCTGTATCAGCTTTCGTCGGGAAAAATACGTGCCCCTGGGCGGACCCGATGGCGGGGATGGTGGCCGCGGTGGCCACATCTTTCTGCAGGTGGATTCCAGCATGACGACGCTGCTGGATGTGCGCATGCGGCCTCAGTATATTGCCAAGCGCGGGGAGCATGGGGGCGGGAACCAATGCACCGGGCGCGACGCTGAAGATATTTACGTAAAGGTGCCCCAGGGCACTGTGGTTACCACAGAAGACGGTGAGGTGGTGGCAGACCTGGTCGAGCCGGGGCAGATCTGGATGGCTGCAAAAGCGGGCCGGGGCGGACGCGGAAACCAGCATTTCGCCACGCCTAACAACAAAGCTCCGCGCCGGTGGGAATACGGCGGAGACGGCGAACACAAAGTCCTGATTCTCGAATTGAAGATGATTGCCGACGTGGGCCTGGTCGGATTGCCCAACGCCGGGAAAAGTACGCTTCTGGCCACGCTGACAAAAGCACAGCCCAAGGTGGCGTCTTACCCGTTTACCACCATCCATCCAAACCTGGGCGTGCTTCAGCTTGATGAGGACCACCGCTGCGTAATTGCTGACATTCCGGGGCTGATCGAGGGAGCCCACCACGGTGCGGGGCTGGGCCACCGGTTTTTACGCCATGTGGAGCGCACCGGATTCCTGGTGCATCTTGTTGCGCCGGCTGAAGATGTTGAAGCTGCGGATTTTGAGCACTTCTGGTACAGCTACGAACTTGTGAATGCAGAGCTGAGCGCCTATTCCGAAAAGCTGGCCGCGAAGCACCAGATCGTTTGCCTTACCAAGGCAGACCTGATGCCGCCAGAGGCCATGGCTGAGATCCGGGCGGAGTTCGAGGAGCGTGGAGTCAAGTCGCTGGTTATATCTGCGGAATCCGGTGAGGGGGTGGACGTGCTGATCGGCGCCATGCGCACTCAACTGGACATTCTGCGTGAGGAGCAGGCTGAGCTGGTGAAGCAGGCGCAGGAGGATATCTGGGGTGATTCGGCTCCGGCAAAAGATCATGGTGACACGTCGCGATTTGAAGAAGCAGAGTAGGTCTGCGGCGTAACTGCCAGACGCTATGCGGGCACGGCGGCCGTTCCTGCGTTGGCACGGGCTTAGCTTTATAATGTCGTATGTTATCCGCAAGAAAGGTATGATACCATGGCGACATCACATTCGAGCAAATCAACCCATTCCAGCGGCGCGTCTCACAGCAAGTCCAAATCCACCAAAAGCCACAGCAGTTCAGCGAAAAGCTCATCAAAGAAAACCACGAAACACGACGACAGCAAATCGGCCCACCATTCCAGTTCACAGGTTACGACAGATCATGACGAAATCCGGGAATGGGTGGAAGCCCGCGGCGGTCGCCCTGCCTGCGTAAAGACTACGGGAGACAAGGGCGATATCGGATTGCTGCGAATCGACTATCCTGGTTACGGGGATGACTCCAAGCTCCAGGAGATCTCCTGGTGCGATTTCTTTGAGAAGTTTGACAAGGAGAAGCTGGCGTTCCTCTACCAGGACGAAACGGCTGACGGCAAGGAGAGCCGGTTCTCCAAACTCATTTCGCGCGAAAATACCTGATCCAGCGCGTAATTGAGATCATTGAAATTTGCAGGTCTCGGCCCGCGACCGCTATGCCTTTGTTCCGACGGCAGCGGTTGCGGGCTGCGCTGTTTGTGTGGAGGATGACGCGGGCGGCGTGGGGGATGCTGCATGTTTCGCAGGCATGGTCGGATACTTGATTCGCTGATGGAACCGATTCTGCAGCACCCGTACAAAGGCATCCTTAATGATCTCCAGATCGCGGAAGGTGAGGGGGCTGTTGCTGAGCTGGCGATCTTCGTATTTTTCGCTGACGGCTTCATGCACGGCGCGACGGATCTCGACTTCATCAGGCTGCTTTCCCGAAAACCGCGAAGTGGCGATGGCTTCCACGGAATCCGCCAGCATGAGAATGGCTGTCTCCACAGACCGGGGTTTTGGGCCGGGATAGCGGTATTCTTCTTCGCTGATGACCTCGTCTGAGCCATCCTGTTCCGCCTTTTTCAGAGCCTGCACGTAGAAGTATTTGATCAACGTGGTGCCGTGGTGTTCCGGGATGAAGTCGATAACCTTTTCCGGCAGACGATGGGCCCGGGCCAGCTCAATGCCCTCTTTGATATGGTTCTTGATGATGAGGGTGCTCATGGCGGGGGAGAGCTTCGTGTGAACAGCTTTCTGATCGGGGGTTGACTGGTTTTCCGTGAAGTAGGTCGGTTTTATCATTTTGCCGATATCGTGGAAATAGGCCCCTGCCCGAACGAGCAGATAATGCGCGCCGACAGCTTCGGCGGCAGCTTCGGCCAGTGAGGCCACGTTCATGCTGTGGTGGAGGGTGCCTGGTGCGCGTTCTTCCATCATCTGGAGCAGCTTGTGATTTGCTCCCGCGAGCTCCAGCAGGCGCACATCCGTCGTCACCTGGAAGATGTTTTCGAATATGGGAAGCGCCGCCACGGCCAGCATATAACAGACAACACCATTGACGAGGGCCGCGATGACGCCGGCGCCCAGGTCTGGCCGGCTTGGGTTCATGATTAAGCCAATGGCGAGCGCCATCAGGCAGTTTGCGAGACCGATGTAGATGCCGGTAAACAGAACTTCGCGGCGTTCTTTCAGGTTGCGCAGACTGGCGATGGCTGTGTAGCCCCCGACGATTCCGATGAGAGTGTAGGGAAACGCCAGGCCGGTCGCGGCAGCAAACAGGGCGCAGGCCATGGTTGTCAGCACGATGGCAAACCGCTCATCGAACAGCATGACAGTCAGGATGCCGACCATTCCGGCGGGCATGGCAAAAGCGCCCAGCAGCATGCTGCCGCCGAGATTGAGAATGACACGGCCGAGGGAAACTGCCATGACCACGGGCAGCGCGACCATAAGAATTGAGCGGGGTGTAAAGCCCAGGTCGCGATTAAAACGGCGGGCGTAGAGCAGCGTGAAGAGTATCGTCATGAGAACGATAATGAATCCGCCGACGAGGCGCAGCAGCTCGTTTTGCCATTCCCAGCGGGAGAGCTTCCCCAGGACTGTCACTGCTTCCGGCGTCAGAACCTGTCCGCGCCTGACAACAACCGTGCCCGGCTCCAGCACGCGCGTCGGCGTCACCTGAGACAGAGCAACATTCAAACGGCGTTCGGTTTGCGCCGGGTCGTAGGCGATGTTCGGTTTCAATAGCTGCCGCACAACATCCGCGTAAGCTGCCTTGAGCTGAGGTGACACGCGAAACGTCTGCAGATACGCGCCATCCGCATAGCTGAAAGCTTCGTCGGGATAATTCAGCACCATGCGCAGACTTGGCGTTGTGACGGTCTGGCCCGAATCCGTCAAAACGAGAGCGCGGTTGCTGCGCAATGCGGAGTTGAGCAGACTCTGGTCAGCGCTAACGCCGCGCACAGCCAGCAGGTGATGGAATATGGTGTGGAGATCGCTGGAAGTCCGGGTGACGTCAGCGCTGGCGGCCAGCGCGCGGACAGTATTTTCCTGGAGGTCCAGGCCAAACTGATTTCGCACCTGGCTTCGCAGAAGCTGGGGTGCCGTAGATTCGTCGGCGGCGGCGAGAAACGTCAGCAGGTTATCTGCCCGGGCTACAATCTGCTTTTCCACGGCATCGTTGCGAGTAAAGATCTTCTGGTGATCCGCTTCGAGGCGACGGCGGCGGGCTTCGACCGCGGTCATATCCGGTACGGCTATTTCAATGGGCGTGACGACATCATGATAAACCCACTGCGCGCCGACCTGCGGGTTGGGCAGTGAGTGAAAGACATTGGGCGACACACAAACCGTGAGCACAATGACTATGAACAGCAGCGTGCTCCAGGCGCTCATCTGTTCCCGTCGGGAATGGCGGCGCCTGGCGCGTTTGGCTGCGCCGGCCGTAGCCGGCTCGAGGCGGCGAAGAAGCTTCTTTTGTCGATGGCTATTCATGGGAAAACTCTGCAGAGCGGCTCCGCAATTTTTTGATCAGGCTTCCGGGCGAGGAGCAGGCGGGGCGGAATGATCTGCGGCAGCGGGGGCTGGACCGGGACGGCTTTCGCCAGTTTCCGGGTGTGACTGTGGCCATTGGGCCTCGCTGGCTTCCAGGGGTAGTTCCTCCTGCTGGGCGCGGGATTCAGCCTTCTCGTAGGCGCGGATAATCTTTTGTACCAGGTCGTGGCGGACAACATCCTTCTGATCAAACTGGATAAATTCGATGCCTTCCACCTCATGAAGCACACGGCGCACGTGGACAAGGCCGCTTTCTTTATTGCTGGGCAGATCCACCTGCGTCACGTCGCCAGTAATGACGGCTTTGCTGTCGTAACCCAGGCGCGTCAAAAACATCTTCATCTGCTCAATGGTGGTGTTCTGGCCTTCATCCAGGATGACAAAGCTGCTGTTGAGGGTGCGTCCGCGCATGAAGGCAAGCGGGGCCACCTCGACGACGTTGTTTTCCAGCAGCATGCGCACCCGCTCCGGTTCCATCATATCGTGCAGCGCGTCATACAGAGGCCGCACAAACGGATCAAACTTTGCCATGATATCGCCCGGGAGAAAGCCCAGCTTTTCGCCAGCTTCCACGGCGGGGCGCACGAGCACAATCCGTCCGACTTCATTGGCCATCAGAGCGTTGACCGCCATGGCCATGGCGAGGTAGGTCTTGCCTGTGCCGGCCGGTCCGATTCCGAAGACGATATCACTACGCCGGATAGCGTCCAGATACCGCTTCTGGGTTGCAGTCATGGGAGTAATGTTGCGTTTGCCGCGCGGCACCTGGACACGGTCTGAGTAAACCCGTTCCATTTCCTTGCGGCCCTCGTCACGAATTCCCTGCATTGCGGTGCGCATCTGGCGGCTGGAAAGTCCGCCCTGCTTGCGGCTGAACTGCACCACATCGCGCAGCAGCGAGACAGCCTTGTCCACCTGGTCTGCCGGGCCGATGACCTTGATGGTGTTGCCCCGGGGCACAATTTTTACGGGAAACTGCGCTTCGATATCCCGCAGCCGCTCGTCGCTGCGGCGGGTGAAATCCAGCATTTCATCCTGGGAAAGCTCTATGACCTGCTCGGTGGTCTGGCTCAATAGGTGCTTAATCTCCTCCAGACGATGCCCTTGTTCCTTCAAAAAACTGCAGGCAGGGTCCAGCTCAAATTTACCTGTGCAACTATGCGCCATTCATGCCAGTGGCGGTGTCATATAAGCAAGAGTTTAAATCGCGGCCCTGTCTGCGGAATACCAGAGGATAATCAAAAAGTGAGATCAGCAAACCAGATATCTTTTATCACCCCGATCCGCCAGTGGTTTTGTGCGTGTGCGGTTCTGCTGATGATGCTGTGTCTGCCGGGGTGTGCGAGATCGGAGGGAAGCGTGAAAGATGCAGGTCATGTGCGTGCGCCGGAGTTGCAGCCCAACCTGGGGTGGCTAAACACGGACAAGCCGTTGCGGCTGGGGCAGGAACTCAAGGGGCATGTGGTGCTCCTGGATTTCTGGACCTACTGCTGCATCAATTGCATGCATATCCTGCCGGACCTCGATTACCTGGAGAAAAAATACGCAGATCAGCCGTTTATGGTCGTGGGTGTTCACTCTGCCAAATTTGAAAATGAGGAAGGGCGCGAGACAATCGCCGCGGCGGTGAAGCGTTACAAGATTCATCATCCGGTGGTTATTGACGATAACATGGCCATTTGGCAGCGTTACGCGGTACAGGCCTGGCCAACCTTTATCCTGATTGATTCGAAGGGCTATATTGTGGGGTTTGCCAGCGGCGAGGGAAACCGCGAGGTGCTGGATAAAGCGATTGCGCTGACGCTGGAAAAAGGGCGGGAAAATGGATCGCTGGCGTCGGCACCGCTGAAAATTGAGAATTCGGCCACGACTACGTCCGGTCATGCACTGGCTTTTCCAGGTAAAGTTCTGGCAGATGCTGCGCGTGGGCGATTGTTTATCGCCGACAGTAATCACAACCGCATCGTTGTTGCGACGTTGCCCGGTGAAGACGGCAAAGCGCGGCTGCTGGGCGTGATTGGCGATGGCGGGCAGGGGCGGCGGGACGGCAGTTTTGAGCAGGCGCAGTTTCATAACCCGCAGGGGCTGGCGCTGCGTGAAAATGTCCTCTACATTGCCGATACTGACAATCACCTGGTGCGAGCGGCTGACTTTGCCACGAGCCGCGTGACAACTATTGCCGGTACCGGTGAGCAGGGCTTTGATCGCCGCGGCGGCAAACGGGGCACCAGCCAGGCAATTGCCAGCCCGTGGGCGCTGGAGCCGGGGCCAGATGGTCAGCAACTTTTTATTGCCATGGCAGGCCTGCATCAAATCTGGAGTCTGGACCTGAAGACGAGCACTGTGCAGGTATTCTCAGGCAGCGGTCGTGAAAACATTGTGGATGGCGCGGCAGGCGAAGCCTGTTTTGCGCAGCCCAGCGGGCTTGCCCGGATCGGCGGCAAGCTATACGTGGCTGACAGTGAGGTAAGCGGCGTGCGCGAGGTGGATATCGCCAGCGGCGCCGTGCAGACGATTGTTGGCCGTGGACTCTTTATCTTTGGAGATGTGGATGGCACGGGCGATTCTGTGCGGCTGCAACACCCGCTCGGGCTGGCGGCCCATGGCAGGGATTTGATTTTGGCAGACACTTATAACCATAAAATCAAAGAGGTGCAACCCGCAAGCCGCAAGGTGACAACGCTTGCAGGTACGGGCAAACCGGGCCGGGAAGCTGCAGACGGAAAACCCGCGTTTTTCGAGCCCGGCGGAGTTGATGTGGCAGGGGATGTGATCTACGTTGCGGATACAAATAACCACCGCGTTGTGCGCCTCGACTCGAAAACGGGCAAATGGGGGGAAGTGGTTGTTGAGGGATTGGACGCAAAGTGATTTGGGCATGGGACATGGTGGGAGACGCTGGCGGGGACGCGGCGAGGGCAAGGGCGATTCGTGGTAAACGATGCAATGGTTCACGGGCAGGGATGCCCGTGCTACGCTTTGGATGCCAGTGATTCGCCTGGGATGCCAGTGATTCGCCTGGGATGGCAGTGTTGCGGTTGAGATGGGCGTGTGGCGCTTGGCGGGAATGAATCGAAATGCGCCCGCAGGGTGAGGATGAACAGGCGCGCTTTCGCACTCCAGGGCGCGGCGGACCGGCCAGTCCGCGGTGGCCGGGCTGATCCATGGCAGACACGCGATTGCTTCTGAAATTATTGTTAAGAGAGATGATTGCTGACAAAATGACTGAGATGTCTCCAGATACATTCAAGGCCCGCGCGGGGCAGTATGCTGCATTGACGAAGGAGCTGCGCGAGCTGGCGCTACTTGGGTCGGTGGGTTCTCTTCTGGGCTGGGATGAACAGACGACAATGCCCGCAGCAGCGGCGGAACTGCGGGCCGACCAGGCGGCTCTCATGGCGCGGATTTATCATGAGCGCCACACTGCACCGGCTTTTGCGGATTTGCTTGCAGCGGCCGAGGCGGAGGTCGTCCCGGGTGACGCCACGCAGGCAGGCTCGCCATCAGATGCGGCCATCAACCTGCGCCACATCCGCCGGGATTTTGATCGTGCGCAGAAGCTGCCGGCGGAATTCGTGGAAGAGCTTTCCCGCACAGCCGTAATGTCCGAACACGCCTGGACGAGGGCGCGGCGTGAAAATGACTTTGCATCGTTTCAGCCCTGGCTGGAAAAGATGATTGCTCTGAAGCGCCGGGAAGCGGAATTCGTGGGCAGTGCTTCCGGGGCCGGGTATGATGCTTTGCTGGATGAGTTTGAACCGGGAATGACCTCGCAGCGCCTGGGGGAAATCTTTCGCGAACTGCGCGAACCAGTTGTTGATCTTGTGAACGAAATCCGCGAAAGCGACAGGCGGGCACCGGTGGACATTACCCGCCAGTTTTTCTCTCAGCAGCGCCAGGAGGTGCTTGCGCGCAGGGCGGCTGCGGCCTTCGGCTTTGATTTTGACGCCGGCCGGCTCGATGTCAGCGCTCATCCATTTTGCTCCTTCATCGGACCTGGCGACACCCGAATGACGACCCGCTATGATGAAAATGATATCTCTAATTCATTTTTCAGCGTGCTTCATGAAACCGGCCATGGCCTTTATGATCAGGGTTTGCCGGCGGAGCATTTTGGTCTGCCGCTGGGCGATTACGTTTCCCTCGGTATTCACGAATCTCAATCGCGGATGTGGGAAAACCTGGTGGGGCGCAGTGAAGCATTCTGGCAGTGGATGTGGCCCCAGTTTCAGCAGACCTTTCCCGAGGCGCTTCACGGGATCGCTGAGGCGGACTGGATGTTTGCGATTAATAATGTAGAGCCGTCGCTCATCCGCACGGAAAGTGATGAGGTGACTTACAACCTGCACATCATTCTGCGGTTTGAGCTGGAGCAGGCGCTGCTTTCGGGAGATCTGGCCGCGAAAGATTTGCCGGGCGAATGGAATTCCGCGATGACGCGGCTGCTGGGCGTCTGCCCGGATCGCGACGCCGAGGGGTGTCTGCAGGATATCCACTGGTCTGGCGGCGGTATCGGCTATTTCCCGACATACACCCTGGGCAACCTGATTTCCGCCCAGTTATTTGAAGCAGCGCAGGAGGCGGTCCCGGGCATGACTGATCGTTTTTCGCGGGGTGATTTTGGCGGCTTGCTGGGATGGCTGCGGGATAACGTGCATCGCCATGGCAAACGGTATTCGGCCGAAGAACTCGTGATTCGGGCAACGGGCAAACCGCTGAGTGC
>Ga0182738_1007219_pt1 | contig 11334 bp, 9 predicted proteins | sample eDN5th30CBELigMG_FD_128876 | JGI IMG/M metagenome (GOLD analysis project Ga0182738, IMG submission 128876) | Enriched Miracle-Growth compost microbial communities from Emeryville, California, USA - eDNA 5th pass 30_C BE-Lig MG (version 2)... ...
GGGACCGTCAATGAAACGGCGCCGGTTTCGGCGTCGCGCTCCACGACTGCGTTCAGCGAACGCCGCCCCAGTTCGTCAGCCACGGCCTTGAGGGCGGGCAGGGCGGACTTTTCCAGAAAGCGTTCGATGTCCTTCTCATCCGGTGCGCTGAGCACCAGAGCCAATCGCTTCTGCCATGGCACTCCCGATGCGGGGTGCGCCTGGGACGCTCCGTTCAGCAGCGTACGACTCAGCGCTACGTCGGCGTTCATGCCCTGGAACAGCGACCAGACAAGGGCCAGCATCACCAGAGAAAACGGCAAGGCCGTCGAAATCGTGGCTGACTGCAGCGCGGAAAGTCCGCCGGCGGCGAGCAGAACAGCTGCGACCGCACCACCAAGCGCGCACCAGAAGACGCGCTGGAGCGGATGGGTGTCGGTCCTGCCGCCCGCAGCGATGGTGTCGATGACCAGCGAGCCTGAATCCGCCGAGGTGACGAAGAAAATGGCGACGAGCGCCACCGTGAGCGTGGAGGTGAGCGCAGGCAATGGCAGATACTGGAAGAACTGGAACAGCGCCACCGACAGATCGGCCTGAACCTCCCTGGCAAGCGCGCCGTTTGCCACCGTCATGTCTACATACATGGCGGTGTTCCCGAATACGGTCATCCAGAAGAAGGTAAATCCCGCCGGTATGAAGAGAACGGCCGCTACGAATTCGCGGACTGTGCGACCGCGCGAGATGCGGGCGATGAACATGCCCACAAAAGGCGACCACGAAATCCACCACGCCCAGTAGAACAGCGTCCATTTGTCGATCCATGGCCGCGGTTCGTAGGCGTAGATATTGAAAGTGCGCAGCATAAGCGTATCAAGATAGAGCCCGATATTCTGGACGAAGTCCCGCATCAGGATTGTGGTCGGGCCGACGGACAGCACAAACAGCATCAGCAGAACCGCGACCGAAAGATTGATCTCGCTAAGAATGCGCACGCCCCTCTCAACGCCGGTGATGGCGGAGATGGTGGCGATGGCCGTCACGACGATGACCAGCAGGATCTGGACATAAATCGATACCGGGACGCCCAGCAGATAGTTCAGTCCCGCATTGATCTGGAGGACGCCGAAGCCAAGCGACGTTGCCAGGCCGAATAGCGTGCCGCAGATCGCAAAGATGTCCACTGCATGGCCGATCGGCCCGTTGATCCGTTCCTTCAGGATCGGATAGAGCCCGGACCTGATCGTCAGTGGCAGGTTGTAGCGATGGCCAAAATAGGCGAGCGAGAGACCGACCACGGCATAGACCGCCCAGGCGTGGATGCCCCAATGGAAGAAGGTGACGCTCATGGCCTGGCGCTGCGCCGCAACCGACAAGGGCTCGGCTTCGGGGGGCAAGGCAAAATGCGTCATCGGCTCGCCCACCGCGAAATACATCAGGCCGATGCCCATTCCCGCGGCGAACAACATGGCCATCCAGGACAGGAACGGAAAATCCGGTTCCGAATCGTCGGGGCCAAGCTTCAGGTCGCCATAGCGTCCGAAGACCAGGAAAATCATGGAAAACAGGAAGATGGCGACCGCGAGCAAATAAAGCCAGCCGAAACGGGACAGGATGCCGGCCTGCATCGCAGTGAAGAGTGCTTCAGCCTGTCCGGGCACCAGCGTGCCGATGCCGACGAACACGGCAATGATCGCCGCAGATCCAAAGAAAACCGGCGCATTGATGACGAATCTGGACACGACACTCCTCCTCGCGCGGCTTGCCGCTTTCCGCCGATTATGCTCCAGGCGCTCTTTCCACGAGCAGATAGGGCAAGATGTGACTTTCGTCATGTGCAGGCAACGGTGCCGGAAATAACCCCCTTCGCCATCGCCGTGCCTTTGGCTGCGTGACTCAATGCGGGTCCTTTTCTAGAGAATTTCGAGGTTTCAGCGCTCATTGAGCTCGTCACGCGCCATCCGGTAGCCGACATTTAAGGTTGGCTTAAGGTCTCTCCTGTCATTCGCGGTCCAGAACTGACAAGAGGACACGTTTTTGAGTACGCAAAGCCGACACTCCGCCGCGCTCGGCCGGCGCGCATTCCTTGCAGGGGCCGGAGCGCTGGCACTGGCCGGATGCACGTCCACACGGCAAATCGAGCAAGTGGCCTCGCCGGTAAAACCTCTGCCACCGGCGGCACCGCCCATCTACTATGCGCTGCCCAATGAGCGCTTTCCCATTCCCGAGGTCGACGTTTCCAAGATCGACCGGAAGTGGTGGCGAACCGACGTGGATTACCCGACCGCCGAAAAGGTCGGAACGGTGATCGTCGATACGCCGAACCGCTATCTTTACCATATCCAGCGGGGTGGCCGGGCCACGCGTTATGGCGTCGGTGTTGGCCGCGCGGGGTTCGAATGGGCGGGCCGCGGCCACATCGCCTACAAGCGGGAATGGCCGCGCTGGAACCCTCCCGACGAAATGGTCGCGCGCCAGCCAGCGCTTGAACCCTACTCCATCGCCAATGGCGGCATGGGGCCGGGGCTCAACAATCCGCTCGGATCGCGCGCGCTTTATATTCATGAAGGCAATCGGGATACGATCTACCGAATCCACGGCAGCCCTGAATACTCAACCATCGGACGGGCAGTCTCGTCGGGATGCATCCGCATGATCAACCAGGACGTGATCCATCTGGCCGAGAACGTTCGCGACGGCAGCACCATCGTCGTCATCCCCGATCCGGCCATGAGCAACCTGGTGGGTTAAGCGCGACAGTCGCATCAGCGAGCGCGTCTGCGGACGATACCCGAAAGGAAAATGTAGCCGCACCGCGTGCGCGATGGTCTGTAACGGAAACGATGACGCTGTAGCTGACAGCGGGCGAGTTCATCCCAAATCGCATGCACGCGCGATGCGGATGCCGCATTGGGCGCACAGCCACCGTTATACCGTCGTCGTTTCAGCGCTCTCCATCTTCTCACTTCAAATCGTGATTTCTGAGCTGTGGCAGATCACGGTTTGTTGAGATTTTGATGCCCCGTTTCCGGTTAGGCCATCGTTGATAAATATTGCTGCGGCGCATATATAATAACCAAACAGTCGGATATTAATTAGTGGATGCCTGCGCATGGCTCGCCCCAGAGTGATCGAACAAAACGACATTCTCGATGCTGCAGAAGCTGTCGTCGTTCGCGACGGTGCCGCGCATTTGACCCTTGATGCGGTGGCCGCAGAGGCCGGGATCAGCAAAGGCAGCGTTATCTATGACTACAAGACCAAGCATCAGCTCATCAAAGCCGTGATCGAGCGGCGCCTCGAAAAGGAAGAGATCCGCATCCGGGCAGCAACGGCAGGGTTGGATCCGGTTTCGAGTATTTCGATACATGGGCTGATCGAGGCTGCCGCGGACGCGCTGACGGATGATGCGCGGGCGGTAGCGGTCAATCTTGGCGCGGCGCTTGCACAGGACGATGAACTGCGTAAGCCCATAGTGGATTTCTACGGCCGTATCATCGCTTCGATTATGGCAACGTCGAAAAGTCCTCGGGGCGGCCTTCTGGCGTTCCTCGCCCTTGAGGGCCTCAAGGCACTGGAATGGCACAATTTACATTTCTGGCCAGAGGATGAACGCCAGCGCATTCTGCAGGAAATCGGCTGGCTGGTCGACACTGATCCTGCGCCCGACATGATCGCCAGGGAGTCGGGCTCTTCATAACCCGTTGCCGAAAGCAACTCTCCTCATCGCTGTAACCGATCCGGCGCCCGCAACCGGACCGGTGCCAATCATCATCTGGATCCCATTTCATGCGCGTTTTTGTTTTTTCGCTGAAGATTGCCGCAACAGCTGCTCTTCTTTCATTGGTCGCCGCCTGCAGCGAAGCGGAAAGCTCGGCCGAAGCACCGGCGGCACCGCCGCCTCCCGCCGTCAGCATGGTTGAAGTGGTGCCGGAGGCGATCCCGATTCTGAACGAACTCCCCGGCCGTATCGCACCTACCCGCATTGCGGAAGTGCGTCCGCGCGTGTCGGGCATCGTGCTGGAGCGCGTCTTCGAGCAGGGCAGTCTCGTCGAGGAGGGCGACGTCCTTTACCGCATCGACCCGCAGCCCTTCCGCGTGCAGGTCGCCAGTGCCGAGGCAACGTTGCAGCGTGCGCAGTCTGTCCAGCTTCGGGCGCGCCAGGAAGCAGACCGTCAGACGCGCCTGCGCGAACGCAATGTCTCCAGCGGACAGCAGATGGACAATGCGGTGGCAGCGCTCGCGCAGGCGGACGCAGAAGTTGCGATAGCCGATGCGGGTCTCGCCGCCGCGCAGCTCAATCTCGACTACGCCAACATCAAGGCGCCGATCTCTGGTCGCATAGGCCGGGCGATGATTACCGAGGGGGCGCTGGTCAGCGCCAATAGCGCCGAAAGCCTGGCTACCATCCAGCAACTCGATCCCGTCTATGCCGACTTCACCCAATCGGCGAACGAACTCTTGCGGCTTCGCCGCGCGCTCGAGAATGGTGCTGTAACGAATGCCGCTCCGGGTGAAGCCCGTGTCTTGCTGCGAATGGATGATGGCAGCGAATACGCCCATGCCGGTCGCCTGCTGTTTCTCGAGGCGGCTGTCGACGCAACAACCGGGCAAGTGACGCTTCGTGGCGAGTTTCCCAATCCGGAAGGCGACTTGTTACCCGGCATGTATGTGCGCGTGCTGATCGAGCAGGGCGTACAGGAAAACGCGATCGCTATCCCGCAACAGGCAATCCAGCGTGATTCCGGCGGTCGCTCCCAGGTCTATGTCATCACCGACGAGAACCTGGCTGAACTGAGGACAGTGCGGCTGGGGCGTGTGGTCGGAGAGCGCTGGGTTGTCGAAGAGGGCCTGAAAGCCGGAGACAAGGTTGTCGTGGAAGGGTTTCAGAAGATCAGACCCGGTGCGCCGGTAACCGCGCAGCCGTGGACCCCCGATAACCCCAGGTCTGCAACGGATGGTGACGCACCGGTCAACGCCAACGGCGAATCTACGGCCGGATAAGGACGCTCGATATGCCCCAGTTTTTCATTGAACGACCCATCTTTGCCTGGGTCGTGGCGATCTTCATCATGCTGGCTGGCGTCATCGCCATTCCGTTCCTGCCGGTCGCCCAATATCCGAACGTGGCCCCGCCGCAGATTTCCGTCTATGCCAACTACGCTGGCGCGTCGCCGGAAGACATCTATCGCAGCGTCACCAGCCCGATCGAGGAAGAACTGAACGGCGTCAACGGGCTGATCTATTTTGAATCCACCTCGGATTCGTCGGGAATGATCAGCATCACCGCGACCTTTGCGCCCGGCACCAATAGTGCCCAGGCTTCCATCGACGTCCAGAACGCCATCCGTCGCGTCGAGCCGCGCCTGCCGCAGGTCGTCAAGCAGACCGGCATTCAGGTGCAGGAAGCCGGAACCGGCTTCCTGATGATGGTCGCGCTGACATCGACGGATGGCTCTGTCGATGTCGTTGGCCTTGGCGACTATCTCAGCCGCAACGTGCTGAGCGAAATCCGGCGTATCGACGGTGTCGGCCGCGCGCAGCTCTTTGCCACCCAGCGCGCCATGCGCATCTGGATCGACCCCGACAAGATGGTCGGATTGAACCTGACGTCGGATGATATCACCAATGCTATCCGTTCGCAGAACGCTCAGGTCGCTGCCGGCCGCATCGGTGCGCAGCCCAATCCGGTCACCCAGCAGATTTCAGCCACGGTGCTGGTCCGTGGCCAGCTTACATCGGCGGAAGAATTCGGCTCGATCGTGCTGCGCGCCAATCCCGATGGTTCATCTGTTCGGCTGTCGGACGTGGCCCGGATCGAGGTAGGTGCCGAAAACTACAATTTCGCGACAAGATTGAACGGTCAGCCGAGTGCCGCCATCGCAGTGCAGCTCTCGCCGACCGGCAATGCCCTGGCCACATCCAATGCGGTTCGCGCGCAAATGGAAGAACTTGCGCGGTTCTTCCCGGCAGGCCTTGAGTATTCGATACCCTACGACACCTCACCGTTCGTCAAGGTGTCCATCGAAAAGGTGATCCACACGCTTCTCGAGGCGATGGTGCTCGTCTTTGCGGTGATGTTCCTGTTCCTGCAGAACTTCCGCTACACGATCATCCCGACCCTGGTGGTTCCGGTGGCGCTGCTGGGCACCTGCGCGGTCATGCTCGCAACCGGTTTCTCTATCAACGTCCTGACAATGTTCGCGATGGTGCTGGCCATCGGCATTCTGGTCGACGACGCCATTGTGGTGGTCGAGAATGTCGAGCGCATCATGGCCGAGGAAGGCCTGTCTCCGAAAGAGGCGACGCGCAAGGCGATGAAGCAGATCACCGGCGCGATCATCGGCATCACGCTGGTCTTGACGGCCGTATTCGTGCCCATGGCGTTTTTCCCCGGCGCAGTCGGCGTCATCTACCAGCAGTTCAGCCTGACGATGGTTGTGTCGATCCTGTTCTCCGGCTTCCTTGCTCTCTCGCTGACACCCGCACTTTGCGCCAGCTTCCTGAAGCCGATCGCCAAGGGCCATCATGACGAGAAGAAGGGCTTCTTCGGCTGGTTCAACCGGGGGTTCAACCGGACAGCCGCAAGCTACACCTCATCCGTCGGCTGGATCGTCAAGCGGACAGGCCGCTTCATGGTGATTTACCTGGCGCTCCTGGTCGGCCTGGGTTGGTCGTTCATCAAGCTGCCGACGTCGTTCCTGCCGAATGAAGATCAGGGCTTTGTCCTTGTCGACATTCAGGGCACGCCGGAATCCAGCAGCGTCCGCACGCAGGAGATCGTCAAGCAGGTGGAGACCGTCTTCAACGGCGAGGAAGCCGTCGACCGCATGGTGGTGGTCAGGGGGTTCAGTTTTTCAGGCGCGGGCGACAATGCCGGGTTGGCGTTCGTCACGCTCAAAGACTGGAGCGAACGTGACGAGCAGAACTCGGCGACGGCGATAGCCGGTCGCGCAAACCGCGCGCTGTTCCAGATCAAGGACGCGATTTCGTTTGCACTCTCGCCTCCGCCCATCCAGGGACTGGGTACGTCCAACGGTTTCACCTTCCGCCTTCAGGATCGGGCAGGGCAGGGACAAACAGCGCTGGCTGCCGCGCGCGACCAACTCATGGCTGCGGCAGCAAAGAGCGAGGTCATTACCGGCATGCGCGTAGAAGGCATGCCCGATGCCGCGCAGGTCAACCTGCTCATCGACCGTGAGAAGGCGAATACCTTCGGCGTGAGTTTCGCCGACATCAACTCGACGATTTCGGCCAATCTCGGGTCCGCCTATGTGAATGACTTCCCCAATGCCGGCAAGATGCAGCGCGTCACCGTGCAATCGGATGCGGAACGCCGCATGCAGACCGACGACCTGCTGAACCTTAACGTGCGCAATGCCAATGGCGGCATGGTTCCGCTGTCATCTTTTGCCAGTGTGGAGTGGCAAAAAGGCCCGGCGCAGATCGTCGGCTACAATGGCTATCCGTCGGTTCGCATCGGCGGGCAGGCGGCGCCCGGCTATTCTTCAGGCGCGGCCATCGAAGAGATGGAGCGGCTCGCGGACCAGTTGCCGGCAGGTTTCGGCTATGAATGGACGGGGCAGTCGCTGCAGGAAATTCAGTCCGGTTCGCAGGCTCCGGCGCTGATCGGGCTCAGCATCGTGTTCGTTTTCCTGCTTTTGGCCGCGCTTTACGAAAGCTGGTCGATCCCGCTGTCGGTGATCCTGGTCGTGCCGCTCGGCGTCATCGGCTCGGTTCTGGCCGTAACGTTCATGGGCATGGAGAACGACGTCTATTTCAAGGTCGGGTTGATCGCCATCATCGGCCTCTCCGCCAAGAACGCGATCCTGATCATCGAGTTCGCCAAGGACCTGCGCAAGGAGGGCCTGTCGCTGCTCGAGGCGACGGTGGAGGCCGCCAAGCTGCGCTTCCGGCCGATCATCATGACATCGCTCGCCTTCAGCCTTGGCGTCGTGCCGCTGGCAATCGCCACCGGCGCAAGCGCGGCCAGCCAGAACGCCATCGGCACCGGCGTGCTCGGCGGTATGATCTCGGCGACGGTGCTTGCGGTGTTCTTCGTGCCGGTGTTCTTCGTCTTTGTCGCGAAGCTGTTCGGACGCGGCAAGGCAGAAGCCAGTGCGGACCGGCAAGTGAGCGAAGCGCCTCGCTTGCCGGCAGAGTGAAATTCTATGCTTGCCGATGCTGGAAAGGAGGCCACTTGTACCGAAGACCCAGGGCCGAAGGAACGCATCTTCCATGCGGTGATATCGGTCGCGTTGCGAAACGGTTTTGGTAAGGTCGCCTTGAGCTTGGTCGCCCGTGATGCGGGCCTCAGCAAGGGTGGGCTGCTCTACCACTTCGCGACCAAGAATGACCTGATCAGCGCCATGCTGGAGTACTACGCAAACCGGACGGCATGTCATCCCCGGCCTGTCCACTACGGCGGGGCCGACGTAACCAGTTCTGGCTGCAACCCGTTCGCTGTGGCGGTGCTTATCGCCGCTGCGGAGAACCCCTTGCTGCTTGAACCTTTCGGTCAAATACTTCAATCGGCTGAGACCAGAAAGGGTGGAAAGCCAATGCAGCGGCCTCTGCCCTTGCTCGGGAATCTCGCCAATCGGCTCTGTCTCGGTGCAATGGTGGCCGTGGATCGGCAAAAGAATGCCCCGACGGGTCCGGCAGCGTTGTGCATCGGGGCCAACGGCTGGGGGTGACGATGGCGGCCATCGGTATGACGGGTTCGTAGAACCGGTAGCGCAGTTGGACCCGCCTGATGAAGCGTGACCTGGTGGCACCCTGGCTCGCCACCCGCGATCCCCGTACACCCGTCATCGCCAAGGCGGTAGCGGTCGTCGTCGCCGCTTATGCGCTCTCCCCGATCGACCTGATCCCGGACCTTGTCCCGGTGCTTAGGTTATCCTGACGACGCCGCTCGGCATCATGCTGGCGGTCTGGCTCATCCCGCCAGATCTGATGGCGGAGTTCCGTGAGGCCGTGGCACAGCGCCCTGGTACGGCCATCGCGTCTGACTGGACTCGCCTTCATCTTCATCCAGTGGCTTGCCACAGCTACTTTTCTGCCCTGGGGCTCTGGCCGCGAACTGCGCTCTGACCCATCGGCATTTCATCATCGCCAACGACAAGCCATTTGTCCGTCAGGTCGCCGGCCACAACCGGACCTGTGCGGCACAACCGGCGTGCCCGAAATAGGTATCTTCAGACATGGCAAGGGCGGCGAGGCCGAAGCCCCGCCGCCCAGGTAGCTCTGTAAGTCTATGTCAGTGATCAGTTGCTGCCATAGAGGATGCGCGGGCTGGCACCGGGTTTGGTGTCGGTCGCGCCAATGGCAGCGCTCGACGCGAAATCATTGATGCCGGGCACATTGACGACGACCGAGGCCGGCGCGGCGTCGCCCGAAAGGGCGGTGACTTCGGGCGCGGTCGTGGCGATCACGCCCCGGGCTTCATAGGTCACGGCCGGAGCCGCATCACCGAAGCGTTCGCTGGCAACAGCGGCGCCGGAGGCAAGCAGAACGGCGGCAAGCGTGAGAACGGTCTTTTTCATTTCAACTCTCCATCAATCTGAATTGGCGGTCGCCGAAGCGATCTGATGCGATGAAGATATGTGAACGAGTTCGGAGTTTATAGGTGCGTTATTGTGAACAATCCGTTGAGCGGTGGCTATTTCACATTAGCGAGAGCAGGGCAGGGTCATATTTGACGTGAATGAGATGGAGGAGGAGGAGGCGATGTGTTGCACACTCTGGAATTTTGATCGGCTATGAATGGTGCATCGACGGTCCCGACGGCGCTGTCGCCACCATACCCCTTCAGCCGCGACTGCTCACCGAGGACATGGCGGTATTGCGGTTCGCCACCCTGGCCGGCATAGGCATCTGCCAATTGCCGACCATCGTTATACGTCACGATCTGGAAGCTAGCCGGTCATCCAGATCGATTGTAAGTAGGTGCGTTTCGTCTGCGGTTCCTTGTGTGCGATAAGCTATCGGTATCGGTGCAAGTCGCAGCTCAAGATAGAACCCACTCAGCTACATCAGAAAATCGCATAACATACATTATGGAACCAATGCGATAATACCGGGTCTAATGCTCCACTAGCCCTCTACAGCTATGTCGGATCACGTCACATGGTGGCTACGTTCGGGACGACTTTCTTCCTGACAGTTTTGATTTGGGCCTTCGCAATCGTTCTCGAATGCGGCTATTCCTCTGCTTCCGGCAAGACCGTTTCTTCGACTTGCCCCGGCTTCAACCGTGACGTTCAGATGCCATATATCCTCGCCTTGAAACCTGGCGACCCTGTGGTCTGTTGGCCGTGATCCATTTTATGATCGAGCGTGTGAGCAGAGCGGTTTCTTCCGATAGCCCCGGTCGGACATGGGCCGCGAATTCCACATCGGGTAGCGGCGGCAGTAGAGCAGTGGACTCCGACGATGGCAAAGCCGCTGGAATCGAAGTGGAATTCAGGGGCGTGACCGCAAGCCCGGCTGCGGCCATGGCCGTCAAACTGCCGAGGCTGGGGCTAACGGTGGCAATTCTCCATTTGCAGTTTTTCGAGGCGAGCGCGGCAAGGGCGGCGTCCCGATAGGGACATGGCTCCGGAAATACAGCGAGCGGAACAGGTGAATCGACTTCGAGAAGGGTCTCTCCGAGCGCCCATCTGAGCTGCTCATTCCACAGATGGATCCCCGACTGGTCTCCCCTGCATCGGCAGCCGACAATCAGATCAAGTTCGCCCCTGTCCATGCTTTCGAGCAGCGCAGGCGTGTTCGAGATTTGTATCTCCAGCGTTCTCGCCGTCCGGGTGTCCTGAAACTTCCCCAGCACCGATGGCAGCCAAGTGCTCGTAAGATCATCCGATGCGCCAATTCGCAGATGAACCGCGCTGCCGCCTCCCCTCATGAGGGTCTGGGCCTCCTCACTCAGGCGCAAGATCGCCCGGGCATATCCAAGCAGCGCCTGCCCTTGCGGGGTCAAGGTGACCGTGCGGGTACTGCGCTCGAAAAGAGCGGAGCCCGTCTGATCTTCAAGTCTGCGAATATGCGCGCTGACCGCGGACTGCGTCAGGTTCACCTGCTGTCCGGCCTTCGTGAAGCTCGACAGGCTGGCAACCGCCTCGAAGGTGCGAAGCAGCGGGATATCGAACATCGATTTACCTCGGATCATACTTAGTAGCATGATGATAAATCATTTCTCATGATCAATGAAGGCTGGTTGACTGATCCTGTCTAGAGACGGGATTGCTGCCTTTGTCGTTGGAAAGCTGGATACCCTTCGCCTTTGCCACGCTTGCCTTTGCCTGCATGCCGGGGCCCGCCATTCTCTACATGTCGGCGCAAACCCTGGCTTACGGGCAC
>Ga0182738_1007223_pt1 | contig 11330 bp, 10 predicted proteins | sample eDN5th30CBELigMG_FD_128876 | JGI IMG/M metagenome (GOLD analysis project Ga0182738, IMG submission 128876) | Enriched Miracle-Growth compost microbial communities from Emeryville, California, USA - eDNA 5th pass 30_C BE-Lig MG (version 2)... ...
CATGTAGGCCAGCTTCACGAAGTTGCGGAAATCCTCGATCGTGCCGTAGCGGCGGCCCTGGTCGATGTCCATGACGAAGGGCGAGCCATAGGCCGGCGAGAACACGACGTTCCTGCCGCCGATCCGCACCGCATTGGCGGGGTTGCGCGCATGCTGCGTGAACTCGGCCGGCGCCGTCTTCAATATCTCGCGCAACATGCCCGGTTCGAACTTGACCAGCACGCCGTCCACATGGGCGCCGGCGCGCTTCCAATGGTCGAGCGCGACCGGATCGTCGCGGAACTCGATGCCGATTTCGGCGAGGATGCGGTCGGCGGTCTGCTCGATGCGCAGCAGGTTTTCTTCCGACATGACGTCATAAGTCGGAATGCCGCGCACGATATAGGGCCGGTGCACGGCCCCGGTTGCGCGCCCCGTGCGGGCGCGGCGGCGTGCCTCGCGGCCGCCGGATCTCTGTTCTGCTGGGGCGGTGGACGTGGCAGGGGTGGTCATGGCGAATTCCGGTCCTCAAACTGCTGTGCAACGGGAACGCACGGTTACGTCCGCGTCGGTCATGTCCCGGTTGCTATCTCCTCCCGCAGGACGTCGCCGAAGCGCGTGCGCGGATATTGCTGCGCATAAGCATTCATTATGCGATAACAGCGTCAACGGCATTTTTGATGCGCTTCGCATGAGGTCTGGTAATGGGTGGTTTTCGTCGCCAACTCCCTTCGATGACGGCGCTGGTGGTGTTCGAGGCGGCCGCCCGGCAGGCCAGCTTCACCCGTGCCGCGGCCGAACTGGGCATCACCCAGGCGGCGGTGAGCCGGCAGGTGCAGGCGCTGGAAGCCAGCCTGGGCTTCCCGCTGTTTCGCCGCCTGCACCGCACGATCGAACTGACGGAGCCCGGCCGGGCGCTCGCGGCCTCTATGTCGGAGGCGCTGGGCATCGTGGCGCAGACCGTGCGCACCATCACCAGCGCCAAGGCGGCGAACGAACTCACCATTTCGGCCACCGTCGCCTTCTCGCATTTCTGGCTTCTGCCGAAAGTGTCGAGTTTCCGGCAGGCCGATCCCGACATCAGGCTGAAGATCGTCACGCAGGACAGCCATATCGATCTCCAGCGTGACGAGGTCGATGTCGCCATCCGCTATGGCGACGGCACCTGGCCGGACGGCAAGGCGATCATGCTGTTCGGGGACGATGTGTTTCCGGTGTGCAGCCCGGACTATCTGGCGGCGCGCGGCTCTCCCGACTGCGTTGCGGATCTGGCACGCCACAACCTCATCGCCAGCGACTCGATGGGGCCGGGCTGGATCGGCTGGGAGCAATGGCTGGCAGCCTTCGGCCATGGCAATAATCCCAGGAACATCACGCTGAGCTGCAACTTCTACACCGACGCCCTCTATGCGGCCATGCGCGGGGAGGGAATTGCGCTGGGCTGGCACCGGCTGGTGGACGACCTGTTGCAGCGGCGTCAGCTTGTGCGCGTGTCGGTGGAAACGCTGCGGCCGCGCTCGGCCTATTATGTCGTGCTCAAGCATGGCGCGATGAAGCAGTCGGTCGCGGCCTTTCTCGACTGGATACGCGGCGAAGCCAACGCGGCCGCGCCCGCGCCGCTGGAAAACACGCTCTATGCCAATGAAAGCGCCGTGTCGGGCGGGTAGGGTAGTTTCAAACGAAAACGCCCCCTCCGGGGAAGGAGGGGGCGTCGAAGCAGCGAACTGAAGTCGCGCCGTATCAGCTTGCGGCGATGAGCGCAGGGTTCTCGAATTCGAGCGCGCGGTCGCCGTCGGCATCCTTGATGCGTGTGGGCAGGCCGATCTCGTTGAGCAGGCCGAGGAAGGGCTGCGCCGGCAGGTCTTCCACATTGGCCATCTTCCTGACGTCCCAGTCGCCGAGCGCGACCAGCATGGCAGCAGCCACGGCCGGCACGCCGGCGGTGTAGGAGATGCCCTGGCTGCCCACTTCCTCATAGGCTTGCTTGTGGTCGGCGACGTTGTAGATGAAGACCTCGCGCTCCTTGCCGTCCTTCACGCCCTTCACCAGATCGCCGATGCAGGTCTTGCCGGTGTAGTCGGGCGCGAGCGATGAGGGATCGGGCAGCACGGCCTTGACCACCTTCAGCGGCACCACCTCGAGACCCTCGGCCGTCTTGACCGGCTTTTCCGACAGGAGGCCGAGATTGTTCAGGACGGTGAAGACGTTGATGTAGTGGTCGCCGAAACCCATCCAGAAGCGGACATTGGGCACGCCCAGGCGCTGCGACAGCGAATGGACCTCGTCATGGCCGGTCATGTAGGCCTTCTGCTTGCCGACGACCGGCAGGTCCCACTCCTTGCCAACCTCGAACATCCTGTTCGAAACCCACTTGCTGTCCTGCCACGACCAGACCTGGCCGGTGAACTCGCGGAAATTGATTTCCGGGTCGAAGTTCGTGGCAAAATACTTGCCGTGGCTGCCGGCGTTGATGTCGACGATGTCGATGGAATCGACGCGGTCGAAATATTCGTCGAAAGCGAGCTTGGCATAGGCGTTCACCACGCCGGGGTCGAAGCCGGCGCCCAGAATGGCGGTGACGCCAGCCTTCTCGCATTCCTCACGGCGCTTCCACTCGTAGTTTTCGTACCACGGCGGCGTCTCGCAGATCTTGGCCGGATCTTCGTGGATGGCCGTGTCGATATAGGCCGCGCCCGTTCCGATACAGGCCGAAAGCACCGACATGTTGAGGAAGGCCGAGCCGACATTGATGACGATCCGGCTGTTCGTCTTCTCGATCAGCGCCTTGGTGGCCTCGATGTCCAGCGCGTCGAGCGCATGGGCCTCAAGGATGCCGTTCGGATTCTTCAGGGCCTTCTTTTCCCGGACCGACTCGACGATCGCACGACATTTCGCGACCGTGCGTGAAGCGATATGGATATCGCCGAGCAGATCGTTGTGTTGCGCGCATTTGTGAGCCACCACCTGGGCCACTCCGCCCGCGCCGATGATCAGTACGTTCTTCTTCATTTCGGGCGTTTGTCTCCTTTTCCCGTCAGCCAAATCCGGCGAAACCTACGAAAGGCTCGCCACGTAATCCTCGAAATCGAACTCGCGCACCACGCGCACCGAACCGTCCAGTTCGCGCACCGCGATGGAGGGCATGCGCACGCCATTGAACCAGTTCTTTTTGACCATCGTGTAACCGGCGGCGTCCTGGATCGAAATGCGGTCGCCTACCTTGAGTTCCTTTTCAAAGCTGAATTCGCCGAAGATGTCCCCCGCAAGGCAGGACTTGCCGCAGATCATATAGCTGTGCGGCCCGGCATTGGGCGCGACCTTGGCGGTTTCGCGATAGATCAGCAGGTCGAGCATATGCGCTTCGATGGAGCTGTCGACGATGGCAAGGTCCTTGCCGTTGTTCAGCGTGTCGAGCACCGTCACTTCCAGCGTGGTGCTCTTCGTGATCGAGGCCTCGCCGGGCTCCAGATAGACCTGCACGCCATGGCGCTCGGCAAATGCCTTGAGCCGCGCGCAGAACTTGTCGAGCGGGTAGCCTTCGCCGGTGAAGTGGATGCCGCCGCCGAGGCTCACCCACTCCACGCGGGCGATCAGCTCGCCGAATTTTTCCTCAATCTGCGTCAGCATGCGGTCGAACAGGTCGAAATCCGCATTCTCGCAATTGTTATGGATCATGAAGCCGTTGATGCGATCCATTACGGTTTCGATGCGCTTCACGTCCCATTCGCCCAGCCGGCTGAAAGGGCGGGCCGGATCGGCGAGATCGAAGCTGGAGGAACTGACCTGCGGATTGAGCCGCAGGCCGCGCGTAAGGCCGCTCGCCTTGTCGGCGAAGCGTTCGAGCTGGCCGATGGAGTTGAAGATGATCTTATCGGCATTGGCGATCACCTCGTCGATCTCGTAATCGGCATAGGCGACCGAATAGGCGTGCGTCTCGCCGCCGAACTTCTCGCGGCCCAGTCGCACCTCGTTGAGCGAGGAAGAGGTGGTGCCGTCCATGTAGTCGCGCATCAGGTCGAACACGCACCAGGTGGCGAAGCATTTGAGCGCCAGCAGCAGCTTGGCGCCGGAGTGCTCGCGCACATAGGCGATCTTTTCCATGTTCCGCAGAAGGCGGGACTTGTCGATAAGATAGTAGGGCGTCTGGATCATCGTGGCTCAGCGCTGGATTTTCGGTTCAAATATCTGGCGCTCGCCGGTCAGGCGTCCTGAGATCGGTCGAGCATTGCGGGAGATTTTTCCGGGTCCTTTTAGGAACTGCCGTGTGCAATCTCAAGCGTTTTGGGGGCCAATCGTACCGGCAGGGCCGGCGGCTGTGGGAAACGGTTCGGTGTCGAAGTTCGTCTTGGGCCGCAAAATGCGATGCCGCATTTCCTGCCGCTATACAACCCTGGCACCCCCGAACGCGAGCCAGGCTTCGATCGCGTCCGGGCTAGCTGCCCGCTTTGATGCGTTGCGGCTCTCGCCGGAAAAGGTTCGGTATCATCCACATCATGGTGGCCGCAACGTAAGCGTCGCGGCCCCGAAGTCAAGAGCGGACGGCTGTTTGCCGCCCCGCAGGCGTCACTTGGGTTTGTTCTCGTCGTCGATCAGGATGCGCGAGGCGGCGCCGTCGAGGTCGTCATACTGGCCGCTGCGCAGCGACCAGATGAAAGCGCCGAGGCCAAGGCCGCCGAGGAACAGTGCGATGGGGATGAGATAGAGCAGCGTCGTCATTGCGCCGGTTCCATGGGGCCAATACGGCCCGTTTTGGCAGCAGTGCCGCGTGGATCGGCGGCGCGACTGCTGCGGGCGCCCCTCAGGCGCAGCGCATTGGCAACCACCAGCACGGAAGACAGCGACATGGCGATTGCCGCCACCAGCGGCGTGACATAGCCGAGAATGGCGATCGGCACGGCAATGGCGTTGTAAATGACCGCGAGCGCCAGGTTCTGCCGGATGAGGCGGCCAGAATCCTTCGAGATGCGCAGCGCCAGCGGAACCGCCGACAGGCTTTCGCGCAGGAAGACGAAATCGGCCGCGTTGCGCCCGACATCGGCGGCGGTGGCCGGAGCCATGGACACATGCGCGGCAATCAGCGCCGGCGCGTCGTTAAGACCGTCGCCGACCATCAGCGCCTTGCGTCCTTCGGCGGCGAGGTCGGCCATGCGCGCGGCCTTGTCGCCCGGCAGGACACCGGCGCGGAACGTATCGATGCCGACCGTGGCGCTGAGCGAGGCCACGGCCGCCGGCCGGTCGCCCGACAGCATTTCCAGATTCAGTCCGCGCCGGCCAAGCTCGCGCACGGCTTCGGTCGTGCCGTCGCGCAGTCGGTCCTCGAATTCGAACCGGGCCAGAAGCTCGCCGTTCCGGCTCAGCACCGTGCCGGCCTGCGCATCGACGCTGCCGTCGGTGACGGCCCAGTCGGCGCGGCCCAGCCGGTAGAGGTCTTCGCCGGCGCGCGCTTCCACGCCGTAGCCAGGCAATTCGCGGATGTCGGCCAGCGCCAGATGCGGCGCGGAAGCGCCGGCCAGCGCGATTGCCTTCGACAGCGGATGGCGCGAGTGCGCGGCCATGGCGGCGGCAAGCGCCAGGGTGCGCGGTGCGAGTGCGCCTGCATTCACCAGCTTTGGCGTGCCGACGGTCAGCGTGCCGGTCTTGTCGAACACGATGGTGTCGATCTGCGCCAGCCGCTCCATGGCCGAGCCGTCCTTGACCATGATGCCGTTTTCGAACAGGCGGCGCGCGGCCACCACCTGCACGATCGGCACCGCCAGCGCCAGCGCGCAGGGGCAGGTGATGATGAGCACGGCGATAGCGACGGTGATCGAGCGATGCAGGTCGCCCGTCATGGCTATCCAGCCGAGGCAGGTGAGGAAGGCGGTGAGATGGACGACGGGCGAATAGAGCGCCGCGGCGCGGTCGGCGATGCGGCGATAGATGTTGCGGCCGCCCTCGGCCGCTTCCATCATCCGCACCATTTCGGCGAGGAAGGAGTCCTTTGCGGCGGCCAGCGCGCGGATGGCGAGCGGGCCGGTGAGGTTGAGCGTCCCGGCGCGCAGCGTCGCGCCCGGCGCCACAGGCTGCGGCGCGCTTTCGCCCGACACCAGCGAGCAGTCGAGGTCGGAGGTCCCCGTCTCGACCTCGGCGTCGACCGGCACGCGCTCGCCTGCGGCCAGCAGCATGCGCATGCCCGGCTCGATCTCCTCGACCGGCAGATAGTCGCGCGAACCGTCGGGGCGCAGCACCATGGCGCCACGCGCGGCCAGCCGCGCCAGCCCCTTCACCGCCTCGCGGGCGCGCTCGCGCATCACATGGTCGAGCGTGCGGCCGATCAGCAGGAAGAACAGCAGCGTCACCGACGCGTCGAAATAGGCGTGTTCGGCGTGATGGATGGTCTCGTAGAGGCTCATGCCGTAGGCGAGAATGATGCCGAGCGAGATCGGCACGTCCATATTGGTGCGGCCGCGCCGCAGTGCGCTCCAGGCGGAACGGAAGAAGATGCGGCCGGCAAAGGCCAGCGCCGGTATGGCGATCAGCGCCGAGATCCAGTGGAACAGGTCGCGGGTTGCGCCTTCCGCACCCGACCAGACCGATACCGACAGCAGCATGATGTTCATCGCCGCAAAGCCGGAAATGCCGAGCGCACGGATAAGCTCGGCCAGCGTTTCATCCTTCTTGTCGGCGTCGGCGTCGAAAAGATGCGCCTCGTAGCCGATCCGGTCCAGCGTCTCGACGAGTGCCGGCACCTGCTCCTCATGCCAGCGTACGCTGACGCGCCGGGTCGAGAGGTTCACCCGCGCGGCGGCCACGCCATCCAGCTTCGAGAGCGCGCTTTCGATCTTCTGGATGCAGGCGCCGCAATGAATGCCCGGCACGGAAAGATCGCTCTGGCGGATGCCGTCGCCCAGGGCGCGGCTGGCCAGCCGTACCTCTTCGGGCGAAGGCGCCGCGCGCTCGACGCGCTCGAGGTCAGAGACGATTTCCGTGGGGGCGCAGCAACTCATTCCAGGGTTCCATCCTTCACCACGACGCGGCGAACCACGCGATAGGGCAGGGGCTCGCCGACGTCGGCATCGACTTCCACGATCCAGATGCCGTCGCGCACCGCGTGTGCGGCTTCGAACGCGCCGCCGGGCAACGGATCGAGCTTGAAGGTTTCGTCCTCCGCTTCATAGGCGGGACGGCGCAAGGCAACCGTCACCCCCTTGGCATGAATGGCGCTGCCGGAGGCGTCGGCGAGGGTGAAGCGCACCATGCCCGATCCGATCTCCAGCTCGTTCTTCCAGCCCAGCGCGGCCTGCGCGCGGCCCGCCTCCGCCTTTTCGTTGAACTGCAGGCCCGCGACATAGGCGTTCTGCACCACCAGCCCGGTCCAGCTCGTGTTGGCATAGATCGCCATCACGGTGTTGACGGTGATGATGGTACCGAAGAAGGCGGCCATTACGGCGGCCATGTGCCAGCCGGTGAATTCCTTGAAACGAAACAGCCTGGAGGTCATCACCTTCTCCCCGGAACCTGGAACTTGGCATTGCCCTGGGCGGTTTCGCCGCCGTCGGGGTCATCAACCACAAAGCGGAAGGACATGGCTTCCACCGCGGTTGCGTATTTCGGCAGGGCGACGAATACCTTCAGCGTCTTCACCCGGTCCGGCGCCAGCTCGACCTCGGCCGAGTCGGGGGCGTGCTCGGTCATGCCGGATATGGTCATGGTGGCGCGTCTCAGACCCTCCACCCTGAGCGTTACTGTACGCGGTTCGGGGATCATGTTCGAGAGCTTAACCGTATATCCGTTGCGGATCGAGCCGTCCGAGAGCGTCACGAATTGCGGATTGCGGTCGTGCAGAACGCTGATCTCCAGCCGGTCGCGGATGAGCAGTGCATAGAAGAGACCTATTCCGACAAGGGACCAGACACCGAAATAGGCCAAAGTGCGCGGACGGAAGAGCTTGCGGAGGTGGAAATGGGCGATGCGGTCGGACAGCTTGCCGGAAGGCGCGCGGACCTTTGCCGGGTCGATGGCATGCGTGCCGTTGCCGGTCGCAACCGCCATGTTGGCCTGATAGTCGTTGAGCGTCGCGTAGGAGATCAGGCCGCGCTCCTTGCCCAGCTTGTCCATGACGCTGTCGCAGGCGTCGATGCAGAGCGCGCAGGTGATGCATTCGAGCTGCTGGCCGTCGCGGATATCGATGCCCATCGGGCAGACGGCCACGCAGGCGTTGCAATCCACGCAATCGCCCACGCTCTCGCCGGCGGCGGCGGTCTTCTTAGCATGGCGCGAGCGCGGCTCGCCGCGCCAGTCATTGTAGGTGACGGTCAGCGAGTTCTCGTCGAGCATGGCCGCCTGGATGCGCGGCCACGGGCACATATAGGTGCACACCTGCTCGCGCATCAGCCCGCCGAACACATAGGTGGTGACGGTGAGGAGGGCGACGGTGATGTAGGCCACCGGCGCCGCCTCCAGCGTGAACAGATCCTTCAGCAAGGACGGCGCGTCGGCGAAGTAGAAGACCCAGGCGCCGCCCGTCGCTACCGCGATCAGGATCCAGACCAGGTGCTTGGTTATCCGTTTCCAGAGCTTGGCGAACGACCAGGGCGCGGCCTCGAGCTTGATGCGGGCGTTGCGGTCGCCCTCGATGGCGCGTTCGATGACGAGGAACAGGTCCACCCACACGGTCTGCGGGCAGGTATAGCCGCACCAGGCGCGGCCCACCGTCGAGGTGATGAGGAACAGGCCGATGCCGGCCATGACGAGCAGCCCGGCGACGAAGAAGAACTCCTGCGGCCAGATCTCGATCATGAAGAAATAGAAGCGGCGGTTGGCCAGGTCGAGCAGCACGGCCTGGTCGGGCGCGTGCGGCCCGCGGTCCCAGCGCAGCCACGGCGTCAGGTAGTAGATGCCGAGCGTCACCACCATGACCAGCCATTTGAAACGCCGGAAACTTCCCGAAGCGCGCTTCGGGAAGATCTTCTTGCGTGGCGCATAGAGCGGTTGCCGGCTCTTGGCCGAGTTTACCGCTTCGGCCTCGAGCCGTTCGACGGCACTACGCTCCATGACCTCGTGCTCCAATTTATTCTCCGCCGCCCAGCGAGTGGACGTACACCGCCAGTTCCTTGACCGTGGTGTCGCCAAGGCGCGCAGACCACGCGGGCATCATGCCGTGGCGCGGCGTGCGCACCTGACGGGCGATTTCGGCCTCGCTGGAGCCGTAGAGCCAGATGGCGTCGGCAAGGTTGGGTGCGCCGAATTCGCGGTCGCCAGTGCCATCGTCGCCGTGGCAGCTTGCGCAATTGTCGGCAAAGACCTGCTTGCCCGCGGCCGCCGCCTGCTCATCGGTCGAATTGCCGGTGAGGCTGGCGACATAGGACGAGACCTGACGGATTTCATCCTTGCTCAACATGTCGCCGAAGGCGGGCATTTCCGAATAGCGCGTGTCGGGGTCGCCTTCGAAGCGGATGCCATGCGCAATGGTGTGATAGATCGCATCGGCGCTGCCGCCCCATAGCCAGTCGTCGTCATTGAGGTTGGGGAAGCCGGCGGAGCCCTCGGCGCCGGAGCCATGGCACTGGATGCAGTTCACCTTGAAGGCGGCGGCACCCGCGGCCGTGGCGAATTCGCGCAACTGGTCGTCCGCGAGAATCTCGTCCACGGATTTCGCGGCGATGGTTTGGGCATAATCCTGCTTCGCCGTCTCTGCCGCCGTCATCTCGGCTTTCAGGTCGCCGCGGCTGGAAAAGCCGAGCACGCCGCTGGTGGCCGAGCTGATCATCGGCCAGGCAGGATAGGCGATGGTGTAGCCGGCCGCCCACACGATGGTTGCGTAGAAGGTCCACAGCCACCAGCGTGGCATCGGGTTGTTGAGCTCCTTGATGCCATCCCATTCATGCCCGGTGGTTTCGACGCCGGAAACTTCGTCGATCTCTCTCTTCGTCATTGTCAGTCGTCCTTGAGCGGGATACGGGCGGCTTCATCGGCCTGCTTGCGGCTGCCGGGGCGGAAGGCGAAAAGGGCCACGCCTATGAAGAACAGCACCATGAACAGGAGGCCCCAGCTATCGGCGAAGTGGCGCATCGCGGTGTAGGTTTCCATCGCGTCCTCCCTCAGCGATAGCCAGCGGCTTCGTCGTAGGTCGAGAAGTCGACCAGCGTGCCGAGCATCTGGAGATAGGCGACCAACGCGTCCATTTCCGTCAGCACCGCCGGGTCGCCGTCGAAGTCGCCGACCTTGGCCTTCGGGTAGCGGGCCAGAAGGTCGGAGGTGCTGGCGTTCGGGTCGGCCTGTGCCTTCAGGTCGGCCTCGGCGTTGTCGATCATCTCCTGCGAATAGGGCACGCCGACCGCCTTGTTGGCCTCGAGGTGATACTTGATGTCCTTCACCTCCAGCCGGGTGGTCTTGAGGAAGGCGTAGGTGGGCATCACCGATTCCGGCACCACGGAGCGCGGTTCGATCAGATGCTGGACGTGCCATTCGTTGGAATAGCGATCGCCGACGCGCGCGAGGTCCGGCCCCGTGCGCTTGGAGCCCCACTGGAACGGATGGTCGTACATCGATTCCGCCGCCAGGCTGTAGTGGCCGTAGCGCTCCACCTCGTCGCGGAAGGGGCGGATCATCTGGCTGTGGCAGGTGTAGCAGCCTTCACGCACGTAGATGTTGCGACCGGCCAGCTCCAGCGGCGAGTAGGGCCGCATGCCCTCCACCTTCTCGATGGTGTTGTCGAGATAGAAGAGCGGCGCGATCTCGACGATGCCGCCGATGGTGACGACTAGGAACGAGCCGACCAGAAGAAGCGTCGCGTTCTTCTCGATGATTGAGTGCTTGTCGAGCAAAGACATTTGAAGCTCCTATTCGGCCGGCTGCAATGCGGGCGTCGCGCCGGGGATCGGCTTTTCCTGACGCTGATGGCCGCGGATGGTCATGAAGACGTTCCAGCACATCAGCAGGCCACCGGCGAGGTAGAGGACGCCGCCCAGCATGCGCAGCACGTAGTAAGGCACCATGGCGGCGACGGATTCGGCGAAGGAATAGACCAGGAAGCCCTGCTCGTCGTATTCGCGCCACATCAGGCCCTGCTGGATGCCGGCGACCCACATGGCGGCCGCGTAGATGACGATGCCCAGCGTGGCGAGCCAGAAGTGCCAGGACACCATGCGCACCGAATAGAGGCGCTCGCGGTTCCACAGCCTGGGCACCAGGAAATAGACCGCACCGAAGGTGATGAGGCCGTTCCAGCCCAGCGCGCCCGAATGCACGTGGCCGATGGTCCAGTCGGTGTAGTGGCTGAGCGAGTTGACCGCCTTGATCGACATCACCGGCCCTTCGAAGGTCGCCATGCCGTAGAAGGCGATGGCCATGACCATCATGCGCACGATCGG
>Ga0182738_1007224_pt1 | contig 11329 bp, 9 predicted proteins | sample eDN5th30CBELigMG_FD_128876 | JGI IMG/M metagenome (GOLD analysis project Ga0182738, IMG submission 128876) | Enriched Miracle-Growth compost microbial communities from Emeryville, California, USA - eDNA 5th pass 30_C BE-Lig MG (version 2)... ...
CTGCCAAATGACTCGTTGAGAAACCTATCATCATCTGGGGTAATTATATCAATCTTAATTTTTAACCAAATCCCAAAAGATCTTCTTGCATTTTGTTGATTCAGGTTAAATTAAAAAAAATAACTTTTTACTTTCTCATATTTCATTAATTTTTTTGCTGATTAAATGTCTTTTTATCCACCTAATTCTTTCATAAAATATCATGGCTTGATAATCTCTAGCCACGATGCAATCATTTTCCTCTCATGAAAATGTCATCATTTCCTCTTTCAAACAAACTCAAATCTCCACAGGGTGTCGTTTAATAAATGGTTTTTGAACCGAAATCAAAGGGTGAAAATTATTATTTGCCGTTGCTTAATTTCATATATTATAAAAATAGTTACTCTCCAAATCTTTTCTAATTGCTGACAGGAAACTTTTTCTTAACTGAATGAATTGATAGAGACTCACGTTTAATCAATTTCATATTTTCACTCCTTGCCTTGCGCTACTTTCTAATTACCTTTAATTGCCTCTATCCATAATTTCCCTCAGTTGCCCGTAGATCTCCAAGCCATGCTAATGTTCTGACAATCTCAAGGGTCATCTCAAGTCCGCAGAGGTTTTATTTGAAATAATGGATCCATCTAAGCAAATGACATAAATGATCGTTAGCTTGAAGATTAACGAAGTTTACATGAAGGCTGTTTCAAAGGACAACTTGGGAAAGTTAGGAGTCGACATTTTGGCTAGTTTTGTCCTTAAATGAAGCATTTTATAAAATTAATTAGAACCGTTAAAGAAGTATTGATCGTTGGCCAAATAAAAGAAACAGATCATTGCTACTCCGCTTCTCTCAATTCTTTTGATAAACTTCAACTTGAATATCGAAACGAGACATTCTCATGCCGCCTTCTGGGAAAACCCAAACGATTGGATTCCTCATTCACAGTTTTACATTGATTTCTTCTACTTTTGCTGTTATTTTAATTAAATCACTTCCAATACTGACAGATTAAATTCCCTTTCAAGAAAAAAATAACTTGAATTGGACTAAATTACCAAGTATATCCTCATCCAGCAGGCCATGCCACTCTCAAGTCTCTATTCAGACACTCAACTTCTTTCTTTCTGAGAGTTCTGACCTTTTCGTAATTTCCCCACTTGAAATGGGGGAAAATATAACAGCAATCTATTGGTTAAATTATTTTGAGAATAAATTTTTTGGGGAGACGAGCGTTTTGATTTTAGTTTGGCTTTGTAAATACACAAAAATGCAAAACTGTTTTGATTAAAGGAAAAAAAGAGAACTTTTTTTTTTGATTCTGCAAAAAAACTTCCACGAAAGGAATTTACAGTTAGATTTCGGATCTTTCCTAACAATATAAATTTTATTTCTTCATCAGTTATAATTTTGATTAAAAAAATTAGGGAAAAAAATATTCTCAGCTCAGCTATTTTCCTCAACAGAGACATGTCTTTTGGAATTTCGACAGGATAATGAATGTCATCATGTGAGTTATATTATTTACTGAGAAATAAAAATCATTTTCCACAAAGTAATACGGAAAAACAACATCCAATAAAAGGGAATTATTGTAAGTACAAAAATTATATTATTTCAATTGGAATGCTTAGTTAATTATGTATACAAAAAAACTTTTCTGCCAGAAAGTCTTACCTTAGCTGGGTAACTTCTTGGGCATAGGGGGTTTATCTTTTTTAGTTCCACCGTAGATTTTAATAGCTGATAACAGGGCCTTCTAGGAAATGATCATTAGACAACTTTATTCACCTCAAAAGATGCTTACAAATTTGCCTTCTTTCCTTAACAATTTATCAGGAGCAGGACTTGCGCTTTTATGACTTGTTCTTTGGCCTCCATTTTTATCTCCTTTCTCATCCCTTCTATTTGATGATCCATTTGGTAAATTTCCTCCTGTATTCACCACTCCTCCTGCATTCATATTTGAAGTGCTTCCAACATTCTGCATTGATCCTGAAGGTTGATGTTTTCCCTATATTGAGATAAGAAAATATAAAAAATCCTTCATTACCTTTCGGTCGTAACCATTTCTGTCGAGATATTCTTCGCTGCGTTCGATACTGGGCATATTCTGTCTTTCTCTACCATTGCCGGTAATATTTCTGAGACCAAGTTGTTGAGGTTGTCCATCTTTATTTCTTGATCTCTCATCAGGTTTTGTTGGTATTTCCCTGTCCATCTTATCATAGTCAAATGAGCCAGACTCATTCTCTTGATCTCCTTCGTCATCATAAACCAAATCATCAATCTTTATGTCTTCATTCTCGTAATCTTTCAAGCTCTTTGTATTAGGATCATCGCTTTGATCATCTCCTTGGTCATTATTCAAAATATCTGGAGCTTCTTCCCATGGAATATTCACCAATTGGTCCAAGTTATTTTCAACCAAAAGTCTTTGTTGACCTTCCACAATATTCTTCAAATCTCCAATGGTCTTTTCTTGGATCTTCAACTGAATTTCCAATTCAATATTTTGGAGCTCAAGCACATGATTCTTAATCACCAATTCCAAATACTCTCTCTTATCTCTATGCTGGATTCTTTTAGCAATGGAGTCCTTAATCTTCTTGGCTTCTTCAATATTTTCAATCAACTGCATATTCAATTGATTTCTTGTTGAAATATTCTTGTATGTTGAAGTTCTCAATGTCTTTATATTCTCATAATGACGTTTTATATGTTCAGGAAGAGCTGATAGAGGTCTTTTATCACCGGCTTTTCCTTTGGCCCCTGCGTCAAGGCCTCCAATTTGGGAATTTATGGTCTCAGTCTTTTCCCAGTCTAAGATTTCAGCTCTCTTCTTTCTCATTTCGAGAATATTGGTGGCATTCTGTTCATCAAGTTCCATCAAAGCTCTTCTAATTTGAATTCTTTGTTGGAAGTTCTCAAACAATTCTTCTTGAATCACCTTCATTTCTTCATCGTCTTTCACTCTTCCACATGAACATGGCTGTTGTTGTTGGCCGTTTCCTGTTGGCTTCTTGCTTACTTCTTTAGCTTCAGCCTGCTCATCAGCCTCTTCAATGATTGGATGATTTTTATCATGGAAAAAGTTATTTGATAACTGTTTTCCGCCTCCGCTTTTAGGATATCCTCCTATTCCCAGAGAACTACCGCCACCAAGCTTAGCTTTCAATTCTTCAATTTCATGTCTCAAATCGTCAATAATGTTCTTATATTCAGCCACATGCAAAGAAACGATCTTCTTATTGGAAGTCACTTTTACTTTGATGTTCTTTGCTCTACTGGCGTATTTCAAAGTATTCAAAGTTTCTTCAATTTGAGAGCTTGCGGGAGAAATATTCGTAATCATGACTGTCTTTGAATTTCCTCCCAAAGAATCCTTCAACAATCTTGTCAATTTACTGTCTCTGTATGGAACAAAAGATCCCTTCTTGGATTTATCACCCAAAGCATTAATACAATTAGCCAAAGCCAACAAAGATCTGTTAATCTTGGCGCCTTCCAACAGTCTAATACCTCTATTCTCAGTTACTGTTCCTCTTTCAGATCCGGCAAGATCGATCAAAGAGAGTTTTCCAAGGAAATTCTCAACTTGGTAGCCCTTGGTCTTTGGCTTAGAATTCACGTTAACTTGGAAAATAGCATGAGAACGAGATGACGTCTGATTAGCATTTGTTGCTTCAGTTGTTCTTCTTTTATTTCCCATAAATAATAAACTCATAATCTGCTCGGTTGATTCTGCTTTATGTTCCGTCACTCCTGATATAGCAGTTCCCTAATGTGAAATTTAGTACTAAAGAATTCAAAAAAACTACTTTGACGGGATCATCTCTTAATTCAAGGTAGCCAGAAGAAGGAATAAGAAGGTCGCGGATAGTTTCATTATAGATTTCGACATATGAGACGATAATGCTGAATTCTCTATCAGAATATTGGGCTTTAATTGTCTCAAACATATCCTTGATGGTCAGCACCATGATACCAGGCACTTCTTGATATCCCAACATGGTATATGTCTTACCAGCACCCTAAAAAGATTTCAGTTTAACGTTAAAATTCACAATTGTGATCTACTGTTGTGCCGTAGGCAAACATGCAAGCATTATACCCGTTTAAAACTGGATGAATCAAGCTCTTACAAGTCTCATTGTAAATCTAAACATGAGAAGATGAGTTCAAAACCAAACTCTTTTTCAGTACCTGTTCTTGAGATTCATTAGTGAAAATTTTATCAAAGGCATATTTCTGTTCTTTAGATCTGTGCAAAATATCGGTCACTTGTTTATTCTGCATGCCATGAGCCAATTCTACAGGATCCATAACAATCTACGAATAACGTTTAAGCATATTTTCATTTTTTTGCTATCTTTACAATCAAATTATCCTCTGATCGAATAATATCAAAGTCTCCAAGGTTCACTTCTCTACTGATCATTGGTCGAACTCTCACAGCGACCAAAATATTGGACTCTTCGTCTTCCTCACGTCCTTTTGGCTGATGTGAATTTCTGTTACTTTGGGGATCATTTAAAGGGGGTTGAGCCGCAAGTAATTGACGAGATCCATCATTGCCTGGATCATCTGATCTAGAAACCATGCTGCCTTTAGAACCAACTTCTAGCAATCTTTTATCCATGTCGTATTAGCGAAAAAAAATTTTTTTTTGTTTTTCTAATTCTAACTTTATTGAGTGTAAATAGAGTTATTCTCGCTGCTTTGTTTTTAAAATTTAATTCATTTTTTGCTCAAACAAAACACATTTGTCCCAATATTTCCTTGCGTGTCTGTTTCAAATACCACAGCAGGTTCGACAGTGTTTCCAGGAGATAATATTTCCCAGCCAGCTCAGAGATTTTCTTCACAAGACATTTGAGAAAAATGCCCGATGTCTGAGAAAAATAGAAAGGTATTAATTAGGACAGTTTGGCGCGTAACGTAAATATTAAATTGCCTCAAAGACTTAATCCGGCAGATAATTAGACCGAAAGCGTTGTGTTCAAGAGTCTTTTCCAGAGGGTAATCTCCAATAACAGCGGGAATATTCCTAACAAAAGTGTTCCATTTAGGAAAAAGCCTCAGAATCCGCTGCAATTCGTTCTTGTCTAAAATGTCAAATCTCTACTGAAAATTCTCCTTTTTGATTTTATGCCAATTCAAATTTCATATCTCACATTTGTTGCCTTTTTATTATTCTCTTTGAAAAGGAAAATACTTTGCATTTTCATAGGTAAGATTGATTATTCTGTTTTTTTCCAACTCTTTTTGTTTCTCCTTCATATGAAAGCAACTAAATCTCTTGTTGAACTCTCTCAAATTTCTAAACAAAAGTCCAAATTGTCTTTCATAAGGACAAGGACAAGACAGACTTCACATTCCATAAATCTGCTTTCAAAATTTTTCAAGAAAATGGACAGAGACATCTCGAGGTTTAAATAGTAGAAATATCTTTTAAATTATGCAATCAATGACACATTAATGAAATTTTAAACCTAACTCGGTTTTTCAGGTCTCTCAAGCTGTAAGCTCTTGAAATTTCCAATTTTTCCTGCGTCGAAAAATTTTTAGATTCCATAAGACATCATGATCTCATTTTGAAAAACATTGAAAATCACTCTTTCCCTACTTATGCAGAAATACCTTCTTCTATCACTGTCTAAAATCCGAAGAAAAAATTATTTACTTTTTTTCCAACTTTCTCGAATTTTACTCTTGCCAAATTAAAAAATTTCTCCTAAAATTTCTTGAAGATATCAAGGACTTAAAATCCAGGAAGCTAGAAATTCACCTTTTCCTCCTCTCCCTTCTCAGAAAAAATTTTCCATTTTAGTTTTCAAACAAAATCTAAAAAAATCTCTTGAAAAGTTTTTTTCAATTTTTACACAAAGCGACTTTTCAATATTTCACTTAAAAATTCAAGCCACTATTTCTTCAAGACACGCAAACTAATCGTCAATCTTCATTTCATTCATTCCGTCCTTCTTTCCATAAATACGAAAAAAAAAGGCAATCTCACACAAAGAAGAAGACTTTCTTATAGTGTCGTCAAATGTTTCTTGCTTCACTCTCCCCACATAACCCATCTCTGACTGGTTGATTTAAATTCTCCATACCATAAAACATTTACTAACTCGCCCACCAAATAATTCAAAAGAGGAAGCCATTAATTAGAAGTATTATGAAATTTGGATTTATCAAGCCTTACAAAACACACAGGTTTTAATATATATTTATCGTAATAAAAAGAAATACATCCCTCAATGAAAACCTACCTTTTTGCCATTGTTCTCCTTGCTTTATGCTTTACACCCAAAATGCAAGCTGCTTCTGTTCAAGTCCCTGCCATGTGGGTTTTCGCTGATTATAGCATGAGTCTTTCCACTTTTGATGCTGATGATGATCTGAATGAAGCAATAATTATCCAAAGAATCAAATGTCTTCTTCGTACCTCAGAACATCTCGTTATTTTCAACTACAGAAGTGCAGACATCCCCAGTGGAATCCGTATCAGCGTCCAAGTTGTTGCTGACCTTATTAATGTTTTACCTGAAGCCCAAAATCGTGTTGGTGCTGCTATGGTGACTGCTTACCAAGCCGCTTTAGCTCAAGCAAGAAAAGACGGAAATCTTGATTGTTATGCCAATGCACCTTTACTTGGATTAAATACCATGCCTATGACCTCTTGGGTGTCCGATAGAACCTTTTACATTGCTTCTTCTGATGATAATGATTTCAGCACTTGTGATGATTCAATGGATTATTCTGATATTGTCAGAACCGTCTTTACCAACACTTTGGACGAAACAGACTTTAATTACTTCAAAAATGTCACAACTTCCTCCTCTTCATCCACTTCAAGCAGTACTACAACCAGCAGCAGCTCTTCAAGTTCAACCTCCGCAAATATTGTCACTACTTCAGTTGTTGCCTTGTTTGGACTTATCCTTGCTGTCCTCTTGAATTAGATATAGACCTGATGATTCGTTTGTAATAAACTTTTTTGTTCACTGTAATATTTATTTGAATACTTTTTTTCTCTAAAATTATGCGTTTCATGCATTCTATTATTCCCTTTGAGTATGCTTCGTTTGTTCGAGTTACTGGCGTTTCAGCTTTTTTAACAAAATTTTCACGTTCAAGTCTGGCTTTCTATTATTAGATAGAAAGAGTCTTTGAATTTGAAATTTGGTATTCTATTGATTGGCTTTAGGATTTGATAAATTTACACCTTATATTCCTTATCTTCATTGTCAGAAATAATAATTCAACCCTTTGTTTTTGTTTTGCTTGAAAATCGGTAAAATTGAGTTTCATGCGTTGTACTGAGTTGAACGGAGAAATCTTTATAATTGTTCATAAAAAATGACATTTTATAGGGGGTTTTTTTCCAAGTTTTTAAAAGATTCTTTGGAGTCAGAGAACTCAGTTAAATCAATGAAAACTTCACACCCATAATTCCAACATAAAAATACAATTTGTTTTCAGGAATATTTGAAATTCAGTAAATAAACAATATTCATATGTTCTCAAAACAATCCAGGCATTTTATCATAATAATACAATTCGATTCAAGCATCCTCAAATTCACAATGTTACAAAAATTCAAGAGCAATTTGAATGACGACACCTTTAGGAAGTAAACTGACATCATAAGGATGGATCTCTTTAGATTTATTTTGATACGATTTCTTATTCTTCGCCAAGTAATAAGCCAATAACACCTGCTTTTTTCCTTTATGCCATCTCTTATAGAAGTCAATCATATCTTGGAAATTCTGATTGTAAGAATCTTTGAATATTCTATATTTCAAAAATATGATTTTCTCTGCTTTGAAAGGATCAGCTCCATTGTACAACAGACTCTTGGCTATCTCATAATGACCTTTAAAAATTGCAGCAGCAGTCGAATTCAAAACAAAATTAAATGCTTCATTTTCTTTATCCATCTCGACTCCTTTCACTTTTACCAATAAAGCCACAGTCTCCTTTTCACCCCAATAGACTGCTTTAAACAATGCATTCATTCCCTTATTATCCACAGCATTGACATTGGCGCCTTTAATAAGGAGATACTTGGTAAATTGGATCTTCGCGTCGTCATCTACTGAATGAATCAACAATGTATTCCCTTGCTGATCCCGAATGTTTGGGTCAACAACCTGAGAGTCAATAATTTGCCGGAAAAGGTCAAAGTCTTTCTTTTGAATCAGGTGAAAAAGGGTTCTTTCATGAGATTGAAGAGAGTTGAAACCGTGAGGAACGGTCTTCTTCTTGAAGAAGTTTTTGATTTTGGATTCAAGCTCCATCATGGGAGTAGCTGAAATGAAATTGTCTTTGATTTTATTGTAAGAGAGTTGAATTGATCGGATAGTTATATGAAAATTGATCCCGTGTAATTCCCTACATTTCTGACGAGGAAAACTAATTTTAATCGGAATTTGTACAGACTTTGTATTGATTTAATAAATTTCTGATGTTTTTCCTTCGATTCCCTTAGGATTCCAACATCTATCAAAATTAATTAATTTCAACACGTTAGTGAGTTTTCACCTCTTGAAAAATGAGATAATTACCATACCATACCTGATAAACTTTCATCACTCTCAAATCTAAAAGAAAAAAATTGAACAAATTTTTTCTTCACCTTCAAAATATAAATATTTTTAAAGGTGGGGTCTGATCCAAAAGAACTCAAAATTTATCCTCAGTTTCTAGGTCGAAAAATAAGGAACCTGTGCAGTGTTTTTGAAGGTACTTCTTGAAATTTGGCCTTATGACCGGTGAGGGCCTCAAAAAAACTTTCAGTCATTTTTTTTGCTTTTAGATTGTCAAAAAGAACTTCCAAAAAATCTCGTCCTTGAAAAATCTTATTAATCTCAAATTCTTTGCCAAAAAAATGAGAAAAAATTTTTCCAAAAATTTTACAATTGGAAAAATAAAATGAATAATTTTTTCCCTGGTCGATGAGGATGATGATTCACCAAAAACAGCTATCCTTCAAAAGATTTGGCTAGCCATGGGCTGCTTTTTTGGGGAGCTCAAATTCTTTGAACTTCGAGAACTGGCATGTCCTTCAGAAAGAAACAAAGATTTTTCCCCTATAATTTCTTCAAAGAATCCCAACAATAATTCAAGCAAGCAATAACAAATTTTATTTTTATTTTATTATATTAGAAAGAGACTTATGCAAAGATAATTTTTAGAAATACTTCAATGATATGATGACATAATAACAAGCATAACTTTCTCTTACTCATGAAATTAATTATGAAAAATCTCTATCAGGGCAAATAGCGGGAGCAATGATAGTCCAAACATAGAGACCCATAGTGACCCAAGCGGTAGCAAGTTTAATCCACATGCTTCTACTTCCTTCTTGGAAGTCGAAATATTTAGAGCCATCAATAACGGGGGCGCCCCAGTTGGTCAACAACATAGCGATGTAGCAACTGGCGAACAAGAGGATAATGTGGAAATAGATGAAACTGTTGGACTGGTATTGCTTAAGGCTCAAATCCTTGAGTTCTTCCTTTCCTTTTTGGTTTTGTAAGCCGGCTGCCTCTTCATCGTGGAGTCTTTCTCTCTTGGCATCATCCTCGTTCTTTTGTTCAGCAAGAACGGCTTGAGGAATATTGACACCAGCAGGAGCGACATTTCCGGAGTTATCTTCAGAAGATCCGATGGAGACGTAGATAAGAGAGGTGATGATAAAGATAAGACCAACGACCAAGTTAATAATAGTGGTAGAACTAGCAGTGAGGGAAGCATTGCAAGCAAGATCTTGATTTGACAAGCCAGACCATGTGAGGTAAGAGGTGATCAAAGAGACGGCAGCACTGGTCAAAAGAGAGCCATCAGGGTTAAATCTCAAAAGGACCAAAGCGATAGCAACAATCATGAAAATAACGTTAACAACGGTGGTAGAAGTACCGACTCCGCATCCGGCGAAACTTGAGAAAGAACGGATCATGAAATAGATAGAGCCAGCATAAAGGACAAGGGTGGTTCCGATCAACATGCACATCCAGATATTTCTTCCTTCATCGTAGTACTTGACCCAGTTAACACCCCAAGAGTAGAAAAGATCAATAATCATCACAATCTGGAATAAAAGGAAGAAGAAGCTGAAAATCATGGCAATATTGGAGTAAGTTTTGAAAGATTCGTTGTTGATGAAGAAAGATCCAGCAAAGACAACCACAATCAAAAGAACCTTGAACATCCAGACTTCTTCGTTGAAAACTCTGGAGCAGCCGTTTCTTAACAAGAGCATCAACAAAATCAAAGCGTGCAATACCACCAAAGCAAGACTGAGTCTATATACTGAAGAGATACCCAAGCAAGAAGCGATTCCGTCACCGCCGCAATTGAGATAATTATCCAAGACCCATTTAATCCAGTCTAATTTGACCAAGAGGCCAGAAAGGCCGTATAAAATGACCAATCCAAGAGCAACAAAGATGGCATCAAAAACAAAATAAGCAAGACGAACTTGCTGTTTGAAAGAAGCATTCATACAGTCTTGGCATGCATGACAAGCAAGCATACCGAAGCACCAAGCCGCATTTGTGCACATATTTTTTTAGGTGGGCCTTTGAATGTGAAATATTATTTTTTATTAATTAACGAAACATCATATCAATGATTTTTCTGGATAAAAAATTGAGGCTCTGTAAATACAGAAAACTTTTTGTTGTTTGAATTTCAAATTATTCTCTCTTTGTTTTCGAATTTTCCTCAGAGATCGTCTGTCTCAAAAGAAAAAAAATTAATTCCCGAAGGATTCTAAACTAAAATCTTACTTCCCATAGAAAATCTCATCCATTCTTAAATTAGTCAGTGTGTAAAAGAATATCGAAGACATACAGATATAGATTAATTTTGCTAATTCGGTATATAGAGATATTAAGACATATAGTATTTTTTGACACCTAAAATGAACCCAATTCACTTGTCTTACTCAGAAAGATTTCTTTGGTTATATTTTGCATTCTCTTCTTTTTCATCAGCGAACTTTGAGTTCTGAGGAAAAACTTCTTTTTTATTCTCTTGAACCTCTGGATCCCAAAAAGATTTCACTCAAAAAGTTTCCCTACTTCTTCACTGACCAGACTGAGAAATCAGATTCGACTATAAAAGTAATTTCCTTCCCTCTGATTTCAGAAAAGCGGTCAAACTCAAATTTCCACTTGAACTCCACTTTTCAAGTTAAGCTAGTATAGCTAGACGCAAAAAAAATGTCCCAAATTTCCCTCCACTTCTTCTCATCTATCTCAATAAGAACTCGGTATCATTGTATGAGGTTTAGAGTTATATTGTAGAGTATGGCCAAATCTATAA
>Ga0182738_1007226_pt1 | contig 11328 bp, 7 predicted proteins | sample eDN5th30CBELigMG_FD_128876 | JGI IMG/M metagenome (GOLD analysis project Ga0182738, IMG submission 128876) | Enriched Miracle-Growth compost microbial communities from Emeryville, California, USA - eDNA 5th pass 30_C BE-Lig MG (version 2)... ...
AAATGAGTGAAGATGTGCCTGAAAAGGTAGAAGAGAAGGCGTCTCTACGACGAAATGAGTGAAGATGTGCCTGGAAAGGTAGAAGAGAGAGCGTCTCTACGACGAAACAAGAGAGGAAGAGTGCTAAAAGGTAGAAGAGAAGGCGACTCTATGACGAAATGAGCGAGGAAGAGCCTGAAAAAGTAGAAGAAAAGGCTTCTATATGATAAAATCCCTTTCACGAAAATTTAAATACCTCTTTTATTAAATCAGAAGTTATCATAGATCTTTGTCATTTCAAATAGAATGGGTCAAAGTTCAAAAGCGGTACCACAAAATTCTTTCGGTGTGAACCAAAAACAATGCGGTAGTGAATCATAAAAATAGCGGTTTTATCCAGTATGTTCGCATCTATAATGATAGCATCAAGTACACATATGGAGGCGTATGGCAGTGAGTGATTTTAGGATGTTTTTACCGTATGTTCGAAAAGAAAGTAAATTCTATTTGATTGGGTTTGTTGGAAGCCTGTTTCGCTTTCTCATCCCATTATTTGTTCCGTTGATTTTAAAATATATTTTTGATCAGTTACTCCAAAATGAGGAATTGTCACAAAGTGATAAAATGGAGCAATTATTGATTATCTCTATAGGTATGCTGATTGTTTTTCTATTCATTCGCACACCAATGGAATACGTACGGCAATATTGTATTCACCAAGGAAATAATAATATTATTAAACGCCTACGAAAAGAAACGTTTAGAAAGGTACATTCCCTAGATGCGAAATATTTTACAGAAAACAAGAGTGGAGAAATTGGCACAAGGTTTTTTGATGATATTGAAAAGATAAGAGGATATCTCACTGCCATGTTCGGAAATATATGGATTGAGATGATTGTGCTGCTGTTTGTGATTGGGGTCATGCTCACGATGGATATTAAATTAACCATTATCGCGGTAGCTTTAGTCGGTTTTCAATTTGTTCTGGCGCACTTATTATCAAAAAAATTTAAAAAAACTGTACGCAATATGATGAGTTATCGGTCGGTCATGAGTGGATTTATTTTCGAGAAAATTCAAGGCGTTTTCCTTTCAAAGCTATTTGCTTCAGAAAAGCGAGATGAAGAAGAATTAGACCAACATTTAGCCACATTTGAGAAAATTACAGATAAGCATGCCAAAACAAATGCCGTCATGTTAGCTTTAGTCAATGTATTAAGCGATATGACACCTTTTATTGTCGCGATTATTGCGAGTCTATATATTATGGAAGGAAGTTTAACGGTAGGGAGTTTAATTGCCTTTTTTGCGTACGTCGATAAAATGAGAAGTCCTGTTGCAGCTTTGGTAAATGCGTATCCTGTCATAACAGAAGGTAGAGTTGCATTAAAACGAATCTTTGATTTCTTCCGTACTCCCCAATCGATTATTGAAAAAGACAATCCAGTTATCTTGGAAGAATTCAAAACAGATATTCAATTTCAGAACGTTACTTTTTCCTATAATGGGAAGGAAAACAACATTAGAGATGTCTCCATGACGATGGAAAAAGGGAAAACCTATGCGTTTGTTGGCGAGAGTGGGGGAGGGAAAAGTACGATTCTCCAGCTATTGATCCGAATGTACGATGTTAATGCTGGGAAGGTGTTAATTGATGGGGTCAATATTAAAGATTACTCGATCTCTAGTCTTAGGCAACATATGGGAATCGTCACACAGGATAATTTTTTGTACAGCACTTCCATTAAAGAGAATATAAAGATGGCCAAACAAGATGCAACAGATGATGAAATAATAGCTGCGGCCAAAAAGGCGTTTGCCCATGAGTTTATCCTTGCTCTCCCGAATGGGTATGACACAGAAATTGGTGAAAGAGGCATTAAGCTATCTGGAGGTCAGAAGCAACGGATTGCCATTGCACGGGTATTATTAAAGAATCCAGCCCTGATAATTTTGGATGAAGCAACAAGTGCATTGGATAATGAAAGCGAGCAGCTCGTTCAAGCATCGATTCAAAAGCTAAGCAAAGAAAAAACAGTGATTATGATCGCCCATAGACTTTCTACAATTGTCCATGCAAATACGATTTTTGTTGTGAAAAACGGTGAAATAGTAGAAACCGGAAATCACCAATATTTAATGAAAGAAAACGGATATTATAAAGAGTTATATTCAAAGCAAAATCCCTTCGATCAGGAAGAATGGAAAATGACAAAGAGTTCGTAGGAGTAGATTTATTTCCCAGGTGGTAGCGTAAAGATTTTCCCACTATCGGCATCTTTGAGCATGATGTAAAATGGGTAATAGGTAAAATTATCCATAGGTGGTGTTAGGTTGGAAAGTAAGGTTAGCGAAAACTGGGAGTTTGAAATCATGCTGCAGCATACACTCGATCTCCTAATCATTGTCGACCAAAATCAAATAGTTAAATATGTTACGCCTTCTTTTGTTGCGATTCTAGGATATGAAATTGAAGACTTCATAGGGAAAAATGCATTCGATCTTGTGCACCCAGAAGATAGAGCAAAGCTCATGGCATCACATCATGGAGTTGTCCAAACAAAGGAACAAGAGGTAAATGAATATCGGGCATTTCATAAGAACGGTGGAATCGTGTATCTAGAATCACGAGTGATACCGGTTCAAGATCATCCTGACAATCTCGTCGTTGTATCAATTCGGGATATCACGGCGCGGAAAAATATTGAAAACGAGCTTGAAAATCGAAAAACACGTTATCAGGTACTTCAAAATACATTAAAAAAATATTCGCAAGATCTTTCTTCTATTATAAATATGGCGGATCTTAAACATAGGCTAATCAGCGAGCTAGAAAGCACATTTCCAACCTCAGCTCCCAAACTGACATATTATCACTGGGAATCTAACAGTTTTGATGGAGATAAGGGTATAGAGCTCTCCTCTTTACTACCTAAATTACAGGTTGGGAAGCCTCATGATTATAACGGGAAAATTCATACTTTAATTGGCGATTGTAAGGAAAAGGCGTACATTCTTACGATAAATGCTGCCTCCATAAAAGAACCAATGGATACTATTTGGTTTGAGACGTTGGTTCACTACACAATTATGGTTTTTGAAAGTTTGAATGTCATTGAAAATTTAATGAACCAATTAGAAAAAGCTCTTCAAAAAAACGAGAAACCACAATGGATCTTAAGATTGTTGTTTAATTTATCAGAGAAACAAAGAATGGAACTCTCTAGTGATTTACAAGATACGGTTTTACAGGACCAACTATCTTTATATGAAAATATGAAAAAGATATTAACAGAACATACTTTTAACAATGAAATAAGTGAACAACTTGCACCAATTATTCTTGGGTTGAAAAGTACGATTCATCAAATTCAAATGACCTGTAATGAGCTACGACCGTCACTTTTAAAAGAAGTAGGACTAGTTCGTTCTTTAGAAATCCTTTTTGAGGAGATACAATTTTCCTCTACTTTTAAAATTATATTTACGGCTGAAATCGCACATCAACTTGAATTATCGGAAGAAAAATCAATCGGGATTTATCGTATTATCCAAGAGTTACTGAACAATGCCGTTAAACATTCCGAAGCATCTCAGCTATCTTTTCATTTGAATAGAGAAGCTAACAAACTGCATCTTCATTATTCAGATGATGGGAAAGGATTTGCAACTGAAAAATTGACTCCTTCGTTTGAAAGTATGGGATTATCGGGAATGAAGGAACGAGTAAGAAGCCTTAACGGAAGCATCGAATTTTTCTCACAACCAGGTAATGGAGTGAGTGTTAGAATTCAGATTCCAATTTATGATTGATAGAATTGGAGAGTAAAAATATAGAAGAAAACTTAGCCACTTCGAGTGGTGATTTTTTTGTCCGGAATTCAGTATTTAAACTAACAATTTTTTAGCAGAATAGATCAAAATCTTTGCGGGATGGGAACGATGATTTGCGGTTTCCCATGGCGAATGCAACCGTATGATAGTAAATATAGAAGAGTGTTCTAAGTCGGTTTTATTGTGAAGAGTGTGTGAATGGTAGAAATGAATAATCCTCTAAACTAGATTGAGTGGTGAGGGTGTTTGAAAGGTGGAAGAGAAGGGTTCTATGATCTCTTTTTGGCGGTAAGAGTGCATGGAGGGTAGAAGAGAAGAGTTCTCTAAGCCCCTTTGAACGAGAAGAGCCGATGAAAGGTAGAAGAGAAGAGTTCTCTAAGTCCTTTTGAAAGGGAAGCCCCGATGAAAGGTAGAAGAAAAGCGTTATCTAATCCCTTTTGAGCAGGAAGCCCCCATGAAAGGTAGAAGAAAAGCGTTATCTAATCCCTTCTGAGCAGGAAGAGCTCATGAAAGGTAGAAGAGAAGGGTTATCTAAGCCCTTTTGAACGGGAAGAGCCGATGAAAGGTAGAAGAAAAGCGTTATCTAATCCCTTTTGAGCAGGAAGCCCCCCTGAAAGGTAGAAGAGAAGGGTTATCTAAGCCCTTTTGAACGCAAAGAGCCCCTGAAAGGTAGAAGAGAAGAGTTCTCTAAGCCCTTTTGAAAGAGAAGCGCCCATGAAAGGTAGAAGAGAAGCATTCTCTAAGCCCTTTTGAGCAGGAAAACCCTTGTTAGGGAGTAGAACTTTATCTATCAACCATAAAAGTTTATTTTAAGCTACTTCTATCTTTCAATATTAAATCAACTCTAGCCACGCAAGATTTTTGCGGTCTGAAGGATTCGCATTTAGTTAAACTTAGAGAATGAAAGAAAACGCAGGTGGTGTTTTTATGAATGAGAACGAGCAATATCTTCAAACGGTAATAAATCATACAAGTGATGTTCTTTTTATAGTGGATCGAAATCGCCATGTACTTTATGCAACTCCTAATTTATATGACTATACGGGTTATCATTTAGAGGAGTTTAAAGGTGTTGATTGTTTTTTTGCTGTCTATCCGGAAGATCGGGAATATTTAAAGCAGAGGCATAAAAACCTTCTTGAATCCCAGAAAAGTAATGCTTCTGAATATCGTTATGTCAAAAAGAGTGGAGAAATCCGGCATTTTGAATGCAAAACGACCCCTTTACCTAATACCGAGAATTATCTTCAGGTGGTTTCGGTAAGGGATATTACTGAACGAAAGCAAATGGAGCGGGAGCTTGAATACCACAAGAAACGCCATGAGGATCTGCAAAATAGTCTGAAGAACTTTTCAAATGATCTTACTTCAGTTATGAAACTCGCTGACCTTGAAAAAAGAATGATGGAAGAAATCGTCTCGATTCTACCAGAGGCGAATCCTATGATTTTAAAAGCAATTCCTGAGCAACTAGTGAAGGAAAGTATAGAGTTATCAAACGGTAAAATGATTCGAAACACTCACAAAATTTATATAAAAATAGGAGACCGTGAGCATTTTCCTTATATCCTATCGATCCAAGCAAACTCGATTCGCGAAGAAATGGAATCCATTTGGTTAGAAACACTTGCCTATTATTCCATGATGGTTTTTGAAAATTTAAATATGATTGAAAACTTAATGGTTCAGCTCGAAACAGCTTCACATCGAAAAGAAACACCACAGTGGGTGCTTCGTCTGATGTTTAACCTCCAAGAACAACAACGATTGACTCTATCAAGTGATTTACATGATACGGTGTTGCAAGATCAAATTGATTTATACCGAAGACTTGAATCCCTCTTACATTCCTATGAAATCCAAGAAGAGGCAAAAAGGAAGCTCATTACGATTGAACAAGGATTATTGGATATCATTCATGAAATCCGCGTGACGTGTAATAATCTTCGTCCACCGCTCCTAAGAGAATTGGGCCTTACAAGTTCATTGGAAAATTTATTTGAACATATTCAGGTCACATCCACTTATCGCATTATCTTTAACGCTCGTGTCCTTTCGGGAGTTGAATTAAGTGAGGAGCAAACGATCGGAATCTACCGGATTGTCCAAGAATTTCTTTCATATGCGGAAGAAGGTTCAAAAGCGCATGAAGTCACATTCGACCTTTATAGCGATAAGGATCAATTAATAATGAAGTATTGTGATGATGGAGTAGAGAATCCTGACTTATTGCATCATTTTCGGTTAACAAGTGTTACTCAAAGAGTAGAAAGTTTAGGAGGGAAAATTGAAATTACGCCGAATGAGGATCAGGGAGTACGAGCCACTTTAACTTTTCCCATTCAACTAGAAAGGAGTTTCATATAATGGTAAATATCTTAATCGTAGATGACCATTTATCAATTATTGAAGGTACAAAAATGCTGTTAGAACAAGAACCGGACTTTAATATTACAGTTGAAAATAGTTCTTTAAATGCAATGAATTTGATTAAACTGAAGCATTATGATGTATTACTGTTTGATTTATATATGCCACATCTAAATGGACTTGAATTAGCAAAGCAAGCACTTAGCTATAATCCGGAGCTGACGGTATTAATTTATACGGGTTTTGATATTAAGCCTCATTTTAATCTACTTGTTGAGGCAGGTGTTTCTGGATTCTTGTCTAAAACTTCATCAAGGGAAGAATTAGTGGCTGGGATTCGTAGTGCTTTAAGGCAACAGGTAATCCTACCCCTTTCATTGGTAAGAGAATTAAGAAGACCGGGGATCATTCCGGATAGTTCCAATTCTAATGGAAAAGTCGTCTTAACTTCAAATGAAGAGCAAATTTTATTAGAGCTATCCAGAGGGAAAAGTACAAGGGAAATTGCCTCGATTTTAGCTATGAGCCAGAGATCATTAGAGTATAGCTTAACGAATCTGTATCAAAAGTTTGGCGTGCGAACGAGAGTCGACACGATTGCTAAGGCTAAAAAGCTTGGCTTAATTCCAGAGGAAGAATTGAAATGAAAACTATTTTAATAGATGTTTAAGTGTTCCAATCATGCTATTGGAACACTTTTTTATTTACAGGACCAGATCCTCATAGCCACCACAAAATATTGCGGTCCTTTCCCATTTGAGTGCGGGATTCATCTGAAAACTGTGCGGTGGTCCTCCTAAAAGTGTGCGGTTAAGGAAAGGGAGATTCCTCGTACAATATGACTATAGAAATAACGAATCAAAAAAATTAGCAAATTAAAATATATGGAGGGAAAAATTTATGATTTCAGTTTCAGATGTTTCCAAAGTGTACTTTTTAGAATCAGGGGATTTCTATGCGTTAAAGAATAACAATCTTCACATAGAAAAAGGGGAATTTATTGCGATTATGGGTCCGAGTGGGTCTGGAAAGAGTACATTACTTCAACTTTTAGGTGGGCTTGATCTTCCAACAAAAGGGCAAATTACAGTCGATGAAGTTGAGTTAACTACATTGAACGAAAAAGAGCGGACACTTTTCCGTCGAACAAAGGTCGGCTTTGTTTTTCAAAACTATCAGCTATTACCGATGATGACGGTCGGAGAAAATATTGCACTAGCTCTTGCTGCTAATAACACTCCAAAGTCGAAAATAAAATCGGTGGTAGAAAAATTACTCGCAGATGTCAACTTGCAAGACAAAAAATCCGCGTTTCCTTCCCAATTAAGTGGCGGTCAACAACAAAGGGTAGCGATTGCAAGAGCATTAGCGATGAAGCCAAGTATCATCTTAGCCGATGAACCGACTGGAAATCTTGATCGAAAAAATGGCGAAGATGTCTTAAAGCTTTTATCCAAGCTAAACAAAGAAGAACAAATTACGGTTGTCATGGTAACCCATGACCAGAAAGCGGCGCAATCAGCAGACAGAATCATTTACGTTAGAGATGGATTAATTGAAGAAGAGCGTAAAGGAGGCTACTACAATGAACCAATGGCAAATCGCATGGTCTAATTTAAAATACCGCAAGATGCGCACTTTCCTTACAATGATGTCCATCGTCATTGGGGTTGCCTCAATATTGGGAGTACTAGCAGCCGTCGATACAGCGGAAAAAACCTTTCCTATTTATTTAAAGGAAGCCTTTGGCAAAGCAGATTTTAATATCGCTGGAACAGATGCTTATTTTTCTGAAGATGTTTATACGCAAATAGCTAATGAGGAAAGTTATACGCCTGTGGCAATGTTAAAGGAAAATACGAAACTCATTACCGAAGAAGAAGGTATTTCTAGCATCCAAAAAAGAGTTGTGCTTACTGGGTATAGTCAACTTGATACACCCGTTACTGGCTTTGATGTGGTAGAGGGTGACCTAAAAGCAGAGGGAGCCGTCATCACGGATAAAACAGCAAAGGTATGGGGAACTGAAATTGGCGACAGTATTTCCTTTGATACTGATAATGGTGTTAAAACTATACAAGTAACTGCCATTGTAAGTTATACAAAAGAATTAATGGGTCCTTCTAGTTGGAGTATGGCGAAATATCATCATTGGGCAGTCGCTGTTCCACTTCCCATTGTACAAAATTGGTTTGACTTAACTGGTAAGATTCAAGCCATTCAAGTAAAAGCAGCGAATTCTGATCAACTGGAAACAGTAGAGCAAGAGCTAGATCAACTCATAAAAAATAATCCTGAGATTTATTTACAACCAATCATCGTAAACTATGACACTGTGTTTAAAGATTTGAATACTTTCTTTTTAGCCTTATATATTGCAGGGTTCCTAGCCATTTCCCTTAGTGCATTTATCATTTTTAATTCCCTCTATGTCAGTATTAAGGAACGGGAAAATGAATTTGCGGTATTGAAAACAATTGGCTATACATCTTGGCAATTACAAAGAATGGTGTTAATGGAGGTAATCCTCCTTGCAATAATCGGTACTGCTGTAGGGCTCACCGCAGGTTATGGTCTAGCACATGGATTAAAAGCATTAATTTTCATGTTGTTTGGCGTTCAAAGTAATAGTGGCATCATGTTGACAACAGGTTTATGCCTATCGGTCATCGCTGGCCTGTTCGTTCCGATTCTTGCCTCATGGTACCCAATCCAAAAAGTTGGCAAGATTAGTGTGATTGAACTTTTAAAAGGAAATAAAGCAAAGCATAGCAACAAGAATAAGTGGCTTGGAGCAATTGGCATAGTACTTATTCTATCAAGTTTCTTTATTGATCATTTGATTTTGGTTCTCCCACTTATGATAGGAATTGTTCTCACTTTCCCTTATCTGTTTAAACTTTTTAGTATAGCGCTAAAAGGATTTTATCGTCTTCTATTTAGATTTTCTGGTGATATGGCTATTCGCAATTTAAATCGAAATATTGTCCGTACAACAACGACATCTGTCATTTTGTGTATTGGGATTGCGATGATTGTGCTAATGAGTTCGTTGAATTCAGCGATCCTACAATCCTATGAAAAAGTCATTCATGATTCTTATGGCGGAAATCTCGATATCATGTTCCATCATATTGAAAAAGAAGATCTAAATATTATGAAAAATACAGAAGGTGTCAAAGATGTGGCCACTTATTCGTTGCAGGGAATTGTCTGGAATTTAAATGGTGAAAAACGAATGATGCCGATATTTGGAGTAGGAGCAGATTGGATTGACCGTTTCCCAATTTTTACTACAAACAAAGGAACACATAGTGAATTAATTGGAAAATTAAAAAGTAATGAAATCATTCTCGACGAAATTTCCTTTGGACTTTGGGGAGGCAAGATGGGCGAAACCATTTCTTTAGATACACTTAATGGTCCACAAAATTTTAAAGTGGTCGATGTGGTAACGACGATGAAAAACAACGGAAACACTGCATTTATGAATGAAGAGCATTTTAAAGAGTATTTCGGAGTTAAATATGAAAAAAACGCTTTAGTACTTAAGGATGAACAAATAAGTCCTCTTCAATTGAGAGAAAATATTTACAATCAATTTGGAGAAAGAATCGAAGAAATGTGGGGTCCAGAGGATTGGGTTTCGGTCATTGGAGGGACGATTACTGGCTCCTTCAGTATTGTAAATGTGCTGGTTGTCCTTGGAATAATTGTTTCAGGAATTGGCATTACAAATACGCTGCTCATTAATATTATGGAACGGATTCGCGAAATTGCAATGATGCGAGCGGTAGGAGTAACGCGCGGTCAAATCCTTCGAATGATTTTACTAGAAGGCTTTGGAATCGGTCTTTGTGCAACGGTAATTGGCATCTTATTCGGAATTCTCCTAATCTACATTACTTCTGATTTTGTAGAGGTGAACTCTTTAACATTTGAATTTGGCGTCTCACCAATTATTATGCTCGTTATCTTCTTATTTGGATTAGTGATTAGTTTAATCTCAAGTTTTACTCCTTCAAGAAGAGCAGCCAAAATACCATTAAATGAGGCGTTACGATATGAATAAAAAGAGAATCTTAACGGGAATCATGACTGGACTCATGATGTTGGTGCTCACAGCTTGCGGGGTAAATAATGCTTGGGAAGAAGAGGAGGAAACGATTGAACTAAGTGAAAGAATCATAAGTGAGGATGTAGAAGTAGAATGGGAGCTAGAGGATAATGAAACTGCCGGAGAGGGAACATGGATCCGACTTCATATAACAAATAACAATGAACCGATTCAAGATTTTGAAGTGAATCATGAAAAATTACTTCATTTAATTATTGTGAGCAAAGATCTTTCTTATTTCAACCATCTCCATCCGAAATACAAAGGAAACGGTATATTTGAAATCGACAATGAATTCCCAACTGGTGGAGAGTATCGAATAGTTGCAGACTTTAAACCGAGTAATGGAAGTGCGATGAGTAAGATGGGCTGGATACAAGTTGATGGAAAGACGAGTGAGCCAGTAGCTGTCATGATAGATAAAGTTCTGGAAAAGTCCATTGACGGCAAAAAGGTAATTTTGTCTCTAGATCATCAGTTGGAAGCGGAAAAAGAATTGACATTAAAATTCACGTTATTGAATGAACGGTCCAATCAGCCAATTTCTGATCTGGAACCATATTTAGGCTCCATTGGGCATGTCGTTGTTTTCTCGGAAGATGCAGAGCGCTACTTGCATGTTCACGCAATGGAAGACCAGGGAAGTGGACCCGAAGCAGCATTCGAAACGACCTTCCCTGAAGGTGGTATCTACAAAATCTGGAGCCAATTTCAAAAGGATGGTGAGGTGTTTACTGTGCCGTTTGTGATTGATGTTCCTTAATTGAATGAACGGTTTGAGTAAAGTAGGAAAAAAGTCTTGTTCCAGCAAATGATGGAACTAAAACTCGAGAAAGTATTAGCGGAAGATTTAGAGACTGTGTTTAATATGTTAATAGGGAAAGACAGAGATTAATCTCTGTCTTTTTTACGTGCGCCCGGCATGCGCATGAACTATAGGGTGCAAGTCCCGAACCCCGAAGACAGAAGTAGAGGTTAGCCAAGAGCAAGGGTGTCCGTGGTGACGCGGAATCTGAAGGAAGCTG
>Ga0182738_1007227_pt1 | contig 11328 bp, 15 predicted proteins | sample eDN5th30CBELigMG_FD_128876 | JGI IMG/M metagenome (GOLD analysis project Ga0182738, IMG submission 128876) | Enriched Miracle-Growth compost microbial communities from Emeryville, California, USA - eDNA 5th pass 30_C BE-Lig MG (version 2)... ...
GACGATGAGGACGACGAGCAGAATCCCGAGCCCGGCGTTGATGACGTGCCGCGAGGGCAGCATGATCGGCGCGCCGGACATCCGCCCGTCGAGCTTGAGGAAGGCGATGACCGAGCCGGTGAAGGTGAGCGCGCCGATGGCGAGGCCGATCGACATCTCGACGAGGCTCGCGCCGTGGATGTGGCCCGGCTCGCCGATGCCGAAGGCGGCGGGGGCGTAGAGGGCCGCCGCGGCGACGAACACGGCGGCGAGGCCCACCAGCGAGTGGAACGCGGCGACGAGCTGCGGCATCGCCGTCATCGGGATGCGGCGGGCGATGACCGCGCCGATGCCGCCGCCGATGGCGATGCCGAGGACGATGAGCAGGAGGCCGCCCCAGCCCGGCGCGGCGAGGAGCAGCGTCGTCACCACGGCCACCGCCATGCCGGCGATGCCGAACATGTTGCCGCGGCGCGAGCTCTCCGGGCTCGACAGGCCGCGGAGGGCGAGGATGAAGAAGACGCCGGAGACGAGATAGAGCAGGGCGGCGAGGTTCGCGCTCACGGTCAGTCTCCGAGGGGGGTGGTCGAATCGGCGGGGAACGCGACGCCGGTGAACTGCGGGTAGACCTGGCGGAGGATGCCAACCATCGCCGCGTCGCCGGTGCGCACGAGATACCACGCGCCCTGGTCGAGCATGCCGAGCGTGAAGGAGCTGACCTTGAGCCGGCCGATGCCGTCGGCCTCCATCACCGTCTCGGTCGGAATGAGCAGGTAGGGCTCCCCGTCGGCGAGCTCGCGATGCTCGGCCGCCTCGAGGTCCATGTCGAAGGAGACGAGCGTCACCGTGGCGAGGATCTGCTCCATCTGCCCGGCGAGCGCCGCCTCGAGGTCGGCGAGGGGCACCTTCGCATCGTCGGCGATGCGCTGCAGCACGGGGGGCGGGATGATGCCGATGATCGCGGGGTAGTCGCTGGCCCGCATGGCGGCGTCGAAGGCGGCGACCCGCGTCGCGAGCGCCGCGGCCTCGGCGTCCGTGATCCCCCGCGCGAGGGCGGGGCCGGCGCCGAGGGAGAGGGCCAGCGCGAGGACCGCGAGGAGGCGCCTCACCGCTCCTTCCTCTTGTACATGGCGAGCATGCGCTGGGTGACGAGGAAGCCGCCGAAGATGTTCACCGAGGCGAGGACCAGCGCGACGAAGCCGAAGCCGCGCGCCCAGCCCGAGCCGGTCGCGATCGCCTCGGCGCCGGTGACGCCGACCGCGAGCAGCGCGCCGACGACGATGACCGAGGAGATGGCGTTGGTGACCGACATCAGCGGGGTGTGGAGCGCCGGCGTCACCGCCCACACGACGTAGTAGCCGACGAAGATGGCGAGGACGAAGATCGAGAGGCGGAACACGAAGGGGTCGATCGCCCCGCCGGTGGCGGCCGATATGCCGTGGCCGATCATCTCGGCGGCCTGGTCGGCGAAGCCCTGGGCCTGAAGCGCGGCGTCCTGCGCGGTCTGCGCCGCCGCGGCCGCGGTGTCGGCGGCGGCCCGGGCCGCCTCGGCCGCCTGTTCCGGCGTGGTCGGTTCCATCACGCGTCTCCCTTCGGCGCGAAGGCGGGGTGCACCACCGCGCCGTCGCGGGTGAGGTTCGTCGCCTTGACCAGTTCGTCGTCCCAGTTGACGGCGAGCGCCTTCGACGCCTTGTCGACCATGGTCTCGACGAAGGCGTAGAGGTTGCGGGCATAGAGCGCGGAGGCGCTGGCGGCGATCCGGCCCGGCACGTTGAGGTAGCCGACGATCGTCACGTCGCCGACATGGGCCACCTCGCCCGGCCGCGCGCCCTCGACGTTGCCGCCGCGCTCGACCGCGAGGTCGACCAGCACCGCGCCGGGCTTCATCGAAGCGACCATCTCGGCGCTGACCAGCTTCGGCGCGGGCCGGCCGGGGATCAGCGCGGTGGTGATGACGATGTCCTGCTTCCTGATGTGCTCGGCGACCAGCGCCGCCTGCTTGGCGCGATACTCGGCCGACATCTCCTTGGCGTAGCCGCCGGCGGTCTCGGCCTGCCTGAACTCCTCGTCCTCGACGGCGACGAACTTGGCGCCGAGGGATTCGACCTGCTCCTTGGCGGCGGGCCGCACGTCGGTCGCCGTCACCACGGCGCCGAGGCGGCGGGCCGTCGCGATCGCCTGGAGGCCCGCGACGCCGGCACCCATCACGAAGACGCGGGCGGCCGGCACGGTGCCTGCGGCCGTCATCATCATCGGCAGCGCCCGGCCGTAGTTGGATGCGGCGTCGATCACCGCCTGGTAGCCGGCGAGGTTGGCCTGGCTCGACAGCACGTCCATCACCTGCGCGCGGGTGATGCGCGGCATGAACTCCATGGCGAAGGCGGCGATGCCGGCGTCGGCCATGGCCTTCACCGCGTCGTCGTGGCCGTAGGGGTCCATGGTGGCGACGACCAGCGCGCCGCGCTTGAGGAGCGGCAGCTCCGCGGCCTCCGGCCGGCGGACCTGGAGGACGATGTCGGCATCGGCGAGGGTCGCGGCGGCATCCGGCGCGATGGCGGCGCCTGCGGCCTGGTACTCGGCGTCGGTGATCCGCGAGCCGGCGCCGGCGCCGGCCTCGACGGCGACCGTCGCGCCCAGCCCGACGAATTTCTTCACGGTCTCGGGCGTCGCGGCGACCCGCGTCTCGGTGCTGTCCGCCTCGGCCGGAATCCCGATCTTCATGGCTCAATCCGTTTGGAGAGGTCGAAGGCGGTCGCGCCTGGCGGCAGATCGCCCCGTTCCGTTCAGATCAGGAAGAGGGCCATCAGGATCAGCACGACGACGATCGCGACGGTGACCCACTTGGTCATGCCGAGGAAGCCGCGATACGTCCGAAGGTGGTCGTTGTACTCGACCCCGGTCGCGGTGCCGATCTCGACGGCGCCATGCTCGGCCATGCTGGTATCTCCCGGAAGACTGAACCCCTGATCCGCCGGGCCTTATAGCAAATGCACCACGCCGCACAATGCGCCGTTATGTCCGCGAACCCGGATCGATCCGCACCACGCGCCCCTCGGCCGCCGAGACCTTCGCCGCCTCGAGCACGCGCTGCACGCGGACCCCCTCGGCGAAGTCGGGGCTCGCCTTCCGGCCGGCGAGGATCGCGTCGATGAAGGCGCGCACCCCGGCCGGCTGCTTGACGTAGGGGTCGAAGGTCTCGCGCCGGCCGACGCCGCCGGCATAATATTCCTCCGGGACCGCGAGGTCGGCGAACCCGGCCTCGCCGATCCGCGCGCCCCGCAGCGTCACCCCCGCCTCGGCGCCGAGGAAGCGGTGCGCGCCCTCGATCGTGCCCCTCTCGCCATGGAGCTCGACGGTGACCAGGCAGTCGCGATCGGCCATGAAGCTCGCCGAGCTCACGTCGACCAGCACGTGGGCCCCGCCCTCCAGCGCGAGGTTGATGAAGCAGGAATCGCTGGCCGGCAGCGGCGGCGGGTCGGCCTCGGCCGACTGGTCGGCGAAGGTCCGGAAGTCGGCGCTCACGGCGACGACGTCCTCGCCGGTCAGCCAGTGCGCCATGTCGATCATGTGGGAGCCGAGGTCGCCAGCGGTTCCCGAGCCGCGCCCGCCGTCGAAGCGCCACTTGTAGCCCTCGCCGAAGGCGATGTTCTCGAAGAACGAGAGCCGCGCGCGGAGGAGCCGGCCGAGATAGCCTTCCTCGACGAGGTGCTTCACGTAGCGCCAGTGCGGCTGCCAGCGCCAGGTGAAGAGGACGAGGTTGACGACGTCCGCCGCGTCCACCGCCGCGGCCATCGCGCGCGCTTCCGGCAGCGTGTTGGCGAGCGGCTTCTCGCACATCACGTGAAGGCCGGCGGCGGCCGCGGCCTCGGCCATCGCCGGGTGGAGGTCGTCGGGAACGACGATCACCACCGCGTCGAGGCCGCCCGCGGCGATCATCACGCGCCAGTCGGCGAACACGCGTGCCCCGCCGAGCATCGTCGCGATCACCCCCGCCCGGTCCGCATTCCGCCCGCAGACCGCGACCACCTCCGCCGCCGGATGGCTCGCAAGGCTCGGCACGTACATCTGCTCGACCCAGCCGCTCGTGCCGATCAGGCCGACGCGCACCTTCTCCATGTCGTCTTCCCCTTGTCGTGATGTGAAGGTGGTCGTGAAATGAAGGCGGTCGTGTCCAGGGCGCGGTGCGGTTCCGTTGTCCGGACGGTGACGACGCCGGACATGGCGCCGTCCCCGGCGCGGCAAACTACGGGGCACCTGCCCGATCCCGCAAGTGCGGTGGCGATTCCCAGGAACCTCCGGGCCGCGATGTCATCGAACATGGCCGTGGAAGGAGAAGCCGATGCCTGTCCTGTCGATGCCGAGCGCTCGCGCGCCGGACCGTTCGGAAGCCGATCTCATCCAGCGAGCCGCGCTGCGGGAGGAGGCCGCCATCCGGGAGATCATCAAACAATACAATCGCCGCCTGTATCGGCTGGCGCGATCGGTGGTCGCAAGCAACGCCGACGCGGAGGATGTGCTGCAGGAGGCCTATCTCCGTGCTTTCGCCAGTCTCGACCGGTTTCGCGGCGAATCGTCTCTCGCCACCTGGCTGTCGCGGATCACGCTCAACGAGGCGTTCGCCCGCCTCCGCTCCCAGCGGCGGCAGAAGCGCACCGCGCCGTCGGCACGGGCCGGCGACATGGCGGACATCATTCCCTTTCCCGTTTCCCTGTCTGGTGAGGATCCGGAGCGCACCATGGCCCAGCGGCAGCTCCTCCGGCTGGTCGAACAGGCGGCCGACGATCTCCCCGGACCCTTCCGGCTGGTGTTCGTCGCCAGGATCGTCGAAGGCCTGAGCGTCGAAGAGACGGCGGAGGCGCTCGGCCTGCCGCCGGCGACCGTCAAGACCCGCCTCCACCGGGCTCGGAAACTCGTCCGCGACCGGCTCGAGGCGCAGATCGGTCCGGTGATGGTCGATGCGTTCCCCTTTGCCGGCAGCCGGTGCGACCGCCTCACCGAGGCGGTTCTGGCGAAGCTGGGATTCCCGAAATAGCGGGAACCGATCTCTCCCGGTCGGCATCCAAGGGGGTGTTGAACAGGAACAAAGAGGGCCGGCATCGCCGGCTCGAAGGAGATCCGATGAGAACGTCCCTGATCGCTGCGCTCGGCGCAGCCTGCCTGCTGATTGCCGCCCCGCTTGCCCAAGCCCAGGACAAGCCGACCGATCCGCAGATCGCGCACATCGCCTACACGGCCGGCGTGATCGACATCGAGGCGGCGAAGCTCGCCCTGACCAAGGCGCAGAACGAGGAGGTCGTCGCGTTCGCGCAATCGATGCAGGCCGACCATGAGGCGGTGAACGCCCAGGCGCTGGAGCTCCTGGAGAAGCTCGACGTCACGCCGGAGGACAACCCGGTCAGCATGGCGCTGACCCAGGCGGCGGCGGAGAAGCGCGCGGAGCTGGCGGCGCTCGAGGGAGCCGCCTTCGATGCCGCCTATCTCGACAACGAGATCGCCTATCACAAGCAGGTGAACGAGGCGCTCGAAACCGTGCTCATCCCCTCGGCGGAGAATGCCGAGCTGAAGGAGCTCCTGGAGACCGGCCTCAAGCTGTTCCAGGGCCACCAGCAGCACGCCGAGCACGTCGCGGCGGACCTGCAATGACCCCGGCCCTCATCGATCGGCGGCAGCTCCTGATCGCGGGCGCGGCCGTCCTGGCGAGCGGCACGCTCGCGAGTGCCCATGAGGGCACGGTCCATGTGAAGATCGAGAAGATGGCCTTCGTCCCCGCCGACATCGAGGTCAGGGCCGGCGAGACGATCGAATGGACCAACAAGGACCGGGTCGCGCACACCGCCACCGTCAAGGGCGGCTGGGAGGTCATGATCCCGCCCGGCAAGTCGGCGACCAGGGTCGTGGAGGCGAGCGACAGCGTCGACTACTACTGCCGCTTCCATCCCAACATGAAGGGACGGATCACGGTCGTCGCATAGACCCGCGTGGACGAAGCATCGACGGGGACGGAGCGCGGGGCCGCGGCCACCGCCCCGTCCCGCTTTCGTCTCGGGTCGCCGCGGCGATTCTGCGCTTGTAAGCGGCGGAACCCGTGGCTATAACGCCGCCTTCCGAGCCGCCCGGCTGATCAACGGGCATGCCGTGGCGGCTCCGAATGCTGTCATCACATGATCTGGCCGGGGAGGCGGTTCACCGCCTGCGGCCGCACGGAGAGCAAAATGCCCAAGATGAAGACCAAGAGCGGCGCCAAGAAGCGCTTCAAGGTGACCGCGACCGGCAAGGTGCTGTATGCCCAGCGCGGCAAGCGCCATGGCATGATCAAGCGCACCAACAAGCAGATCCGCAACCTCCGCGGCACGCGCGTGATGTTCAAGTCCGATGGCGACAACGTCATCAAATACTTCCTGCCCAATTCCGGGCGCTGAACAGATCCGCTGATTTTCGAGGAGTTTTGCCATGTCTCGCGTCAAGCGCGGCGTTACCGCCCATGCCAAGCACAAGAAGGTGCTCGCGCGCGCCAAGGGGTTCTACGGTCGCCGCAAGAACACCATCCGGGCCGCCAAGGCCGCCGTCGACAAGGCGGCGCAGTATTCGTACCGCGACCGGAAGAACAACAAGCGCAACTTCCGCGCGTTGTGGATCCAGCGCATCAACGCGGCGGCCCGCACCCACGGCCTGACCTATGGCCGATTTATCGACGGCCTCGGCAAGGCCGGGGTCGAAGTCGATCGGAAGGTGCTGGCCGATCTCGCCGTCCAGGAGCCGGCAGCCTTCCAGGCGCTCGTCGCAAAGGCCCAGGGCGCGCTTCAGTAGGCGCGGCCCCCGGGCCTTCCGGCGGACGCCGCCCGAACCGGACGGCGCGCTCGCGGGATAGGCAAAAGTGCAGGGCCTGAAGGCGGAGCTGCTCCGCGGTCTGTGGTACGTGGCGATGCCGGGCGGCAAGCTCCGCCCCGGCACGACCACGTCCGTGCCCATGCTCGGCGAGCCGGTGCTGATCGGCCGGGCCCGCGACGGATCGGTCTTCGCGATCCGCGACATCTGCCCCCATCGCGGCATCCCGCTCCGCTACGGCAAGTTCGACGGCGACACGATCGAATGCGCCTATCACGGCTGGCGCTTCGGCCGTGACGGCGGCTGCGTGGCGATTCCCTCCCTGCGGGAGGGGCAGCAGGCGGACATCGCGAAGATCCGCACGAAGTCCTACCCCTGCGTCGAGCGGCAGGGCCTCGTCTGGGTGTATTTCGCCAGGGACGATGAGGCGCCCTCGGGCAGCGAGGCCGCGCCGCCGCGCCTGCCGGTCTTCGCCGACGATGTCGGCCCGACGCTCGCCATCCAGATGCATTTCGCCTGCTCGGCCGACCATGCCGCCTTCGGCCTCATGGACCCGACGCATGCGGCCTACGTCCACACCTCGTGGTGGTTCAAGAGAGAGGCGCGGAAGCTCCGCCCCAAGGAGAAGGCCTTCGAGCCGTCCGAGCTCGGCTGGCGGATGGTGCGCCATCCGCTGCCGCCGCAGAACCTCGTCTACAAGCTGCTCGGCAACGACGTCTCGACCGAGATCAGCTACCGGCTGCCGGGCCTGCGGGTCGAGGAGGTGCGCGGCGACAAGCACGCCGTCGTCGGGCTGACTGCGATCACCCCGATCACCGACGAGGCGACCGAGGTCCACCAGATGTTCTGGACGACGCCGGGCTGGGTGAAGCCGCTCAGGCCGCTCGCCCACCGGCTGATGCGCACCTTCCTCGACCAGGACCGCGTCGTGGTCGTGCGCCAGCGCGAGGGGCTGATGACCGCGCCCAAGGTCATGCTCATCAACGACGCCGATACGCAGGCGCGCTGGTGGATGCACGTCAAGGACGAGTGGGCCAATGCCCAGGAGGAAGGCCGCCCCTTCCGCAACCCGCTGAAACCCCGCACGCTCCGCTGGATGAGCTGAGGACCGAGATGACCACCACGATTACCGACATCGCCGTTCTGGAGACCGAGGTTTCCGCGCGCATCGCGGCGGCTTCCGACGAGCAGGCGCTCGAGGCCGAGCGCGTCGCCGCGCTCGGCAAGAAGGGCAGCGTCTCGGAACTGCTGAAGGGCCTCGGCGGGATGAGCCCTGAGGAGCGGAAGGTCATGGGGCCGGCGCTCAACGGGCTCCGCGACCGGGTCGCGCAGGCGATCGCGGACCGGCGGGTCGTCCTGAAGGATGCCGAACTCGTCCGCCGGCTCGAGGCCGAGCGGGTCGACGTGACCCTGCCGCTTCGGCCCTCGCCGCTCGAGACCGGGCGCATCCATCCCGTCAGCCAGGTGATCGACGAGATCACCGCGATCTTCGCCGACCTCGGCTTCAAGGTCGCCGAAGGCCCGGACATCGAGACCGATTACTACAATTTCACCGCGCTCAACTTCCCCGAAGGCCATCCGGCGCGGGAGATGCACGACACGTTCTTCTTCAATCGCAAGCCCGACGGCGAGCGGATGCTGCTCCGCACCCATACCTCGCCGGTGCAGATCCGCACGATGGAGACGGACAAGCCGCCGATCCGCGTCGTCATCCCAGGCCGGACCTACCGGATGGACTCCGACCAGACCCACACGCCGATGTTCCATCAGGTCGAGGGACTGGTGATCGACGAGGAATCGACGGTCGGCACGATGCGCTGGGTGCTGGAGGAGTTCTGCAAGGCCTTCTTCGAGGTCGACCGCGTCCAGATGCGCTTCCGTCCGTCCTTCTTCCCCTTCACCGAGCCGTCGATGGAGGTCGACATCCGCTGCCGCCGCGTCGGCAACGAGGTGCGCTTCGGCGAGGGCGACGACTGGCTGGAGATTCTCGGCTGCGGCATGGTGCACCCGAACGTCATCCGCTCCGGCGGCCTCGATCCCGACCGCTACCAGGGCTTCGCCTGGGGCATGGGGATCGACCGCATCGCCATGCTGAAATACGGGATGCCGGACCTCCGCGCCTTCTTCGATGCCGACGTGCGCTGGCTGAACCACTACGGTTTCCGCCCGCTCGACCTGCCGACGCTGGTCGGCGGCGTGTCGTCGTGACGGCTGCACCGGCCATCGACTGGGCCGCGCTCGTGCCGTTCCCGGCCGGGCAGGCGATCGCGCTCGAAATCCGGAAGTTCGTGTTCACGATCCGGGGCGACGGCGCGATCACGGCGCTCGACAAGGGCACCGTCGGCATCCGCATGCATGTGCCGGCCCAGCTCGGGATCGACGACACCGTCCTCGATCTCACGCTCTCCTATCGCGGGCGGGAGGACGGCAACGGGCTGGCGCTCGACCGTACGCGGCGCGGCGCGACCAAGCGGACCGCGCATGACGACATGCGCATGATCGTGCAGCCCTCGGGCAAGGTGCGCGTCGAACGCGACGGCGACGAGCCGATGGCCTTCACCATCGGTCGCACGCCCGCCGGCCTGGTCATCGGCGAGCTCTCCGGCTTCGGCCAGCTCGACGGCGCGACGCTGACGCTTCGGGCGGGCTGAGGCATGGCATGCCGACCGTTCTTCGCTGGAAGGGATATCGCTTCTTCTTCTACTCCGCCGATCTGTGGGAGCCCGCTCACGTTCATGTCCAGCGCGACGGACACGAGGCGAAGGTGTGGCTGCATGATATGAGCGTTGCCGTGAACCTCGGATATGCACCCCACGAGCTCAACGAGATCGTGCGGACCGTGCGTACCCATCACGATGCCTTCATGGAGGCCTGGAATGACCACGCTGGTCCTTGAGATCGAGGATAGTCGGCCGGTCGCGGCGCGCTGCGATGCCGAGAACCTCCACGTCACGCTGGCCGACGGCCGCACCCTGACGGCGCCGCTGTGGTGGTACCCCCGGTTGATCGGCGCCCCCCCTGCAGCCCGGAACGTCATCGAACTCATGCCGATGGGACTCCATTGGCCGGAGGTCGATGAGGACATCTCGATCGTATCGATTTTGCGGGGCGCCAAGGCCCCGGGAGCGAAGCCCCTATGAAATTCACCCTGTCCTGGCTCAAGGAACATCTCGACACCATCGCCAATGTCGACGGCATCGCCGAGCGGCTGACGATGATCGGCCTCGAGGTCGAATCGGTGGAGGACCCGTCCAGGGCCTACGCCCCGTTCCGGATCGCCCGGGTCGTCTCGGCCGTGCAGCATCCCAATGCCGACCGGCTGCGCGTCTGCATGGTCGACTATGGCGCGGGTGCCCCGATCCAGGTCGTATGCGGCGCGCCGAACGCGCGGGCCGGGATGACCGGCGTCTTCGCGCCGGCCGGGACGTTCATCCCCGGCACCGGCGTCCAGCTCGAGAAGGGCGTGATCCGCGGGCAGGAATCGAACGGCATGCTCCTCTCCGAGCGCGAGCTCGGCCTTTCCGACGAGCATGCCGGCATCGTCGATCTGCCGGGGGACGCGCCGGTGGGCGCGGCCTATGCCGACTGGGCGGGCCTGACCGATCCGCTCGTCGACGTGGCCGTGACCGCCAACCGCGGCGACGCGCTCGGCGTCGCCGGAATCGCGCGCGACCTCGCCGCGGCCGGCGAGGGCCGGTTGATCGACCGCGCGGTCCCGGCGGTCGAGGGCGACGGCCCGTGCCCGGTCGGGGTCACCCTCGATCTCGGCGACGCGCCCGGGCTCTGCCCGGCCTTCGCGCTCCGGCTGGTCCGCGGCGTCAGGAACGGCCCGTCGCCGGAATGGCTGCAGCGCCGGCTCCGCTCCATCGGCCTCCGGCCGATCAACGCGCTGGTCGACATCACCAATTTCATCACCCACGATCGCGGGCGCCCGCTCCACGTCTTCGACGCGGCGAAGGTCGCCGGCGACCTCGTCGTCCGCCGCGCGCGGGAGGGCGAGACCGTCCTCGCGCTCGACGGCAAGACCTATGCGCTCGATGCGGAGATGTGCGTCATCGCCGACGGGAACGGCATCGAGTCGATCGCCGGCATCATGGGCGGCGAGGCCTCGGGCTGCGACGAGAACACCACCGACGTGCTGATCGAATCCGCCCTCTGGGACCCGCTCAACGTCGCCGCCACCGGGCGGAAGCTCGGCATCCATTCAGACGCGCGCCACCGCTTCGAGCGCGGCGTCGATCCCGCCTTCACGATCCCCGGCCTCGAGCTCGCGACGCGGATGGTGCTCGACCTCTGCGGCGGCGTCGCCTCGGACATCGTCGTCGCCGGCGAGGTCCCCGAGCCGCGGATGGTCGTCGATTTCCCGGTCTCCGAGGTGCGGCGCCTTGCCGGGATCGATCCCTCCGTGAGCGAGGTGACCGCGATTCTCGAGGCCCTCGGCTTCGCCTGCAGGCCCCACCGGCTCGAGGGGACGATCACCGTCTCGGTGCCGAGCTGGCGGCCGGACGTGAGCATGAAGGCCGA
>Ga0182738_1007228_pt1 | contig 11327 bp, 9 predicted proteins | sample eDN5th30CBELigMG_FD_128876 | JGI IMG/M metagenome (GOLD analysis project Ga0182738, IMG submission 128876) | Enriched Miracle-Growth compost microbial communities from Emeryville, California, USA - eDNA 5th pass 30_C BE-Lig MG (version 2)... ...
AAGTTGTGTAAATTTTTAAATAGAAATTGAAAATGCTGAAAACTGTTGTCGAAATATTTTGGATTGTCAATGAACCTTTGATATTTCAACGTAAAGCTTTCGAGTGTATTCATGAAAGCCAAGCCTTGTTTGAATAAAATTTCATTTAATTGAGCAGAACCTTTGGAGATTTCAATCTCAAACTTCTTTACAGACTTCAATCGTTTCAACGGTTGGACAATTTTCCTTGCTGACTCAGTAAAAGGCTTTTCATATTGAATGACACATAGTCGAAGGCTTTCGATGTTTTGTTAGATTCGGAAAGCTTCTCCTCATAGGTTTTGGCGCTTGAAACAAAGATAAAGTTCTTTGAGACAATGCAGCTCAACTAAGTGGCCCAAAGTCTCTGCTTTGTGGCTTTGGAGGCGGATAGAAAGTGATTCAAGCTTTGAGTATTGTTTCACAAAGGAGAGATTAGGGTTTTGAGGACGTTGTCAGAAGCACTCAAAGAGAATACAAGTTGTTGAAGATTTGGCAATTTTGGAAGCGGAGGGTTTGTATCCATGCTGGAGTTCCCCCTGGTAGTCAATTGATAAGAGATTTTGTTAATCGACTGAGGTCTAACCATCATAACTTGATTGAGGATAGAATGATAGTTTATTTAGGTCAGCTAGAGCTGTAAATTCCAAGGAGAAAGCTTATCTGTATCGAATAGCATCTTGATGCCATTTTTGCTAGCATTGACAAAGAGAGTTGATCTTCTTAATCTTCTAAACGAGGAGATCAGTTTTGGATCAAGATCGCTAGTTGAGGTGCCACGTTTAGAGATCAAGGAGGTATCTTTGAGCATTGGATTCATAAATGCTTTCAACATTCTCAATGACTTATTTGCTGGTCCAATTGTGAGACCAAGGGTTTCTAGTTTTGATGTTTTGCAGAACTGAAGAAAGAATTTAGGAGTGTGGAATCAAATTTTATTTTCTCTGTGTACTTGAAGCTTCTCTTGATTGTTGAGGATTTCAATGGATGCTCGAATTTATTCTTTTCTTCAGACGCTGACTCCAAACCACCTAGATCTCGAAATTCTGGATTAAATTCGGATAGATTGCAAGAATGAATCTTCCAAAGTTTTCCTCGGATACAAAAAGCTCGATTCCGATCGAATGAAAAGCAAAAATTTCAAAATCTGTTGGGGATCCTTGGTTAGAAAGAGAGGATTGATTTGAAGACATTTCTTGGCTCTCACAAGTAATTAAATAAATTTATTGAGAGATGAAATTTTTTAAAAAGAGAAATCCAAGTTTAGTTTTTGCAATTTTTTGGGAGAGAGAGGAAAAGAAGCGTTTAAGCCGAAATGTTACATACAGATTTAAAAATAGAAGAACAACAATTTTAACCATCTAATTCAAAGTGACTTGAAGGAATTGTCTGATAATGGGAATTTTGGAAGCAACTTTTCCCAGAGTTCCATTTGAGCCTTGCTAGAGATTCCTTTCAAAGATACATGCAGATTTTTTAGGTGTCGAATCGAGACCAAAAAGCTTCTGAAGTCATTCAAAGTTGTACTTGAAGCATCATATGCTTTTCCTGCAACTCTAAACCTTTCAAGGCGTTTAAGCCCGCAAAGACCATTTAAGATTGATTTTATCTCTTCAGACTGGAGGAAACCCTCGCAAAAGTCCAGCTCTACAGCTCTGAGGCACTCCAAAGTAGCAAATAGGTTTTGAAAATCTTAGAAATTATGAAGTCCAGGCTCTGGATTGCCAAGTTTGAAATATTTCAATGTTAAACCTTCCAAAGACTTGATGGATGCTAAGCTTTCTTTCAGTAGAATTTTATTAAGTTCAGCGAAATTTTCTGTGAATTCTATTTGAAGCTTTTTGAGAGAGCCCAGACTTCTCAATGCTTTGACGATTTTATTTGCAGAATCAGTAAAAGGTCTTTCACATCGAATCAAATCGAGTCGAAGGTTTTCGATATTAGGGAGAGGCATATTCCCACTTTCTTCAAGGATAGGTCCGATATTTTGAATTTTGAGGCTGAGATCAAGGTGTTTCAGTTCTCTGTTTTTGTAAATGAAGCTTTTGATGTTTTCAAACGAGAATAAGATTGGTTCATCCAACCATAACCCGAATTTCTCAAGTTTTGTCAGATCGGGGAAGTTTCTTCTCAAAGGTTTATGAAGACTAGGCGATTGTTCAAAACAAAGGAACAGTGCTCTGAGGTGAGGAAGATCAGACAAAAAATCCAAAGTCTCGGTCTCACGGTTGAGGAGTTTAATAGTCAGAGATCGTAGGTTCAAGTACTGTTTCACAAAAGATAGGTTCATAATGCTGGGACTGGGGTCAAAAGTATTCCAATAGAATTCTAGCCGTTGAAGATTTGGTAATTTTGGCAGTTCATATTTGAAGCTTCTTCCAAACTCATTATCACATTGATAAGAAATACTCTTGATCGATTGGAGTGGGAGAAAAATGGCTTGGTTACTAATTTCTGGGAAGTTTATTTGGCTTATTTGAGACAAGGCCTTCCAAGGAAGAAGCTTTTCTGTATCAAGAAGTATTTTGAAGTTATTATGGAAAAACCTGAGAAAGAGATTTGATTTCCTCAGCCTTCGAAATGAAGAGACCAATTTTGGATCAAGAAAAGCCGAGAAAGATTCATAAAGCAAGGAGCAATATTTTAACCCTGGATTCATTATTGCCTTTGCTAATCTCATTGATATCTCGTCAAGGGTTGGAATTGAGATACTGAGTGCCTCTAGTTTGAGTGTCTTGCATAGTTTAATGAGTGATCTGTTCCTGAAAGTCATTTCTGAAGAAAATTTAATTCTCTTTGTGAACTTGAGACTTCTTTTGATTGTTGGACATTTCAATGTCTTTTCAAAATCCTCTCTTCCTTCGAACCGTCCGACCAAAAGCCCTTCAACGCCAATCGAAAACTTCAATTCTGGGCTAAATTGAGAGAGATCACATGAATGAAGCTTCCAGAATTTGACTTGAATCCGTTGAGCTTTTCTTTGATTATCATAATCAACATATCGAAAATGTGGTTTTTTTGGAATCCTTTTTGAGGTTTTTTGAGGATTCTTGGGTTCTAAGAAGCAGCAGCAGCAGCTTTGTTGAGGGAGTTCTTGGCTTGGAATCATCTTCAGCTTTAGAGTGGAACAAGAAGAAGCAGAAGACACTGTATTGGATTAATAAGGAAAATTAATAATGATGATGAAATTATTCCTTGCGAAGAAAAATAATCTAAACTCGATCGAAATGAGTTGAGTGGAAAAATACTTTTCTAGCGAAAAAACAGAAATTTGGTGCTAGTTCTTGTTAACAATTTAGAAAGCGTCCCCTTTTTGTGAATTTTATTGAAGCGTTTTCAAGTCTAAGGACGGCATACGTCAAAACCCTCAACTTTAAAAATCATATGAATGTATAAGAAATTTCACAATAAGAAAATCTTATTCTTGTATCAATTTCAGGTCGTTTTCAACTCAAAAGTTCGCTGAGATAGAGGAAACTTTGGAAGCAATTTTTCATTGAGTCCCATGGAGCACCATTCAGGGATTCCTTTGAAAGAGACTTGGAGATCTCCAAGATGCCGAATAGAGATTAAGTAATTCGTGAATTTGTTGAAAGTTGCAGAGGAAGATTTTGATGAGACCTCTCCTGTTAATCTCAACTTCTTGAGATGTTTAAGCCCACAAAGGCCATCCAAAATTGGGCCAAACTCTTCGGGGCTCAAATTATCTTGACCGAAGTCAAGATCTAAAGCTTTTAGACTTTTCAAACTTTCAAATATACATTGAAAACTTTTGAAATTATTGAGATCTAGCTCACCCAGTTGGTGATATTTCAATGTTAAGCTTTCTAAAGTTTTCATGAAAGCCAAGCCTTCTTTGAACAACATTGTATTCAATTCAGCGAAACTTTGTGCGAATTCAATTTCAATCTGCTTAATGGAATCAAGTCTTTTTAATGTTTTGATGATTTTATTCATTGACTCAGTGTCGGATCTTTCACACCGAATAAAATAAAGACGAAGTTTTTCAACAGCAGGAAAAGCAAGATTCTCATTTTCTTTAAGCAGAAGCCCAATATTTTGGATTGTAAGGCTGAGGTCAAGACTTTTTAGATCTTTGTTTTTGTAAATGAGGTTTTTGAGGTTATCAAATGTGAGTCGGATTGGTTCATGTAAGAACAGCCCAAATTTTTCGAGCTTTGTCAGGCGGGGAAAGTTTCTTGTGAGAGGTCTTTGAATAACAGAAGACTGTTTAAAGTGCAGATAAAGTTCTTTCAGACAAGGCAGACCAGCTAAAAAATCCAAGGTTTCAGCTTCACGATCAAGGAGCTTCAGGGAAAGAGATTGTAGCTTTGAGTATTGCTTTATAAAGGAAAGATTGACACTGGTTTCATTGTTGGCAAGGATCTTCCAAGATAAACTGAGTTGTTGAAGATTAGGTAGTTGTGGAAGCGTAAAGGTAAAGTTTCTTCCTTTCCAATCATCAGATTGATAAGAGATTCTCTTGATTGAGTTCGGGGCAACGAACACAGGATGATTGCTAATATGTGGAAAGTCTATTTGGTTTCTTCGAAACAGAATAGTCCAGGGAAGAAGCTTATTTGTATCTAAAAGCATTTTAAAGTTATTTTGGTGAATGCTCACAAAGAGATTCGATTTATTCAACTTTCTAAATGAAGAGATGAGCCCGGCATCAAGATCATGAATCAAAGTGCCACTTTCATAGATCAACAAGCAATATTTTAACTTTGAGGTCATTATTGCTTTTTCTAATCTGGTCGATATTTTCCCAGGAGACATGATTGAAAGAGAAAGTGTATCGAGTTTCAATGTCTTGCATAATTTATTGAAGAATCTATTGCTGGAAGCTAATTTCGAGCAAAATTTTATTCTCTTTAGGTATTTGAGGCTTTTTTTGGTTGTTGAATGTTTCAATAATATATCCTCAAGTTTTTCTTTTCTCTCAAAGTTGCTTCGAACTAGTCCTAGCATCTCAGCCAGAGATGGTGGCTTTAAATAAATCCGAGAAAGATTGCATGAATGAATCTTCCAAAACTTGACTTGAATCTGTTGAGCCCATTCTTGATTCTCATAATCAACATATCTAAAGTTTGGTTTCATTGGGATCCTTTTTGGAGTAACTTGGAAGCTTTGTTCAAGGAACCCTTGACTTGAACCTGTCTTCGTGATCTTATTCTGGGAAGCAGACATTGAATCAAAAGTGATGATAAATTATAAATTTTTTATTATTATTCTGTAGAAGAGGGAAAATATTTGAGATAGTTTCTGAGGTTTTTTTTGTGATTTTTGGGAACAATTCAGGTTTTTGCGAAATTAAATGAAAACAAAGCATATAGAATACAATATTTCAAGAGTGTTTTGAACTTATTAATTATTTTATGAACGAAGGAGCCTTCTTTGATATTTTTGTTTTCAAAATGAGCCTGAAGAAAGGACTCAAACATGTTTTGATATTGGTAGCTTTTCTCAGATCTCCAAAAAATGAAATTGAGAAATTCTGTCTGAGGATCTCAAACTCTTCTCAGTTAAAAAAACTAATTTATCTTGAAAATTTTCAATGAGATAAATCCGTGCCGTTCAAACAAAATTTTGTCGGGAGAGAACTCTCAAAGGAAAATCAATAAGTTCTATTGTTTCAGTACCAAATCTTTCGATATCTTACCTTCGATCCTACTCATTTCGAAATTTTTATTTCCGCAAGCGATATAATTTATAATTTTCAAGGCTTTTGCATTTTTCCATAATTTTAAAATGAATATAATGCTTTGGAGAGGTCAAACAAAGAGTTGTGAGTATTGAAAAATAGAAAAATTCATAAAATCAATAAATTTCAATATAAAGGAGGATAAAAACTAAAAGGGATTGCTTGACAAGGGAAACCTTGGAAGGAGATTTTGCCATAGCTCTGTTTCAGTATTTTGGGGAATTCCTTTTAAAGATGCGTGTAAGTTCTTGATATGTCGAATGGAGGTCAGAAAAGTCTCAAACTGAGTAAAAGTTGCATTTGAAAGATGAAATGAAAAGTTCCCTGTGAATCTAAACTTTTGAAGACATTTCAGCATACAAAGAGCATCTAGGATTGATTTTCTGTCTTCTGAATAGAGGTAATTTTCACCCAAGTCAAGATCTAAGGCTTTGAGGCAGACTAAACTTTCAAATACATCTGGAAAATATCTGAAGTTATTGCGTTCTGTGGTGTCAAATCTGTTGTATTTCAGAGTGAAATCTTCTAAAGATCTCATTGATGTCAAAGCTTCTTTCAATAAAACTTGATTGAGTTCAACAAAATTTCCATTGTATTTCAGGGAAAGCTTTTTAATTGAATCAAGTCTTTTTAATGATCCGACTATTTTTCTTGCCGAAGAAGAATCAAACTGTTCAGATTGAATAAAATCAAGTTGGAGACTTTCAATCATAGTCACCTCTTCAAGAATATCTGCAATATGTTGACTTGAAAGGCTTAACTTGAGACTTTGAAGGCTCTTGTTGTGGGAGACAAAGTTTTTCACATTATCAATGATGAGTAGTTTTGACTCATCCAAGCACAAGCCAAATTTTTTGAGTTTTTTCAGGCTAGGAAAACTTAACTTCAAGGGTTTTAGGAGCCTACCAAATTGAAGGAAGGAAAGATAAAGGTCTTGCAGACAGGGCAGACCAACTAAAAAGCCAAAATCTGGGGCTTGGGTGCTGGGAAGCTGAATTGAAAGAACTTTAAGTTTGGAATATTGTTTAACAAAGGAGAGGTCAACGACGCTTTGATTGATATCAGACGGCTTCAAGTACAAACTAAGCTGTTGAAGATTTGGTGAGGCAGGAAGTTGAGGCCTTGTGGGTTTCCATTTATAAGAGATTTTGCTGATTGACTTGGATGGAATTATCAAAGCCTGATCTATTTGTGTCAGTTGTGACCAAGGAAGAAGTTTCCCTGTATTGAGAAGAAGCATTTTGGTCTTTGATTTGTCATTCCTGTCAGCCTTGATAAAGAGATTACATTTTCTCACTCTTCGAAATGAATATATCAGTTTGGAATGAAGATGAGGAGAACACTCTACTGAGCACTCTTTTAATTTTGAGTTCCTAAATGCTTTGAGCCATCTCTCAGGCCTTCTCTGACGTATAAGTGAAAGGTTGAGAGTCTCTAGCTTCAGTGACTTGCATCGTTGAATTAAATATTGATCATCGGAAATCAATCTTGAGAAAAATTCGAATTTCTTTATGTATTTGAGACTCTCCTTGATTGTTGGCCATTTAAATGTCCTTTCAAACTCCTTCGGCTTTGGTAATTGCTTCATCTCAGACCGATTATCCTTCAGTTCAAGGTTCAAAGTGGATACGTTGCATGAATGAAGCTTCCAAAGTTTGACTCTTATATGTTGAGCTCGACTTGTACTGTCATAATCAACATATCGAAAGTGTGGTTTCCTCTTGGGAACTGAAGGAAGATTTTGAGTAGCTTGGAAGGTTTGCCGAAGGGAATCCTGGTTCGAAATCGCCTTCACAATTTTTTCCTGATGAGCAGACATTCGATCAGAAATCAAATGAAGTCAATAAATTTTTATTTCATATTATAAATTGAAAGGAAAAACAGGGAATAAATATGATGTCAAAAATTTTCGAAGGGTTTTGAATGATTTTTGCGGAAACTTGGCAAAATCTTTTGAAATACAAAGACTCTGGAAAAATTTTCTCTCTTGAATTTTGCGAGAGACTCATGAATATTCTCTAAGGATATAAAATCAATATATAATAAGTTTGAAAAGTATATTGCTGGGAAACTATGAGCTAGAAAGGGTTATTTGATAATGAAAAGTTTGGAAGCAGATTTTGCCACAGTTTTGCTTTATTCTGATAAGAGATTCTTCCCAAGGAGAAATGCAAATCCTTTATATGTCTAATCGAGATCAGAAAGCTTGAGAGTTGATTGAAAGTGAGATCTGGAAGAGGAGATGATGTTACTCCTTCAAATCGAAATTTTTCAATGCTCTTCAGCTCAGAGAACCCACTAACGATTGATTTGACCTCTTCTGAATGGAGAGGATAACTCTCACTCAAATCAAGATCAAAACCTTTGAGACAGTTCAAACTTCTTGAGATATCTTGAAACTGTTTGAAGTTATTGATTTCAGGTTTTGAGCTTTCAGAATAGTTACATTTCAATTTGAGAACTTCCAAAGATTTCATAAATGTCAGACCTTCCTTCAATAAAACTTGATTGAATTCAGCAAAGTTTTCATTGAATTTCAGAGAAAGCTTTTTGATGGAATCCAGTCTTTTGAATGATTCGGCTATTCTCCTTGCTGAATTAGTCTCAAGTGTGCCACTTTGGATGAAATCCAATCAGAGGTTTTCAATCGCAGTCAGAGTTAGGCTTGCATCTTCAAGAATATCTGCTATATCTTGAATTGAACGAATTAATTCGAGACTTTGAAGGTTCTGGTTTTGGGGAACGAAGCTCTTGACATTATGAATGATGAAGAATTTCGGCTCATCATTGTACAAGGCAAATTTTTCAAGCTTTGTCAAGTTCGGCAAACTTGGCTTGAAACGTCTTTTCAATCCACAAGATTCGATGAAGGAAAGATCAAGTTTTTTGAGATATGGTAGATCAACTAAGAAATCAAAATTTGAAACTTGGTTGGTGAAAAGTTTCAGAGAAAGAGATTCAAGTTTTTGATATGGTCTCACAAAGAAGAAGTCAATTTTTTTATTTGCGTCACAAGGCAACCAAAGCAATCCAAGATTGCGAAGATTTGGTGAGTCAGGAAACTTAGGAGTTGGAACCATAATGTGAATTCTCGCGGTACTCCAATCATAAGATTGAATGGAACTAGCAAAGCCTGATCTCTCTGTCTCAGCTGTGACCAAGGAAGAAGCTTTTCTGTATTGAGAAGTATTTTGACATTGGATTTGTCATTCTTGTAAGTCTTGATAAAAAGATTGCATTTTCTCACTCTTCAAAATGGATATATCAGTTTGGAATGAAGATCAAAAGAACACTCTAATGAGCAATCTTTTAATTTTGAGCTCGTAAATGTTTTGAGCAATCTCTCAGACTTCTTTTTGGACACGACTGAAAGATTGAACTTCTCGAGCTTCAATGACTTACACAATTCAATCAAGAATTGATCCTTAGAAGCCGCTTTAGAGCTAAATTCGAATTTCTTGGTATACTTGAGACTTCTTTTGATTATTGAATGTTTCACTGTGTTTTGAAATTCATTTCGTCTTTGTGTCCTTGTTCTCAGAGATTCGTCAGACTGATTCAATTTCAGTTCTGTACTAAATTTGGAGGGGTTGCATGAATGAAACTTCCAGAACTTGACTCGAATATGTTGAGTTCGACTGAGGCGATCATATTCAACATATCTAAAGTGCGGTTTATTTTTTTGAATTTGATTGGCTACATGCTTTAGGAAGCTCTGTTGAGGGGATTCTTTGCTTGAAGCCACATAGATAACTTTTTGCTGAGAAATTGACATCCTCAGATTAAAAGCTGCAATTAATTTATTATTCTTACAGAGAACAAGTGAAATTTAGCGTTCTGGATCTTGCATTATAAATAGCGAGTTCGATACATTTTAGTTTATTGTCAAAAATTCAAGACATGATTTACAGATTGAATTTTTAAGAAGATTGAGAAATTTTGAAAAAGAATAGGAGATCCTTCACCGAGAGGAAATTTTCCTGACCAAATTTTTTAAAAAGAAATTTTATTTTTAATCCAAGGAAAATACATACTAAAAGTAAATAATATTTCTTTATAAATCTATTATTTATCAATAAGAAGAGTATCTTGAACTGCAAATTCCTTCATTCTTTCTCTATATTTCTCCAACACTCTATTTTTAAACTCAGGCCCTTCTTTATTCTCTAATGCTGCTAATAAAAAGCTTCCTGTTAACAATCCTTGTCCAATAATTTCATTCTCAACCTCTTTCAAATTGCGTATCATGCCAAAAATAACTAGTTCTCTTGGCATAAATAACATAGTATCTGTCGGTGAATTATGCATTGAACCTTGAAATACCCTGCTAAGCATAACCCTCCTTCTTTTGAATTCACCTCAGAATACATCATTACTCTTCTTCTATTCTTCACATTCGTCTCAAATTCTTCTGATCTCAACACCAATATTGGCTTCTTAATCTTTTTAAAGAGTAAGTTTTCATCATTAGATTCAAACCAAGGATCCAATAATACAAGCCCTCCTGTGATTCTTTTATCTTCAGTAGCTAATTCCGCGGTTGTTCCTCCTCCAAATGAATGACCAGCGAGGAAGAGTCTTGAGTAATCAAGGTTAATCTCTTGATTGTTGAATATTTTGTGAATATAAGAAGGATCACTGACCATATCCAATATTCTCAAGACGGTTTTTTTACGAACTTGTAATTGTTCATTTCTGAGTTTCAGATACTTTTCGTTAGACTTTAGCTTCTTGGAGTATTGAACATCAATTTCTTCATCATGATCAACTGAGAAAATGATAAATCCGTTGCTTGCCCATTCTTTAAGGAGAAGGGAATAAAGGTGGATATTTGCAGAAAGTCCGTGTGAGAAAATTATCACTGGAAACTTGTTTGGATTTGGGATAAGTTTGGCATCTTTATTGACTCCAAGATATTGATGTCTGAGAAAATCAAAGCTGAGTTTATACATAACTTCTGGTAAAGTCTTCTTTCCATTAAAATCAGCAGAAAATTTCATTATATCTGCGAACCTTTGATTGGAATTTGGACAAGGTGAATATTGAACATCTTGGGTCTTTTCTGTGGTAGGATAATAAACTCCAAAGCTGGTTTCTCCTGGAATTGTAAAGCCTTTATATCCCACTTGATATTTTCCCATAGGATCTGGATACCGATAGATTGGGAAAAATCGAATAATTAGGACCACGAGAGTGGCAAGGATCAAGCGAATATAGAGATTGGGAATGAGGAGGATAATGAATTGGATGAGGAGTGTGAGGATATATGTGGTTCTGAGTCCCTCAGTGAAGAATTTTAGAAGAGAGAGAAGGACGAAGCCGATCAGAGAGGGAAGGAGGGTGAAATGGAAAGGATCGAGAGCTTGAAGGAAGAAGTAGGTGGCAATGAGGTATTCGACAAGCGGTAGTCTTTCACGTAACATGAGATCTTGGGAGAGTTTTTGTTGAATTAATTTGGAATAAATTTGAAGAAAGAAAAGGATAAAAAGTTTTTTTAGATGCAAAGAAAAAATAGAAATTGATGTTTATTATAAAATGAATAGTGGAGATGATGAGTGAGAGTTGAGTTTGAGTGATAGATATTGATAAAACTGAAGATTAGAGT
>Ga0182738_1007229_pt1 | contig 11326 bp, 6 predicted proteins | sample eDN5th30CBELigMG_FD_128876 | JGI IMG/M metagenome (GOLD analysis project Ga0182738, IMG submission 128876) | Enriched Miracle-Growth compost microbial communities from Emeryville, California, USA - eDNA 5th pass 30_C BE-Lig MG (version 2)... ...
AGGTTGGGGGAAAAAAAATAGAAAAGATTGTTTTTTTAATTTTTTATTTTATTTTTTTTTTTTAAATTGAGAAAAAGGTTTTGGTTTTTGTTTTTTTTTTTTTTTTTTGGCTTTAACTTTTTGGGGAAAGTGAGATGACTGCCCAGAGATGGTGTTTGTAAAGGAGAAAGCTGAGTAAGTGAGGTTTTTGGGCTATCTTCTTTTTGTTGGAAGAGCTGGGGCTTTAAATTAATTAAGCTTGGAGCCTCATAAATTAATTATGAAAAGAAAAGTTTTTTATTAAAAAACCAAGTTTTATTTAAATTTTAATTGTTCTTTGCTTCCTTATAAAATCCTCAAATGAGCTCGAATTATCTTCGAACCCTTACATTGAAGTTTTCCGAACGAAAAGTGTTGACTTAGGGTTGAAAAATAAGAGTTAATAAGGGGTGTTTTCTTTAGGAAATTAATTAAGGTTGGGCCACATTTTTGAAATGATGAATTAAACTTTTTAAAAAGCTAACAAAGATTTGATGCGAAGAAAAGCCAAACCTCTCAATTTTTCCTCTTGGAAATCCATTCTTCACAGAGAATAAAGGAGGCTCTAGGCTCTGTCTCATTGAAAAAGAGCTTCTTAGGAAGTCTATTTGTGAGCTTTGGTGGAGCTTTCTTTACTATGAAAAATCGCTCTGCTTGGACCTTTGGAGATTTTGATTTTTAAACCAGAGAAAAATCCTGTGGTGAAAAGCCAGAAGCCTGTCTGAATAAATTTTATTTGGCTGAGCTTCATTTCTTTGTTTTTTTTTTTTGCTTAATTAAAAAAAATTCGTTGACTCTGAGTTGTTTCAACGGCCATGGTGCGATTTTTTCTTGAGAGAGTGACTTCAGCTCTTCTTTCTTTCAGAAGCCGAACCTCAAGCTAGCCATAACTGGTCCAATTTTGATTTCTTTTGAGCCTGTTTTGCCCCAAAAGGTTCCATGATGATCTCGAATCTGTTAAAAAATTTTACTGTAATGAAAAACACCAATACGTTTATAACTTCTTAAAAATTAATTTTCATTAATAACTACTGGAGAATCGAAGCTTTATGGTGCTAAATCAAGCTTTTGAGCGATTTGCTCTATTATTTTAGAGCTAAGCTCAGGTACTCAAGTTTCCGAGAGTTATCTCAGACTCTGCCAAGAGCTTTGTTTTCTTGGAAAAAGAGAAAAGAGTTGATAAAGAATGTGAAAAGGGCTCACAGGAAAATTAGAGGGACTCCAAGGCTTGAATAAGATGCAAAGAGACTTCAATTTAGTTTGATGGGACTTTGATGATCTCTATTTGTAAAGGAAGAAGGGATAGTTGAGAGGAGGAAGGGGTCATTTTTTGCTGTGGTTTTTGAATTAAATGTTCATAGCAAAACTTGTTTTAGCTTTTACATTCTTTTAATTTTAAGATGACGTATTAATTCTGAGGCTTTTTGTAATTAATTTCTCTTGATTGTGTTTTAGATTTTGACTGAAAAGAGGTGAGAGGGAAATTCAAATGTTTTTTTGGAGTATTTGAAGGGGTATTCATCTCACATCGTAACGAATTTGAACGAAACTGTGACTTTCTACTTGAAGAGTGGAAGTCTTCTTGAAGGAAAAGCTTTTAATGATAAGTAATTGGAAGGCTTTTTTGAAAAATGCAAATGTGAATTCGGCCTGGAAAAGATTTTGAAGGGTTTTATTTAGATGCAGTGGATTGAACTTTTAATTAATCGTATGAATTTCTCCAGATTTCCGAACTTTGCTTGAACCTTTTGATATGGTCCCTTTTTTGTTGAAGGCAAAGCCTTGAACCAAAGCTTCAATGCTCCTGGAAAATCTATGAAAGCAACGAAGATAAAGAAGGTTTAAAGGTCCTTTTGAATTTGAGAGAGAGGTTTGAGACTTTCCGACTTTTCATATTTTCTAGATGATCTTTCTTTACCTCTCGAAGAAAGATCTCAAAAGGAACTGTATTCAAATCTGTTTCATCTTGTATTTTCAGAAAAAGACTAGAAGAGCCTTTCAATAAATTGAAAGGTGAGTGAATCCCGTATGATGAAATACCGAGAAAATGAAAGCTTGTTAAGGGATTTCCTATTTGAAACGAACTTTCTTTCCAAAGCTAGAAAACGAGAATAAAAATGCCGATTTTCAAATCCTAGAGACAAGAAAATTGTGAGAGTTTTTCTTAGAAAAGGTCCCAAAGTCGAAGTTTGAGCAGCATTTTGAGTCAAAAATCAAAATTCAGACATTCTGTTCATTCTACTTTCAAAAACGTTGACATTTTTGGGCTTCTGATTGTCCTCTTTCCAATATAAGCTCTTTAGGCTGAAAACCGTCCTATCTAAAAAAGAAATAATCAATTTTAAAACTCCCTTTCTTTCAAATTTATCCATAAAACCTTAACCATTGATATGAGCCTTCTTCACCTGCTCATCATGGGAGATATATTTTGAATATGACGGTGGAGGCATAAATTTTTAAGAGTCAGTCAGTGGTTGATGAGGAGCTTAAGTTTGAATTGGGAGACAAGGTGCTTGAGGGATGGAAACAGGAATTTATTTGTTGTCTGGTGGAAAAATCATTTTCGTGGAGAAAAGAGAGGTAGATTGCATTTGAATTTTAATATTTAAAGTTTCAGTTTTTGAATGAATTTTTCATTACAATTTGAATTTTGTGAAGTACATACAATGCCTAAGAATTGCTCATAGATCGATAACTGAGAGCAAAGAAATTTTTGGGATTTTTTTTTTTTCAAGAATTTTCTTCCAAAAAAGTTTCCAATAAATTTTCTCAAATTTTTATTTTTGAGTCCAGAGAATTTGAGGCCCTAGAAAAAGACCGGTCATGGCTGAATTTTACAAAATTCTTTTTTTGGATGGCTGTTTTTTTCTGAAGATACACCGGCCCGAATAAAAAAATCAGATATGAGACAGATCTTTTTGTTTTCCTCGACCTAATACTCTATCTATTTCCTATTTATTATTTCTTATCTACTCCTTATTATTGACTCTCCTCCCATGATGGTTCCTCTGACTATTCTGAAACTGATTATTTCTCTTTTTAAAAATGATATGCAGTTATGATTTTATTAAAAGGAAACTGACTCAATTCCTCATTTCCTTCTGATTCTCAAAGAATGAAAGTTTTTTTCAAGCCGGTCACAAAGTCAATACGAAAAAAAAAATTGGTAAAAAAATTCTTTTTTTTGGGATCCCTAATCAGCCAAAAGGCAGAAATTTGAGATTGACCTTCAAAAACACTGTTTGAGTCTCGTCTCTTTCGAAAAAGGTTGACATTTTTTCTCTTTTCTTCCAAAAAGGGAGTCGTCTGGACATTTTCCAGGACCTCAAAAACATTGAATTTGAGCAAAGAAATTTCTTTGAGATCAAGAAAGAGTTTCCAAAATTCATATTTTCACCGAGGTTCGGAATTGTCTGATTTTTCTATTTTTTTACTGAAAATTTTGAAAAGTTTTTTTTAGTAAACTTTCAAAGTTGTCAACGGTTTGTTTGTCCTGGGTATATCCATGCAAAATTTGTCGAGAACAAGTCAACGACAATTTTTTTTCTTTGTATATTTGTTTAAGGGAAAAGAAGAGTGTTTTTGGGTTGGGGTTGGGAAAAATGTAGAGGATATGTCGACCAATCTGTTGGTTTGGATACGAGTATTAATAGGGAAAAAATTTGTTGTCAACATGTCCCCGACTAATTTTGCACGGACATGCCCTGGACAGACAAACCGCGACACGCCTCGATAGACAGCCTTTTTTCCCCTCGTGAATTTATCAATTCTGTATAAAAAAGGTTTTTGGTTGAAGTTTTTCAAAGCGAAATCTCTCAATTAAATACTCAATGATCATCAATCATCAGAAACTTTCTTTATTCTCGAGAAATATTGAGGAAAAATACTTGTAGGGCTCATCGAAAATTTTTTTTTGGCTACAAATTCAGGATTTGGCCGTAGGCCCGTATGATTTTGCACTGATCCCAAATTCTGAACCTTGCTTTCTATTTTTCTGGACGATTTTACCAAAATGATACCAAGAAATTCAAGCATACTTTTATCAATAGAACACTATGACTCTTTGAAAATTTACCGAATAGAAATGGATATATCCTGATGAACACAAACATTAAACTGGGAAAAATATTATGGTGCCTCATCCTCATTGACCATTGGCCCCTCGGTCGCCGAAGGACTCATAGGATTCGAGGTTGCTCCTTGCAAATAAGCCTTTTCTGGATCTTTTCCTTTCCTTAGAAAGGTAAGAACAAATTTTACTTATCAATAAAAGAGTACTTCTTGAATCCAATACAACACTGGCCGTCTTTATAGGAGTATTTGAACAAGAGAATACCAACGATTAATGCTGCAACGCTACTCAAAACAACTGCGAGAATGAGCCTAGCTAGAATATCTCTTAGGCTTGAAAGAACTATTCAAAGAATACCTGAAAGCTTTTCTCCACTTAATGAACTTGATGGCTTGGCTATGTTCAATTAAAACATAAAATGTAACAGAATTATTACCACAGATAGCATGAGGAGTAGAAGTGAAGGCTTCAGTGCCGCTTGGACAACTTTTATAACATTTATTCTCTTTGGGATAGAGCTTATAGCCAGTTGCACAAGTCAAGGGGAATTTCCCGCTAATGCCCAGCTCAAGCGAATTCGAAGCCGAACAAGTAGCTATTTGAGATGAGACAATAGACTGCAATATGGCTTACATTGTGGCAGAAAACCACCTCCAGGGGTTGTGATCCTCACGCCAAAGACATTTCCAAGGAAGGAAGTACCTGCAGCGCCGACTCGAATAAACGCAGCAGCGGAAAGATCAATAGAAGTGGTCATAGATGTGCTCGTATAAACTTCAGTCACTGTTGAATCAACAAAGAGGCTTCCTGTCACGCCTATTTTATCACTTCTGACAGATGCGGTGAAGCCAATTAGTTGCCAGGTTTTGAGGGTGACTGTTGGGCCGGTCAAAATTTCAGTACCGGCAAGTAATTTAAGCGCGGTGCTTGTTTGGTCGATTTGAAGCTTTAATAAAAGCTCTGTTCCCTATTTTGAAGTCGAAGAACAAAGAGAAAGAATTCTATTACATCAGATGCATAGATAGCGAAGATCGTGGCTGCTGTTACGGGGATACTGGAAATTTTGAGCCAGGCAGAAATAGAGATAGTTTTTGTCGTTGTCAGAACACTAGACTCCAGCCCAGGCGAGGGGAAAGTCACGAATTGTCCTTTATCAGTAATCTGAAGGTATTTATTCTATGGGGTCAGTTTATATTTGTCTTCAAAAAGGTTAATTACTGAAGAGGAACTCCAGCTTGGAGAGGTCCCAGTTGTTGGAGATGAAGATTTATCACCGAAATAGGCAGTTGAGAAGCCACCATAGGAATCTGTGAGCTTAGTTGTTAAAGGGGAATCCAGCAAGGGATAGAAAGAGTAAAGAGTCGCTAGATTTTTCAGTTAAAGCAGGGCTTTTATAAAGATATATACCGGCTCCCATTGTGGCATAGCCAGCGGGAGAGGTTGGCGTAAAATATGTATCAAAGAAGTACAGATTGGAGACTGTACAGGATTTCACTGTGATCCCGTCTTTGTCTGAGCAAAGACGGAGTTTTATGAGAGAATCGAAGCTGTATGTGGCGGTGACGCTTGAGCTTTGACTGAACAGGTCGTGAGAGGAGGTTGTTTGGACTTCGCCCTTCCAAAGTTTATTCTCTAGACTTATTGTGACCATAAAGGAGATCGGCCCGAGCGTTGTTGAAGAAAACTAAATGGGAGATTTAGATTGGGAAAAGAGCCTTGAAGATTACCATCACAACAGATGATTCCTGAGCAGTATCAGCCCACGCTCCGCTGCCTGTGACCTTGAGGGTGTCGCAAGCAATTGCGTAATTCACAATCTCAGTCTCTGTACCTGAAGGGGAAACCCTATTATTATTGATTCGTATTCAGATGAGGAAAATCTACGTTAAGCTGAAGACAGTGAAAGTTTCTCCTGTACCACAGGCGTCATCAAACGTGACAGTACCCACAATAGAGACCTCCTTGGTTGTACTTGGCCCTTGTTTAGATTAGATTTCATGGAAATCAGATCTCTTACATTTTGATAAGTCTTCTGCGAGGAGTATGAGTGAAGAAGCAGCGTTAGAAACCATAAAGCTGGTTGATTTGTCAGTATATGGGCACATTGAAGCGAGGATAAAGGGAAGAGCTTGAAAGGGAGGTTGAAGGAGGGATGAGAAGAAAGGCGTTTACCATTTAGCAGAAATAAAAATTTTAATAGGCATGGTGGCTGTTTTCTCATAGGAAATTTTGTGAGATTTTTTGTTTGAGATTATTAAGCTGAAAAGTGAGAAAATCGTTTAATTGTGTTTCTAAACGCACTGATTAATCACTTCTGACCATATGAAAGAGCCTTACGAAATACATTAGTTTACTCCAGCAAAAATACGTTTTGTGAGAAGTTTCTCTTCGAGGAAAGTTTGAGATGACTTGGCTATTGAGAAGTAGAATCCCATTTTCTTTATTGATTGACGGCTTTTAATGGGTGAAGATTGAAACGACTGGTTTTTAATTGGAGTTGTTTCATGAAAAAGGCAGTTTTATGAAATGACTTTCTCTTTAGATTTCTGTGGGAAGGGATTATTAGAAGGGAGAAGTTCAGAAAGTGTGACTTTTTTAAAAGAGATTTCTCTTGGTTGAATTGAAGGGTTTGGGCTGACTGTTTGAGATGAGGAATTAATTAAAATTTGAAGATCGTAGATTTATTGTGATTAAATGGAAGATTTATTGTTTCACAAATTGATGAAATAATTGAGTTTGGTTTAATTCAATTCTTCTTGATTGATGGCTTTTGAAGGATCGAGTTTGTATCAATCTTCAAAACTCAGACTTCCAAAAATTAAGTTCTGGCAATTTCAGACGATTGGACTGTGAGGCTATCAAAATATTATTGGGAGAAAAAACTTGATAAAAGATGTGGCCAGGTTGAAAATTAGAAGGCCTGAGAGGCTTCTCAAAGAGAAAAATTTAGTTTGTTGAAGCTCATGATGATTTTCATTGATGAGAGAAATGATCATGCAAATACAAAGGGTTCTTCATAGTGAGATTTCAACAAAAATTTTCTGGCTAATATTTCACCCAAATCTCGTTTGAATTTTAGCGCTATTTTAATTCCTATACGGTATATCAATCACAAAGCTTTTCAGCGTAGCCTTTCTTTTGATCGGTTCATTTCCTGGTGGGTAAATCCATCATCTTTGCAGTTCTTTTATGGTCCCAAAGCTTCTAAAGACTGAACTCAGGAGAGCACGTTTGAAATTTTATCATATTTAACTTGACTGATTCGGGGGAGAAACGTACGAAGGGCTAGAAAAATTGATGGTATGCAGATTTTTCTCCAATAAAACCTTCAAGGAAAGAAAATCTGGCAAAAACTTTTGTTGTAAAAATTCAATGAAAAAGAAAAATTGTTCTTGTGAAGAGGTTCTTTGGAATTTAAAAAAAAAAAAACTTTCCATGAATTTTTCCCCAAAGAAAACGTGTTTGAGATCTTTAGTTCCTGTTCTTTTTCCCTTTTTTCCTTGTGGCCTTTCCCTTCAATTTTTACTGAGATAATTTTCTCTTCTCAAAAAATTGACTCTTTTTGTTTGAAAAAGATCTTGCTTGAGGAATGATTTTTTTTTTTTGAAAGAATGTGTTGTCGAATGAGGAGAAAAATGATAACAAGTCAATCTATTGTGGGGATTGCATGATTTAAAATATCCACAGAGTCATTTGAAGAAAAAAAAACATAAATGACATATTTTAAACATGCTTGCTTGCAGAGAATTTGGACCACTTAAATCCAACCATGGCCAAGTTTGACAAATTTTTTTGAACGATGGCCGTTTTTTTATGTCTCCTCTTGAAGACGAAACAGAGAAAAGAAAGAAACAGTATTGATTTAAGGCTTTTATCACTTTGTGCAACTCCATTAGAACTATACAAAGAACAGAAAGCAGGCGATAACCATCATTATTCATCACATTCAAGATTTTCTTCTCATGAAAAGAAGATGTAAACCACTCTTATTCAGCAGCCAACAGTCAAAATCAAAAGTAAAATTATGGTGTCTTGGCATCCAACGGTCCTTCAGTCGCCACAGGACTCACAGGAATAGAGACTGGTGCTACCTGATAAGCTTTTTCCTCATCTTTTCTTTTCCTTCTCAATTTCTTTAAGAAAAACGTTTGGTGATAATAAAGGGTACCCTTTGAAAACACAGTATTTGTTACCCTTATAGGCATATCTGATGAAAAGAAGTACAACAAGGATGCCTGCAACGCTTCCCAGAACACTTGCGACAATGACACCAGCTGTAATAAAGGGTTAGGACTTGAATTCTTATTCAAAAAGATACGTGAAAGACCCTTGCTTTCTGAATCCTCTGAGCTGAAAGTACGAACTAAAGAAAATAAGAAACCTCAAATGAGCTCAAAAAAGCTACGGCAAAGAGTGATCGGAGCCGAAGTCGACTCTACAGTCTCACTTGGGCATCCTCGAAGGCATGCATTGTCAAAAGGATCGAGTTTATAATCAGCAGCACAAAGCAGAGGGAATGATCCAAGGCCGAGTTCAAGAGAGTTGGAGGCTGAACAAGTGGCTATTTCTATAAGGAAAACCGTTCAAAAAGGGCTTACATTCTGGTATATATCCTCCACCAGGGGTCGTAATCCTGATGCCAAAGACATTTCCAATGAAGGAGTTTGTTGATCCACCGACTCGCAGAACTGCAGCAATAGACAAATCAATAGAGGTCGACAGCGAAGAGTAAGAGAATGGGCTCACCTCTGAATCGACAAATATCGCGCCAAGTGCGCCCTTGAGACCTTTCTTTATAGAAAGTGTGAAGCCGACGAGATGCCAAATGTTGTAGGTGACTGTCGGACCGGTGGTCAATTGGTCACCAATGTCTAAGCTAGCAGCCCCAGAAGCTTGATCAATGACAAGCCTTACTGAAAGTTGGGTTCCCTATTGAAAGATGTTGGACAAAAACTTTTTATTCTCATTACGTCAGGTTGGTGCAAAGCAAAAATTGTGGCTTGGGAGGTTGGGATACTCGTAATTTTGACCCAAGCGGACATTGAAAGGCTGGAAGCAGTGAGTTTGGTGCCTGGCTTGAATGAATTTGGGAGGGGAACGCTGAGGTATTGTCCTTCAGCAGTGATTTGGATGAATTTTTTCTCAAGAGAAACGATTAGATTTTAGCCAAAACGAGGCGAGTCTTTACTTTTGAGTCCCATTTGGGAGTGGATCCAGAGCTTGGAGAAGAAGAGCTATCTCCTATAAATTTATTCTCAGAGGTTTCATTTAAAGGGCCTACCGAAATACGCAGGTTCTACTGAGCCATCAGCGCTTTGGAGAGAGCCATCAAGTAACGTGTAGAATGAAAAAAGCTCAGCTAAATTTCTCAATTAAAGCAATTTTCTCATCAAGATCTATACGGGTTGTCATTGTAGAATAAGCAGTTGGTGAGCTTGAAGTAAAATAGTCATCAAAGAGGTAGAAGTTATTGACAATACAGTCTTTCGGCGAGGCTCCTCCTTGTCCCGAGCAAATATTTATTTTTGTGAGAGAATCAAAGCTCCATGATTCAGTAAAGGCGAAGCTCCCCGTGCTGAAATCTTGGGCAGTTTGTGTTTGGATTTCACTCGAATAAAGGTTCGTGTCGAAGCTCATAGCGGATGCAATGGAGACAGCCCCAAGATTCGAAGAATCAAACTAAATCTAATGAAGAATAGATCTCATGAATAGCTTTATACCATTGCTGTGGCTGTTGTCTTGGGTGTATTAAGCCAAGTGCCGGTGATACTCATTTGCAAGGTATCACAGTCAATAGCGAAATTGAGGATGTTCTCGTCTGAGCCAGAAGGCTTTATACTATTGTTTTGCATCAGGTATGCATAATTCAATGAAGGAAAAATCTACTTTAGACTCAATATGTTGAAGGTTTCTCCTGCTGAGCATGCATCATCGAAGGTGACTGTCAAAACCATTGAAATCGCTGATGTAGAGCTCGGCCCTTGTGTTGAGATTAGAAATGATATTATGGGGAATTTATTACAGCCTGAAAGCTGACTTGGCATGACCACCTGAGGAGAGCTGCTTGTAATCTTTGTTCCAGGATGAAGGCCTGTGTATGAACAAGATGAAGCGAAGATACAGACAAGCCCTTGGTAGGGTGGTTCAAAGAAGAGGAAGGAAGGGAGAAATTACCATTTAAAAATAATAAAAAGTTGATTAGTCGTTGTTGTTTTCTCATATGGAAAGGAGGAAAGCCCTGAGGTATTTACCTTTTTTGCCTATGGAGAGGATATTCTTCTTTGGGATTATGATCTAAAAGATTTAGAATTCACTCAAATACGTTTTTTGAAGGGATTATTTGTTGAACTTATTACAGCAGGCAAACGCAGTGATTACTCATATCCAATCAGAATTAAACTCTAACAGATTTCTCTCTCTCTTCCCAGTCAGAAGAAGAGTTCCAAAAATGGGGTTTGAGAGCTCCTAAAGGAGCTGAAAGGTCTGTAAAAAGTCATCTGCAAAGGGAGAACTTTGATGAGTCGAAATATGAAGAGAAATTTGGCTTTTTCTGGAATGACTGAAGGTTTGGAAAGGTTAGGAGAGAGGGTCAATTTTCGAGGGAAGGAGGAAAGAGTTGGACAAGTGATGGGTTTGGGAGGTCTTTTTTTGAAGTTGGTGGAGCTTTTTGTCTGGGATTTGTCAGGTTGTCGAGTGGGAAATTAATAAATTTTGAGCCTTGGAAATTAATTGCTGAAAAATTTTTGACTGTTTCAAAAAAAACTTGAAAATAAAATCTGAATTGTTCTTGGCTCACTCTGCAGATTTTCAAAGTATTGGAATTTCTTTCAGGTAGTTTTATCAGAATAGGTGTTGAATTGCCATAGGATGCTTATAAATATGAGAGATATGGACCTAAGGTGAGGTTGAAGCAAAAATAAGCTAGCTCTCGTGAGAAAGTTAAAACAAAGCTGTTTATAAACTTTATTGAAAAATTAATTTCTCGCTTGAAAAAATTCAAACAAAACCTAATCAAACGATCATTCCTCATTTTCTGTTGAATTTCCTTGATAATTTCTCTGTTCCATAATTTGAAAGAAGCCAAAAAGACTCAAATCGTGAAGAATTGACTTTTGGGGTTTTTGATTTCTGAATGAGGGGGTCCAATTTTGGGCAAGGGCTACTGGACCAATGTCCAGACCTCGTATAAGAGATTCAGCATCCCTGGTAGAAAACAGTGTTGTCTATGGCCCTTAA
>Ga0182738_1007230_pt1 | contig 11325 bp, 3 predicted proteins | sample eDN5th30CBELigMG_FD_128876 | JGI IMG/M metagenome (GOLD analysis project Ga0182738, IMG submission 128876) | Enriched Miracle-Growth compost microbial communities from Emeryville, California, USA - eDNA 5th pass 30_C BE-Lig MG (version 2)... ...
AAGAAAAATCGATGTTTTGTGACAGCTCTCTCACTTCTTTTCTTGATCTTGCTCTTGCTCATAAATTTTTTCTTTAATTATTTTTTCTGGAGATAAGTAGGCGACAGAAACTAATTTCGGTCCCTATTAATAAGCTCTTTGTTATGTGTCTGAGGGTAAATAGCCGGACAAAAATATTTCATTTGGAATTCTTCACCCTTTTTTAAAAATGCAACAACTTTCTTTCTTTATTTGGTGATTTCGACATGAGAAAAAACTATTCATTTTATTGATCTCAATAGAGAATCGAAAAGATGGAAGTGCTTAAATTCGAAGAGTCAAGAGGATTCCTCATTCAAGAGAAATCACTTTCTTTGGATTAATAAATACAATAGATTGAATTGCCGAAAATAGAAAAAAAATTGAGTCCGATTCGTTTTCAAATTAATCAATTTAATTACCAGTGAGTCTCTAATGAAAACACAGTGAAATCTGACTACATTCGTCATTTTTAATTAATGACGAGCTAAGCTAGCTATTTTTTCTTGTTCTTATTCAATCGTAAAGAACTGGTCCTTGTATAAGACAATTACATTGCTTTAAGAACTTTTTAATTATCATAATAAATATGGACACGATAGTTGCCAAGCAGCCTGTCGTTCCTTTGCCTTCAAGTCACGTGGATAGTCAATCGAAGGAACTTTATGAACGTCTGACCCCGCTTCTTGGACTTTTAGCTTCTGGAACTGAAGATAATTACATTGGAGAGAATGTATCTCAACTTGAACACGCTCTTCAAGCGGCACATTTTGGAGCTCAGCAATCTTGCAGCTCTGATGCCTTTATCCTGGCATGCTTGCTTCATGATATCCGTCATAGATTGCCCCTTTATCCCCCAAAAGACTTTGATCCTTGGGGTGCTCAAGATAAAAAGGAATCTGAAGATGATAGCAGTCGATTTATGGGTGAGTATGGAATAGCTGGTCATGAGATGATTGGAGCAAGTTATTTGTTACATTTGGGTTTTTCACAGCAAGTTGCTGATATGGTTGCTGCTCATGTGGCTGTCAAAAGATACTTATGCTCAGTCAACCCACAATATCATGCAAAGCTTTCGTTTGCAAGCCAAAAGACTCTCGAGTACCAAGGAGGTCCAATGAGTGCTCAGGAGGTTGAAGCTTTTGAAAGAGACCCTTTAAAAGAGCAAAAGATTCAACTAAGATTATGTGATGAACTTGCAAAAGAAGTTGATTTCAAAGTTGATGGTCTTGAAAAATATGTCGGTATGATGATTGATCATCTCAAAGAACAAAAGAAATAGAGGAATTATTGATATTTTACTGTATATCTAAAGCATATACTCAAAAGGATATTTTATATGAGAGATAATCTGTATCATCACTATCTTTGAATTTTATTTAAAGAAAAAAAAATTTTGGTCTGTCTCTAAGAGAAAGGTTGGAATTCGAAATTCGAAGTTTGTTTGAGAAATTCGCATTGAGATTGATCAAAAAGGCATGTTTTTTCAATTTCAAGTTCGATTTATTCAAATATTAAATTTGTTGCAAGAAAAAGATCGAGGTAGAGCTGTGAAATTTTTTTTCCGAAAAAAAAAAATGCTTGGTCAAGGAATTTGAGCTTTCAAGGTTTGAGTCAAATGACTCAGACCGAGATGAAAAAAGAACCTACATCTTCTTATCCAAAGAAGGCACTAAACAATTACATTTCTGCCAGTATGTAGATAAACTGGTTTCAGTATCAAATTTGATTTTTGAAACTGTAAAATTTATTTCCAGTAAAAATTCATTCCACCTTTTCATCCAGTTGAATCTATGAATTTCAAGACTTTTATATCAAATTAAATTTTTTCTAACGGAATTTTAGTTTTAATTTTGAGAAGATTGGAAAGAAATTTTTTCAAATATCAGTGGAGGGAATTTCTAATTTTTTTTGGGGGATTTTTGGGGAGAAACAGAGGCTTATGAAAAATCTGATGAAAAAAATCAAAAAGAAATTGACTGGCAATTATGGGAATTGAGAAACTCTCACAATTTTCTCAAGAAATGAGGCTAGGAAGAGTTTCATAATTTTGGTACTCCCAAAGTCGCCTTTGAAAAATGGGGTTTTTTTTCATCGTCATCTCCTCTGGTCACTTTGCATTGGTTCTAACTTTTGAAGTGAAAAATATGGACATGGAAAAATCTACGAATTTCGAGCCTCAAAGAACCCGAATCGGTTCGGTCAAGAGGAGCTCTTATTCAGAAACCAGAAGAGAAAACATGAAAGGAGGGGTTCCCTTATAGAAATTATCCCATTTTTCAAGTCTATTGAGAAGATCCAAAATTATGATGAGATTCTCAAAGGACCCAAGAAACAAACAAAATAAAAATTTTTGTGAACTGTTCTCCATAGGAACGTTGATTTGCTATTCATTATTTCGAGAAAATTTCTTGAATTAGAATATGTTTCAGTCATGTTGATTTTTTTGACACTTCTTCTGACAAAAAAAATTCAAATTTCTTTTTCAGATTTTTCTTTTGAAAAAATTCAGATCATGGGTTTTGAGTGAAATGAGAATTCTCGTCTCTTCCAATAAAAATTCTCACCCTGAAGAAACAATTTCTACCCCCGCTTTAGAATTACGAATGAATCAAGGAATTAGTGACTTAGAAAGTTTTTCCAGGTTTTTTTTTTCATTTTTGCATTTTTTCCTGGATTTTGCTCAAAGATCTTCTGAATCAAGAAGTGCAAATATTTAGTCTTCATAAATTCAAGAAGTTGTTGGTTTTTAAAAATAATAATTAATAATTTCAGAGTCAGCTCCAAAAATAATTTTTTATAGATCGGTTCAAGGGATTGTTTCGATTGAAGAGAATTTCAGATAATTGAATCGAGGTATATAAACATAATAATAATAATTCATACAATAGAATAAAATTGAGTTCAAAAAGGGGAGAGACTTACTCACTCTGAAAGAACGAAAGGGTAAACAAATAATACTGGCAATAATAGATAAAAAATTTCTTCAATTTCGGACGCAGAATGTGATTATAAAAGGTGTTTCATCATTTCAAGTTTACCACCTGAGTTATGAATCAAGTATTGTTTCAAATACCTGTTGGCTAAAATAATTCTTGAAGGAACAAGTTTCAAGACTTGCCTGTCACTTCCTTCAAATTCGAAAATTTTCGAAATAACAAAAAACCATGCATTTAGAGTGCCAATTGCGAGGGCTATGATCGAGACGATTGTGAAAGCAAGGGCATTTGCGTTGGCTGAATCGATTTGTTTGTTGAAATCTTCGACTGTTATTTGATATAATATTGTGCAGAGAGCAGGTGAAACCGCTCCGAGGTCTTTGATGATGGCAGTGAAGTTGGAATTAATGTCCAATAGTTCATCATGTGTCTTGGAACTTGATTGATAGAGTTTATAATACTCTGTCGTAGTAGAATACATCAATGATAGGGTTTCAACTAAACTCACTTTATAGGTGCCTTGAGACATTGTATAGCAGCTATTGTTTATATATTCAAAGTCCCAAAGCTCATAGTCAATAAGTTGCGCACATGGGAAGCCATAAAATGCTTCCTGGATTGGGACTGACAAGCTTCCATCATCTTCTCGAAAGTAATTGACAAAAGTTGCTGAACTTGGAAGATCGTTGATATTGGACAAGAAATCTTCAGTAGCAGGCAAATTACGAACTTGGACTGTGTTATTGGTCAAAAGGATAGCGATAATTTCAGTAATGATAAGGTTTTGTGAGTATAAAGTATCGAGACTAACTTTAATCTGGTCTTCATGTTTGGTGATATTGCTCACAATGCTTCTGATATTCAGATAGTAGCCCAGAGTCCATCCAATGACCAAAAGATAGAAAGGAGCAAGTCTTGAGACCACCAGAATTTGTGCCTTATAAAACTTTCCCATGAGAGGCTGTTTGAAATGGGTTTTGGCGATGTGGCCGATTTTGGCAACTTCAGGCTTCTCCTTTATCTCTTCAGGGATTTCAAAATTGCGCATATTGTCAATTGAAGAGGCGAAGTGCTGAAGATGAGCACGAATTTCGTCAGTTTCTTTAGTCTCTAATCTACAGAAAAAACTAGAAAACCTGAATGCGTGGAATCTCATTCTGTAGAGGAAATTAGCTGTGACTCCAAAGAACAGGACAACGGAAGCGATAACCAAGAGGTATATGACAAGGACTTTGAGGTCAACATTATCTAAAGTATCATGAAGGTTCGCATTAAGAAGATCCATCGTATACTCTGAAGAGACGAGAAGATCATTTAAGGTGTTATCAAGCACAAATGCAATGTCATCTGAGGTTTGCATTATATAACTTGTGGGGATAGCTGTCGCCAAAGTTTTGACACAATGAGATATTATTTTGGTGATGGCTTCGAAATTGGAATCCAAGCTCACTTGGTTAAGCTGATTGTCCTCAGTTTCATAAATTCTGACATCTTTTTGATAGAAAACAGTTTGATATTCCTCGTTCAGGTCACTAACTCGGTTCATGAGGTAATTATTGTATTCATAGAGATCTTCAGTATAGATATTGAGCTCATGTCGAAGTTGAATTGCATCAAGAGTAACATTCTGATAAAGCGTGAATTCTCCTTTGTAAGAACTATCCAACAGTCTGTTGTAAAAATAGATCATCAAGAGTGAATTCAGTTTGAAGGCACCCTCTTCAACAACACTTGTCTTCTTTTGAATGTCATCAATTGCAGTAAATATATTGATTGCTTGGAAAATTTGAAGAGCAAGGACGATCAAGATAAAGACAAAGAAACCAACGCTAAAGGCTATAGTCGATCGTCTGTGAACAACCATTGTTAAAGCTTCAGTGATTAAGGTTTGCACCTTCCTTCCTTTCGAGAGATATGAGCTGCTAACACTTCTTTCTTGCATTCTATGAGCATCCGCCATTCCTTTGTTAAGTCTTTCTCTGAGTCTTTTTAATTTTGTCCTCAAGAAATTTTCCTCTTGCTTTGGGTCCTTGAGTCTTTCTTCATGTGAGTGATTTTGGCCAGAATTTGATGAAGATGGCTTATAGAACAGTTTTCTGGCTCGACAAACGACTTGAGCAAATTTTTGCTTATTAACACTGTTTTTACCAAAAGTTAGCACCGAAGTTTTTCCGAGGGCAAGATCATCTTCCTCTTCTGGGATGGCACCATCAGCTTCCTTATTGCGGTATGGAAGTATTTGTTTGTTGTCTTGATCTTCATCAATTTCATCTGGAATATTTGATAAGCTATGGGTATTCACGGTATGAGACATTTCTGTCGATAGTGGAAGATCTCCTCTATAATTATTAGGAGTCAGCAAGTTTTGTGTTCCATGGTCATTCTTTGGAGACATTATAAGGGCTCTTGAATCTGAAGTCAATGGTGGTCTATAACTCATTGGAAACTTTGGCGATGCAATTTGGGATTGAAGTTCTGGTTTCGATTCGATTTGTTCCTCATCTTTTTCGGGAATATAGAATTGACTTTCTGCTTGGGCTACTTTGCGAGGATGATATTGTTGGAACGGAGTTGCATAGTCTTCCTCAAGAGGTCTTTCTTTTTCGACTGGTCTTTCTAAAATCAAGATTTTGAGAAGCTCTTTTTCATAGACTCGAGTGAGGATTCGAACATGGTACTGGATAGGCTGAGCGTCATCAACATGGTTATCGTCAGCAAAGATTTTTATTTTATTTCCTTCAACAGAGAATTTTTTCTGAGGATAAAACAAGAGTGCGGATCCTTCTGTGAAACGGTCAAAAATTGCTTGATGTTTGTTTTCTGTCTCTTGGTAGTGAGTACTGTCGCTCGAAATTTTTCTCCGATTTGCATGGGTAGGAGGCGAGGACTCTTTATCTGAATTTGTGCGAAGTATCTCTCCACCAAAATCATTGTAATGATTTGAGTTTTGATCATAGTGAGATTCCATTGAGCGGAGATCTCCTTCTGCTGATAGAGATAGTTTATCTTGAAGTGTTTTGCTCATAATATTGTTGAAGGCAGCGTTGACAGGTCTAAAATCTGGGCAATAAGTGAAAATCTTCTTTTGGGTCAAATCGGAGACACCAACGAGATTCATTTCCTCAGCAAAGTCTTGGGTCACAGAGTCGATTTCTCCATTTTTGCGAATACATACAGTTTTTGAAGGGTATTTCATGGGTCTCATGACTCCGAGGTAGGAAATTCCCTGTTCGACAATTGGATTCATTTTGACATGAACCCATGACATGGTAAGAAATCCATCACTATTTTGAACGGGGAGGTTATGTGTGGTGTTTATGAATGGAGATCTGCCTGTATTATAATGATGAACAAGGAATCGATCATGCTTCGACGCGTAGTAAGGAGACATGAGAATGTTGATGGATCTATCAATAAGAAACTCTCTTTTCCATCCAAAAGCTGAGCTCATATTACTTGAACAGTCAAGGATCTTGCCAAGTTTCTTTTTGGATCCTGCCATACTGAGTTGAACTGTATTCTCACAGAAAAGGGTGAAATTATTCATATCATCGACTTGAGACATTTTGTTGGTCTTGGAGGTTTCTTTGTTAAAGACTTCTGTGTATTTTTCCCCTTCAGCAGCATCATTATTTGCAAGCGAGATATACATTCCATATAAAAGATACGGGTAGATGTATTGAGGGCTTTTGACACGAACTAGTTCTCTCCAGGTATGGTGAATATTTGCTTTGGATTTGTTAATTTTGAAAGCCAAATTGACCAACTCGCCAAAATCAGGAGTTGAGACTGAGGCGAACTTTTGCCAAAATTCGAGTTGAACTTTGACCTGGCTCTTGATTTTTGCTTTGAGTTTGTCATTGACCCGAGTGGACCTTACAAATTGAAGAATATTTAAACCTGATCCGGGTCTGGTTTGAACCTCATCTTGGCCGTGATTTGAATATTCAAGGTATAATTTTTTCTGGAGCTGGAAGCGAATAAGACTCAAAGAAACTCTGGTTGCAAAAGAAGGAGACTTGCTCAAGACCTCTTCAATCAGGGTATTTGCAAGAAGATAGGTTCCTTCCTTTTGAACGTAGAATTGAGCTAGGTTGGCCTTTGCCAGTGACGATTTTGGATGATTTCTTGCTACTTCTAAGTAACAACCTTTTGAGGCAGCTCCAAACAAAGCTGAATGGTAGTCAATTTCATCAATTGGTTGGTTGTATTTCTCAGCCAGATTGGATAGCTTTGCTTGAGTTAAATAATGGAATATGCTGACTTTATAAGTATCAGCATGCGGCAAGATTCTTTTATTGAGGAAGTGTTTCAAGAGGATTCTTTTGTGAAGCATGTGATAGATGGAGAGCTTTGATGGAGGACTTTCGACAATTCTGATGAACAAACGCCAGAGGAATAAATGATAGAGGCGAATGGAAATGGGAGATATCAAGAGCCACGTCATTGTCGCAAAAAATATTCCAAGGTCAAGTTTTGTGTATGATAAGAGCTTAGTGGCGAGAATTGTGATAGATAAAGGAGTCAAGCAGCCTTGCATAAGCGCGAGCATTACAAGCACATTGATTCTGTAATAAGGTAGATAATAGAAAAGAGTGATATCTCTCGTGATCGCATCAAAAATGACTACAAACATGAGAAATATCTGCAGCCCTTCAATATCTTCAGCAAAGAGTGCTATAATGGGAAGTATGCCTTTCATGCAGATATCCTTAAATTTGAGGAGGTTGTTTTTGCAAGCGAGTGGATCTTTGTTTTTGATAATGACATAAAATATGTTGATGAAACCAAATGCCAAGACAAAGTTAATAGCAAGGCTGAGATAGAAGAGCACAAGATAAACAATTGGCATTCCCTCAGTATATGCGTCATCACTAGCCCTTTTCAGAGCTTCGAGGCAAAATGTGTGAATTGGCAGGAAGAACACCAGTGGATGAAAATAGCACATCAGAGACCAGATGAATTGAGCATAAAGCGGTATGATAGTTTTGAAATAGAGTTTCAAGTTTAAATAGGCGGCCATGCTGCAGATCGAGAGAATGTAGACAAAGATCAGAATGCACATAGCAATGGTCGGACCACTACTTCCAGTTGATAGCCAATTTGTCCAAGTCAATATATTTACATAGACTTTAATGACGGACTCGATGCCAGGGCTGTCGTTTTTCAAGTAGTTCATGGCAACTCTCCCAAGCATAGCAAATGTTTCAAGTTTGAAGATAAAGAAGCAGAGAAAGCCAAACCATTTCGGAAGAGATTCTCTGTTTGTGCAAAGAAACCCAAACTTGATCGGACGAGAGGCTTGTGAGTAGATGATGCCAGCTTGCTTATAGTCCGTAATGACAAGATTGCTGCTCATTTTCCTGTTCCTGAAAAAATTTTATTTTTAGGAGAGTCAATGCAATGCAATAATTAAGCAGTTAATGAGTCAGCTCTTGTTTAAAAATTCTGTTTTCAGATTTCAGGTTAGTCTTTTTGAATCCAGAATTCGACTCAATCCAAATATTTGTAGTCAAGTGAGTGAAGAATTTCAGAAATAGATGAATAATGAGAAGGCTTGTGATGGTGTTGGCTCTCTGGGATGTCTTGAAAGAGCTTGAGATGATGATATTCATAAGTTTGATTTGAAGAGAATAAATTTGTGGTCTCTATTTGAGAAACTTCTTTTTTTAATCAATTCAAAAATATTAAAGGGGAAAAATAACAGCGATCTTTAATTGATGAACGAAGAACTTTCTTTCTTCATATTTGACTTTGGACTCTTTTGAGGATTATGGTTGGGGATACTCCTAATTTCTCCGTACTTCAGAGTGGATTTTTCAGTTGTGGAAATTTTCTGTCAAGAACAACAATTTATTGACCATGTGATGTTACATGAGTATTTAGAAAGATTTTTGCCAGAAACTTTTTTTTCGAAAGAAGTAATATTTTTAGGGGCAAACATTTCACTCACTTAAATATTTTAAAGCAAGATTTTGTCTCATTTTTGGATTCATTATTTATTTTCATCATTTATAGATTAACTTGCTCTCTTCAAGGAAATAAATTAATTGAATTTTAATTGAAAGTCCATTTTTCTAATTTGAACTTTTTCGGGTGAAAAATTGAGGTAAATCATATTTTGAAACCACAAATTTCCACTAAAGAGCATACAGACATTTATGAGTTTTCATTACCTCCACCCTCAAGAATTAAATTTATCTCCTGGGTTTTGATTTGACACAATTTTAAAAGGTTTGAGTTGAGAAAGAGATCAAGGAAAATTTATTATCGTGGAAAACATCAATTTTGAAGAATAACATTTTCAAAAAAATTTCCCCAATTTTTTCATCCTGATCTCCTGCAAACTTTTTGATAGTCAGAAAATTTCTCCATGACTTAAAAAAAATTACTTCCAAGGCCTTAGTTTTTTCTTAATTAACAAAATTTCATGGTTATTTGTACAGGAGCTCTTTCTGACCTTGAGAACTATTTTTTGATAACAAAACTAACTCTGTGAGTTTGTGCCACTACTGATTAAAAGCCAAACCTGATGACATTCAAACGGAATCCGAATAAAAACAGAAAAATCAATTGAAAGGAAATGATTGAAAAATAAATTCTTCATGATATTTCAAGGCAGTGTGATTCTTTTTTGCGCTTCTTTAAAGTTTTTTTTTTCCAGGAGGAGTCTTCAACTTTCTGTTGAAAAGGTGCATTCTGATAACTCCCTCAGAGCTTCTTGATTTGCCTCAATAAATGAATTTTTTGGATCCCTTTTAAATTTGAAGAGATTTCATGGCAATGAAAAAACCTAAAAGAGACAGTAGGACGAATTGATTGATTGAGATTTGATAGAGAAATTTTTTTCTGGGAAAAACCTGAAATTAAAAAATTCTTTCAAAAAAAATTTGGTTTAATTTGCTTTGGAGATCAGATTTGCTGCAGAGAGAGAAAACAAAGTTTTTTGAAGGGTTTTTTCAGAGTTTCCTTCCAAAAATCTTTTTGCTTGGAAAAATGTTTCAGTCTGCCAAAGAGTTTATCTGACTCGGAAAAAATTATGAATTCATTATTCTGAAAATCACAAGATCAAGACCGTCACGAGAAGCGACTCTTTTCCGTCACCTCATGTCACTTTTTTCCTGAGAATCAAAAGTCATGTTTTTTTTCTTCTTCAAAAAATTATTTCTTCATCTCTTGTCAAACTTTTAAAGGAAATAATGATATTTTCTCCAACAAAACTCAAAAAAAAATTTTCAGAAAAAAGTTTTTAGTATTTTCTCTCAAAACCTCTGAAATTCATTTTCAACGTTTTCTTATTGAATTATGAATCAGAAAAAGCAGAATTTTTCTTTTTCCAGTTTCTCCTTATCTCGTTTAAACAAAGTGAAGACACGAGAATTTCTTTCAGAAATTTCAGATTTTTTGCGGGAGATGCAAGACATAAGATGAACAACGGGTTCTGGCATGAGATCATGAATATTTGGACAGTTTGGTGTTTTAATTAAACTAAATTAAAAGGGAAAAAACAATTTCAGGTGGGAATTTCAGGTGAATCCAAAAAACACCTGAAAAAAATTGGAAAAACTTAAAACCCCAGAGTGATTTTGATCTTTATATTGAATTCTCGATCCCGAAATCTTGCGCCAGCACGATTTTCAAATGACTCCTTCTGTCCAATTCTTTCTCACTCTTTTGATTTTGCTTCCAACCATAATCTTCGGATTTTTCAATTCATCACTCTCCAAGAGGCTTCGAGGCTATGTCTCTCAATATTTCTGTGAATTGCCAAAGTTTTAGGGTTAAAAAATTCCTCTAAAATTTTCAAGCTGACTCGTATAGAATGATTTCGAAAAATGGAGGTTCAAAGAAAAATTTTTGATTTTCGATGGAAAAATTTTTTTTCTTGTAAATGGGTAAATTTCACAAAAAAGGAAGAAAAAAATTTTTGCATAAAAAAAAAATTTTTCCTCAAAAATCCCACAAAAAAAGTTTCAAGTCCATTTTTGTCATTTTGAGAAAAAATTCTTGCCACCTTTTTTTCTGATTTCGAAAAAGGATCTCTTTGATCTTGAAGCAATCTCTTCTTCCTTCCCTCTACCTGAAACAATTGGAGATCGGTTTATGACACGAAACACTGGGAAAGAAAATATTACTTCTTTTGAAAGAACACTCTTCACAAATTCATTTCTTCGCTTTTTCTCGAAAAAACTGGCGAGAGATTGGGAGAATTATATGAAATATGATGTGAAAAGGGTTTTATTTTTTTTCAATTTTTTTTCAGGTTTTTTTTTTTTAAAATTTCAGGTTAATTAATTTAAATTTTTTGTTTCCCTTAAATTTTTTTCTTAAAATTTAATGTCAAAATTTAAATTATTTTAGAATGAAA
>Ga0182738_1007231_pt1 | contig 11324 bp, 3 predicted proteins | sample eDN5th30CBELigMG_FD_128876 | JGI IMG/M metagenome (GOLD analysis project Ga0182738, IMG submission 128876) | Enriched Miracle-Growth compost microbial communities from Emeryville, California, USA - eDNA 5th pass 30_C BE-Lig MG (version 2)... ...
AAGCTTATGTCTTAATGAAAAATATGTAAGTTAAGGGAGTAAAAACTTTAATGTGAAAAAAAAAAAAAAAAAAAAAAAACTTTGATTGTCCAAATCACTACAAAAAGAGGCTGGATATTGAGAGAAATAAAAATTCAAGGTGTGACATCAAGAGATTTGAATGACGAGAGGGCTATTGAGTTTATTCAAGAAGAATTATAAGTATTTGGATAATTATTTATGGGTTTTTTTTTGTTTGTTTGTATGGAACACTTTTTTTTTAAAAAAAAAATATCTCTTTATAAACCAAAGAAGATTTTTAAAAATGGAAAATTTTGATTTAGAAAGGATTTTCAAAGTCAGCAAAAAGAAAGATTAGGGAATTTTTTTCAATTCAAAAAATTTTGTCTGTCTGGTTGGCAAATGAATTTTCTCTTCAGTTTGACTGGCACTTCAAATTTCTGAAGGGGCAATTTTTTTTAGAAAAAATTTTTTAAGGGTTTTTTTCCGTTCTGAAAGAGAAGAAAAGTTCAACAACTTTTTTGCCAAAATATTTTTCTCTGTAAATCAGAGTTTTTGAAAAAGTATTTTGAGGAAAAGAAATTCTGAAGGAAATTTTTCTCTGTTCACCTTGTTTAAAGATCAGATAAGAAGAGTTATTTTGAATTCTTCTTTCAAAAATTGATAAAATAAATAAAAATTGATGCAACAAGAACTTCTTATTTTTTCAAAAAATTATTTCAATGGGTAAACAATCAAGAACTTTTTGATTCGAATCGCCCTCAAAAAAGAGTCTTTTATGATTCAGGAGATTCTTCAAGCTTCAAGAGGCTCATGACAGAAGCTTAAATTTTTGTTTGTGGCCAAAAATTTATTTCAGGGACAGGTTTTTGAGAAAACGTCTTCAATAAAAATTTATTCAGTCTAAATGCATTTATTTTTATTTCTTAATTTGGTATGAAAACAGATTTAAATAAAAGGTATGTCAACAAATTTCATCCTCATGTCGATAAAAAATTTCAAAATCTTTAGGAGACTTGGCGTATAGAAGGTTCACCCAACACTTTTTTGGCCCATCCATTCTTTCCTTCTTTATTTGACAAGTTTGGATTAAGGTTGAACCCTCGGTGAAAGGGAGGTTTACAAACAATTTTGTGAAGTTTGATTCCATTTTTCATAAAGATTTGACTCAAATCCAGCAGCTGTAGCTCATTAAATTTTAATCACTAAAAACAAAGAGATCTTTTTCCGAAGCAACCTTGTCCTTCAAGTTCCTTAGAGGTTACGAATAAAGCTGAAATTCCTAATTCCTCAAAAGCCTTATTAAATTGAATATTGAAAATAGAAAAATCTATCGAATTCCTTTCAGTTTCTCGTTTGCCATTTGTACCATGAAGAGGTGCTCCAAAATCTAAAAATTATTGCTTTCAAATAAATTTTTCGAGGGTTTATCGAAGATAACACAACAGGAGACTAAGCTTTTGACGGCCAGGATTAAGAGAACGAGCTCTCACTGGAAACTCTCCCCTATTCGGCCTTACGCGCTAATTTTTTAATGTTTGTGTCTTGAGTTCTAGACTTTTTATTCCAAGCGTTTTTCCTGAAAGCTCTTAAAATGGATAGAGTTCTTATTGCCCTTTCCTTTTGATAGGAGTAGAGTCTCTGAGAGACGAGGAAAAACATAGCTCTCAGTCATTTATCAAAGGTTGGTTTTTATGATGAGAAATTTGATTGTTTGAGGGAAGTTTGAAGGAATGTTTCCCAAAAGTATGTGACTAATTGAAAGAATCAATAGCTGAGATAACAGAGAATTCGCAGATAGAAAATGAAAAAACAATCATGGTTTATTTCCTTTTCGTTTGATGGAGGATTTTTGTTGGCAGATTTTTGAATGGTTTGTCTTGAAATTTCTGAGTAAATTAGTGGGCTGATAAATCTTTGATTTTCCGGTCTATTTCACATGACCAACAAAAAAGACTGAGTTTGATTAACAATTTCTCAGGTGAAACTCAAAGAGATTTCAAAAAAAGAAGAAATAAAAATCATAAAAGTTTTTTTGAAGAGGGGGTGGGGTTATCATTTAAGCTCAAAAGGTCTCAAGGTATTGAGTTGAAAAGACTTGTTCGTGAGTTCTTGATCTTTTTCTTAGAATCTGGATTCAGGTCTAAAAATAGTCGATCCTTATTTTTCCTATTTTAGGAGAAGGAAAACGACACATAAAAAGGAGACTGATTTTCTTCCACTCTCCCTAGATATTTAATCGTGAACGCTTAAAAAATTTTATTTTGTAATAAAACCAAAACAGTTGAACATAATGGAAAAACAAGCTTCAATATTTCAGAAAACCCTCCCAATTGCTCTTTTTCCTCCTATTGTGGCTGGAACAAGTTTTCTTGTCGAAAAGCTCTTCTCTCTTTGTTTGCCACAGAATTCTGGGATTCATCATCAAAGTGGAGTTGGTCTCCTCCAAGATTTTTCTCAAAAAGAATCAGAAGAGAATGCAATAACCATGATTTTGCTTGTCTTGCAACAGCTCAGAGGATTTATTCTTAGTATCTATGATAATTATTTGACATTTTTGGGTTTTATGATGGTTCTGCGCCTTGTGATCTATCTTTTCAAAAACTATGCCAAGAACATCCTAAAGAGAGATTGTGATATTGAAAGCCTCCCCAAGACTACTGAAAAAATGAGAATGAGAACACTTCTGCGAAATCTCTTTATTTCTCTTCTCTATTATACATTGAGCTTTTGCATCTTCAAGTTTTTGATGTTGCTGGTTATGCCTGCTGGTTTGACAATAGCAGCATCAAAGGAGTTGATAGCTATGAAAGGCTCCCAGATGATGTTAACAAGTCCAACAAATCAATTATTTAGAAGACTTGATGAAGATGATGATGCTGATGGAGAGAGTCCCTATGGAGATCGTATGTTGGTTTCTCAGAAGCCGCTTTTTATAAAGGTGATCAATGAAACATATGTGGACAATGTAGTTCCATTGCAAGTGGTGTTTACACGAGATTTCCAGCTAATATTTGAAGCACAAGCAATTGGTCTGGCTGTTTATAGTATTTCAGATCTTATGGTTCCAAGAAAGATTGGCTTTTTCGCGAAAGATACGATTTATCTCCCCTCATTGGTTCTTTCCCCAAGTAGCAAGACCATATTCATGGATACAGACTCCCTTCATATTATTGATGTGACTGATGTCAAAAACCCCACATTATTGAGTCAGATTAGTTTCAGAACAGAACAAGATCTTGAACGCGGCTTCCGCTATCATCCTACTGTGGCAGTTAGCCCTGATGAAAAATACATCATCTCCAGTGATCCCAGAATGGCTATCTATGATATATCAGACTTACATGCTCCAAAATTGATCTTTGACCAGTCATGGGCATCCACAGCAGTGCTTTTGTCAAAAGATGGTAGCACAGCATATATTGGAAGCGAAGGGTCCTTAGAGATTTGGGATGTAAGAGATTTTACAGCTCCTAAACATCTGAGCTCATTGAAAGTCTTGGGAACTGTGTTAACTTCTGTTTTATCAAATGATGGGCAAACTATTTATTTGCTGGGCTATGCAACGATGCAAGCTGAACAGACCCCCCAGTTTTTCCTTCACGTTATCAATATTCAAGACCCTGCCAATCCATTTGCACAAGTTCAATTGGGCTTAGGAGCAAGTCGAGATTTCGAAATGACAGGACTAACTGTTTCGGCAGATGGAACATTTTTAATATTCAAGAGCAGTTTGATTTTGGGGATTATCAATTTGAGAGATTTGACAGTCGTCAACTTGATGGACGATGGTTTGAAGTGTCCTCATCTTGCATTTTTGCCGAATGGAAAAAATGCTGTGATTTTTTCTGTTGGCCTGGTGAGATTGGCAGAAGTCTATTTCAACATTCAATATGATCAATCAACATCTCTTCAACCGAATATTGCTGCACAAATCCCTTTACAAGGAGGCCTTGTTCCCAAGCAAATAGTATTTTCTGAACTAGAAAAGACAGCTTTTATCCTTGCAAATGATGCAAGTGATCCAAATCATAAAGTCTTGCTGAGCCTGGATCTTTCTGATTATTATCGGCCCAAAGTTGTCGAGAACCTCAAACTTCAGTCAGCAAGCTTATTTACACTGTCAGCTAATGGAAAGAATATTTATTATAAATATCAAGACAAGGTTTTGAAGGCTTATAATAATGTACAAGGAAAGATTTCAGAAGCATTTGCAATCACTTTTGATATTAACTTTGAGCAACCATTCATCGTTTCTTCTGATCAAAAGACCGTTGTTACACTGACCCTGAATGATGCAGATTATTCTAGCATTATCTCCATCTATGACATCTCAAATCTGAGTGCTATCATGCTTAAAATGCGCTTCACCCTTCAAACGAATAGTCCCAGATATTATTTTGATCCTGAAGGAAGCTATTTGATGCTGTCCCCAGATGAGAAGACCCTGTTTTATTTGAATTACAAGCTTTATATCATTGACATATCAAATAAAGCAGGTCCGAAACTTCTTAGCAATCTGAACTTTTATGCGAATATCACAAAGACGTTTGCTTTTACTTCAGATTTCAAGACTTGCTTTTTGATTGCTGGAGGTTTCCTTGATAAGAAGGCTTTGATGACCGTTGACCTTAGAGATTACAGCCATCCCGTTTTGGTGAGCATTACGGACCTCCCATACGATACAATTCTTAAGCTTTCAGTCTCTTCAGATGACAAGATTTTATTTGTGGGAACTTCTGAAGCCTTTATTTCTCTTGATATTTCTAATAAAAAGGCGATAAAAATTTTAGAGGCTCAGCAGATGAAAATCTCTGGCTGGGCTCCAATTTATAATGATGAGGAGATTTTGGTTGGAAACGCAAACGATGGCTTTGAGATCTTTGCTCGTAAACCCCTTTATGCATTGTATCTATCTGAGCATCAGTTTCCACTTGGAAGGACATACTCAAACTCTTTAAAACTCCTTGAAATGAACCAAAAGAGTACGAATTACAGTTCGATTGGAGAAAACTACAAGTTTATTCAAGCTTCATTGTATGTTTCTGAGATAAAACCTTTGAGTAAACTTGTAATTTCTTATCCTATTCTCCCCAATTGGATGTACTTTGACAAGGAAAATGCGGTTTTAGATCTGGAGCTGAATCAACAAGTCAATGTAGCTAGCTATCAGATTCGTTTTTGCATTTCTTCTGAAGTCTCTGCTAAGGACTTTGTCCAGATTAAAGGTGTGAACTTTACCCAAGTTGAGGCACAGAATCTCCTGGCATATTTAGCAGGACAAGGATATTTGGACCCTGAGAAATTTTTGACTTCACATTTCGATGTTAATACTCCTTTGTTGTTGAACAGCCAGTATTCAGAGTATGAGCAGGAAATTCGACAGATTTTAAAGACTCATAGCATTGAGTTGATCACAAAGATTTCGGTGGAATCCTCTCTGAAACTTGTTCAATCTAAACCTTTCCAAATAACAACACCCAGTTCAAATCCCATTCATATGACTCTGAAACTCGCCACTCATCTTGAAAAATCCAAACAGACAAAATTTGTTACAAAGGCTTTTCCTGCTGTCAAGGTGAATCTTGACGAAGATAAGGTTCTGTTGATCCTTGAAGGAGCCTCGTTAAATGTTAATGAAGCGTTGAAGGATCTCCTGATCAATATTGAGGATGGTGGAACTTGTGAAGGGACTGTGATAATCAGTGATGGCCTCAATCCAACACAGACCTTTGATTTTGAAAGACTGTCTGATTTTATTGAGACAAATAAGAAGCCTCAGATGGTTGAAGCATTCTCAATTCAGGATCAAATTGAAGGGGTTTCCTTTATAGCAGGTGAGCATTTCAGCGTTGAGTTTGATGAGAGAACTTTTATGGATCTGAATAAAAGACCATTGGCATATTCGCTTGAAATGCCTGAGAACGATATGGAAGTCCCTGGATGGATCACACTGAGAGGGAGAACTCTTATGGGAACGCCTCCAGAGGAATTCTGGCCTTATTCAAAGAATTTTTGCCTTGTTGCAAGCAATGAATATAAATCGGAAGAAATCATTTTTACTTTGAAAATTCGACTTTCTTACGTGACAATTATGAGGAGAGTATTGTTTGTAGTGGGCTATCTGTTTACTTCATACAAATTCTGGCAACATTCAGATAAAGCTTACAATATATTGTGCAAGAAACGCTATCGATATCTTCGGACTGTGGCAGTAGCTGGTGGCACTGGAAAGGAACTTTCGAAGAGGCATATTTTCCCAATCATCTTAATCAGCAAACAAATGAGAATGTTGAGGCAAGGGATGCTGAAGAATCTCAGAGAATATTTAGGACAAGGGCAAGCATTTAATGATCAACAGTTGTTTGAATATTTTGTTGATGGAGGAAGCCACCGTTTAAACAGAGAAAGATTAACTGAAACTATTGAAAATATGGCTCTTCAAGACCGCGGTGAGAATCCAACTCGAGTTATATTTGAGTATCAGAATAAAGATCGTTTTCATAGAGAGTTGGTGCAGGACTTGATTGCTAACGAAATAACCATGAAGAGAATTGGGTCTGAAAAACCGACACTGAAGATATTTGAAGATATTAAGAGCCAATGGATTGATCTTGTTGATATTGATGTTGAGTCCTCCCGTTTCTTTATAAACAATCAAGCTTTAGCTCATGTACTTTCCATCCATGGTATCAGTACGAAGGAGACTAACACTGAAGATTCATGGAATCAGAAAGACGATGAATCAGGAGTGTTATCAACAAAAAGAAGTATTGAGAAAGAATTGATTCTTTCTCCAATAAGTGGATCAAAGATCAATCTTGGGTTATTAAAAGATGCCATTCTTGCTTTTGCATTTAAGCAACAAAATATTTACCGAAGCAGATATAATGTTAGAGTCCAATCGAAAGAATTAATGAACAATAACTTATGGGCAAAAAACAGATGGAGCTGGAGGAGATTTTTGAAACTTGATATGATTGGCTTGGTTGAAAATAGTATGAAGCAATTAGGCTATGGGCTGAAATATGAATTTATTGAAAATCATATGGTATTCTATGGAAAACCAAAAGAGCAAATTAATAATAAGACAATAGTTGTTCAGATTGTCACAAAAGGAGGTTGGATCTTGAGAGAAATTTTAATCCAAGGGGAAAATTCAACAACAGCACAAAGAAATCTTCTGAGCTCTATTGAATCTATTCAAGAAGAATTGTAACGTTAAATAATGGATTTATGGGAGTTGATCTCAATTAGGAATTTTTAATTCTTAGTAAGCAGAAGTAACAGTTTGACAGTAAATAATAATTCAATATGGATTTTTTTAATGTTGAAAATAATTGCATAGATGATGGTAAATTTTTTTTCTTTGATGACTTGAGAATTTGTGAGAAAAAAACTCAGTTTTCTTGAAAATTGTATTCAACCACATGGTTTAGGAAAGAGAGAAAATTTTTTGTCGAAATTTATTTTTCCCAACAACAATTCTGAAGAAAGTAGGAAAACTATAAATTTTTTTATCCTCAGGAAAAATTTCTTTTAGGGAAAAAATAATTTTTTGAAAGATCGAAATTCTTTTTTGGGAGGGGAAGGAGTTTTCAAAAAGATTGAGAGTTTTTCGATTTTCACAATCTTTTTGAATGGAATGAGAAGAGTTTTAGAGGGTTTTTCGCGTTACCAATCTCTTTCTTTCGGATACCAAATTAAACAATTAAAATCAGGTGAATATCAAGACTTTAGTGAAACATCATAAATCCACTTATTAGTGGATTATCTCCACAATCTGCTTCGAGGATTGCATATTTCTGGTTCATTATAAAAGATACTTAATTATTTATTTTTAACAATAAAAATTTGTTTTAAAACAATGATGAAACAATCTCGCCCATTATGGAAGATCTTGCCAATGCCTTTGCTTCCTCTTAGCACAGCTGGAATCAGTTATTTTATCGAAAAGCTACTCTATTCCTTGCATTTATTGCGAGAAAATTGGATTACTGATCAAAGTTCAGGAAATACTCCAGGATATCTGGACAATTTCCCTCAGAAAGATCCAAGTAACGATATTCTAACTGGGATCGCCCTAGTTTTCCAGCAGTTTAGACTTCTTGCAATTGGCGTTTATGATCACTACTTGGTCTTTTTGATTTTGATGATGATTCTTCATATTGGAATTCATCACTTCAAGTTCATTCTCAAGAAAAAGGAAAATGAGCTTCTCGTTGATAAGAATGGAGAGCCATCTGCCCAATTGAGAAATATATTGAGTTCTATCCTTTACTTTACCATTAGCTTCTTTATCCTGAAGTTTTTGGTAGCGATCTGTGTGAGTCTTCCCTCGAGTAACTTGGAGATCCAGGCAGAACCCCAGCCAATGATACAAACTTTGGATCAACAACTGTTGAGGAGGAGGCTAGATCTCGAGGAAGTTGAGGAGAGTGAGCTAGGACGTATGCTGGTTGCGCAGAAGCCTGCTTACTTGAAGACGATTAATGAAGTCTATGCTAATAAATTGCATCCTCTTTGTGTGGTTTATTCAAATGATTTTCGGACAGCGTTTGTGGTTCAAAGAGAAGAAGTGACAATTTATAACGTTTCTGAGCCAAAAGGTCCCAATAGATTGGGTTTTCTTAGCCAGAATTTCTTGCAGTATGGTTCTGCAGTCCTCTCTTCAAAGACTCCAACCCTTTTCCTGATGAGAGATGATCTTCAAATTTTAAATGTTACTGATCTGAAAAGCCCTACAGTAATTAGCAAGATTGAAGGAGGCTTCGCTCCCGCCATATACCATCAATCTTCTCTCGCTATTAGTTCAAATGAGAAATATGCTATCTGCACTGATCCGGGTATCAGCATTTTTGATATATCGGATTCAAGTGCTCCAGAACTAGTGTTCTCTACACGACTGCGACCAGCTACAACAGTTCTTTTATCAGGAGACGATAAGACAGCCTATATTGGAAGCTATCAATCGCTGCAGATTTGGGATGTCTAGTATTTTGCATATCCTCGGATGGTTCTTTCTTTCCCAGTTCGTGGAGTAGTTTTGGGCTCCATTTTCTCTAAAGATAAAAAAACTATTTTTTTGGCATGCTCAGATTTTGATCATAATACAAAAAACGACTTGACTCTCTCCATCGTCAACGTTACAGATGCCAGGAATCCAACTTTGCAAAGAGAAGTAGTGGTGAGCCAAGATTTGGACCTTTCTATCTTTACAGGGATGAGAGTCACGATTTCTCCTGGTGATAGATTCTTGATAATCAGGACATTTACAAATTTATGGACGATAAATCTTGGAGACTATCAAGCGATTGAAATAAAAGATGCAACTCTCAAGGCGCCAAACATTGGCTTTTTACCAAATACAAATAATGCCTTGATCTTCTCAGTCGGAACGATAAGACTTTCAGAATTATATTTGAATATTCCCTCTGAAAAATCGAGCTCTCTCCAATCAAACTATCTTTCTCAGACCTCTTTAGGGCTTCCTTCAGGATGGGCTGCCAAGCAAATTGTTTTTGCTCCCTTCAATAAAAGAGCTTTTATTACAGCTGAGAATGAACAATCAAAGTGGGCAAAAATACTGCTTGATGTCGATCTTCATGACTATTCAAAGCCCTTTATTCGTCAAACATTGAAACTTCCTGCTGCCTTCAAAATTTTAATGACACTATCATCTGACGAAAATGATCTCTACTTTGTAGATGAGCAGAGTGGTGTGCATTTTATCAACACTCAAGGAGCGTTTGAAGATAAAAGCCCTATCAAGGGCACAAACCTTTTGAGGAAGATGGTTGCCGTTACTTCTAACAAAAAAACACTGTATACTGTTTGTCATTGGATTGAGTGTGAACCTGAGTTGCTCTATGTTTTTGACATTTCGGATTCAGCATCTCCTCGCCTTCTCAAAACAGTTCCCCTTCAAAAAATTCACCAGACAATCACTGAGTCTGAAGTTGAAAATAGTTATTTTAAGTTTTCTTCGGATGAGCAAACTCTATTTTATCTACATCAAAAGCTCCAAATAATCGATGTATCAGACCACAAAAATCCTGTGTTGACTGCAGCTTTTGATTTTGAGGCTCAAATTACGCCAACCTTTGCTTTCACTTCAGACTATAAAACTTGTTTTGTGATAACTTCAATGGCGGAGCTTGATGGGGGCTTCTTGAAAGTAATTGATCTCGCAGACTATCATTCACCCGTGGTTATACATAGTTTGGGACTGCCAGTCGACTCAAATTATCAGCTTTCAGTGTCTGCAGATGATAGATTTTTATTTATGAGCACCTCTGAGGCTTTTGTGACCCTAGACATCTCAAACAAAACGTCGATAACAATATCTGATGTTCAAATTCTCCCAATCTCAAGCTTCGCCCTCGCTGAAAATGACGAGAATGTTGTAGTATGTTATAAAAATAGCTTACAAGTCTTTCAAAGAAAGTCTCGATATGCCATAGATTTACCACAAAATCGTTTTAAAATTGGCAATATCTATTCAAATCCCATCAAGATCCTTGAGCTGAACAACTACAATAATTATGGGTCTCTTAAACAGGATTATAAGCTGATTCAAGCCTCATTTCACAGTGTTGAGCTTAAACCCTATAGTAAACTAATTATCTCAGATCCTGTGCTTCCAAACTGGATTTCTTTAGACAAAGAATCGGCATCTTTAAAAGTCGATTTAACGAACCCAGTGGATCCGGCGGCCCATAAAGTTTGTCTAAGTGTGTCAACTGAAGTCTCAGCAGACTCTTTTCTACAAATTGAGGACGCGAATTACACGGAAGCTGACGCACAAAATCTTCAGGCTTATTTATTCGGACAAGGCTATCTTGATTATGAGCGATTCTTGACTCCGATTTTTGACGAAAATACTCCTCTGCTTTTGAATACACAATATTCAGTGTATGAGCAAGAGATTCGACAGATTCTCAAGTCCCATAGAATTGAAGTGATTACCCCTATTTCTGTGGAATCTTCTCTAGAATTAGAAAAAACCAAACCTCTGCAGATTAGAACTCCAAGTATGCGATCTATCCGTTTGACAATTGAACTCACTTCTGGATCCAAATTTGTTACTCAAGCTTTTTCTGCTGTAAAGACAAGTCTCACTGAGCAAAAAACGTCACTGTTCCTTGAAGGAGTTTTGCTCAATATCAATGAAGCCTTAAATGCATTACTAATTAATGTGGAAGATGAAGGGTTATGTGCTGGGACCATAACAATTTCTGACGGGCTCAATCCGATTGTGACACATAGCTTTGAGAAAATGTCAGATCATATGAAGACTAATGAACAGCCAAAAATGAATGAAG
>Ga0182738_1007232_pt1 | contig 11324 bp, 10 predicted proteins | sample eDN5th30CBELigMG_FD_128876 | JGI IMG/M metagenome (GOLD analysis project Ga0182738, IMG submission 128876) | Enriched Miracle-Growth compost microbial communities from Emeryville, California, USA - eDNA 5th pass 30_C BE-Lig MG (version 2)... ...
GTTGACAATGTTTGGAAGAGATCGAGGGGAGTTCTGAAGTACAAAACATTCTCTATTTTTCCACTGACTTTCAGAGTGGGGTTGGTGAGATTATATTCAAGAGGTGTGCCTCCGCTCACATCACGAGGTAAACCAACAAGAGGAATATCAGAGCGGATGGTAGGCTCTCCCAAAGGGGATAGATCTATTGGTGAAATTTGTTTTTCAGCATAAATTGTGGTGTATGTAATATTAAAAGGTGTAATTTGTTGTTGGAGGTTGATATTAGAGATGATTGTGAGCAAAGAACTTTCAGTGCAATACAAAGAAGGACAGGTTTCATCACTTTGGTTTGTGGGAAGTGGGATTATTGGAGATCCAGCAAGGTATAAATAATTGGTTACTCCTGAGTCAAGTGAAAAGAAGACGTTGTATTTGAAAATATCATCAAAAGCAAAAGTCATGAGTTTAGAACTTGCGTCAAGCTTGGATGCATAGATTAAAACTGAATTTGCCAAGTTTCCAGGCTGGAAGGTGAGCAAGTAAGGGACTTGATTTTTATCATAAGCATGGAATCCTAGATGGTTTGGTTTTTCCTGATAGAAAGGTTGAATTGTTGAATCAAGTTTGAATGAAAACAAGGGATAGTTTTTCACAAAATATGGGTTTTCAATGTCGGAAATATCCCATTCGCTGATAGTATTATCATTAAACTGAGCTAGAATAATTTTATCTGAAGCGAGTTGCAGGAACGCATCAATGTTGAGGTTGACCGAAATTGAGAATATAATTTTTGGTGATTGTGACGGAAGAAGATTTAAGCCAATAATTCCTTTTTCATGAGCTATGACCAAGAGATTTTGATGGTTAGAAGTTATCCTTAATGATGAAAAAGATGGAACGTTGATTTGTGTTGCTGTGAAACTCTCAATATTTTGTCCGGCTCTGTTGTAAATGAGAATTTGATCGTTATTTATGCACAAAGATACATCTTCGGTAGAGCGAGACCAGAGATAAGTATCTTGACACTGTTGGGTCGATGTAAAAATGACTCCTTGAGTTGGATCAATGTGAACCAAGAGCTGATTAACCAAGCAAACATCGTAAGATTTTCCATTTCCAAATAGGCATTTGGAAGGATGAGCTGCAAGATCATATTTTGTCTGATTGAGTAATTTGTTGGCAGACGATAAACATTGATTTGTATATAAATTATCAAGGATGAGATTGGTGTAAGTGATGGTTGCGCCTTGGACAAAAGAAATGTTGGTTGCGGTTTGATTGTTAATGAGACTTGAGCTGCTTGTAACGATTTTAATTGATAAGAAGGATGAGTCTGTGGGTATGGAGAGGTTGCTCAGTTGGCATGGGCCATAAACACTTTGGGAGAAGGTCTTCTGATCAGATTCTAGAAGACCAATACTTGGCCCAACAAATGTGTCCAACACTTGGATTGAGGGTGAATTGATGCCAGAAATAGAAGGCATGGTTTGGTTGAGCTGGAGTACTTGGGTTGGGTCTGAAATAACGGTAATATTGATTGGAACAAAGTCTTGAGGATTGCTATTCGTGGTAATATTGAAAACAGCAGACTCTGTAACTTGAGTAAGAACAAGTTTCGGTTCGTTGATTTTTAAAGCATAGATTTTATCTTCAGAAAGAAGAATGAAATTGCCTGTTGCTTCGGGTTGAGATACTCCAAGGATCTCAGTGGTGGATATCTTTTGAGCAATGAAATAATTGGGGTTACTGGGATTGCTCAAAGAATAAACAAGAGCATAAGTGGCTGAGTCTAGACTATCAATGGCTACAACATAAGCGAATTTATTATCTAAAGAACAGAAGAGAGGAGAGAAATTGATAGGTATTTGAAATGTCCTGGAGAGCATATTATCTTGAAGATAATAAAGTTTTGTTTGAGCCATCAGTGCTAATCCTTGACGATTGAGTGAAGTCCAAAAAATGTTTCTCTCAGTTATAAAAATTGATTTGAAGCTTCCAAGTGTTGTTGTATCATCATATTGACTGGAATAAACTGATCCTTCATTGGTGATCAAGTAAATTCCTTGATAATTCATTTCAATTCTGCTTATCAAAGCTGAATCTGCGAAGCTCAAGTTTGTCAAATTAACAAAACTTCCTTGGCCACTTTGGAGGTTTGTAACATAAACCCAACTAGTCTTATCTTGTACAGAAGTTGTATTGTAATAGGTGATGACTAATGGTCCATTGGAAGTTTCTGAGGCAATGACTGAGGCATCAAGCTTATCCTGGAGGCCTTGATAAGGCAAATCCTGGACATTAGTCCCAAACTTGGCAGTATTGGTGTCAAAATAATATAAGGCTTGGATTTGTTTTGCCTGACTCTGGTCATATTCTTCACAAACAATGATGACATACTCGTTGAGAGATGTCATTGAACTGCATATGGAGTTTTTGGTTTGGTTTGAGAGGGTGGCCGAGTTGAATGTGGAGGTTTGCGAGGCCAGGTCATAAGTTCCATAAGAGAAATTAAATGCTTCATCTATAAATGCAACAAATGTGGAGTTGATGAAAGAGGCTGTGCTGTTTTGGAAGGCATTTTGAAATGACAAGGTCTGGGTTGCTTGTAAAGAGTTGACGAGCGTCACATAGGCAGGTGGATTGGCTATCTCAAATATAGTATTGAGTTTCTGAGCAACTGGTAACAGGGAAGCTGCATAAGATTCTTGTGCCAGTAGTACTATATTGGAATTAGCATATGATAATTCTCCAGAAACTGCCAAGTATGATAACAAGAAGATGATATTTATCTTGAAGATCAAGGCTGGAAGGTGATGGAATTGGGGTGTCATTAAGTCAAAATTTAATTTTTTGTTTTTCAAGAGAGAGTGTAATGTATCATTTAATTGAAGGACGTATTAACAAAATTAATACGTCTTCAACGATCGAAATCTCTAATTCCTAAATCGAAACCTAAAATTAATTTTTTGATTCAATTCTATGAGAAAAAAATTTGGAATGGAATTTTAAATACTGTAAATTTTTTTACACAACAATTATTTTTTTAAGAATTATTTGATGAAAGAGCTTTGAGAGTTTCAATGATTTCGAGATGGTTTTTTTGAACATTATCTTCGAGTGTTGATATTCTCTGTTTGACTTCTGCAACTTCGCACATAAACTTTTGTTCAATGGCAGCGAATTGATGGGTGATCATGACTTCTGATCCAGCAACTTTTTTAGCGAGCTCCTTAAATTCTCTCTTTCTATATTCGATTTCTTCCTCGATTTTGGATTCCAATCTTTGTGAGCTGACTTTCAGCATTTTCTTCATGACGTTAACTCTTCCTTCCCATTCATTGTTGAGAGGATCATCTTCTTCTTCATCTCCCTGTTCACAAAAGATCAAATAACCTTTTTCGTCGGTCTTTTTCCTGGAGATTTGTCTTCTGAGAATATTTGTTTCCAGAATCATATCCAGCCGGGTTTGCGAATCTGTCAGGACTCTTCTTTCTTGGACTTTATCAAATGAATCTCCCATGATTGAGATCAATAAATTGAGCAAAACAATGGAGAGCAAGAACAAAACGAGCGCTAAGAGGATTTTTTGCGAAGCAGAATACTCATCTGAGTCAATCTGGCCAAAGAGAAGGACATAGGTATTGAACATGTGATCGGTTAAATATTGGGTTCGATCAAAGACATAAAAGATTAAGGAATAGCCCAAGGTAATTGCACACAGGATAATTACGAAACCTTTCATGTCGCTGATAATTGTGGTAATAGTTTGAATTAAATTTCCTAGCAGAGAGTGAAAGTCAATTGATTCACAAAAAATAAAGTTTACTTGTTGTGAGGAATAGTCTCAGATAAGAAGTCCATCTCAGGTAGCCAGTGATGATAATTCCAGAATACATCCAATTCATGAATAATGTGTCCTGGAAATTTGCAAACCTACTGATTATTGCTGTGAAAACCAGAATAAAATATGCAAGATCGGTCCAGTTCCAAATGCTTGTAAAATAATCTTTCTTGAGTGTCTTGATCTGAAGTGATTCTGCAATGATAAACAATGAAGTCATTGCCAGAATAACCAGTTCAAAAGCAAGGTACCCTTCGCCGAATCCAATGTAAAGGGAAACAAGAATAATCAAGACGGAATAAAGGACAGCCATGACTTTCATAAAGGGCTTACTTCGCCTCCATAAGTGGTCAATAAGATTGACAATAGCTCTTGACCTGAAAAACTCCTCATTTTTAATGTGAGAAAACATGACAACACATTTGAACATATCGTCTGAGATAATGTTGTAATCAAGTCGAAGCATCAATGTCCTAAAGAGGACCTGATCTTGGCCATCGTCATAGATCTTGTTTAAAATATCGCCATTTATAACAGGAGCCTCAGCACAAAGATATTTATTGGATGGTTTTCCAAACTTGGGGAGAATTTGGCCATAAACCGCGGCAGAAGGCATGTAGCAGAGTTTCAAGAATCTATTGACAAGTCCAGCATTAATTTTGGTGATAATAAAGAGGAAGATAGGGCTGAGTGAGTCCATAATAATTTGGTACTCATGAGGAGCTCTCTTGGGAGTATCCTCAAGATAATCCAAGATATATTCAAACATGACATTGATCAAGTGGAAATCCATTCTATCATGAGCAATTAGATAGTGGAAAGGGGTCTTGTCATATTTGTCTACCAAGAATGGCACTTGGAGTTCTTCGTAAGGAGGAATAGTTTTCACACTTTGGCCCTCAAAAAGTGCCAAAAGATGCAACACAGTCCAGTTATGAGGAGAGAAATAAAGGTCTTGATAGAGAATTAAATTCTGATTTCTAATATTAGTGTCTTTGACTCCAATGAAAAAGTTGTCATAGCACCCGATAATTGAATAAGGAGAGATTTTTTTCGAGACTTGAAAAATAAGGAAAAGGAATTGAGTAATAAATTACAGAAGTTGAGTTCTTGAGGGTTTGCAAAGGGAAGATTAAAAACTTTGACAGCACAGTCCAAAGAACCTGAGATAATGTATCTGTTATCAGTTGTTATTGCTACAGAATAAATTGGGCCTGATGTGAAGTGAGATGAGAAAAAAATAAATTTACTGGTGTGAGCGTTTTGGAGATGGAAGATTTCTTGCATAACTTCAAGATCAAAGACTTTGATTGAATGGTCTTCAGAACCAGAAATCAAGAATTTATCATCAACTGATATGCTTAAAGAATTTATAAAATTTGCATGGATGTTTTCAAAGTTGCAAATAAGTTGTTTGGTATAAAAATTGAAGATTTTTATTGATTTATCATCCGATCCTGAAATCAAATATTTGCTTCTATAAGACATACATACTGCCAGGACGCTTCCTATGAGATTTGAACGATAAAGATGAGAAGAAACTTCTGAGCAATACCATGGTGGGCATCAGCAAAGTGATAAATTTGTTGTTTGGTTTCCAATTCAAAAACTTTCACAGATTTATCTTCAGATCCAGTGATTATATATTTATCATCAGACGAAATAGCGACACACCGTACACCTCCAAGATGTGCGGCTTCAAAATGGTGATATTCACTTTTTGTAAAGAAATCAAATATTTTAATCGATTTGTCTTCAGATCCTGAAATAATATATCGATTATTATTTGACATAACAACTGAATAAATTCCTCCTTTTGAAGTGAATATTTTTTTTATGAAATTTGAAATTTACCATCATGAGCTGCTTGGAAATGGTGAATTTCTTGTTTGTTTTGAAGATCAAAAACTTTTATGGAGCGATCACCAGAACCAGAAATAATATAACTGTTATCATTTGACACTGTTACCGATAATATGGGGCCTTAGAAGAAAATTTTAGGAGACTCCAAATACCAGAAAAATTACCTGAATGTACACGATTAAATTGATGAACCTGCTGACTGGTAGGAAGGTGGAAGATTTTGATGGATCGGTCATAAGAACCAGAAATAATAAATCTGTTGTCTGTTGAAACACATACTGTCATAACATCATCTATTATAAAACTTTGGTGAATGATTGATGAGACCAAAGAGGTACCTGCATGAGCTTGTTCAATCGTATATTTTGTTTGGTTAATTTGCAATTCATGAACTTTAATTGACTTGGCTTCTGAAGCAGAAACCAAATATTTATCATTTTTTGAAACAGCAACTGCCATAATCCATCCTAATTAGATGAGGATCCAAAATATCGAGAGAGGCAGTTACCAGCATGAGCTTGTTGAAAATGGTGAACCTGTTGTTTTGTTTGAAGATCAAAGACTTTGATTGAACAGTCTGTTGATCCTGAGAATAAGTATTTATTGTCACTTGACAAAGTGATTGAACGGATTCTTCCTTCATGTGCATCAATGAAATGGTAGACTTGCTGTTTGGTGACAACATCAAAAATTTTTATTGATTTATCACCTGAACCCGAAACAATATATTTGTTATTGCTCGTGATGGCAACAGAAAATATCTCCTCTATTGGTAGGTGAAATTAATGAAACAAGAACAAGAAGAGTTAGAAACCTTCATGAGCTCTTTGGAAATGGTAGAGTTCAACTTTATGATTGAATTCAATGAGCTTGATGGATTTATCATATGAGCCTGAGACCAAGTATTCATTATTGTCAGAAATGGCAATTGATCTAATTCCACCTTCATGAATATCAAGGAATTCATGAACAAGTTCTTTGGTCCTGAGATCAAACACTTTGATTGATTTATCGGTTGAACCAGATATCAGAAATTTATTGTCTTTGGATATCACAATTGAATAAACCTCACCTAAGAAAATTTGAAATAATATTTTGGCTGAAAACTACTGGAATGAATTTTTTGGAATTCATAGATCATTTCTTTAGAGTTGAGATCAAAGAGTTTGATTGATTTGTCGTTTGACCCTGAAGCAATAAATTTATTGTCGCTTGATATTGCGATTGACCTTATACTGCCTATAGACGCTTTTGTTAGGCTAAAATTTAAATTCCTTTTACTACCTTCATGAGCATCTTTAAAGTGGTGAATTTGTTTTCTATTTTCAATATCGAATATTTTAATGGATCGATCTGCAGAACCTGACACCATGAATCTACTATCGCTTGACACTTGGATTGCCTGAATTTCATCTAATAAAAACTTTAACGATTTGGAGAAATCTTGATGAGAAACTCGCATGGGCTCCGTTAATATGATAAAGTTCTTTATTCTCTTGAAGGTCGTAGACTTTTACTGACTTATCATCCGAGCCTGAGGCCAAGTAATGACCATTATTTGAAATTGCGAGTGAAAGAGCAGATCCCAATCCTAAGAATTGAGTATTAGACTCAATAAAAATGTACCTTTGTGAATAGAATCAAAACAAAAAACTTCTTTTTTTGTTTGGAGATCAAATATTTTAATAGAGTTGTCATCAGCCCCAGCAATAATGAATTTGCTATCTGGAGTGGCAAGAACTGCTCGAATATTCCCTAGAAGGGTAACTAAAAACCCAAAGTGTCGGATACCCTTGTGAGCATTCGGAATTTGATAAACCAATTTTTTGAGATGAAGGTCAAAGACCTTGAGGGACTTATCAGATGACCCAGAGATGATGTATTTATTATCATTTGTCAAATAGATTGAAGAGATCGGCCCTTCGTGAGCATTTTGTATTTGGTATACGAGTTGCTTTGCTTGGATACTAAATATTTTGATTGAAGCATCCTCGGATGCAGAAACAATGTATTTATCATCAGCAGAAATATCAACTGCTCTGACCCTTCCTAGAATGGGAAAGTTTGGTTGGCGAAAATAAACTCATCTTTAAAAATTACCTTCATGAGCATCTTTGATGTGGAAATATAATTGTTTATTCTGAAGGTTGAAGATTTTAATTGTGGTATCTTCTGAGGCAGAAACGAGATACTTATCATCCTTTGAAACAGCCAATGAAAGAATCCATCCTAAAAGAATTATTTTTTCAAAGTAAGAAGTAAAATTACCAAGATGGGCTCTTTGGAAATGATGGATTTGTTGTTTTGATTCAAGGTCGAGAATTTTGATTGAATTATCTGAAGAACCTGAGAAAATATATCTGCTGTCATGTGAAGTGCATATTGTTAGAATTGCACCTATGAGGGATCAGAGAATTGCCTTCTTGTCAAAAAATTTTACCTGTGTGAACTTGTTGAAAGTGATATATTTGTTGGCCAGTTTGAAGTTCAAATACTTTGATTGATTTATCCTCTGAACCTGAAACCACATATCTATTATCGCGAGTAATTGCAACACATCGAACTCTCTCTAAGAAAAACTTTTGTTAGTAGGTAGCACATATTGCTCCAATACCTTCATGGCAGCTGATATCCCAATAGCAGCTTGCTTTATTAGATCGATCTCTCTTTTGGTTTTTGTAGAGGCTTTGTAGTTCTGAGATTGTGTAGTAACCTTTGGGGAGCAAGTTTTTGTAGTTTCTAATCTTCTTTATGACCTCTTCCATTTTAATTCGATCTGTTTTTCCTTTTTTAAGCGTCTATTTCGTGAGATACAGGAGAAAATAATAAAGCATACCACAGCCGGTTGCATTCCACCTTTGAGGCGTAGATTGAGATGAAGAGTTGAGTTTGGCTTGACATCATATGAATCAAGAGGCAAATCATCTTTTAAGATTTTGCAAGCATAATTCAGGATTTGGTCTTTAACGTCGATATGTTGAGCTTTTGATATCTTTTCTTTCAAACTTCTCGTTGTATCTGAGGGACTACAATTTAGAAGAGTGGTTTTATTGTGAGCAGAAATGGCAACAAAAATTTGCATTTCAATTTGATAGAAATATTGAAATTGACTTTACAGAGCGAGAAAATCACAAAAATCTTTGTTTTACCTTAAAAGGGATACAAGGAAAAAATTTAAGACTAATCAAATAAATTATTCAAATAGAGTAAATTTTACTCTTCATGAACAAGACCAAAAGGTGTTGTTTCCAGACACTTGTCATGGTTTTTTGGCTTGGTGTTATTCAAAGATGAGAAATTTGGCTGATGATGATAACTCTTAGTCCTCTCAGATGGCAAATTTTGTAGAAAATCAAACGATTAAATTTTAAGCAAAGGATGATTGGGACATAAATAAAGCCAACAATAAATAGGAGTGGTAAAAATAATTAATGTTGCTGAAGTGGAAAACCACTTCTTTTTCAGCTTTCTTTGGAGCGAACTAATTTTGACGTGAAGGTAAAAACTGTAAAATCCATTTTTTAGGTTCTGTGTATGTCATTACTCCTTGCCCAGTTTTAAATAAAAATTATCTAGTTATATTAATCACAGCGATTAATTTAATAACCCTAGAAAAACGTTTTATAATTCTCGGTGAAATGTTGGATGATCTTGCGGAAATAAGATTCTTTAGGGAGTATTTTACTCAAACCTTATTAGAGATAATTATACTGTGAGTAATTCTTTGGTATCTTCTTTTTATTTCTTTTCAGAATGGTTTCGATGAACCTTTTAAATTTGTTAGATGAAGTCTAGATGTGGAAAAGTAGGAAATACTTCTCAAGTCTGAGCAAAATTTTCATCTTTTTGAAAATCCCTAACATCATTGAATCATAATTTTTTGATTTGATGCATCATTTAGGAAAGCAAACGTCACACTTTAAATGAGATAAATTTTTTTTCAATCTCAACTCATAAGTAGGCCTTTTGAAAAATTTAGACTTTGCCAACTCAACTAGTACGAAAAATAGACATGAGAAAATCTTCGAAAAAACTTTGAAGGGGGTTTCAGGATTTTGGCGAATCCAATAAAGTTTGGAAAAAACTGGACCAAAATTTTTTTCCTGGAATATCTGGACGTTTTGTGGGCGACTCAAAAGCTCTGTTCATAAAATCTATTTCAGTTCCCTTTTTGGGGAAAAGAAAACTTTCATTCGAATTTTTCTCCGCAAGTTTCTTTTCTCAAATGGGGAAAAAGCTGTTTAAGCCTGGAGAAAATTATTCTTTGACTTTTCGATTGAGAAATTTTTTTATTGTCACAGGTTTTTTTTTATAATTCAAGTGACGTTTCCATTTCTCAATAAAATTTTGAAGGAAGAGTTTCTGTTTGACAATCTGAGTTTTGTTTGGGCAGTTCTCATAATTTCCTTCCAAAAATCAATTCTATCTGAATTCATAAAATTCAACGAAAAAGAATTTTTAGGGTTTTTTCTGTTCAAATTTTCTCTTTCAAAGCGATTTGGACATTTTATCCACTTTCAAATAATTTTCGATTCAATTTTTCAATTATTTTTTGTTAAAGTTAATTTATTCTATTTGACTTTGAAATTTCAGGTCTTGATTTTGAGAGCGAAGTTAATCAGAACTCTTAGGTTGTTGAGATTCTTGTTTGCTTTTCTGAATCTGGAGAGATTGCTAGTGGAACCTGATATGAGCTCTTTGGTGAAGGAAAAAACTTTTTTGCAAGTCTGCTTGATTGAGAAGAACGCTCTGATCAAAAGGAAAAATAATTCTTGAAATGAGTTGAAGTCAATAAAATTTGAAATCCTAGTACCGAACATCACTGAAAATTATTTGCTGAAAATCGAAACTGGGACAAAGAATTTTCATTCCCAAATGATCGATGAAAGGATTGTCGAAGGTCAAATCTCTAGTTCTTCTAAATCCTTGAGAAATTCTATGGTGATTTCTTTAATCCAATCTCAATCTTAAATCAATTGAGAAAGTTTTTCTTTCAACTTGGTTTTCTTTGCTTCTCTCTCTTGAAATATTTTTTAAAGGTTGCTTGCCAAGCTCGTTACCATTCAAACGATTTTGGAGAAAGGATCACTAAACAAAAAATTTTGAAACTCTGTGAACATCTTGAAATTTTTGAAGAGAAATGTTCAATTATGAAAATGGTTGAAAGTCTGAAAAAACTTTAAATTTCTGTTTGAATCTATCAGTTAAAAAAATCTGTTTGGAAGGTTGTCACCTGAATCCAAAAATAGTAATAAAATAATTTCGCTCATCCATCATGAGTTAGAATATTCTTGATCGGCTGCAGAGGTGAGAATTCAGGTTTTCCTTTCCAAGGATCTGCAAGTTCATGACAAACATTCAGAATGACAGAGGAACTATTCGGGTTTCATTTTTCAATCGAACATTTATTCGGTTAATTTTGCATGAAACATATTGTCATAAACCGATCTTTTGATTTCAGAATAATTTTTTAAATTGACGTTTTTCTCAGAAATCCGAGCCAAACAAAAAGACTTTAATAATAATAATAATAATAATAATATTTGTATCCTCAGATACGGCAAGCGGAGGGGAGGAGTCTCCACTGCTTTATAAATACATAAGGACAAAACCGTACAACGTAAAACCTTACATGTGA
>Ga0182738_1007233_pt1 | contig 11323 bp, 6 predicted proteins | sample eDN5th30CBELigMG_FD_128876 | JGI IMG/M metagenome (GOLD analysis project Ga0182738, IMG submission 128876) | Enriched Miracle-Growth compost microbial communities from Emeryville, California, USA - eDNA 5th pass 30_C BE-Lig MG (version 2)... ...
CAAAATAAGGATGATATGATGAAAGAGATTCCAAAGCCTCCAGTCAGAAGCTCACCAAATAAAGATGTAATGAAACCTTCAATGCGAAGAATACCAAAACTGAAATTAGAAGGATCAAAAGCCGGGTTTGAAATATTGGATGATAAATCTTCCAAATATCAAAAAAATGAGGAGACTGACAAATTCCTATAGTGATAATTTTTTTTTTTACTGAAAAAATATTTATATTGTAATGTAGTCTAGTTTTTTAATGTTCTGTTAATTATCCACTCAAAAATTACTCTAAAGTCTTTTATTTGCAAAATGGTCTACCGAAATACTGTAGTTTTAGTGACCGAATAAAAAGAATTTACAAACAATTCGGGTTTTTCATGAGAAAATCCTTCGGCTCAAAGTCATATTGAAACTAATTGTTGAGATCTTGAAAAAAGTGAATAAATTCTCTTTCTGAAATGTCGAAGTTTTTTTTTCAAGATGAGTGAAGTTTGAAGACGAACGAGTCAAAACTAAACAAATCAGAAATCATTAATTTCTTTTGATCTTTTGTACATTTCTTCATTCAATATCTCCATTCTTCTCAAAGGATAAAGAATTATCGAGATTCTTGAATAGAAATGGAAAGAATATTGAGATGATTTCGATTTGATGAAAGAAGAATTTATCGCCCTGAATGTGGAAAATCAAAAAGGATTATTTTTTAAGAGATTTTTTAATGCCTATTTGTGGAGCGTGTCAATATTGGTAGCAATGTTGTAAGAAAGCCGCCACAAAATAAGCCATTTTGCGGCCATGTTCTCTGACTTTTTATTAGAATTTCTTCATAATGATGGAGAATCATTTCAAATCAAATCATTTCCAGACAAACATGAGTTTCAAAAATTTTATCAGATAGAAGTCTCGAATGAAATCGTAAATTGATTTTACAGATGAATATTCAATTCGAGAATACTTCAATAATTTCTTGAATACATGTTCAAGTTATAATAATCTTTTTCTTGAGGTTTAAAAGTTTGATTTTCAATTTTGTCTTCGTAGAATGATCTCACCTTTAGAATTGAAGATACTATAGCAACATCAAGAGGGTTTCGCGTCTCTGATTTAATTAAACTGACCTGACTCAATGCCTTTCAATATAACAGTTTGACTGAGGTATTAACATGAGATTGATAAAGAAAGATGCCAGTAGTCTAAAAGGGTATTTTTCTTCTTCAATTTTATACATATCAATCCAAAAAGATTCAATATGATATCTTGAAGAAGAATTAGCAGTCTTATACTCTTCAATATTTAAGGGTAACTTCTCAAGGTTCTGAAAATCCTGGCACTGGTTCAGTATTGCGTCAGAATTGGGAAAACTATCACAGCGTGTAATTTTTTTCAGCATATATTCTCTGAAAAGATATTTGCGAATATGAATTTTTCTTTTCTGCGGATCTAGCAATTGAAAGACCTTAAACACATTCTCATTTATTGGTAACAGGTTTAATTCATTTGGAATCCTAACCTCTTGAATCAGTCATTTCAAAAGGTTCAAGGAAAAGTGTCAATCAAAAAAAAAATTCTCCCTCTGATCAATCTGAATGCAGAGAAAATGTCTTGATTTCTTTTTTTTTAAATGATTCGATTTGATGAGAATGAATCAAAATGATAAAAATTCAATTGACGAAAAATCTCGTGAAAAATTCTTAAAAAAATTTGCTGAATTTTTTTCCCCTTCAGGAAAAATTCCCTATACGCACTAAAAAGCGGCCACGTTTGGTCAAAAACTGCCACGGGACACGAAAAAGCCAATCTTTTGCAACGCTGATTGGTAGGCAATTTACTCAAAAAAAATTCCTCAAAAGAGACGAGAAAACCAACCAATTTTTTCCGACTGAAACCTGACAAAATGAAAAGTTTGAGAAAGACCTCTTAAGGATTTGGGAGTTGAATTTTCCGTAATTGAGGGTTCCAAAATAAACTTACAGGCGTACTTACATTGAGAAGAAAGTCTAAGACGATGAGTGGAATTTTTCTTCCAGAGGGAAAAGGATTGAGTCTTGAGGAAAGTCGAACCCTGCCCAACTACCTCAAAAGCTACTCAACCAAGTCTCATATGATTCAGCGTCCTGAACAGGTCCAGCAACGCTCCATATTAAGGTGGTTACTTGGGTACGAAAATTTTTACAATCAATTGAATTTATCCAATTTTATAGGAAAAAGTGTCTCAAGAGGTAAATTCATATCCCGATTTTGCCTCATAAGTACAAGAGGGCCATTCCCATGTTCCTGAGAGCACTGATTAAAAAATATTGAAGTTCCTTCATTTTTTTTTATGTTTTTTGGATTTGTACTGAAAACAAGCAAAAACACAAAAAAAACTCCAAGGCTTTTCATAACTTTGAGACGTGAGAGAAAATATCAAAATCCAAATCTCACAGGCATAATAACCTTTTTCAAACCAAATTAAGAAGGATCAGGCCAAATAGATGCCTTGATTTTCATGTTTCTGTCAAAAGAAATTTTGGGCGTCCGGATTGTGAAAAAATCAAGCCTTTCCCAATTTGTGAAGTGAAGTGGGCTTTTTTTGTTTTTGTTTTAGAATTTTGTTTTCGGGCAAGGATTGAGATGAAGTTTCGACTTTAGATCTGTCGAAAGACGTCAAACTCTCTTCAGCCAGTGAAATTCAAAGAGAATCAGCTTTTTTTGAGCTAATTTCCTAGAAATTGAAGAGAATATTGACTTCTTAGCCCGCCTTAAAAAGAAGCCACATCTCCTTAAAGCACGTTTTTTTGCATTACATCCGATAGCAAGAAGTTTCAAATGTCCAGAAAGTTTCCTTAAATTAATCTCTGATGAGATATACATGGATTTAGTGGAGTCCTGTCAACTTTTTGGATGTTCCTTAGCCCCTCAAGAAAATTTTCCCAAACCGAGGCAGAAACTGCGAACTTTTTGCCACAAGAATTTTCACTTTGTGAAAAAGGTGGATTCAAATCAAAGACCTTCATATTTATAAATTTCTCTTGAAAAAGTACCTCTGTTCATTCTTATCACCTGGAAAAAAATTCAAAAAAAAATTTTTTTGTCTCTTGAAAGGCTCAAGTCATGCTTTCCAGGAAAAAATCCTTCAAAAGATTGGCATTCATTCAAAAGAAAAAAAATTTGTACAAGATTTTTCTCATTATTTTCTCAGTGATTTAATTTATTTTCATCCTATAAAATAATTAAAAAAAGGATTTTTAGGAAAAGATTAAACTTTTGGGTCCTCTAATTTTCACCTTTTTTTTCTTTTTCAAAAGGGATGAAGATAGGGGGCCGAACATCCAAGGAGTTTACGGTCGTGCTTAAACTTCAATGTATTTCACTTTGTATAAAATTAATTATCTCAGTCCCTGCCTCAATCTCGAGCGTTTCGAAGCCTTCTCGAGACGCTGAGTCATATGACTTGGTTGGACAACCTTTGAAGAGGTTAGGTAGAGTTAGGGCAAGTTGGGTAATTTTACCATATATCTGATTGAATAAGTTTTTGGGATAATAAAAAAGGCAAATGCCCAAACTTAGATTCAGACTATCTTAAGGTTTTGGATTCAAATTTTATTACAAGGATCCTATTTGTTTTCAAAGATTTATGAATCGAAAGAGGAATTATTTTTATGGGTATGAATTTGAGAGTCAATCTCTATCTTTCTAGAAGATATGGCTTCTCAACTCTCTTGAATATTTTAGATATTTAGGAAGGAATAATTCAGAGGCGAATAAAGCAAAAAGATAACATTACTTAGTGCTTGAAGACTTTGGAATTAAAAATAACACTCTAAAATTCTAGAAATAGATTAAAACAAGATATATAGTGCCTGAAATCATTTGATTTTTCTCATTTTAGAAACAACCTGCCATTTCTGTAATCTTGCAATTTGTGCAAACATCGTATTTACACTCTTTGCATGCATATGAGATTTCATCAAAACCATTCTCGCAAATTTTGCAGATGAAATTCATCTTATTGTTGTTGAGTTCCAGGCAATGATTGTTCAAGCAGTATTTCGTCTTATCAACCTCTTTAACATAGCTTACAATTGCTTCATCCAATAAAGCATCCTTATCAAGGATGGCCTGGTTGACATGCATTTTAATCTTTTCATAGTTGGCTTTTTCCTTTAATAATTCCGTTTTTCTTTGTATTTTTGTTTCATTATCTAAAGATTCGTTTGTCTCAATTATATAAATTGTATCATCAATGTAGCTGAGATAAGCGTCATATTTGACGGGAAGAACTGCCAAATTGCCAATTTGAACAGTAAGCTCTGCTATTTCGACGACTTTTCTATCAGTCACTTCTTTACACAGGAGGACAAATGCATCTGTGACTTCTTTTTTGCCTCCACCTTGTGCAATCGCTTTTGCTTTCTCTTCAAGCTTATCGATTTCTTCTTGATCAATACCTCTCCAACGAAGAGAATTTTCATAACTGTGATGACAATTCTGATCGTGACATACATCACAATCCAATGCTTCAGAAATCCAGTGATAGATTGATAACGTTGCAAAAACTCCTATGGCATAACCAATTCTATTTGTATCACGAATGCAAGTTGAATTACATTCTTTACAATTGTAATTTAAAGTCCGGCTTTCCCTTTTATTGTTTTTGCTACGACCTTCTCGAATCTGACACTCGATTTCATTCAAATTATCTTGTCTTTTCTCCAGCTCTTCGAGCTTTTTTCGATATAAAGCTTTCAAGTCTTCAATTTCAGTAGCCAGATCAAGGATTCTTTTTTCAAGGAGGACTCGAGAATCATACAAGTCCACAATTTCTTTTGTCAGTACTCGAGGATAAAGCAAAGCTTGTTCATATATTTTGTCAAAAGTGGCTCTGCCTTCATCCCATGCTTCTTTCAATATCTCCCTCTCGCTGTCATTCTTTGGAGTCTCCCATAAACATTTATTGTTTATAGTAAACCATTGATCCTTCTCTGGCCAAAATCCTATAGATTTCGAAAAAACGCTTTTCAACTCATCATCAAAATTCGCATCATTGTTTTTTGTACATATAACAATAGATTGTTTGGAACAAGGCCTTGTCAATAATTTCCCAAGTTGATCCAGATAGAACTTGAAAAAATTATCCGACCTAAAGTTCGGTTCAATAACAAATATTATAGCCTGAATAAAACTGTTTTGGTTAATACCATCAATAACAGCTTTGATATTCTCTTTATCTTTTCGAAGACCTCTTGTATCTCCAACCCCTGGAGTATCAATTATAAGCATATGTCTCTCCCCGTCGTGTCCACGAATTAGATAAGAAGTAACATTATCAGTCCTTGACTCTCCTTTTATATTTCTATCGGTTTCTCTCGGATTGACTTTCTGAGTATGTTCAGGAAAAGAACATTGATGTCCTTGTTTTTGTGGAATCAAGACCAATCTTGAATCTTCGTAGTTTCGACGGTTCAAGTGATTTACAAAAGAGTTAATAAGAGTGGTTTTTCCAGCTCCACTTCTCCCAAGAATGAGAAAAGAAGCAGTTTTAGTGTAATCTAGTTGATTCGAAGAAGAGGATCGATCCATTTTGATTTGATATAAAAACTTTGGAGCATTCTGGTTCTTAAACTTGTATGAAATCCAAATTTAGAATCATGATAAACTGTTGATACCGCAAAAACTCCAATTTAGAGTCGAAGAAGAGTGATGAGATCAGAAGAGTTTTTTGAGTTTATGGAGGGAAGAACTGAAAGGTTTTAAAAATTGGAGCAAGATAAAAACCGTCATATTTCTCATTAATACCTCTTTCTCATTTTTTACAATTTTTGGGAAAAAAAATTCTGGACCTGAATTAGGACTTTTCTAATGAAAGACTTCTTGAATCTAAAAAGTTTTTCTTGTCATTCTCTCTCTCATAAAGGCCCTTTCTTAAAAAACTTTTGAAAAAATGAAGTTCTGAAAGAGGAGAATGGGAAAAGCCAGAAGGATCTTCATGAGAAGAGTTTGAGTCCCAGGTTTTTGAAAGAAATTTTATAAAATCCTGAATGAGAAGAACAACCTTGATAAGGAAAGTGATTTGAAACAGATTTAGTGCTGCTTGATCAAATGATAGATACACTTTTGTAAAAAGAAGGAAATATTTCAGATGACGCTTTATAATCAAATATTGGAGAATTTTTTGTTAAAATTTTATTCCTATTGATTAAGAACATCTGATAATGAAAACTTTTTTGCTTCCTTAATGAAGGCCCTTGAGTTTCAAAAACGTTTTGAGGCGAGGTGGGGTCTTCATGAGAAACATGAAGGAACAAGACTTCACAACTCTTCAATACATGACAGAAAGTTTTTCTCCAGATATGAGCAAATTTAAATTTCTTTTTAAATTTTTTCGTGACTGATCTTGTCATGACTCAAGACACTCTTTAGATTTTCCTCCAAAGGCCCTGATCCTCAAGTTCTCATGATTTTAATATGATTAACATAAATAAAATATCAAATTCGAAACAGAGTCAAGCATGAGATGAGATAATGACGAGGAGGAAAGAAAAATTTGTGGCTGGGTCAATCTCAAGAATGTGCTTCCAGAATTTTCTGAGAAAACTAGCAGTTTTGTTTGAAATGAATGTTCAGTTTGAAAAGAAAATCTTGTTGGTAGAAACTCTTCTTGTCTGTGTTAGAATTCTGCTTGATTGGTCTCTAACGGTGCAGTAGAACCTCTTTCATTCAAATTTAGTGATTGAATCAATCTAATCGACTCATCATCAAGCCAAGGCAAATTTTTCAAGTTGTTCTATTCCCAACTCGAAACTACATTTTTTTCAAACGATTTCTCGCTTCCTTTTGCTAATTTCTGGTTGGTAAGCAGAAAAGTTTAATGGGAATGCCGCTCATAGAGATAGTATGTGATTGAAACCTTCAGAAAACCACAACCTTTTTAAGAGGTTAATATTATGAAACAGAACCTCAGATAATCAAATGAGCTCGAAGCTAAAAAAGGCGGGATAACTGGGAAGATTTCAATCTGAATTAAGCTCAATCCTCTCAGAAACCTGCATATGTAAATCCGATAAAAATTTCGAATTCTTTAAAAATTAGATGAAATTCAGAAAGGTCCTTTTTCAAGTTCAAGTCGAAAAAAAGGAAAAATAGAGAACACTAAACTAACTTGCCACCATTTGATGAAGAAATAATGAATCAGCTTTTTTATAATGTTTGCTTAAAAACTAGGTTCTTTAATAATGTTTGCTTAAAAACTAGGTTCTTTAATAATGTTTGCTCAAAAACTAGGTTCTTTAATAATGTTTGCTCAAAAACTCATATGAAGTTGAGTAAAAACCAGATCTCAACCAGATTTATGTATGCATATCAGAGAGTTTGAAAACTCTGGAAATTTGAGTTAATATCTCGATCATTTAGCCTCCTCTTTTTAATCTGACCATCTTAATTCATAAATGAAGATGATTGTGTTCTTACAATTATCTTTCTTGAATTTTATCTTTTCTGACAGATTTTTCATTAGCAATTAATTTCATATATTTTATTGAAATAGTACTCTTCTTATTGTGGGTATGTATTTCACAGACGATAGGCAATTTAAACTCAAGATTTATTACTAAAAATCTCATATTTGGTAGCAAACACTAGAAAGATTGGAATCCGCTTTTTAACATCCAGCTTCTGCAACTTTCTTATATTCTTGATTTATTTCATCCCTAATAGCTTCTTTGTTATCGAGTGCTTGCAAATAACGTTTCCTCATTTGGAGATAGTAATCCCTCTCAGATTCTAACCTTTTTAATTTTTCTCTTTTTTCTTCAACTTCCATCTGATTATCCTGCTCGATGACTGCAATAGAACCTTCTAAATAGTAAAGAAAAGAATCATAGCTCACAGGTATCACTCCAAGCTTCTCAATATCAATTGTCAATTTGGCAATCTCATCAATCATACCTTCGATAATGTCCTTGCAAGCAGCTGCCACAGCATCAAAAAAATCTCTCACAATGCAATTCACTAATAAATTCTCCACACTTTCCAAAATTTTCTTAACCTCATTTTGATGGAGACCAACATAAAGGTATTTCTGTTCATAATCATGTTGGTCCCATGAATGAGAACAGACTTTGCAATTTTCCTTTTGACGGAAAAAGTTGAAAAATGGGCCAGAACTATCAACCATGCAGGTTTTGTGACACGTTTTGCAGTTATAGTTTAGAAAATAAGTTGGTAGAGAATTTTTTTTGTTTCCCTCTCTTTCGATGTAATCTTCAATTTCTTTGGCTAATATCTCTGCAGTTTTTCCCTTTTTAAGTTTTTCTACAAGCCCTACTTTATAGAGTTCAATTGAAATTATCATCTTTTGTATGTTCTCTTCGATTGATCTTCTTTTCAAAAATAAATCTTCGATATCTTTGGTTAAGATCTTTGGAAATGAAGCGGCCAACTGATACATATTATTGAAGGATGCTGCAGCGAGATTCCAAAATGATTTTTTTGGAGCTCGATTTTCCATGCAAAACCAATTTTCAGGAGGAGGTCGAAACCCTAAGCCCTTGCTGAAAGTGTCTATAATATCATCATCGACGTCTCCATTGTTGCGTGTGCATACAACAATGAACTGATTCAAACATTGTATTGTCAGGAGCTTTCGGATTTCATCGATGTAGTATTTGAACATCATATCAGTTCTAGAATTTGGCTCAATTACCAAGACAACTGCTTGAATAAAACTATGTTTTCGAATTCCTTCTATAATATTGTCAATGTTTATTTTGTCTTGCTGAAATCCTCTTGTATCGCCAATCCCTGGAGTGTCAATCAGGAGTAATGCTCGATCTTCAAATTGTAAACGGTATGATCTTGTTGTCTGAGTCTTTGAGTTTCCAAAATTTTCTTCATCAGGAAACTCTTTTGGGTCAACTTCTTGGATGTATTCGGAAAAAGAGCACTCCTGCCCTTTCTTTTGAGGAATCAGAACAAGCTTTTCATCCTCAAATTTTTTTTTATAGAGATGATTTGCTATCGCGTTCATGAGAGTTGTCTTTCCACTCCCAGTTTTTCCAAGCATGAGGAAGCTAACCCTCTTTGAGTAATCCTCAGTATCAAATTTGTTCACCTCACTGTTTTGTTCCATTTCAGCCCCCTAACTTTATAAAGCTGTAAAATAATATGTATTATAAACTAAAAACTAGAAAACCTTTGAAATAAATGCAGAGAAATATTCTAATTATTGGTCCAACTCAAACCGGAAAAACCACTCTCGTCCATGCCTTTGGTCACCATTTTCTGTCGAAGAAGTTTGAGGAAGACAGAATAGAAGCCATGCCCATACAGAGTCAGAGAACTAACACTTCTCTTTACAATTTTGAAAATGGTGAGACCCTCTGTTTCATCGATACCCCAGGCCTTCAGTTGAGAAAAGTAGCCGAAAACATGGAAGAAATAGAGCAGATTCTTGATGATATCGTTGCTGCTTTAATCGAAGTTGGTAATTTACATGCAGTGATACTTGTGGCAAATCCTATGACACGCAAGGATCTCTTTTGGAAAGAGTATTTACCTAAACTTCTTTTAATCTTGCCAGATAAGGTGAAGGAAAAGTTTTATGTCGTCTGTACAAAGAATTCTGGTGAGGTTGAGCCTGAAACACGCTTGAGCATTGAAGAGATTATTCACTTTCAACTGGATGATAAAAAATGGTTTTCTATGGACAATAAATGCATGAAACCTTACTCAAGCTTTAAAGAGGAATATCGTGAAGTTTTTGAGGATCATTGGAGCATTGGAAAATTGGTTTTTAGTGATATTGCAGCCCAAATTGATTATTTGGAGCCGATGTCTACTTCTTATTTAATCGCCTATCAAGAAGAAAAGAAAATCATCAGAGATCTCATAGAGAACTTGAATATTGAGAGAGAAAATTTATTTAAAAAAATTCGAGAGAAAGATCGTTTTCAGACCCCATTTCAAACAATAGTTCCTGCAATTCATCAAGAAATACTCCCAGATAAAACATGCTGGGCTTGCAAAGATTGCAAGAAAAGATGTTCTACAAGAAATCCTTTCACTCTAATTATGAGATATCTTGGAAATTTTTTTCCTTGGAATCGTATATGTCACTACAGACCTTTTCGTTGGCTCTTTAGATGCTCACAATGCTACTGCTCTCTTACAAAGCATACAGAAGCTAATATCTCCATTTCATATACACCAATGGAGGAAGAATCTCTTGAATTAGACGTATTAATCAGGCAATACCTTATGGATTACATAACAGAAATAAATAAAGTCATAAGGGGCAAATTCTTGAGCTGTATGATAGATTCATATCACAATGCTTTGAGCAATCTTTCAAAAGACGTCATGGAGAATGAATCTTGCAAGTTCAAACGAATGCTCATGATCAAGGCGATTAAGACAGAAAAAAGGATACTTGCTGAAATACTCCAAGAGATGTAGACAAGGGTTTATTTACCAATTATCAATCTAAATTATCTTGATATTTAATAAACTTTAATCTCATACAAATTACAACTAAAAGGCGTTCATATAATGTAATTTGTATGGGTTATGGAGTCTGAGCACTCAAATAATAAAAATAAATACACTTATGGTATTTATTATCGTTTTCATCTTAGAGATTGTAAATTTGTTCGAACAAATCTAATTCAATAACAAGTGTTCGGAGAGATAAGCTTCAATCAAAGTATTAGAAAAATTTTCGACTTCAATCAGTCTTTAATATTTTTGTCAATAAATTTTTAGAGGAAAAGAAATAAATAAAATTAATTTTCGAACCCAGGCACAAGGACACTTCATTAAAATAAGAAATGAATAGACCGAACTTTCCTTTATTTTGATTCCTATCTTCCTCTATCATCATTAAAATTCTGAGTTGTCTCCAAAAAGGTTGGGAGAAAAGTAGAAGTCAGATTTGATTGGTCCTTAGACAAAACAACTGAGATTTCTGGAATCCTTTTCAAACTTTTTAAAAAAGTGACTGAAATCCAGATGAAAATATTACAAACATGAGATAACTTTGCTCACTCTACTAAAGGGATCTGATACGAATTAAAAAAAATATTCAAACAATTCTAAAATAGTTTTATGAAATAACTGTAATATTGGAGAAGTCTTCTTCATCAAGCCATCTTTCGGTAGGAGTGTCACCAATTATTAATTTGACTTTGATAAGATTTTCATAGACATTTTCGATCGTTCCCTTAAAAGCTCTCTCCAGCGTTGAATCACTAGGAAAAATGAATTTAGGAATATTTCAAAGTGAGTTAGTTACTAATATCGTATGCTTTGGCCCCGTTTGAAATTCTGATTGAAAGGATCTTCTTCATTTTGG
>Ga0182738_1007235_pt1 | contig 11321 bp, 10 predicted proteins | sample eDN5th30CBELigMG_FD_128876 | JGI IMG/M metagenome (GOLD analysis project Ga0182738, IMG submission 128876) | Enriched Miracle-Growth compost microbial communities from Emeryville, California, USA - eDNA 5th pass 30_C BE-Lig MG (version 2)... ...
CAGAGTCTTTTTCATGTAAGAAATCTCCGTAGATTTGAGTAACCAGAGCAGCGACTACCTAAACTGTGCTGCTGCCCTTTCTAACTCCGCGATGGGAAGTTGGTGCTATTGCATCAAAATTCGAGCCGCATGGCTATTGCCCCGTTGGCAAAACCGCTGTTTTTCCCCTTGCGCGTTGGCATAAAACAACAAAACCACGTTTTTAAGGGCAAATCGTAGGGGATTACCCGCAACTCAGGCGTGGCGCGCACACCACATTTTAAGCCCTGTTTTTTCTTTAACAGCTTTTTGAACTAAGTGTCGCAGATCCTTGTTTTCATTGAGACTTTACAGATGCCACCATCACAGGCATTTCTGTCCTTGTTTTCAAGGATTTACGTTTGCGCCATCCCCTCAGACCCTGCGCAGATGATTGTCCCAGGCCACACCCGACGACAGGAACTGGCGCACCGCCTGCCCATCGCCAGGCAGGGCATGCGCGACCTCTCCCTGCCCGCTGGTCAGGACGAAGCCGCCCTGCCGGCGTGGCGCGACGCCACAGCCATCGAAAAGGGCAATGCGCTCCAGAAACTTGCCTGTCGCCGCATCCCAGACAACGATGCAGCCTCCCACCGGGCTGGAGGTCGCCACCCTGGTGCCCGAGACATCGCAGGCCAGGGATCCCACATAGTTCCTCATGTCCCGCAACACCGAAGCGGGCCCCGCAAACAGCTCAGGCGCCTTGCCGCGACGATGGCGGCCCACCAGGGGCGGCTGCTCCTGTGCCGGGCCGGTATGCTGGCAGCCAAACCAGACCGCGCCCGAACCATCGAGCACCAGATGCCGGATGGACAGGCGGTGCAGCGACGGCGCAAGCCTGTGCTGTTCCAGCAGATCGCCCGTTGCCATATCTATATAGGCGAGCGAAGGCTCCATATCTGCGGCGTTGAGTGTCAGTTTGCCGTAGTCCGGATGGGTCAAAATGCCGCCATTGGCCACGCACAGGGTGCGCCCGTCAGGCATGAGCACAACCTCGTGCGGGCCGATGCCGCCGGTGGAGAATTCGCCGATGCGGCGGCAGGCCCCGGCCTCGCTGGCGTCGTATATGCCCAGCACCCCGCGGCCTGCATCGTAGTCGTTCTCGGTCGCAAACAAGCGCTTGCCATCAGGGGAGAACACACCATGCCCGAAGAAGTGCCGGCCCTCAGGCGGCACTATCGTCCTGGGGGGCGCTTTGCCGCCGGTATCGAAAACGACGGCAAAAAAGCCGGGCTGCCGCCCGAAGACCACGGCCCGCCCGCGCGCCGCATCGATGGCAAAGCTGTGGCCCCGCGCCGGCATGGGTACAGCCAGCTGCAAGCGTCCCTGCCCGTCTATGACCGTAGCCTGGTAGCCTTCCGGGCTTTTGCGCGCGGCAAGGTAAAAGGCGCTGTCCGCGCCAGACGCGGCGGCCCAGGCTCCCGGACTGGCGGCCGCGCCCGCGCCAACCGCCGCCAGCCAGCTCAGGAAGCGGCGACGGTCAATCTCCATCGAGTGCATTGAACCCTATCCTTGCGCCGAAGGCTGGCGCCATGTTTTCGTCCACAATGCCCTTGGCATTTTTCAACAGCAGCGAAGCCAGCACCAGCTGCCGGTAACCTTCCTCGGTTTCCAGCCAGGCCTGCAGCGCCCCGGCTTGAACCGGCGCTGCGGCAGCGGCTTGGGCCACAGATTCAAAAGCCGCAGCGGCACGGGTCAGCTCATCATCAATACTGGAACCTATCCAGGCCTCGTCAGCGGCGTAGCGCCAACCTGCGGCATCGTGAAAAGCCGCCAGGCCCCGCGCCGACGCCGCCAGGGCAAGCGCAGACTTGCCGCTGCGCCAGAATGGCGCTTTTTTCTCGCTGGCCTTGGCCGGCCCCGAACCGAGCATGGGCAATAACTCGATATCCCGCGTGAACTGCAAGCCGGTCGACAGCGCCTTGACGGCCTCGCCGGCCACCTCCTGATTGCTGCGATAGATGGGGTTGTCGCCCGCGGGCTTGCTGAACCGCGCGGCATAATCGCCGGAGCCGCCCCAAAGACTGGCCAGCTCGCTGCCAATACTGGCAAGATTGCCCGCAATGGCGCGGCTGTAGCCGCAGGCCGCCGCAAACCCCTGCGCTTCTTGTGCGCCTGCCCGCAGCAGGCCGGTATCCCGGTACAGCATGTATTCAAGCGCGGGCAGGCCCTGAAGGGCCACACTATGGGTGGCCAGCGCCTGGGGGTCGAGAATGGAACCAGGGGCGCCAGCGCCCTCCGCCCCGGCCTGCGCCTTGTCGGCGGCAGCCAGCTGGCCCTGTATCTGCCTCAACATGACACCACGCGGATCAGGCCAGAAGAAAATCCGTTCAAAGCGGTTGCTGTCCACCAGCGGCCCAAAGCGCAGGAAGGCAATGCCTGACCAAGCCTGGACCAGCCGCCCAAAGCGCCGGTCCAGCTCCAGGGCGTCAGGCGGGGCCTCTCGAGCATGCGAAGCAGATGCCTGGGGCCCTTCATGACCAGATTTCCCCGAGCCCTCAGGCATGGCCGGCGCAGCATCCGCCTGGCCTGCGTGAAGGCTTGCGCCCGTGCAAAAGGCTGCCATGCCTTCCCGCATGCTCACCGCAGCCTGCTGGAATTCCACCATGGCGGGCGCGATATAGCCCCGCGCCAGGGCCGGCCCGAGATCAGCCGGCAGCGCACCGGCCTGGGCTGCGCCAAGGCTGATGGCCAGGGCAGCCGTAAGTGCTGTGGCGGCCCGGACGGGCCGTATGTATCGTTCTTGCATAGCTTTGCATCCCATCATCCCGGCGCGCGGGAGTTTGCGGCCCGCGGTGCGCGCCCGCATGGCCATGTCTAAACCTTGAAGCAGCCCGCTCACAGGGACTCCAGAAAGCGGATCAGGTCTTTACGCTGTGCGGGCGTCATATCCACAACACGGTCTCGCGCCGCCTGCGCTTCGCCGCCATGCCAGAGAATGGCCTCAAGCAAGGTGCGGGCTCGGCCATCGTGCAGCCAGGTGGCATTTGGGTTGACGGTGCGTGTCAGGCCTATGCCCCACAGCGGGGGTGTGCGCCACTCTCGTCCATTGGCATCGGCCTCGGCCTGGCCGTCGGCAAGCCCTGGCCCCATGTCGTGCAGCAGCAGATCTGTATATGGCCAGATCAGCTGGAAGCGATGCTCGGGGCGTGCGGCATCGCGCCGCGTGACGTATTTCGGCACATGGCAGGCGATGCAGTTCGATTCGTAGAATAGCTTTTTGCCGGCAAGCACCCGCGGGTCATCGACATCCCTGCGCTGCGGCAAGGCAAGGTTGAGCGAATAAGTGGTAACGAAATCCATCAGCCTGCCGGGAACCTCATGCTCGCCCAGATGCTCCTGGGCGCCATGGGGCATATCCGCACAGGCGGTCTGGGCTGCCGTGCAGTCTCCGTAATGATTGGGAAACAGCGGCGTGGAAAGCCCCATATCCCCCGAAAAGGCGTTGGCTGACTGACGCTCCACCGTGGGCTGCCCAGCCTTCCAGTTGAACCGGCCAAGCACGCGCGCGCCCGAGACGGGATCGACAAACCAGTTGGGCCGGCCCGAAACGCCGTCTTCATGGCCGCGCGCGGCGTTGGCCAGGATATCGTCCTCGTGGATGGCCTCCAGCAGCCCCAGCCCCAGCATGGGCGGCGCCAGCCTTGGAGACAGGACGGTTTCCGGATGCATGGGCCCGTAGCCCAGGTTCTCTATGGTGTAGCTGGGCTCCATCAGCGTCGCTGTTTCGCCGCCCCCCAGCGCCACCGGTATCTCGCGATAAGTGATGCGAACCTGCCCCTCGGCAGGCAGGCCGGCCACCGCGAACGGCTGCAACTGATGGCCATAGACGGGATCGGGGCGCGCAACCGCCTGCGCGATCTGGTCACGGGCATCGTCATTGCCCGCAGGCAAAGACAGCCGTATGAGCAAGGCGACGGCATCGCTCAACTGCTCCGGATCAAAGCCTGGGACGGTTCCCCGCCCATCCTTGACATGGCAGGCCTGACAGGAACGTGCATTGAACAGCGGCCCCAGCCCGTCGGACGCCAGCGTGGACGATGGCGACGAAACCCAGTCTTTGCGGAACAGGCCATTGCCCACCATGAAGCCCTGCCTGCCCTCGAAATCCAGATTGGCCGCTGGATGCGAAAAAATGTCGCGGTTGACCAGCTTGGCAACAGTGCCGGCACCGCCCTGCATGGTCTCGAACTGCTCGGCGCGAGAGAAATCGCGGGTGGGCGCCGTCACAGCTTGCACCCGCTTGCGGTCCGCCTCGGAAAGATCGGCGCGAGACGGCGCCGCCTGAGCTGCGGCAGCCACCAGCAGCGCCGCCACGGCGCAGGCGGCAGGCGCCGCGCGCCTGCCTGCATATTGCCTAGCCATACACTTACTGGAAAACGGCGTTGGGGTTGTCCAGGCTGTCAGAACCTTCGAGTTCGATATCGCCAAGCTCCAGCGCCGCGATCACACGCTCGATGCTGCGTGTCTGGGCAACCAGCGCATCGCTGACCGCCTGCACGACGGCATTGCCCTCGGCATTGCCCTGCCCGATCATCTGGTCATAGGTCTCGACCTGCTCCGCGCGCGTCTTCATGGCCTGCATGGCCTTGAAGGTGTCATCCAGGCGCGCCCGCATTTCCTTGTCCAGCGCCGGATCGCGCTCCGCCACCAGGGCCGACAGGCTTTCCCCCTTGACCTCCGAACCGTCCACACGCTTGTAGGCGCCCAGATAGACATTCATCATGCCGACCTGGTTGTAATAGTGCGAGTTGTGCGTATTGTCGGAAAAGCAGTCATGTTCTTCTTCAGGATCATGCAGCATCAGGCCCAGCTTGATGCGCTCGCCCGCCAGTTCGCCATAAGACAGGCTGCCCAGGCCGGTCAGCATCGCAGCCAGCCCTGCTTTCGGATCCTCCTGTACCGCGGCACGCGCTTCGCCCTCTGCCTTCCAGTGGCCAACCATTTCCTGCAGATCCTGTACCAGCATGTCCGTGACGACCTTCAGGAACTGCGCACGGCGTTCGCAGTTGCCGCCAGTGCATTGCGCCGCATCAAAATCCGTATAGGGACGATTGCCGGCATGGCGCTCCTGCGGGGTGCCGCTGCGGCCTTCGGGCGCCGGCCCGGTGCCATTCAGGTCCTGCCCCCACAGCAGGAATTCGATGGCGTGGTAGCCCGTGGCCACATTGGCTTCGTTGCCATCGGCCTCGTGCAGCACATCGCGCAGCAGCTCGGGGGTGATTTCACCGGCATCGACCTCCTTGCCCCCCACGCTCAGCTTGCGATTGGCAATTACATTGACGACGTAATAGGCATTGGCATCGGACTCCGTGCCGTAGGAAGCGTCGACGTAGTCGATCATGCCCTCGTCAAGCGGCCAGGCATTTACACGCCCCTCCCAATCGTCGACGATGGGATTGCCGAAACGGAAGGCTTCGGTCTGCTGATAGGGCACGCGGGCGGCAAGCCAGGCAGTACGGGCCGCTGTCAGTGTTTCAGCGGAAGGCTTGGCCAGCAGCTCGCCCACCGCCTGCTGCAGCGTGCGCGCCGTCGCGAGCGAGTCTTCGTATTTGGCCAGGGCCAGGTCGGCATAGCCTGACACGACGGCGTCCGGTTTGGCTGCCCAGACATTGGCGCCAAGCAGCGCCGCCAATATACCGACGGCAAATGTTCTACGCATGATCGAAAATCCCCCAGGGTTGGTATTGTGTATAGACGCGACAGCCCCCCGCAGGCACTGTCGCGACAAGCAACGAATGAGGCCTGAAACGCTGGCTTGTTCAGGCCGTTGTAAGTGTAAACGATTTTCATTCGCTAACACGCCGCCGGCATCGCTTGAAATTTGTTTTTGCGCGCAAAATCCTAGGGAAATTGCGCATATCAAGTTGTACGATGACGTATAACAATGCGATATTGCCTCGCCCTAGCAAAAGGATGATTCAGCGTGGAAAGACAATCTGTTTTTGATCGGCTACTACTTACCGGCGCTGCCGGCGGCCTGGGATCTGTGCTGAGGAACACTCTCAAGCCATATGCGCGGACGATGCGCCTGTCCGACATCGCCCCTTTCGAGGCCGGCGAAGGAGAAGAAGCCGTGTGTTGCGATCTGGCGGACAAAAAAGCTGTCGACCGGCTTGTCGAGGGCTGCGACGCCATTGTTCACATGGGCGGTGTGTCCGTCGAGCGGCCATTCGAGGAAATACTTGAAGCGAACATCAAGGGCGTGTTCCACATCTACGAGGGCGCGCGCCGGCATGGGGTAAAGCGTGTGATCTTCGCCAGTTCCAACCATGCCATCGGCTTCTATCGGCAGACCGAGCGCATCGATGCGCTGGCGCCGCGACGCCCGGATGGCTATTACGGCCTGTCCAAGGCGTATGGCGAGGAAATGGCCAGCTTCTATTTCGACCGCTATGGCATAGAGACGGTGAGTATCCGCATCGGTTCATGCTTTCCGCAGGTTAAGGATCGCCGGATGATGCATACCTGGATCAGCGCGCGGGACCTGACCGAGCTTATCCGTTGCGGTCTGTTCACGCCGGAAGTGGGCCACACAATTGTCTATGGCGCATCGAACAACAAAGAGGTGTGGTGGGACAACCATTGCGCCTCGAGGCTTGGGTTCACGCCCCAGGACACCTCAGAGGTTTTTCGCGAGCAGGTGGAGCGGCAGCCCGCACCCGACGCCCACGATCCGGTCTCGGTGTATCAGGGCGGCGCCTTCACCGCCGCCGGCCCTTTCGAGGACTGATCCGCACAGGTGACAGACGATGAACTACCACTTTGATTTTTCCGGCCTGCTGCCTTACTGGAAGATGTTCCTGCAAGGCACGGCGCTGACGCTGGAACTGACGCTCGCGTCCACGGTGTTTGGCCTGGCGATAGGTATTTTGTGCGCCATTGGACGGCGCAGCAGCCTGCGGCCTGTCTCGGCGGCGTGCGGGGTGTATGTCGAGGCCGTCCGCAATACGCCTTTCCTCGTGCAGATTTTCATTTTCTATTTCGGACTGTCCAGCGTTGGCATGCAAATGCCCGCCGCAGTGGCGGCCGTGATTACCATGGTCATCAACGTGGGCGCCTATTCCTCGGAGATCATCCGCGCAGGCATGGACGCCATACCTGCGGGCCAGATAGAGGCCGCCGAATGCCTGGGGCTGTCCCGGCCCCGCATTTACTGGCACGTCATTATGCTGCCAGCCCTGGAGAAGGTTTACCCGGCAATCACAAGCCAGTTCATCCTGATGATGCTGATGTCTTCGGTCACGTCACAGATTTCCACCGAGGAGCTGACGGCGGTCGCCAACAACGTGCAGTCCATCACTTTCCTGTCCCTGGAGTCATACATTGTGGTGGCTATTCTGTACCTGATCCTGGCAGTGATCCTGCGCTTTCTTTTCCTGCTCGGCGAGGTATGGCTGTTCCGCCGCAAACGGGTCATCGCCCTGGCGCGGCGCAGGCTGGCGGCAAGCAATGTGCCGTCCATACCCACCAATACCAACGCTGTGCGCACCTGAGGAGACAGGAATGGATTCTTTTACCCTCGTGCAGTTTGAATACATGCTCAAAGGCGTGGGCTGGACGCTGATCCTGTCTGTCATTTCCTTTGTGCTCGGCAGCGTGGGCGGCTTTGGCGTCATGCTGGCAAGGGTGTCGGAAATCGTCGCCGTGCGTTTCGTCACCACCTTCTTCATACAGGTCATCCAGGGTATCCCCCTGCTGGTACTGCTGTTCATCGTTTATTTCGGCGTCGGGATATTCGGGCTGAGCGTCCCGCCCCTTGTGGCCGCCAGCATCGCGCTGATGATCTATGTCAGCGCCTTCCTCGGTGAAATCTGGCGCGGCAGCGTCCAGTCTGTGGAGAAGACCCAGTGGGAGGCGTCCGAATGCCTGGGTTTCACGCGCTGGCAGTCGCTTCGGCTGGTCATTATTCCCCAGGCCATCAAGCTGTCGCTGCCCTCGACGGTCGGCTTTCTGGTCCAGGTCATCAAATCCACCTCCCTGGCTTCCGTGGTCGGCTTTGTCGAGCTGACGCGGGCCGGGCAGATTATCAACAACTCGCTGTTCCAGCCGTTCCTGGTGTTCGCGCTGGTGGGCGTGCTCTATTTTTGCCTCTGCTATCCACTGTCATTGTGGAGCAGGGCCATGGAAAGGAGATTGAATGTCGGCAATCGTTGAAGTCAGGGACATCCACAAGCGCTTCGGCGAAAACGAAGTGCTCAAGGGCGTATCCTTTGAAATCCGGAAGGGGGAGGTGGTTGCCATCATCGGCCAGAGCGGCTCGGGCAAGAGCACGGCACTGCGCTGCATCAACCATCTCGAAACCATCAACGACGGCTCCATCAGGGTCTGCGGACACGAGATCGGCTCGCCCCGCATCGACCTGCGCCAGCTCAGGCAGGATGTGGGCATCGTTTTCCAGAGCTATAACCTGTTCCCGCATCTTACCGTCAGGCAGAACATCATGCTGGCGCTGCGGCATGTAAAGAAAATGGCGCGCGCCGCCTGCGAAGAACGCGCCGAACGCGTGCTGCGCATGGTGGGCCTCTGGGAAAAGGCTGACAACTACCCCGAGCAGCTGTCGGGCGGCCAGCAGCAGCGCGTGGCCATTGCACGATCGCTGGCGATGGAGCCGCAGGTCATGCTGTTCGATGAGGTCACCTCGGCGCTCGATCCTCAGCTCACAGGAGAAGTGTTGCGGGTGATCGAGGACCTGGCAAGCCGAGGGATGACCATGATACTTGTCACACATGAGATGGCATTCGCGCGCCGCGTGGCGGACAAAGTGATCTATATGTACCAGGGTCTGGTCTGGGAAACCGGCGGGCCGGAGATCCTGGACAACCCGCAAACACAGGAATTGCGAAATTTTGTCGGAACGGGGCTCTAGTCCCCGCCGATCCCGCTGCGGCACGCCCAGGCAAGCCGCGGCGGAGCAAGGTTTTCCGCCGCGGGCAACCCACCTCCGCGGCTTATCGGGAGGGCTACCCCTGCCCTCCTCCCCAACCATCCAAGAGAGGCGACAACAACATGAAGATTTCCAATACACTGCGCAACCTCAGCCTGTGCGCCGGCCTTCTGGCCATCTGCGGCGCCGCCCAGGCCGACGCACTGGACAAGATCAAGGACGCAGGGGTGATCCGCGTCGCGGTGGCCATGGGTGTTCCCATGTTCAGCTATGCGAATGCAAACATGGAGCCGGAAGGCTCTGACATCGATACGGCCAAGCTGCTCGCCAAGGACCTGGGCGTCAAGCTCGAGCTGGTGCAGATTACCAATGCCGCACGCGTGCCCACGATCCAGACAGGCAAGGCCGACATCGCTGTCGCCAACCTGTCCATCACCCCCGAACGCGCCAAGGTGATCGATTTTTCGGTGCCCTATGCATCCCTGCAAACTATTGTGGCCGCGCCCAAGGACGTGAAGATCAAAGACTATGCCGACCTCAAAGGCATGGCAATTGGCGTGACGCGCGCTACCGTGAACGATGCCGACATCACCAAGAACGCATCCGACGCGAATATTCGCCGCTATGAGGATGATGCAACGCTTGTAACCGCCGCGGTTACGGGCCAGGTGCAGGCCATTTCCTCGCAATGGCCGAATGTGGCCGAAGCCAACAAGAAACTGCAATCCAAGCCTTACGAGACCAAGTTCGTGCAGCATGAGTTCATGCTGGGCGTCGCGCTGCCCAAGAATAACCCGGACCTCAAGACCTGGATCGACAACTGGATCAAGACCAATCTTTCCAACGGCAAGCTCAATGATATTTACAAGAAATATCATGGCAATGACCTGTCACCTGCGGTGCTCAAGGGCTGAGCGTCGGCAACAGTCTGCCAAAAGGATGCAATAATGCCTGTCTCGGGATCACTTCACCATATGAAATCTGCCATGAACAGAGCGTCCACCATGCCCTCCGGATACGCCCCCCGGCGCAGGCCCCGCAGCCTGGCGCAGGAGGTGGTGGACGGCGTCCTGGAGCAAATTCAGAGCGGCGACCTCAAGACAGGCGACCGGCTGCCCACAGAGTCCGAGCTGATGCGCCTGCAGGGCGTCAGCCGGACGGTTGTGCGCGAGGCCATTTCCCGCCTGCAGGCGGCCGGCGTGGTGGAGACCCGGCATGGCATCGGCTCATTTGTGCTCGAAACCAGCACGCGGCCCAACTTTCATATTGATCCCAAGGATCTGGTCACCATCCATGATGTGCTCGATGTCCTGCAGCTGCGCCAGAGCCTCGAATCTGCCGCAGCGGGCATTGCGGCGCTCAAGCGCACTGACAAAGACTTGGAAAACCTCAGGTCTCTGCTGGCCGAATTCCGCACGCTGCTGGACGAGGGCAAGGAAACCATTGACGCCGATTTCCGCTTCCACCTCGCCATCGCACAGGCGACAGGCAATCGGTACTTTGTCGAATTCATGTCTTATCTGGGCCAGACGGTCATTCCCCGCACACGCGTCAATACCGCGACGCTGGGACGCGAAACCCAGGCCCGCTATCTCGAGCGCGTGCATTACGAGCACGAGGAAATCGTGCGTGCCATCGAGACGCAGAACCCGCTGGTGGCCAGCAGCGCCATGCAGATGCACCTGAACAACAGCGCCGAAAGGCTACGCTCCACCCTTAAAGAATAAAACTGGCTGGCTGGCTGGCTGGCTGGCTGGTCTCCAGTTTACTGTCTTGTTTTGTTATACGACAACTGATATCGCATGGCTCGTGCGTTCATTCATTATCAATGCCGCCATGCCGACGATTTGCACACAACCGCGACAAAGAGGAAGACAAGAAATCATGAAACCTTTGCACAATCTGCTCATGCCCATTCTTGGCGCTGCCGCGCTGATGGCATCCCTGGCCGGCCCCGCTCATGCGGATACGCTGGCCGACATCAAGGCGGCGGGCGTCATCAAAGTCGCCACCTCATTGAGCGTTACGCCCTACACCTACATCAATGCAGAGATGAAGCCTGACGGCTCCGATGTCGCCACCGCGCAGCTACTCGCAAAAGACCTGGGCGTGCGCCTGGAAATCGTCAACACCCCGGTGGCATCGCGCATTCCGACGCTACAGACCGGCAAGGCTGATCTTGTCGTCTCGGTGCTGTCGGTGTCTCCCGAACGCCAGAAGATTATTGATTTCTCCCGCCCCTACTCCCTTATCAGGGAAGTTCTTATCGCCCCGAAAGATCTGGCCGTCCGCGGTTACGACGATCTCGCAGGCAAGGCCGTCGGCGTAACGCGAGGCACTGTTGAAGACAAGCTCATTACCGACAACGCACCCAAGGCAGACATTCGCCGCTACGAGGACGTGGCAACACTGATTA
>Ga0182738_1007236_pt1 | contig 11321 bp, 10 predicted proteins | sample eDN5th30CBELigMG_FD_128876 | JGI IMG/M metagenome (GOLD analysis project Ga0182738, IMG submission 128876) | Enriched Miracle-Growth compost microbial communities from Emeryville, California, USA - eDNA 5th pass 30_C BE-Lig MG (version 2)... ...
CTCCTCGACCCCGATATTGAGGAGGCCCACGGTCGGCCTCGGGATGTCGAAGAGGGCGCGCGCCATGGCGCTGCCCATCACCGCGAAGTCGAAGAGCTGCTGCGCGTCGGCCCCGATCGTCGCGCCGCAGTCGAGCACCACGCTCTCGCCGCGGAGCGTCGGCCACAGGGCGGCGATGGCGGGCCGGTCGATGCCCGCGGTGGTCTTGAGGCAGAAGCGGGCCATCGCCATCAGCGCCCCCGTATTGCCCGCCGACACCGCGAAGTCCGCCTCGCCCTTCTTCACCGCCTCGATCGCCCGCCACATGCTGGAGCGGCGGCGGCCGTGGCGGAGCGCCTGGCTCGGCTTCTCGTCCATGGCGACAATGTAGTCGCAATGCTCGAAGGTCGATACCGCGGCGACCTCGGGGAAGCGGGCCAGCACCGGCTCGACGGCCGCGCCGTCGCCATAGATGCGGAACCGCATGTCAGGACGGCGCACGAGCGCCTTCGCCGCTCCGGGGATAGCGAGGTTCACGCCCTCGTCTCCGCCCATCGCATCAAGGGATACGGTGATGTTCGTCGCCATTCACACCACGCAGCGAGTAAGTCGCGTCCCGGCCGGAAACGGCGAGCGAGTCGCGGCCACTGCCGTTTCGATACACAGAAAAACGGCCCGAGGCGACATCCAGGACGCTCAGGACTTGCCGGCCTTGAGGGCGGCAAGCGCCGCAAAGGGCGAGTCCGGACCGTCGGGATCGCCGGCGTCGCCGGGAAGCGTGGCCCCCGGTGCCCGCGGATAGGGGTCGAGCGCCAGGCTGAAATGCTCGCGCACCACCGCCCCGAGGTCGATGCTCGTGCCGGCGATCACGTCCGGCTGGTCGCTCTCGGGATCGACCATCACCTCCGCGCCGGGCTTCGGTTCCGGCGGCGCCTCGCGCGTGCCGGCCAGGACGAAGCTGACGTGGAACGTCTCGTCGATCGCCTGGGGCGCGGGCTCGAGGCTCACCACGCAGGTGTGCACGACCTTGGCGCGGAGCCGCCCGTCGACGACGACGACGGCCCCGCCGGCGCGCCGGATGTCGAGGTCCGCGGCGAGCGAATCCACCGCGACCAGGCCGTGCTCGGCGGCGAGCGCCGCGCGCTCGGCTTCGGTGGCGACGACGTGCTCTTCCCGGCCGTTGTCGCCGATCGCGCCGATCTCGAGGGCACGCGAGAGGATGGGGCCTTGCGTCACGTCGGCGTCTCCGTCAGCGGCGGCGCGCCCGGCACCGGCCAGTCGATCCGTCCGGCAAGGACGGCGTCGACCGCGGTCGCGGCGAGGCGGCGGCTCGTTGCGGACATATAGTCGGCGAGGCCCCGCGCCGCCACTCCGGCCTCGCCGCCATAGACGGCGCGGCCGAGGACCTCGGCGAGCGCGTCCCGATCGCCCGCGTCGAGCGCGGCGTCATAGGCCGAGGCGCGGCCGTAATAGGCCTCCGCGACCTTCCGCATCCGCTTGCCGACGGACGTGTCCTTGACGCCGAGCTCGCGGAGCGCGTCGTCCATCTCGCGGCAGAAGACGTCGAACGTCGCCTGGCCGAGGGCCTTCTCGTCGTCTCCGCCCTGCCAGACGCGCCGGAGGACCAGGGCGAGATGCGCCATCACCATCTCGAATCGGCCCTCGACGGTGTCCGGGACGCCGAGATCGGTGTATAGGGTGGTCGTGCGGGACTGCGCCACGATCGCGCCGTAAAGGGCGGTTGGGATGTCGGTTTCGGGGCGCATGCGTCGAAGACGGTTGAACATGGGTGGCGGGCGTTTCTCGCTCGGGCGGGGCAGTGTTGCAGCCCGAGGTAGCGCACGCTAGGGGAAATGCCAAGATAGGCAACAGGTTGAGCATGATTCGCGTAAACGCAAGGCGGGCCCTTTCGATGCTGGCGGCAGTGATGCTGTCGGCCGGCGCCGCCGGCTGCATCAGCACGGAGTCCCAGCACGGCTACATCGTGCCCGAATACGCCATCGAGCAGGTGCCCGTGGGCTCGAGCAAGGACCAGGTCCTGATCGCCCTCGGTTCGCCCTCGACCACCGAGAATTTCGGCGGCGAGGCGTTCTACTACATCAGTCAGACCCGGAAGCAGGCCGCCGCCTTCATGCCCGAGAAGGTGGTCAGCCAGCGGGTGCTCGCGGTCTATTTCGACAAGAACGACACCGTCTCGCGGATCGCCGACTACGGCCTCAAGGACGGGAAGGCCTTCGATTTCGTGAGCCGCACCACGCCGACCGCCGGCAAGGACGAGAACTTCCTCAACCAGGTGCTCGGCGGCATCGTCGGCGGCAAGGGCGGCGGCGGCCCGTTCGGCGGCTAGCAGCCTCTACGTCACGGTCTCCACCGCGCCGGTCGCGAGGGAGCGCGCCACCGCATCGGCGAGGGCGAGCCCGTTGCGGGCGTCGGCGAGCGTGACGTGGCCCGGATGGCCCCCGTCGCGGATGCCGTCGAGGAACGCCGCGAGCTCGGTGTCGAGCATGTCGTCGTCGGTCGCGGCGCTGACGTCGATCGTCCGCTGCGTCTCGCCCGAGACGCGGATCGCGACGCCCACCTCCATCTCCACCGTGCCGCGTTCGCAGGCGACCTCGATCCGGTCGGGCGGGCAGGCGCCCGGCACCACCCAGGCGTTGGAGAGGTTCCACGTCGCGCCGGACGTGTCGCGGCCTGCCACCACCGTGACCGAGCGGAAGCTGTCCCGCGGATTGCGGAGCGCGAGCACGGTCTCGAGGCGCGCGCCGGTGGCCCAGAGCAGGAAGTCGATGTCGTGGACCAGCGTCATCAGCACCGGGTCGACGTCGGGATAGCGGACGGCATGGGTCGCGTCCCGGTGCTTGCGGCTGCTGACGCCACAGACCGGGCCGAGCGCGCCGGAATGGACGATCGCCGCCATCTCCCGGTAGGGCGCCGAGAAGCGGAGGATGTGGCCCGGGAGCACGAAGGCCGGGCTCGCCGCCTCGGCCGCGATCAGCGCGTCGGCCTCGGCCGCGGTCATCCCCACCGGCTTCTCGAGCAGCACAGGCACGCTCCGGTCGAGCGCGGCGCGGGCGACGGCGAGATGCGTCGGGCCGGGCGTCGCGACGATGAGGCCGTCGGGTCGCGTCGTCTCCAGCATCGCCACGGCGTCGGCGAAGGCGGCCTCGGCGCCGTAGGTGCGCACGGCCGCTTCGCCCGCCGCGGCGCTCGGGTCGGCGACGCCGACGACGGCGACGTCGTTGCGCCGGCCGAGGCCCTTGAGATGTTCGCGTCCGAAGGCGCCGGCCCCGGCGACGGCGATCCGGCAGGGCGCTGCCATCAGACCGTGCCCTCCGGCCCGGCGCCGCAGACGAGGGCGCAGACGTGGAGGCTCGGGTCGAGCGACCCGGCGACCTGCTTGAGGGCCGCGAGCGAGGCGGCGCCCGAGAGGTCCGCCGCGACGCCCATCTCGAACCACAGCCAGCGTGCGGCGTCGGCCATCGCCTCGTCGCTGACGAGGACGAATTCCTCGACGTTGTGGTCGACGATCTCGAAGACCCGCTCGTCGGTGCGCTGGCACGACATGGTCGGCACGCGCGAGGTGACCTCGGCGAGCGTCACCACGTGGCCGGCGTCGACGCTCGCCTTGAGCGTCGGCGAGCCGGTCGGCTCGACGCCGATGATGCGCACCCCCGGCTTCCGCGCCCGGATCGCGGTCGAGAGGCCCGAGATCAGGCCGCCGCCGCCGATCGCGACGAGGATCACGTCCATGTCGGGGATCTGGTCGAGGATCTCGAGGCCGAGCGTACCCTGGCCGGCGACCACCAGCGGGTCGGCGAACGGGTGGAAATAGGCCGCGCCGCTGTCGCGCGCAAAGGCGAGGGCGGCGTCGTTGGACTCGCCCCACACGTCGCCGACGATGCGCACGTCCGCATTCCACTTCCGCATCTTCTCGACCTTCGACGGCGACACCGTCCCGGGCACGAAGATCGTCGCCGGCACGCCGACGGCGTAGGCCGTGCGGGCGACGGCAAGGCCGTGGTTGCCGCCCGAGGCGGTGACGATGCCCTTCTCGACCTCCTCGCGGGGCGCCCCGAGCAGGCGGTTCATGGCGCCGCGCGCCTTGAACGAGCCGGTCACCTGGAGCAGTTCGAGCTTCAGCGTGACCCGGGCCTTGGTGCCGACCGGCTGCTGGAGCTGGTCGAGGGCGATGGTCGGCGTCCGCCGCACATAGGGGGCGATCCGGTCGCGCGCGGCTTCGACGTCGCCGATTCCGATCATCATAGGCTGGGTCCTTCGTAGGGCGTGGCGACGTTCAGCACGCAGTTGCCGGGGCGGACGCGGCCCGGCTGACGACGCCCGTAGAGGACGCCATCCGCGCCGTAGTAGAGCGTCTCGGGCTCGCGGGCGGCGTCCCAGGTGAAGTGGATCCGGCCGCAGGGATCGCCCTTGCGGACCTCCGCCCCGAGGGGGTCGAAGGACTCGAAGATGCCGTCCGCCGTCGCGTAGACGTAGGAGCCCGCGCCGGGCATGTCGAGCACCCGGTCCCCGCCGCTCACCGGCGTCGCGAATCGCGCGGGCAGGATGCCGAGATGGAAGAGGACGTTGCGGACCCCCTTCCGGCAGAGCGCGAGCGCGTCGCGCGACACGGTGCCGCCGCCGGCCATCTCGGTGCCGATGGTGACGAGGCCGTGGCGCGTCGCGCAGGCGGTGGCGGTGCGCGGGTCGCCGAGGTTGGGGATCACCACCGTGTAGTCGGCGCCGAAGGCGCGGGCGGCGGCGATGTTCTTCCGCATCAGCGCGGGGTCCTCGCTCGGCTCGATCACCGCGCTCGGCAGGATGTCGAGGGAGGAGCCGCCGGAATGGAGGTCGAGGAAGGCGTCGCCGCGCGGGAAGATCTCCTGGTCGAGGAACGCCGAGATCTGCTGCGTGATGGTGCCGATCGGGTTGCCCGGGAAGGTGCGGTTGAGGTTCAGCCCGTCGACCGGGGAGGTGCGCTTGCCGGCGACCACCGCATGGACGTTGTTGGCCGGCATCAGGATCAGGCGGCCGGTGACGTCCTTCGGGTCGAGCTCGCGGATGAGCTCGGTGATGGTGATCGGCCCCTCGTACTCGTCGCCGTGGTTGCCGCCCTCGAGGATCGCCGTCGGTCCCTCGCCGTTGGCGATGACCGCGATCGGCAGCCGGGTGGCGCCCCAGGCGTCGTCGTCGGGGGAGTGCGGGATCATGACGAAGCCGACCCGCTTGCCGGGGGCATCGAGGTCGATGGTGGTGAAGGCGGTGGACTTGGGCTGGGGAGCGGACATGCCGGGGCCTTTGCCGCGCGTCGCGGCGGAACGGGGAGGGTACCGGCCGGGGTTTACTGACCCGCCTCCCGGGCGTCAACGCGAGGGGCCTCCGCCGGAAAGGCGGGTCGTTCCGGTTGGCAAAACGCTCCGGCGGGGCCATGATCAGGTCGTCAGGAAGTCAGACCATGGCCGAAATATCGCCCATCGCCCGCCGCAAGCTGTTCCAAGAGGTCCGCGCGCGCCTCCTCGAGCGCATCCGCTCGGGCGAGTTCCAGGCCGGCGACCAGCTGCCCAGCGAGCGCGACCTGATGCAGGCCTACCAGGTCGGGCGGCCGGCGGTGCGCGAGGCCCTCCAGGCGCTCGAGCGCGACGGCATCATCCAGGTCACCCACGGCGAGCGGGCCCGCGTGACCCTGCCCACCGCCGAGAAGATCATCGAGCAGATCGCGGGCAGCGCCAGCCATCTCCTCCATGCCGAACCCGGCAATCTCGAGCACCTCAAGGATGCCCGCCGCTTCCTTGAGACGGGGCTCGCCCAGCGCGCCGCCGTCATGGCGACGCCGGAGGGCGTGGCGCGCCTTCGCGAAAGGCTCGCCGCCCATGAGCGGGCCCTTCAGAAGCTAGACGAATTCCTGCCCCGCGACATGGAGTTCCACCGCGAGATCGCGGTGATGACCGGCAACCCGATCTTTCCGGCGCTGGTCGAGGCGATGTTCGGCTGGCTGAGCGTCTACTACACGCGCCTGGTGCGCGTGCAGGGCGCCGAGGACGTCACCATCGCCGAGCACCGGCGCATCTTCGACGCCATCGCTGCGGGCGATCCGGCCGATGCTGCGGCGGCGATGAACGACCACATCTCGCGCGGCAACGCGCTATATCGCAAACTCGAGGAACGGGCCGGCTGAAGGCCTTCATGCAGGGTGGGGAGTGACGTCATGCCGGCGAGCGAAGCATTGAAGACCTTCGGTACCGAGGAGCCGCGCGCCGAGCCGATCCGGCTCTCCGCCGGGCCGCTCTCGGTCGAGGTCGAGGGCGGGGCGGTGCGCTACGTCCGCTATGCCGGGCACGAGGCGATCCGGGGCATCGACTACCTGGTCCGCGATTCGAGCTGGCGCACGCCGCCGGCCCGGTACACGCCCGTCCGCCGCGAGGAGACGGCCGACGGCTTCGTGTTCGAGCTCGACGGCGTCGTCCAGCAGGACGACATCGATTACCGCTTCCGCCTCGCCATCGCCGGCCGGGCGGACGGCCGCCTCGAGGTCCGGGCCGACGCCGAGGCCTTCTCCGGCTTCGACACCAACCGCACGGGCTTCGTGGTGCTCCACCCGATCATCGGCGTCGCCGGCAAGCCGGTGACGGTGACCCGCAAGGACGGCTCGACGCTCGAGACCCGCTTCCCGGCGCTGATCCAGCCCGACCAGCCGATCCTCGACATCCGCGCGCTCCGCCACGAGGTGGCGCCGGGTCTCCACGTCACGTGCCGGATGGAGGCCTCGCTCCCCCGCGATCCCGAGACCGTCTACGAGATGGAGGACCAGCGGAACTGGACCGACGCCTCCTACAAGACCTACGTCTGCTCGCTGCTCGATCCCTGGCCGTTCCGGATCGAGAAGGGCGACCATATCACCCAGCGCATCGCGCTCACGTTCGAGGGCTCCGCCGCGCCCGCCGCGGGTCCCGCCGCCGGCACGGCATCGCTCGCCCTCGAAGGCAGGAGCGAGGGCGCGATGCCGCAGATCGGCCTCGGCCTCATGCCCGCCCATCGCGGCGCGATCGGGCCGGCGGCCTCGCTCCGCCCGCAGTTCATCACCGTCTACGCCGAATCCGATGCGCCCGACCTCGCCGCGACGCTCGGCGACTATGCCCGGATCGCCCGCGAGCTCGGCGCCGAAGTGCAGCTCGAGCTGGTGCTGCCGGCCGGCAAGTCGCCGGGGCCCGAGCTCGCTGCGGCCGCTGGGGCCGCCGCCGAGGCGGGCCTCGCGCCGGTCCGGGTCGTCGCCTGTCCCGCGCCGTACCTCAAGTCGACGCAGCCGGTCGGCCCATGGCCGGAGGTCGCGGACCTCGCCCACATCTACAACCAGGCCCGCAAGGCGTTTCCGGACGCCGCGATCCTCGGCGGCATGCTCAGCTACTTCACCGAGCTCAACCGCAAGCGTCCGCCGATCGCCACCGTCGACGCCGTCACCTGCACCACCGCGCCGATCGTGCATGCCGGCGACGACACCTCGGTCATGGAGACGATGGAGGCGCTGCCGGCGGTGGTGGCCTCGATGGCGGCGATGGCCGTGGGCAAGCCGCTCCACGTCGGCCCGTCCTCGATCGGCATGCGCCACAATCCCTACGGGGCCGCCACCGCGCCGAACCCCGACCGCAAGCGCATCGCCATGGCCGAGGACGATCCGCGTCAGGCCGGGCTCTTCGCTGCTGCCTGGACAGTGGGCTATGCCGCCGCGATCGCGCCAACCGAGGTCGCGACGCTCGCCCTCAACCACCTCGCCGGGCCCCAGGGGGTCGCCGCGGCGGACGGGACGCTCCACCCGGTCTTCCACGTGATGGCGGCGCTCGCCGCCGCCGGCGGCCGGCCGCGCATCCCGGTCGCCCTCGCGGGGAGGGGCGTCGCCGGCCTTGCGTGGGACGACGGCGGCACGCCGCGCCTGCTCGTCGCCAACCAGGGCCCGGCGCCGGTGTCGCTCTCGGTGCCGGAGGGGCTTGCGGGGCGGGTGCTCGACGCCGCCGCCTTCGATGCCGCGGCGAAGGACGCGGCGTGGTCCTCGGCGCCGGGCGCGCCGTTCGGCGGCAGCGTCGTGCTCGGCCCTTACGCCGTCCTGTTCGCGCGGGGCGGATAAGCCCCGTCGCGACGGCGACGATCCGCGGGGGGCAGGCCCGCGCGGGTCTCGAGGTCCCGACTCGCGCCGCTTCGCGATGCGTCCGGGACGACCGATGTGGGAATCCGGCAGTCCCCCGGCATCCGCCGTTGTCGGCGCGTCCTGACTGGTATAATGAGTATAGCAACGACAAGAACGATGTGCCCAAGGGGAGGAGCGTGAGCGCGAGCGGCGCCGCATCATCCGATTCCATCCGCGCACTCGGCGGCCGGGCAGGCTCGTCGTGAGCGACCGCATCCGCGCGCGCTACCTGATCGAGACGGCGGACGATCCGCGCCGCGCGGTCGAGGTCATGGCCGGCGAGCAGTCGTCGGGAACGTTCGTCGCGCTGCCCGGCGAGACGCCGGAGCTGAAGGAACGGGCCGGCGCCCGCGTCGAGCGCCTCACCGAGATCGAGACGGTGGCGACGCCGAGCCTGCCCGGCGCCAAGGCGGGGCCGGTCTATCGGCGCTGCGAGGCGGAGCTGTCGTGGCCGCTCGGCAACCTCGGCCCGTCGCTGCCCAACCTGGTCGCGACCGTCGCGGGGAACCTCTTCGAACTCCAGCAGTTTTCCGGCCTCCGCATCCTCGACATCGACCTGCCGCCCGCCTTCGCCGAGCGCTACCCGGGGCCGCGCTTCGGCATCCCGGGAACGCGGCGGCTCTCCGGCGTGGAGAACGGGCCGCTGATCGGCACCATCGTCAAGCCGAGCGTCGGCCTCTCGCCGGAGGGGACGGCGGCGCTGGTGGACGAGCTGGCCGCCGGCGGCATCGACTTCGTCAAGGACGACGAGCTGCAGGCCGACGGGCCCGACTGCCCGTTCGAGGCGCGCGCCCGCGCGGTGATGGCGGTGGTGGACCGCCATGCCGACCGGACGGGGAAGAAGGTGATGTATGCCTTCAACCTCACCGGCGAACTCGACGAGATGCGCCGCCGGCACGACCTCGTCGAGGCGCTCGGCGGCACCTGCGTCATGGTCAGCCTCAACTCGGTGGGCCTCGTCGGCATGGTCGAATTCGCGCGCCACGCCCGGCTGCCGATCCATGCCCACCGCAACGGCTGGGGCTATCTCTCCCGCGCCCCGCTCCTCGGCTGGTCGTATCCGGCGTGGTCCAAGCTGTGGCGGCTGGCCGGCGCCGACCACATGCACGTCAACGGCCTCCGCAACAAGTTCAGCGAGCCCGACGACAGCGTCATCCTCTCGGCGAAGAGCCTGCTCACGCCGATGTTCGACGGCAGGCCCTGCATCGCGATGCCGGTGTTCTCCTCGGGCCAGACGGTGGCGCAGCCGCCGGAGACCTACGCCGCGCTCGGCACGGCGGACCTCATCTACGCGGCGGGCGGCGGCATCATGGCCCATCCGCAGGGCGTGGCCGCCGGCGTCGGAGCCCTTCGCGAGGCATGGAACGCGGCGATCGCCGGCGTACCGCTCGCCGAGCACGGCCGGAAGCATCCCGCGCTCGCCGCGGCGCTCGAGGGGCTCGCGCGATGAGCCTGCCCGGGGGCCTCCTCGTCGCGTTCTACGGCGACGATTTCACCGGCTCCGCCGCGACGATGGAGGTGCTGACCTTCGCCGGGCTGCCGACGGTGCTCTTCCTCGACGTGCCGACCCCGGCGCAGATCGGCCGCTTCGCCGGCCGCCGCGGCATCGGCATCGCCGGCGTCGCGCGGGCGCGGAGCCCGGACTGGATGGAGCGGAACCTTCCCGCCGCGTTCGAGGTCCTCGCGGGGCTCGGGGCGCCGGTCACGCACTACAAGGTCTGCTCGACCTTCGATTCGGCGCCGCACACGGGCTCGATCGGCAAGGCCGTCGACCTCGCCGTACCGGTGCTCGGCGGCGACTGGCACCCGATGCTGGTCGCGGCGCCCGCCATCCACCGCTACCAGCTCTTCGGCAACCTCTTCGCCGCCGTCGACGGCACCGGCTTCCGCCTCGACCGCCACCCGACCGTTTCGCGCCACCCGACGACGCCGATGGACGAGGCGGACGTGCGGGTCCATCTCGGTCGCCAGACCGACCGGCGGATCGGCCTCGTCGACTACCTCGCCCTCGTCTCGGGCGGCGGGGAGGCGGCGCTGGCCCGGGCGCGGGAGGAGGGCGCCGAGATCGTCGCCCTCGACGTGATCGACGACGCGAGCCTCGTCGCGGCGGGCCGCCTCATCTGGGAGAACCGGGGCGAACGGCTGTTCGTCATCGGCAGCCAGGGCGTCGAATACGCCCTCGTCGCCTATTGGCGGAGCGCCGGCCTGCTCGCCGGGGCGCCGCCGCCGAGGGAGGCCGGCTCGGCGCGCATCGCCGCCGTCTCGGGTTCCTGCTCGCCGGTGACCGCCGGGCAGATCGACCGGGCCGAGGCGGATGGCTTCGCCCTGATCGCGCTCGAGGCGTCCGCGGCCGTCGACGAGAACCGCTGGGCGGAAGCGCTTGCCGGGGCCGCCGCGGCCGCGCGGGCGGCGCTCGCCGCCGGCCGGAGCCCGCTGGTCTTCACCGCGCGCGGCCCCGACGATCCCGCGGTCCCGGCGCTGAAGCGGGCGGTGGCGGCGGCCGACGCGCGTGCGGCCGACGTGAATGCCCGCATCGGCCACGGCCTCGGCGCGCTCCTCCGCGAGCTCGTCGTCCACGGCGACGTGCGGCGCGTGGCGATCGCCGGCGGGGACACGTCGGGCCACGCGCTCGCCGGGCTCGACATCGTCGCGCTCGAGGCGAAGGCGGCGCTCGCGCCGGCCTGCGGCATCTCGATCGCGCGCTCGGACGACACGGCCATCGACGGCCTCGAGGTGGCGCTGAAGGGCGGCCAGATGGGCCCGCCGGATTTCTTTGCGATGATCGAACGCGGGCGACCGCTGGAGCATGGAGTGAACAGACGATGACCAAGGTTGCGCTGCTCGGCGCGGGCGGGAAGATGGGCGTTCGCCTCGCCACCAACCTCGTGGGGTCCCCCTACGAGGTGCTGCATGTCGAGGTGAGCGAGGAGGGCCGGAAGCGGCTCAAGGACGCGACCGGCTTCGACTGCGTCGATCGCGACGCCGCGCTCCGCGATGCCGACGTGGTGCTGATGGCGGTGCCCGATGCCCTCATCGGCAAGATCGCCAAGACCTTCATCGCCGACGTCAAGCCGGGCTGCGCCATCATCATGCTCGACGCCGCCGCGCCGCACGCGGGCGAGCTGCCCGAGCGGGCCGACGTCACCTATTTCGTCACCCACCCGTGCCA
>Ga0182738_1007237_pt1 | contig 11321 bp, 10 predicted proteins | sample eDN5th30CBELigMG_FD_128876 | JGI IMG/M metagenome (GOLD analysis project Ga0182738, IMG submission 128876) | Enriched Miracle-Growth compost microbial communities from Emeryville, California, USA - eDNA 5th pass 30_C BE-Lig MG (version 2)... ...
GACGGCCGTCCGCTCTACATCCTGACCGCCTATACCGACCGGGTCCCGGAGACGATGCCCGACGGGCTGCCCGGCTATGCGGCTGCCTTCGCCACGGTCGGCAGGCTGTCACGCGCCTGCTGGGACGCGCTGTGATCCGTCCGGCGAGGTGAGGGGGGCGGCGCTCGGCGCATCAGCGGCCGAGTGCCTGCTCCAGGAAGTCCAGCCGGTCCTGGCCCCAGTAGATTTCGCCGTCCAGCACGTAGCTGGGCGCACCGAAGACGCCGCGCTCGAGCGCCATCTGCGTGTCCGTCGCGCGCCGCTCGGCCCAGCGCGGCTCCTCGGCCAGGCGCAGCACCGTGCCGCCATCCAGCCCGACGCCGGCGGCAAGCTCGGCCAGCGTCGCCGCGTCGCCGGTGTCGCGCTCCTGCTCCCAAAGCGCCTTCAGGATGGCGTGCGCCAGGGCGATCGCCGGGGCGTCGCCGAAGCTTTCCCGCACGGCGATCACCGCATGGGCCGGCAAGGCCTCGCGCGCCGGGAAGAACTTGGGCTGGAGGTGGATCGGCACGCCCAGCCGCTCGCGCCAGCGCCGCAGTTCCACCAGCCGGTAGGCTTGGCGCTGCGGCGAGCGCTTGGGCAGGGGGAGCCCGCCGGAGGCCGGGAAAATGGTCGAGAAATCCACGGGGTAGATGCGCAGCGTGGCTGCATGGCGCGCGACGAGGGCCTCCAACCGGGCCGCGCCGAGATGCGTCCAGGGCGAATTGAGTGAAACGTAGTAGTCGATCTGCGCGGCCATCGGACTTTCCCCTCTTTCTGAGAGGGTGATCCTGCGTGGCCTGGAGGGCGGGCACAAGCGGAGCCGTCACCTCGCGCTGACTGCCCGCTCGGCGCGGCTGTGGTGGCGCACCCATCCTGCTTGAACAGCGCCCCGGCCGAAGCCGGAGCGTTGAACATCGCACCTCCCAGCAACCCTGCCTCAGCCGAGGAGATCGGCGTGGTAGCGCTGCGCGACGTCGGGATGCGAGCGCAGGCGCCCTTTCAGATAGTTGGCGCCAACATTGCGGAAGAGCGGGTTCTCCGGATCGCTCGCCGGGCCTTTCGCCTCGGCTGCCAGGGCTGGCGGCAGGTCGAGCAGCGGCACGGTGGCATCCAGCCGGGCGCCCAGAAAGAAGGCGATGGAGAAGCGGTCGCGCCCCGCCGGGGGGCTGACGACGCGATGCACCGTGGCCTTGAGGTAGCCGTTCGAGGCCAGTTCGAGCAGTTCGCCGATATTGACGACGAAGGTGCCGGGCAGGGGAACCGCATCCACCCATTCGCCCTCCCGCTCCACCTGGAGCCCGCCGATCTCGTCCTGCAGCACGAAGGTGAGCAGGCTGCTGTCCTTGTGCGCGCCGACGCCCTGATCCGGTTCCCCGGAGGTGCGTCCGGGATAGCGGATGATCTTCATGGTCTGGTTGGGCGAGCCAGCATAGATCGGCTCCAGCGCATCGGGATCGCCGACCAGGGCCTCGGTGAAGGCGCGCACCAGGCGGATGGCAACCTCGGTCAGCCGCGCCTGCCATTCCAGCAGCACCGGCCGCAATTCCGGCAGTGCCGCATCGGGCCAGAGGTTGGGCCCCTGCAGGCGGGTCCAGCGCGGTGTCCCCGGGCCCTGGGGCAGGGGCTCCCGCTCCGCATGGATGTCGAATTGCTCGCGCCAGTCGGGCTTGCCGCGCGTCAGTTCCAACCCGGCACGGTTGTAGCCGCGGAAATGCGGCGAATGGATCATTTGAACCTTCAGCTTCTCCGCTTCCGGCAGGGCGAAGAAGCGGCGCGAGACGTCGCGCACCTGCGCCTCCAGTTGCGCCGGCACGCCGTGCCCGGTGAGATAGAAGAAGCCCACGTCGCGCGCGGCCTGACGCAACTCCTCCAGGAAGGCTGCGCGTCCGGCGGCATCTCCCTCCAGACGGCTGATGTCGAGCAAGGGCAGGCGCGCCCTGCTGGTCAGGGTCTGCGCCTCGGTGGTGGTGGGCATGGCGTGGCTTCCTCGCTTGTGCAGTTTCATCAGAGCGGTGGATCAGGCTGTCTTCGCCACGGCGCTAGCAGCGGCAAGGCCGTGTGCCAGGTCGGTCAGGATGTCGTCCGGATGCTCAAGGCCGATGGAAAGGCGGAAATGGCCGGGTGTCGCTCTCACCAGCGCCTGCTCCTCCGGCGAAAGCTGGCTGTGCGTGGCGTTGGCAGGACCGATGGCGAGCCTGCGGGCCTCGCCGATGCTGGCCGGTTCCACCTTAGTGCCGTGCTGGGCGAGATGCCGACGGCGCTGGCGCTCCACGCCAAGGTCATCTTGCCGCCAAGCCCGTCCTGCAGGGGTTGCGGCCGGCCATGAGGGGCAGGTCGCGGCCTTGCTGCGCGAGGAAGGCCCTGAAGGCACGGCGCTCCGGGCTAAGCTTGGTGAAGCCAGCGAGTGGGGCGGCCAGTCCTGCGGCGCATGGCGCAGTCAGGAAGCGGCCGCGGGGAAGAGGATCGCCGCGCGGTATCAGGATGTGCAGCATAATAGCGAAATTCGATCGTGATAAATGGTGTAATCATTAGTTTCTACGATCCTGCGCAAGTCAATGTGGTTTTCTTCTACTCGGCTATCGGTCGGGCGGCAGGCGTAGCCGTTCGGAAAGCCTCAGGGGGAAGCTCGCCCAGCGGCCAATCCGGGTTGTGCCTTTCTCCAGACAGGGGGATAGTGGCCTGCCCGCTATTGGCGATTAAATTTCGTGAATTATCCCTGGCCTCCTGATCGTGGAACCGTACCATGCCACGCTGCCCTCTCGTCCCGACCCGCCCTCGCGCAGCCGCGTGCTTCTTCCTGCTGGCCATGGCGGGCTTCCCTTGCATGGCTTCCGCGCAGGACCTGACGATTGGCGCCGCCAACCCCGTGGGCTCGGTGGACCCGCACATCACCAACACTACCTCGAACTTCGCCTTGACTGGGCACATCTTCGAGACGCTGGTGGCGCGTGACGCAAAGCTGCGCCTGCAGCCCGCACTCGCCACAAGCTGGCACGCAGTCTCCGACACGGTTTGGGAGTTCCGGCTGCGCGAGGGTGTTGCCTGGCATGACGGCAAGCCCTTCACGGCCGATGATGTGGCCTTCACAATCGCCCGCGTGCCGACCATCCCCTCAGGAGCGGGCTTCTCCTATGCGGTGCGGCCGATCCAGCGCGTGGAGGTGGTGGACGCGCACACCATCCGCCTGCATACCGACCGGCCTACGCCACTGCTGCCGAATGACTTCGCGAATGTGCAGATCATTGCCCGCCACGCGGCCGAAGGCGCACAGACCGAGCGGTTCAACAGCGGCAAGGCGGCGATTGGCACCGGACCTTACCGGCTTGTCTCCTTCCGGTCGGGACAGGGGGCGGAGTTCGTCCGCAACGATGCTTACTGGGCTGGCCGCGAGCCCTGGGCGCGCGTCGATTACCGCTTCCTGCCGAATGACGGCTCTCGCGTGGCCGCGGTGCTGGCGGGCGATGTGGACGTGATTGACCAAGTGCCGGCCAATGACGTTGCCCGCCTGCGGCGGGAGGCGAGGCTGCGCATCAGCGAGACGCCTGGCGTGCGGCTGATCTATCTGCAGGCCGATTTCTCGCGCCAGGGGGCGGTGCCGACCGTCACGGACAGCCAGGGCCGGCCGCTGGAGAAGAACCCCTTCCTGGACCGGCGTGTGCGCCGTGCGCTGGACCTCGCCATTGATCGCCAGGCGCTGGCCGCGCGGGTGATGGAGGGCACCGCCATCCCCACGGGCCAGTGGCTGCCGGAGGGGGCCTATTCCTACAATCCCGAAGTGCCGGTCACCCAGCCGGATTCTGCCGCGGCGAAGCGCCTGCTGGCGGAGGCGGGCTTCCCGGATGGCTTCCGCCTGACCCTGTCCACGCCGAACGACCGCTACCCCGGCGACGCCAAGACCGCACAGGCGGTCGCGCAGTTCTGGACGCGCATCGGCGTCCGGACCGAGGTGGAAGCGCTGCCCTGGGCCACCTACCTGACGCGCGGACGGAATCAGGAATTCGCCTTCCGCCTCGGCGGTTGGGGCAGTCCGAGCGGTGAGGCCAGCTACCTGCTGCGTAACGTTGTCGGCACCTTCGACCGCAAGACGGGCTGGGGCTCGCCCAACTTCAGCCGCTACAGCAACCCGGAGCTGGACGCGCTGACCGGCCGCGCCATCACCATCCTCGACGACGCCGAGCGGGAGAAGGTGTTGCGGGAGGCGGTGGCGCTGGAGGCGCGGGAACTGGGTATCCTGCCGCTCTTCCTGCTGCAGAATACCTGGGCCACGCGGCAGGGCTTGACCTACGAGGCGCGCGCCGATGAGCAGACACTGGCGCGATCGGTCCAGCCGGCGCCATAAGCCGAGGCGGAGCAGTGCGCGGCCCTGATGAAGGCCGCGCTTCCGCTCCGCCACTATCGCCCCGCAGAGGCGGGACCCCGCGGTCACCATGGTCTTGCCCGGGCTCTTCTCCGTGGTCGGTCGCACGCGGGCGGAGGCAGAGGACTGGGTGGCGGCGCTGTCGAAGCTGCTGCACCCCGCTGCCGGATACAAATCTTGGCAAAGCGCGGCTGAGGGTCATGGCTGACCTTGGCATGGCGTGAAAACCTGACGGATCCGCCAGCTCTACGAGCGGGTCGCCATTTCGCGCGGGCACCACATGGTGGTGGGCAGCGCCGAGGAGATCACCAGCCGCATGGAGGCGTGGTTCGGGGGCGAGGGTGCCGAAGGCTTCAACGTCATGCCGCCGGACCTTTCAGGTTCTGCCCGCGCGCAAGTGCGGTACCGGGGGTGAAGCTGCCCGCGTCGCATTACGCTTGCTGGCGTTGCGGCAAACGTTGGTTTCCAGCAAGCCTCTCCGTCTGGACCGCATCGAATAGTAGGACAATCCATCCGAAGGCATGGAATGAATGCGTGCCGGAATCAGGATGGGTGTCGTAACTATTTGATTTTGGCTGCGATGTGTTCCCTTCTGGGGATCGATACCTCTGATGCGGCGTCGAAATTGTCATATTGACGGTCCGAAACTGGCAGGGCTAGGCTTTCCACAATCAAGGGAGGGAAGCGGCATGTCCGAGCAGGCCGCCTGGTTGGAGCGCTGGCCACCGATGCGTCCTGCGATCCTAGGGACAAGCCAGGCCAAGAGCGCGACGCCCTGGCGTAAGGCTTATCCAAGCCTCAGGTAATTCCGCCGAAAAGAAGCCATGTGCTGAGCGCCGGCCGCTGGTTGGCGTTCGCACTGGACCAACACGCCTCTCTGCCGACCACGGCATGGCTGCGGATCTCGATGCCCGCAGGCCAACGCATGATGCACCCCTTCAACACGTAAGCCGGCGCCAAGCCCGGTCCGGAGGAAGACATCCATGACGACATTCACGCGGCGCGGGCTGATAGGCGGTGCCCTGGCCATGCCTGCCATCATTCACGGCACCGCCTCTGCACAGACAGGCGTGATCAAGCTCGCGCTGCTGACGCCGCTTTCCGGTCCCTTCGCGCGGCAGGGCGAGCTGGAGCGCCTCGGTGCCGTGCTGGCGGTCGAGGATATCAACCGCAAGGGCGGCATCAAGGCGCTGGGCGGTGCCAAGCTCGATCTCGCCATTGCCGACGCGGGCGCCAATGTCGAGCAGGTGACGGCGGCGGCGCAGCGCCTGGTCGCGGACCGCGAACTGGTCGCCGGCATGGGTGCCTGGGCCTCGTCCTTCACCCTTGCGGCCACCGAGGTGACGGAGCGCGCGAAACTGCCCTGGGTGACGCTCTCCTGGGCCGATAGCATCACGGAGCGCGGCTTCCACTACGTCATCGCCACTTCGCCGCCCTCCAGCAAGATCATTCCGGCGGCGCTGGAGCCGCTGCTGGCGCTGGCCGGGAAGTCGGCCGGCAAGAAGCCCAGCACCATTGCCTGCATCAACGACGACACGGCGGTCAATCAGGCCAACATGGAGCCGCTGCGCAAGGGCGGCTTCGAGAAGCTCGGCCTTAAGACCGTGATGGACGAGAACTTCAGCGTGCCGCTCTCGGATGCGACGCCGCTGATCCAGCGCCTGCGCCGGGCCCGCCCGGACCTGGTGCTGCTCGGCACCACCGCCACCTCCGATTCCCGCCTGCTGCTGCAAACGCTGACGGAATTCGGCCTCGGCCAGGGGAAGGTGCCGGTGATCGCCCCCTCGGCCAACTGGGGCACGCCGGAAATGCTGAAGAACATGGGCGCGAACTATCTGGAAGGCGTCATCGGCGTTGCCGGCAACTGGACCTCGAAGCAACAGGCCGCGCTGAATCAGGATCTGCTGCAGCGGGCGAAGGAGCCCTGGCTGATCCAGGACACGCTGTCCAACTACGGCCATGTGCTGCTCATCGCGGATGCGCTGGAGCGCGCCGGCAAGGCCGATCGCGATGCGCTGATGACGGCCCTGCTGGCGACTGACACGAGCGAGGGGCCGGCGAAGCTGTTCCTCGGCGACCGCCTGAAGTTCGAGAAGACGGGGCGCCGCGCCAATCCCGTTCCCGCCGTGTTTCAGTGGAAGAACGGGAAGCCGTTGACGGTGCTGCCTGAAGCCGACGCGGAAGCGGAGCTTTCCTGGCCGCGGCCGAGCTGAGAAGGCCGGGCGATCATGGCATTCGCGGGTCAGATCGAGGCGTTGCTGCAGATCCTCGCGGCCGGTCTTCTGCTCGGCTGCCTCTATGGGCTGATGTGCGCCGGGCTGGGGCTGATCTTCGGCATCATGCGGGTGATCAACTTCGCGCAGGGCGAGTTCATGATGCTGGCGATGTATGCCGGCCTCACCGGCGTCGCCCTGCTGGCGCCGGGCCGTTCCTGGGCCTTCGCCGTGGCGATGCTGGTGGCCTGCGTCGCGGCGGCGCTGTTCTATGGGCTTGGAACCCTCACCCATTGGGCACTGGTCAGCCGGGTATCCGGCGCCCGTGCAATCGGCACGGCGGATGCGGGCCATACCGGCCAGCTCATCCTGACGCTCGGCCTCTCGCTGGTTCTGCAGAATGGCGGGCTGATGCTCTTCGGCTCCTCGCCGGTTTCGATCCCCAATGATGCGGCGATCCGCTCCTGGACACTGGAGTTCGCCGAAGGCGACGTGATGCTCTTCGTCAATCAGGCCCGGGCCCTCTCGGCGCTGATGGCCGTCGCGGCGGTGGTACTGACCGTCCTGCTGATGTCGCGCACCGGCATTGGTCGGCAGCTCCGTGCCGTCGCCAGCAACCCGATTGCGGCGCTCTATATGGGCGTCAACGTGGACCGAGCCTTCCGCACCGCCTTCGGCATCGGGCTCGCGCTGACGGCGGTTGCCGGCGTCTGCGTCGCCACCTTCTACCCCTTCCAGGCCTATACGGGTTTCGACTTCGTCATCATCATGTATGCCGGAGTCGTGCTGGGCGGGATGGGCAGCGTCGGCGGCGCCTTCCTCGGTGGCCTGCTCATCGGGCTGGTGCAGCAGCTCTCGACGCTGGTGCTGCCGCCGCAGTTGCAGAACACGGCCGTCTTCGTCGTCTTCCTGGCGGTACTGCTGATCCGGCCGCAGGGCCTGTTCGGCCGGGGCGTGGAGCGCGCGTGATGCAGTTTCTTGCCCCTTCCGGCCGCCAGCTCGCAGTGTTGGCCATGGTGCTGCTTTGCGGCGCTGCGGCGGTCTTCGTCACCAGCGGCTATGAGTTGCTCATCATCTCCCTGGTTGGCATCTGGGCCATCCTTGGCCTGTCCTGGAACATCCTGGGCGGCTATGCCGGGCTGGTCAGCTTCGGCCATGCCGCCTTCTTCGGCGGTGGCGCCTATACCGTGGCGATCCTGTACCACGATTACGGCGTGACGCCCTGGATCGGCTGCCTCCTCGGCATCGCCGTGGGGGCGGTGCTCGCGGTGCTGATCGGCGCCATCACCTTCCGACTGAAGGGACATTACTTCAGCCTGGCCATGCTGGCTTATCCGCTGGCGCTGAACCCGGTCTTCACCTGGGCCGGCTGGCATGAGGTGGCACTGCCGCTGCAACGGGAGTCGCCATTGCTCTACATGCAGTTCTCCGATCCGCGCATCATGCCGCTGATCATTCTCGGCGTGCTCGGCATTGCCCTCTTTATCTGCCTGCGCATCGAGCGCACGCGGCTGGGGCTGCAGCTCTTCGCCATCCGGCAGAATGAGCTGGCAGCCCAATGCGCGGGCATCGCGACGCTGCGCACCAAGCTCATCGCCATCGCCATTTCCGGGGGCATGGCGGCGGCGGCGGGCAGCCTCTATGCGGTGATCGTGCTGGTGGTCACGCCCGGCTCGGCCTTCGGCATGCTGGTCTCGGCGCAGGCGCTGATCGTTTCCATGTTCGGCGGGCTGGGCTCGGCCTGGGGGCCACTGATCGGCGCCGTTATCCTGGTTCCGGCGGCCGAACTGCTGAACGCGACCTTCGGCGCGCGGCTGCCGGGCATGCAGGGCGTCATCTTCGGCATCGCCATCATGGCAGTCATCCTGTTCCGTCCTCAGGGCATCTACTGGGCGGTGCGCGATCATTTCGCCGCGGTGGGCGGGCACACGATTGACGCGCCCGCGCCGCCCGAGGCCGCGGCAGTGCCGCATCCCGACTACCATGAGGCACCGGGAGAGCCGCTGCTCGTTGTGCGCGACATCTCCGTCCGCTTCGGGGGGCTGCAGGCGCTGTCGGACGTGTCGCTGGAGGTGCGGCGCGGCGAGATCCTCGGCATCATCGGCCCGAACGGTGCCGGCAAGACGACGCTGTTCAACGTGCTGAACGGCATCGTGCGCGCTGCCGCCTCTGGTTCGGCGAAGCTCGAAGGCGTCGAGCTGATCGGCAAGGCTCCGCAGGAGGTCAGCGCGCTCGGCATCGCCCGCACCTTCCAGACCGTGCGCGCCTTCCCGCGCCTCACCTTGCTGGAGAACGTGGTGGTCGGCGCCTTCGGTGCGCACCGGGACGATCACGCTGCGCTGGAGACGGCGCGTGCCATGCTGGAGCGCGTCGGCCTGGCGGATCGCGCGCTGGTGCCGGCCTCGCAACTCACCAACCGTGAGTTGCGGCTGATGGAGCTGGCGCGCGCATTGGCCTCCAACCCGAAGCTGGTGCTGATGGACGAGAGCTTCGCCGGCCTCTCCAGCGCGGATGTCGAGGTGATGATGCGCCAGATCCGGCGATTGGCAGCCGAGGGCATGACGGTGGTGATCATCGAGCACACCATGACCGCGATGGTCCGGCTGGCGACCCGCTTCGTGGTGCTGGATCGCGGCCGCAACCTCGCCACGGGCCTGCCCGGGGACGTGGTGCGCGACCCCGAGGTGGTCTCGGCCTATCTGGGCAAGAGGTGGGTCGAACATGCTGGTGCTTGACGGGGTGGAGGTGCGGTATGGCGGGCTGGTCGCCTTGCGCGACGTCTCGCTGCAGGTGAACCAGGGCGAGGTGGTGGCGGTGATCGGCCCGAACGGCGCCGGCAAGACCACGCTGTTCAAGGCGATCTCCGGCGTCGTGCCGCTGGCCGCCGGCAGCATCCGTCTGGAGGGAAAGCCGATCGAACGCCTGTCGCCGGCGCTGCGCCCGCATCTCGGCGTTGCGCATGTGCCGGAGGGAAGGCAGGTCTTCGGCGATCTCACGGTCGAGGAGAACCTGCAACTCGGCACCGTCGCTTTGCGCGATCGGCGCGAGGCGGGGCGCAGCCTGGAGCGCTGCTACGCGCTCTTTCCCGTGCTGCGGGAGCGGCGGCAGCAACTTGCCGGCTCGCTCTCCGGTGGGCAGCAGCAGATGCTGGCCATCGGGCGCGGCATTGCCTCGCGGCCAAGGCTGCTGATGCTGGACGAGCCCTCCATGGGGCTCGCGCCGACGATCGTGGACACGATCTTCGAATCCGTGCAGCGCCTGAATCGCGAGGAGGGGCTGACCGTGCTGATCGTGGAGCAGCGCGCCATCGAGGCCATCGAGATCTGTAACCGCGGCTACGTGCTCTCCACCGGCGAGGTGGTGATGCGCGGCGCACGGGCAGAGTTGCTGGCCGACAAGAGTCTTCGCGAAGCCTATCTGGGCGCATGAGGAGGGCAGCATGACCGAGCTTCCGACCTATGAGGTGTTCGCTCTCCGCTATGCCATGCGGGACGCGATGCGGTCCGACCATTTCATCGGCGGCGATCCGCATGACGGGCCGATGCCGATGGACTATTTCCTGTGGCTGATCCGCGGCGCGGACCGCTGCATTGTGGTCGACTCCGGCTTCACCGCGGAGGTGGCGGCGCGCCGCAAGCGCACCTTCCTGCGCGACCCGATCGACGCGCTGCGGCTGCTGGGTGTCGAGGCAGAGACGGTGCAGGACGTGGTGCTGACGCATCTGCACTATGACCATGTCGGCAATTTCCACCGCTTCCCTGTCGCCACCTTCCACCTGCAGGAGGCCGACCTGCATTTCGCCTGCGGGCGGCACATGCGCTACGGCCATCTGCGCCACTCCTTCGAGGTGGAGGATGTGGTCGGCATCGTCCGGCTGAATTTCGCCGAGCGGGTGCGGCTCTATAACGGTCAGGTCGAGCTGGCGCCCGGCATCACGCTGCATCCGGCGCCCGGGCATTCGGCCGGCCTGCAGTTCGTGCGCGTGAACACCGTACGCGGACCGGTGGTGCTGGCCTCCGACGTCACGCATTTCTACGAGAACATGGAGAAAGGGCGGCCTTTTCCCACCTGCGTCAGCGTGGCCGAGATGCTGGAAAGCCATGACCGGCTGCGCGCCGCCGCGCCCAGCCCGGCGCATATCGTTCCCGGCCATGACCCCGAGGTGATGCGGCGCTATCCGGCGGTCTCGGCGGAACTGGAGGGCATCGCCGTCCGGTTGGACGTGCCGCCGGCCGAGGCGGCGGGCCGGTCATGACGGGCCGTGCCATCGTCACTGGCGCGGGCAGCGGCATCGGCGCCGCGACCGTGCGCCAGCTCGTGGCGGAGGGCTGGCGCGTCGCCTGCCTTGACCGCAATGCCGAGGCCGCGCGCGCAGTGGCCGAGGGGCAACCCGTCATTGCCGTGGACGTCGCGGACGAGGCGGCGGTGATCAAGGCGATGGCCGAGGCGGAAGCGGTGCTGGGCGGTGTTGATGCCCTTGCCACCTGCGCCGGCATCTACGAGACCACGCCCTTCTTCGCCAGCACCGCCGAGACCTTCCGCCGGGTCCATGAGGTGAATGTCATCGGCACCTTCCTCTGCATCCGCGAGGCGGCGCTGCGCATGGCGCCGGGCGCGCGCATCTGCACGGTGGGCAGTGTGGCCGGGCTGCGCGGCGGCGGGCTGGCCGGCACCGCCTCCTACGCCACCAGCAAGGGCGCGGTGATCACGCTGACCAAGTCGGCGGCGCGTGA
>Ga0182738_1007238_pt1 | contig 11319 bp, 3 predicted proteins | sample eDN5th30CBELigMG_FD_128876 | JGI IMG/M metagenome (GOLD analysis project Ga0182738, IMG submission 128876) | Enriched Miracle-Growth compost microbial communities from Emeryville, California, USA - eDNA 5th pass 30_C BE-Lig MG (version 2)... ...
AAAGGCCTTTCGCTTCTTGCCTCATCTCAAAAAACTCTCACTTTCCCTTGCAAAGTAGAGTTCATATCTGGCTTTGATCTTTCACAACTTTTTAGCTGCAGGTCTGTTTCTGATGAAGGTCTGAGGAATCTCGCAACAATAAAAAACCTTCCGCTAAAAATTCTCCGTCTGAATCTCTGCGAGCTAACTCCATACCCAGTTTCTGCTGCTAGGAATGACCAATCTATTACACTTGAAGGCTTTGTCTATGTGATGGAGTGGCTTCAGAGTCTTTGCTTCCTCCAAGAACTTTATTTGAACTTTTCAAGGTGATTTTTTTTTGACAAGAAGAAAAAATTATTGTTCATACAGTGCAAGTTCACCCAGGGGTGGAGAAAATGTAAACAAAAAAAACCTGGGATCCCAGATTTTAGGGGTCAAGTCCCACAGAAAAAAAATCTGGCTCATGCATTAAGGATTCCAATAGAAAATAATGTCATTTTTTAAAGAAAAAAGAGGAATTGTTTTTTTAGATTAGTGGAACGCTGAGGAAGAAATTTTCAGACTAGATTTTTTAAAATCTAGGTGTCCCAGAAAAAAAAGGCCAATTCTTTTACATATTTTTTCCACCTCTGAATGCAAGTTCATCAAAATTGCCTCTTCTTCATTCTGATTTTCTCCACATTCACCCCTCTATTTCTAATCTCCATTTCACTAGGTGTCCAAAGATCACCTACAATTCACTTACATATCTTGGTTATGCTCTCGAAGCCCTTGTTTTCCTCCGGAAACTGGAACTTTTATTCCACGGAACGTCCTTTTTTCACAAAAAACTTCATTAAATCTCTCTTAGCTGCTGGAATATTTCAAGCGAAGGTGTTCAATTTCTTACCCAGACAATAACAAAACTCCCTTTGTTATCTTCCCTGAAACTCACACTCAAGTATTTCCTCCTCCTTTATTTCGCAATAAAATCACAAATAGTCTTTCGCAAATTATTGATGATGACCTCAAAAACTTCTCAGAGAATCTTCTCAACCTGACCCGATTAGAGCATATCCACCTTTATTTCGAAAGGTATCGATCCAGTTACGACCTCAGTTAACACCTCTAGTGGCTCGTATATCACCAGCATAGGAATTCAATATCTGACAAAATTCTTTAAAACTAAAACTTCCCTTAAAACTATCTCTTTAACAATCTCTATGTAAATTCATCCCATCTTCTTGAATTAAAAGAAAATCCCAGGTTCTCGGAAATTACTCCCAAAGATCTCAAAGATTTATGCTTCACACTCAAACGACAAACCTGCCTGCAAAAACTTCATTTCCGGGTTGATTGGCATGGGAGACAGATTTTTCTCTTTTAACTCTTCTTTTTAGTTGTCAAAATATCGATAACGAAATCTTCAAATATCTTGTAAAGACTCTCAAAGGCCTTCCAGGACTCAGATCCCTGGGTTTACATGTCGACTAGTAAAGAAAAATTTATAAATATAATCTTCAATCACAATTGGTAGTGGTGTGATAAGTAATTCTGGACCGAATATTTTGGCGAAGGTTCTTGAAAAGCTTGAAGCTTTAGAAGAACTCTACTGGTCATTCAATGCGTATGACGATATTTTCAAGCCAAAAAGTGACTTGCTAATCCTTCATAGATGTGGTTTTGATAGCTGGGAAATCTCATTAAGACCTTTTACGAACAGCCTGAAGAATCTTCCTTTATTAAAAAAAGTAACCAATTTAAGTCCTTCAATATCATAGTTCTATTCTCTTCCTCACTGAGGGCTCAAGAGTCAAAAGGTCCTCCTCTTGTAAAGAAAATCCCTCGAGGCCTTTTTTGTCGAAAGATTTTGATAGAGTGTTTTTAAAATTTTCGAGTGTTTATGAAGTTTTGAATCATTGGTATGGAGCGGGAAAATCGACCAATTATTTCAAGAAAAATAACCCCAAATTCTCTGCCTTTAAAAATTCGTCCATCACTGTATATATTAAATAACCCTTTAATTAACTCTTTGCCTGAAAAAAGTCTCATTCTCTATATCAAATCATCAATAGCATCATATCAATCGCTTCTATAAATTCTCACACACATTTCCCAATAAAATATTTAAATCTCTTCCCAACCCAATGGAGAAAAGGATCTCTTCAAAATCGCTTTCGCAACTGCTCTTCTCACTTTTGCTTGCTTTGCTTACCTCCACAGTGGCGCCCTCGGCTCTCAAGTCTCCTTCCTGAGCTTCCCACCCAAAGGAGGTAACAACAAATTCAAGGTTATTGCTTTCTATGATGGTACATATGACACCGCTCATATCAACTACGTCAAAGAAGCTCTTTCTTGGTTCCCATAGGCCGCTCAAAAGTACGGATTCTCTTTTGAGGCCACCAAGGACTGGAATAACCTCAATCCACAATTCCTTTCCAAGTACCAGGTTGTCATTTTCTTGGATAATAAGCCCTATGGCGCTGCCCAAAGAGCCGCTTTCCAAAGCTACGTTCAAAGAGGAGGAGGTTTCTTAGGCCTCCATGTGACTGCTTTTGCCGATAAAGCTTCTGAATGGGCTTGGTTCCATAACGAGTTCCTTGGATCTGGCGCTTTTGCTGGTAACACCTGGGGTCCTACTGCTGTTACCGCTAAGGTTGAGAATGGAAACCACGCTGCTCTTAAGGGATTGGCTGGGAAATTCAAGAGTTCTGTGAGTGAATGGTACAGGTGGTCCAATGACTTGAGAAAAAACCCTAATATTAAGATCCTTTTGTCCATAGACCAATCTAGTTTTCCTGTTGGAACTGACCCTAACCAATCTTGGCGAAGTGGATACTATCCTATTGCTTGGACTAATACCAAGTATAAGATGATCTACTGCAATTGGGGTCATAATGATATTGATTGCGCTCATGAAAATGTTCAAAAATCTTGGACTTTCTCTGTCAAGGAAACGGAGGATTTCACTATTAATACCTTATTCTGGGTGGCTGGTAAGAGTATGATCATCAAATAAACAGCAATATATGATGAGAAACAGTAATGTTCAAAATCCTAGCTAATCAAATATAATTGAATAGAAATAAAGACAAAAAATTCCTTGCCTTGAAAATAAAAATCAATAAAATCGTTATTCAATCAGAAGACCGTCTCAGGCCTTGAATCCCTCAAAGACTCCTTTTTGTTTTTTTCAAATTGTTAAAATTTTAACTTTTTCTGACTTTCCCACAATTTTGGGAAGTCTCAAAAATCTCATCAACTTCACGACTCTCTGAGGAAAGTTTTTTCTTCCAAAGACAAAATTTTCCAGCAATTTTCTTTTGCTCACCAAAACAAACTTTCTTTTCCCAAGTTGACTTTCAGAAAATTTTGACCAAAATTTTCCTCTCAATTCAAATGAACAAACTTGTTCGTTTAACCTCGAAATCTTTGTTGATCTCAGTGATGGGATTTCAAGCCTTTTTTTGCGGCTCAAATCCATTTTGGACCATTTTGGGAGGGTAAAGCCTTTTCAAAGCCATTTTAAAGCCATTTCATTTCTAAAGACATTTTTGGAAAAATTTGTATGAATTTTTGTTGAATTTCTCAATCAAATATTATTTTTAAAGAAAAAAAAAAGAGGAAAATTTTTTTTGTGTTTTCTGTTTTTTTTTGTCTGTTTTGAATTGTCAACTTTATTTTCCTGATTTATGACCTCAAAATTTTTTTTGAACTTCTCTTTGTGATTATTCCCAGAAGAGGAATTTTCTTCCACAAAACTAATTTCAGAGGAAAATTAAAGGATTCTCAAAGAGTGAAAATTTCATATTTTGCTTTCTCTTTCATTAAAAGCCAAATGAAACGGTTTTCAAAAGGTGAATCCTTTATGTTTTGAATCCGATACTTTCCCTCGACCTTTTCTTTTGGAAAAAAATATGAAGCCTTTACTTGAAACAAAAATTTACCCAATTTTTTTCCCAATTGGAAGACTTCAATATTTCTCGTACTCGAGTCTCAGGGACTTGACATGAAGGATTGAGAGAAATTGAGCCCTCCCATTGTAAGAGGAAAATTAAGAGGGAGAACAATCGGGAGAAAAGCCATTTTTCAAAACCTCTGACTTTGAAATTTTAAAGCCACTAAAGCCCCTAAAGCCTTTTTTTTTGAAAGCCATTTTGGGGGGACCCCAATTCCCATCACTGGTTGATCTGGAAATCGAATTTAATCAAGTATTTGAGGGAGTCACAAGTAATTTCAGGAAATATAAAATTTTTTTTTTTTGACGTTCAATTTTTAGAGAGCTGAAAGAGGATATGAAGATCTCGTCTTCAAATCATGAGCTCCTGAAATAAACTCAGGAAACTCATTTCTAAAGGATTTTAGAAAAATTTGGAAGTTAATATTTCGAGGGATGAAAATCTCAAAGTAATCAGGCAGTTTTCAAAAAGTTGGAAGCCGAGTAATCAGATATCTCCCCAGGTGTTTCAAAAACTTTCTCTTTTGAAGAGAACACTTTTTAAAAAAGTTCTTTCAATAATTTCCATCCTTGGAGCGATTCCTTTTTCAATCGAATTAACACATAAAAAGTCTTGGAGAAATTTTATTGGTCTTAGTTTTTCTTGTCGGATTGAGCAGTTTTTATCCGGAAGAATGGAGAATTGCTTTTGAAGATTGATTTTATAACATTCAAAATTGAAACATCATTTAGTGGGAAACAAACCAGTTCGAGTTAAAGAATAAATGCTCTGAAGAACTCAAATTGATAATAAGTAGATGTGGGAGAAAACAGAGGGAAAACACTTGGCTTCTGTTAACATATACTAGTTCAAGTTATGAATATCGCCAATTTTCATTGCGTTGAAATTTGACGAGTTGGATAAAAATAGTGGCTGCTCTCTAAAACTAGCTAAGACTTGCTTGTGTTGGATCCGAAGGACTTTTACTTTGAAGTCAAGGTGCAACTTTTATTGAGCTGCTGCTGAACATATCATTCAATTTCCTCTTCAGCTCGAAAATTTGGATTTTCAAATCTAATAAATGTCTTGGCATGTCCGCAGCTAAATTTAATAGATCTAGCTTCATTGGGTTAAAAGCGAGATAAGAATCAATCATTATAAATTGAAATTTAACTCTTCAAATTTCCATTTTATGGATGATCAATTAATTGAAAGCGCTGACATTCACCTTATACATTCGTTTTCCCTTGACCTCGAGCTCCAAACTGTTACAAATGCTCTTCAAGCAATACCCAAGGCCCTCAGAAGCACAGGACTCTCAGCCTACACCCAGGATTTCCAAGGTTTATTTTATTGTGGAACTGCTATTAGAACAAGAATTTAACGAACCTTTAACCACAACTATTTCTCAGTTGAAAGAATTAAGAAGTCTTACTTTGCAAATCTCACTATCTTCTGTTCAAAGGAGCCAACTCTACAAAAAGCCTTTTATAAACTCTCCAAAATCTCTGAAAAATATCAAGAAATTATGGGATCCAAATCTTGATATCATTCTTCCACAGCTCAATTGATTAGAAATTTTGGTTCTCATCTTTGAGAATACTGAGAATTGCTTACCAGAACACCGGAAATGGATTCCAAATTGTTTCAAGATTCTTCCGACTTTAAAGAACTTAAAGGAGCTCGAATTTTACATTCCTGAAAAGGATCTCTCAGAATTTGAAGCGCATATTATAAATTCGGCTTTGATGAGCTTAGAACACATAAATTCGTTGAAATTTTTCTATGATTCGCCAAAGAATTGTCGTGAGAATTTTATGAAGATCCTACAGACTATGGAGAAGATTGCAGCAAGACAATCTCGCAGAGTAAATCTAATATTCTAAATAATCTTTTTCTATTGTTTGGATTTGATTTTTCTTCAAAAGATTTCCCTTTTCCGTTCAATCTAAAAATCTACAACAATCTGACTTCACTTCCGATCTCCTCTAATTTCTCAATTCAAAGGCAATCAATTCGATCTTCTTTTGGGAGTGCTGGAATGTCTTGAATGTTCAATTTTAAAAAATAACGAAAGAGTCTTCTTTATATTGAATGCATAGAAAAAAAATTTTTGTCAGAAATTTCTTCAAAAAAACTCAAAGCATCAAAAAAGAGTTTTTGAAAAAAAATTTCGGAGTTCAAGAGATGAAAAAAAAAGAATAGGAAAATTTCTAGAAAAGTTGGAAAATTCATAGAGTCCGAAAAAATCTGGAACTTTCTAAATCCAGGACAAAATCCTTAAAATTCACACCTCTTGGGAAAAAATTTTTTAGAACAATGGCAAATTTTTCTTCTATAAAACATCGATTCTATTTAATTTTTCTTGCGATAATTTTTAAGGATATAAACTTATTTAAGAGAGAGCTGACAAAGAAAAAAAGGAACTTGGAGAAAAGATAAAATTTGAAACGTGATAAAATACCCCTCCTGATATAATTGAAGAAAACTGATTCATCAAAAATAGATTCTGGGAAAAAGAAAATTCAGAAAAAAGAAAGTTAATTTCATTGGACATTTTGCATCCCGAAGAATCTTTAAGAAATTTTGTTCCTTACTTTACCAGCGTTTCAGACTGAGGGGCTCCATGAGCCTAAAATGCCCTCTTTTCAATGACCTTTTAACCCTCTATATGATTTTCATTTAATAAAATTAATGACACGCGACACCCTCAACAAAATCTCTCTCTGATCTTATCTCATGTCGACAAATCCACCCTTACAAAATCCTCAGCCATTAGATTCCACCCCATCACCACCCAAAATCCGTCCCAAATATCCCATTGAATTAAAAAAAGGAAATTTTATCTATGATTAAATTCTTTTACCCTTGGATAAACTCGAGTGAAGAAAAAGCGGCCGGAAAATTTGCCAACGAAAATGCCAAAAAAACTCAAATTTAAAGACCAGCTTTCCCAACACAATGTCTGATTTCTGCTGAATCAATAATGAGCCGAAAGAAGAAATTGTTCAAACAAGAAGAGAAGAAGAAGCCGTTGAGGTGAAAGATAAATTTTTAAGGGATCATTTATCATACGACTTGCATGAATTCAAGATTATTGGTGTTTCATAAAATACTCAATACTTAGAAAACCAAAGAACATTCAATTAAATTTCTATTTCTTTTATGGATAGAAATTTCCAGCAAGGATTTTGGGCAAGGGCTGCAACTCCTTGGTCACCAATGAAGCTATGACCTAAATTCAAGTGTGAAAGATTGACCCAGGAGGTATTTTGCGCAAGTGCTACAACTCCTTGACCACCAATACTATTATACGCTAAATCCAAGTGTGTCAGGTTGACCCAGGAAGTATTTTGAGCAAGTGCCGCAACTCCTTGCTCACCAAGGTTATTTCTACTTAAATCCAAATGTGTAAGGTTGACCCACGAAGTATTTTGTGCGAGTGCTCTGGCTCCTTGGCTACCAATACTCTCATTAGAGCTTAAATCCAAGTGTGTCAGGTTGACCCATGAGATATTTTGAGCGAGCCCTACAGCTCCTTGTTCACCAATATTCTCATTACAGCTTAAATCCAGGTATGAAAGATTAACCCAGGAGGTATTTTGTGCAAGGGCTGCAGCTCCTTGACCACCAATACTATTATGCGCTAAATCCAAGTGCGTCAGGTTGACCCAGGAGACATTTTGTGCAAGCGCTGTAGTTCCTTGATGACCAATACGATTATGACTTAAATTCACGTGCGAAAGGTTGACCCAGAAGATATTTTGTGCAAATGATGTGACTCCTTGGTCCCCAATACTATTATACGCTAAATCCAAGTGTGCTAAGTTGACCCATGAGGTATTTTGCGCAAGCACTGTCACTCCTTGGTCGCCAAGGTTACTTCTACTTAAATTCAGGTGTGTAAGATTAACCCAAGAATGATTTTGGGCGAGTGCTCTCGCTCCTTGGTCACTAATATTGTCATTATAGCTTAAATCCAAGCCTGAAAGATTGGTCCAGGAGACATTTTGTGCAAGTGCTGCAGCTCCTTGGTCTCCAATCTTATTCCGGCTTAAATTCAAACGCGAAAGATTGATCCACGAAGTATTTTGTACAAGTCCTGCGATCCCTTGGTCCCCAATACAATTTTCACATAAATTCAAGTGTGAAAGGTTGACCCAGGAGGTATTCTGAGCAAGTGCTGCGGCTCCTTGGTCACCAATATTGTAATTATAGCCCAAATTCAAGGATGAGAGGTTAGCCCACGATGTGTTTTGTGCGAGCACTCCAGCTCCTTGGTCACTAATACTATAATTATAGCTCAGATTTAAATGCGTAAGGTTGACCCAGGAAGTGTTTTGAGCAAGTGCCGCAGCTCCTTTGTCACCGATATTGTAATTATAGCTTAAATCCAAGTCTGAAAGATTGGTCCAAGGGGTATTTTGTGCAAGGACTGCAGCTCCTTGGTCTCCAATCCTATTCCGGCTTAAATTCAAGCATGAAAGGTTCTTCCAGGAGGTATTTTGCACAAGTCCTGCAATTCCTTGGTCACCAATACAATTTTCACATAAATTCAAGTGTGAAAGGTTGACCCAGGAGGTATTTTGGACAAGTGCTGCAATTCCTTGATGACCGATACTATTATGGCTCAAATCCAAATGCGAAAGTTTGACCCAGGAGGTATTTTGAGCAAGTATGGCAGCTCCTTCTCTGCTAATTGTCTGAAAAGTTAAGCTAATGGTAGTGAGACCATCAAAATTCTCCTTCATGAGGAAGGACAGACACTCTGCATCGAGTAAAAACCTGTCGAATTTAAACTCTGTGCCCCCCAAACATTGTAAGAGCTTTTTGTTCGGAATTTCTCTGAGCCAAGTGTGTACCTGTTGATAAATACTCTTTGTCAATAATGTTGCTTGATTAAAGGTTAAATTTCCACCTTGGTGTATCCCACAGATGTAATAGTCCTCTCCTTCTCGATACCAAACACCGCTTCCACTTTGGCCTCCCGCGGTGTCAATTGGATAATGAATCAGGCCTTTCTGTCTATCGACATAAGCAGCTGGGCCTTCCATCTCCCACATCTCATATGTTTTTGGCTTTGATTTCACTTTATCCCTCGGATATCCTGTCACATTTATCATTTTCCCTGTTACCTCTTCTGGGTTTGGACAGATAAGCCCAAAATAACCTGTCATATCACCTATTGGCTCTTTCAAAACCAGAATTCCATAGTCTTCTTTGTTTTCTTTGACATAATTTGGCGAGACAAAACACTGCTCAACCTCAATGACGCCAAAGGGAGCTCTCTGAACATCCATTCCTGGCAAGAATTGAATGCTTTCAGGCCGAGCATAAGCTTTCTTTGGATGATTGTAAAGGTTATGTCCAGCAGTAAGGACAATATGAGGCCCGATTAATGTTCCTGTGCCGAAGCATGTCCCTTCAATGCCTTCAAACTTGACTGCAACGACTCCATGAACACTATTTGGCCATTTTGATGGATGTAAAACTTGTTTTCTTCCATCTTCGTGGTTAATTACATTTTCAAGATCCCCTTCACTAGGCTGTGCATGCAATACAACTTCTTGTTCATTTTGGTTTGCTGCCTTGACTGGCTTTCTGCTTTTTGTTTTGATTAACTCAACATTTGGCGGAGGGTAAATGCTGGTCAATGCCTTATTCTCCACAAACTTCTGAAACTCTTTCACTTTAGATTGTGAGGCTTCCATATAAACTAAATCTGAAATTATTAATATTTATTTCAGCTTTGTCATTCTATTTATAAGAGAGAGTAGCAAAAATTCATTTTTGAACTTTTGGTGAGACTCAAAAAGGCAGTCGGTAGACTTAAAAATTCTGTCCAAATTGTATCAATAAGAACTCAGAAGTCACAGATTTACTCAAGACGACAAAAAATTGACCAAATCCAAATCTCCTTTCATTCAAGTTTTTTCACCTTCGATTTTTTTTTTTGGGTTTCACCTTTAGGGCTCATAACAAAGGATCATAGAGTGAGTAGTTTTTCATGCGAGTATTCGCCGTAAAAAATTGAGAATGACTTAATGTTTCTATAATAGAAGCTTCTCAAGGTCCCTCATTCATTGTGCAATTTAATTTGGTACGAAGGTTTAAATTAATTCATTTCTTCTGATCGGTGATGGAGATCAAACAGTGGAGTTATTTTCAAAAAAATCAAGATCTTCTTCCTTCTCTTTACAATCTCTTTTCATCTTTTCTTTTCCTCAAAACCCTCCTCTCTTCGCCCTTCCTTCATTTTCATATTTCTCGGGGGTTAAGATTGCGCAAAAGTCTAAAGCGAAAAAAATGCAGCAATTATTTTCAACTCTCCTTAAAGGACAAAACTGACTTGAAAAACTGCAAAGGATCTCGTTTCATTAGAACTTTGAATGTGAAACCTTAATTTAGGAAAGTAAGAACGTCCAATACCATAAAGTGCTGTTAGTGTGGGATAAATTTTGTTGCTATACAGGCGGGACAAAAATCTTAAAAATTTTTTTGTCCATTTTCAACCATAAAACTCTGCAGCTCTGTCCCAATTCGGCCCTTCAGACATCTTATTTAATTCTTTATGAGATGACTCTTTGGATTGGTTATCATTGAAAAAATTAGGATTTTCAGCTGAATCATGATTTGAGAAATATTTCACTAAAATTATGGAGTGGTGAAAGGATTTTTGAGAAAATTTTGAGTAAAAGAAGAGCTTGAAGGCAGAGCTGTTAAAAACCCCATTTTTAGAATCCACGAACGATATAGATCTTTGGTGACGCTAAGCCAGCATCCGGTCCCCTATCATATTCCAACCGTATGATATTGGATGATACCTTGCGACGCTCTCCGCCTATACATTTTTGGCGACACCTATGAACAGCCCTATTTGAAGGGAAAAAGAAAACTCAAGTTTTGAGCAGATTCCACAAAAATGAGAAAAACCACTGAGGTGAAAGGGTTCAAGGAACAAAAAAATTTCAATTGAGAAGAAGAATATTTTAGCTATTGAACTCTCGCAAAAATGGGTTTTTTTTGTTTGTTTGAGTTTTGTAAAATATAAAGAAAAATAAAAAAGAGGACTTTTTCTGGATCTTTGGGGAAAGTTCATCAAAGTTGTAAGTTTGTTTTTCATATTTAACAATAGGAGAAATTTCAATTGACAATGAAATTTACTTTCCCACTTAATTCATAATAATTTTTTAAATATTAAAACTTCTCAAACAAAAAACACCAGGTCTCATGAAAAAGGTCTCAATCCAAAACGCAACCACTATCTCACCCTCAAAAGAAGATGGAACTTCGTCTCTTAACCCACACCATCCACGATCTCTTACAAATATCTTGCACGGACCCTCCGGTTTAATCATAAAGATAATGGTCAGGGGAAGATGAAGTACATCAACATCAAGAGAATTCGCATTCGAGGCCT
>Ga0182738_1007239_pt1 | contig 11317 bp, 4 predicted proteins | sample eDN5th30CBELigMG_FD_128876 | JGI IMG/M metagenome (GOLD analysis project Ga0182738, IMG submission 128876) | Enriched Miracle-Growth compost microbial communities from Emeryville, California, USA - eDNA 5th pass 30_C BE-Lig MG (version 2)... ...
CAAGATCACTGATATTGTTCTTTCTTAAATATAGTTCTTGAAGTTTTGAACAGTTTGAAAATTCCTTTAAAGAAGCGATTCTATTCACTGATAATGACAAAACTTCCACATTAGGCATCTGACGTAAAAGTTTCACATCCTCAATATCATTGCCCCACAGGTTCACTTTCTTCACAGTATATAGGTTATCTGTCTTGGCTCTCGCAAGGATCAAATCAGGAGTCAAAGCCTTTCCCATAATATATTGGAAATTGAAAACGACAGATTTTCAAATAAAACTTTACGAATTCAAATAATACTTCATTTAATAGAATTTTTTTATCTAGCTGAGAGACAATATTTCTTAGGAAGTAAGTTTTTAAATCTTGAGCAAGTTAGAGAGTTAAGTAGATACATCAAATAACAGAAAGTTACAGATATCGTACAGTAGCAAAAATAAATCTAACCCTATTGATAATTTAATTTACTATCAACATCTTTCTTTATAATTCGAAGTCCGGCATCATCAACATCTTTTAGTAACAGCAAAATTGCTGTGACAAGATTTTCATTCTTCACTCTAACTGGCGAAGCACTCCTTCTTGGCTCGGTATTCGCATTTTGCACATTTCTTCTATAATCCTTCAAGGGGCTTTGATTACTCTATTTAAGAAGTTATTAAGACAAAACCAATTTTTGTTATTACATTGTAACTATCTCTGACTCCTTGATCACCTCCTCCATATTGGGGATATTGTGGATACTGTTGTTGGCATTGCTGTTGTTGCTGATATTGTTGATAGTTGTTAGAAGGTGACTCATCAAACTGAGAGGGATAAGCATCATTTCTTGCATAGGCTTCATTACCCTTGGCATATCCGCTGGGTGTACTAGCTCTACCTCCACTGTGTTTAGATCGGGCACTCTCATTGTCACCACCAATGTAGTTGTTCTTTTTTAAAGGTGAGCTTTGGAGCTCTCTTTGAGGCTCTCTACTATACACATCTTGCCTGGCAGCTGCTGCTCTTTCCTCAGGTGTAATTTGAATTTTATCAAGGTTTTGCAGCTGAGGAAGGGCATTAATAACAATTTCTCTGTAATACTGGTGATCAGCACAAGGATTCTCACAAAGCCAAAGAGTTTTCAAATCTCTCAAATGGGATAAATACTCCACTTCAGATAAATCTCTAATTTCATTCTTTCTCACATACAACTCTTGCAATCTTGAACAGTTTGCAAATTCTTTCAGGGAGTTGATTTTATTCACAGAAAGAGAAAGGACTTCAATATTAGGCATCTGTCGAAGAATTCGAATGTCATCGATATCATTTCCACAAAGAGTAAACTTCTTGACATAATACAAGTTATCACTCTTGGTTCTTGCTCTAATAAGTTCTCCAGTTAATGGTCTGCTCATTCCTGTGGGTCCTTTGATCCGCGTAGAAAATCTATTTTGAAGTTTAGAAAATCGAGTATTATTTTAATTTATCTCTAGACGTTTGAATTTTCTTCACATTTCTTGGATATCCTACTTATCAAGATTTTTTTTGAAAATAAACGAGAGCTATTCATCCATCACCTCCAATTTCCTCATCCTCTCTCCAATTTCTTTTTTCACAAGAGGTTCGAAAATCTTTCTTTTCAGAAAAAAATTCACGAGTTTTTGGAGAAATTTAAAGGTAGGAAAAATGGAACTTTACTCAGATGGTCAAAAATCAACCAGAAGGTGATCCTCTTTGAATCATTACTCAAGGATGCTCTCGTTGATGTAATCTTCAGAACTGAGACCAGTTTTCTCCAGAAAAAAGAAAGTTGCTTTCCAAACGCATAATCAAAATGCGTAAATTTGAAATTACTTTTCATTTTTTTCCTGGCTCGAGATGATCTCTTCACAAGGCAGAACAGGTTATCAAGATGATACTTGAGTATCACAATGGTAAAAAATGAGAAAAAAATCAATTAGAGTCTTTTTTGGTTGTTAAATTTTTAATTAATTTTTTTCCAGAAATTTTATCATTCAAAATATGCCGCAACCGAGAATGAGGCTTGAAACACTCGAAGACCTATGTTTCAGAAAGAATTGTGTGCCATCTTGTAGATACTCATGGATCCAACTCTGTTTGAATAGTCCTAAACCTTTTTTGAGAGCTTTCTAAAAATTCCCTGCTCAATTTCTGGTTATATTCAAGAGGATAGATGTAAAAAGCCTCAAGCTCAAGACTTGGAAGGATTTAGCCTCCACTTCTTCGAAGGAAAAGTCATAGTTTTGAGTAGATAATACTATCAAGCAAAATTTTCCTACAGAGTAGTATTCAGTTTCTTTTTTGCGCAAGTCCACGTGATATAATAAAATTTTTCCGCTTTCCTTCATAAAGAATACCAAATTTTACATAAGCGAAATTCCCTTGCTGAAAACTATTTGATTAAATTTTAGTGATTTGCGAAGGAATTAATTGACATAAGTTTGACCTGCATCGATCTTATTTTTTTAATAAACCCCAAGAGCTTCTTCTTGAACGACACTATTAAACGTGAGATAAATCTCTTATGTGTGTTTGAGCCAGCTTGATTCAACAAAAACTAAAAAGGCGGTCTGTTGGTTTATGAGGGAAAAACTCAGAAAGCTCAAAGCATCAATCAGAGACTTCATCATTCTAAACTTGCTGAATCTTTGATTCTACTTGTTCGCATTTCAATAACCCTGATAGTCTTCACACTTCGACCTCCAAACGCCCTTTTCATTATTAACCAATGGGGTTTTTTTATTTCAACTAATTTAGCTTGCCAATGCTAAAATAAATAGTTAATTTTGCTTCTAGAATCAACAAGCTCTGTTTAAGATCTGAAATTATTCCCTCCGTTCAATTTAAATCGACCTTTCATCTTCTTATGGTCCTTTTTCCTTCAAGCTCTCAACTCCTTCAATAAATCCTTGAAGGAAAACTCAGACTCATCTCCAACTTTTGAATTAATTCTCCTCTCAAATAACTTTGAAAAACCTTTGCTTGATAAGGGCAATCAGATTTGTCAAGAATTGGTTTTTAATTCCAAAGTGTCGTCCAGCCCAAAAAGCCAAGCAATTGTGATTCTGCATAAAGCTTTCATGTTGTTCAGGCATTTTGCCTTTAATTTCTTATGCGGTTGAAACTTGATCAACTTAGTTTTTCAGTTACCTCTTTTTTATTTCAGGGCGCCTCCTTGAAAAATGCATTTCATAATTATCTCCAGTATACTAACCTACTTTTTTGATTGTTCAGGTCTTTCTTGCCCAAGTTCCCAATGTGTACTTCTTTGTTCTTCTTAAAACTATTTCTATCATCCCTAAATTTTCTAAAAAAACTCGAGTTTTTCGGAAATTTTTTCACAAATAATCATTCTGACGAGATTCAATTTCAATCAAACATTTATTCACAAGAATTTCAATAAACTCCGAAAGACTTTCAGGAGTTGGAGAAAACCCTCAAAAAACAATCGAGAAAAGAAAATAGACTTGGATTTTATTTCATATATCCATCTTGGCATTTTGACCTACCACGCTATAAGGATAATATAAATAGGTCTCGCTTTAATTTGTAAATTTCCCTCCATACTCGTCCAAAGTTTGTCGAAAGCCAAAACTTAACGGCCTGATGTCTCAAACATAAGAAACATCACCTGAGAACCTTATTTCAACCCAATTTCTCGTCTTTTAAAAGAAAAACTCCTCAAACTTGACTTGGAAAATCTCGATCAAACACTCAGTACACATTCAAACAGAATCATTGTAGATAGAGCTCACTTTCTACACGATTCCAACTCCAGCTCACAAGCGAGTTTTTAATTTGGAATTTTTATACTTCGAGCCAAAATATCATTTCCGAAAAACTAAATCTTCACAGTTCCATAAACTGAAAAAATACAACACCTGAAATAATTCTTGGAAAAATTTCCTTGTGAATCTTCTTTTCCTGTCGGTACTATTTCTCCTATGCATTCTCAAAGTCTTGAGCTTATGAACTGCCCCATCGGGAGTTTTTCTATGATATTCAACTCTGATACTCTATTGGCAAAATTGAATAAAATAATTACTAATTTTGGTTTTGATCCCGCGGTCGTATTTTTCATAAACTTAAAAACTAAGTTCATTTTAAACTTTTATTAAATTTCCTATTGAAAGTCTCAGATTAAAATCAGACAACTCCTCTTAATAATATATCCTGATCTCAGGACTCTCTACTTTAAGTCTAGATGAGCTGTGATCTCCTGATTGCTCAAAGAGTATTGATAACTCTCCTTTTCACAGCAGAAAGTCTCTCTAAGCGTTGTTTTGCCTGGTTAATATTATTTTTTAAACAAATGTAAAGCTTTTGCCAACAAGTTATTAACTAATCATTTAATTAAACGTAAAAGGTTAAATCAGGTGATGGCGTACAGAGTCATTGAGAAAGAAGGGAATTATCTTCCAGATCCCCGGTTCTTTTTATTCCTCCAAGTCCAAGGGGGCTTTCGTGCAAAAGGTAATTGAATTTATCCTTCCATATCACTCAAAGTTCCCCCGAGAACTATAATAGAATAAAGTTTTGAAGATTAATGATCGTAACAACAACAGAAAATGGAGTTAAAGCCCCCGAAAAACTTTAGTCCGACAGAAGACCCTTCGAACCTACAACCTTTGCCTTTTGCAAACCCCTGAAAAAGAAAAAGACATTTTCTTAGGTAGAGGGATTAGCATTTCGCAAAAATTTACAGAATTATCAATCTTAGCCCAGTTAACTCCCGCTCAAAAGAGATTGGTATTACGTCACAATTGAGGCGCGATCTCCAATAATAAATTCGGATCATAAAAACTAAACAAAAAATAAAAGCCATATAATTAAAGTTAAATTTAAAGATGTGAAATCTAATTATATACGGTTGAATAATTTACCAAATAATTAAATATTAATAAACCCTTAAATACTCCTACAAAACGCAGGAATTTATAATTAAAAAAATTTCTAATATCAATATACAGTACATACATTCAACTTCTCATGTCTCAACAAACTCATTTCAACTATTTTACCAACTACTACCAAGATGCCAAGCCTCTCTGCTCCAACTATGACAAATATCTCGAACTTCCTTATGGTGAGGAACCCACCAATAGCTTCCAAAATTTCACATTTTCCTCAAGCAAACTCTCTCTTGATCCTTACCAACATGGACACGGCTCCCTTGACCCTAGTCGTTATTCTACCGACTCCACCGAACCTAATGAGTCTCCAGTAACCGGAAGAGTCTTCTCATCTGAATTTATTGGCTTCTTGCCAAAGGGTGATTCATCTCAGGTGAACCCAGGCTTCTCTGAAATGAACGCCTCTCAGCAAGTTCCAAGGAGCAAGCTCATTGCTGTTATCGGTGACTCCACAGGAATCACTTTCAACAGTCTCAGCAATAAACTTTTCCAACAAAACGCCTTCGGTGAAAAAGTCGAAGATGAATTTACTTCCAGAAATAATATTGATCAAGATGATGATGAAGAAGAAATCTCAAGTTCTCAACTGAAAAGCTTGCTTCATGCCAATATCTGGAACAAAGAAAAGGATAACATGCTTTTAAAGCTTGGAGCTCAATTCAAGTGTGACTGGAAGAAAATCGCCAAAAGATTCCACAACAGAAGATTGACTCCTTGCTTCTTGAAAAACAGATATAAGGAATTGATCGATGCCCCCTTCCAACGCAGAGTCAAATTCACTCATAAAGAAGATCTCATGATTGCAAAATACTTTGAAAAATATGGCTCATGCTGGCCTACTCTTGCTACCCACTTCAAAGATAGATCTCCTATCATGCTCAAAAACAGATATTACTCCTTCATCAGAAAGCGCAACCTCCTCGACTCCTTACTTGAAGAAGTCCACGAAATCGAAAACAACGGCACTCTTGTTGATAACATGAAAAATGTTGAAAGAGAAACTTCAGATTATGATGACTCCCAAAATCATGCTTATAACTTTGACAATAAACTCACCAAAGTTGAAACCTATGTCGGTGAAGAAGGCGTCGACACATATTTCAATAATAATCAATATCATGCCGAAGCTGCAAATGGAAAGCCCACCAATGACTCGCAACAAAATTCCGAATCCACTTTCTTTGGCTCAAACCAAAATACACTCAATAACGGCTCAGAAGAAAACAAAAGCATGAGTGAACTTAAAGCTCAAGTCAAGTCGCTCCAATTATTGTATCTCAAGACAAGAGCTGAACTTGATAAAGTGAAAAATAACAAGCCCCAATAATTTATTTTCTATGGTTTTGTTCATCCAGAACAGTTTAGTAGAATTTGAAAACCACTTTTGATGACTCCTTCTCTCCTCCTTTAAAGTCAAACTAAAGTTCAGCTCCACGCTCACTTTTATATTCATTCATCCAAATTTTAATTATGACTTTTGTAAATTTATATTTTAAATCACCTTTCTCGTAAATTTACTATTTGTTTAAAATCCGAGTATCCTTAACATATATATAATTAACTCCATAATTAACTCACTTAACAAAAATATTTCCAACTTTGAATCTGAAAAGAAGTCTAAAAATTAATCCGTTCATTAGGATTGAAACAGGACCAGAATCAAAAAGAATTTCCAACCCAAATGTTGAAAGCAAAACTCTCAGAAAAGTTGAAATTATTGTCGATCCCGAAAAAATTTAGAAAAATATTTTCAAAAATTCTGAGAGTTCTTGAAACTTCAAAACAAAAAATGAAAAAGTTTTCTGACTGTAGAACTGGGAATGCCTCATTTTCTCGGCCTGTGGCCGATTTTTGTCTTGTCTACAAAAATTCCCTCATCAAAGAACTTTGATTTTTTTTTTCCAACTGATATTTTTGGGAAACATTTTTTTGTTGAGAAATTTTTCGAAAAAAAAATGAAAAAATTTTTCCACAAATCTTTTTCTCTGCAAGTTTTTTTCTTTCCAAAAAACAATTTTCAGGCAAAGAATGGGATTTCAGACTTTCTTCTTTTTGAAGATAAAATTGGAACTCAAAGTGTTAGACACCAAGGAAAAACCAAGGAAAACTATCATTTTGACAACGTGTTTAGAAGTTTGTGTCATTCTTTAAAAAATGCCTGATGAAATTTATTCGTAAAAATCTGGAGAGAGAATGAAGATTCAGAGATATTGAAGTTTGCTTTGACTCTCCCTTTCGAATCAAACTTCTTAATCTCTAAAAATTTTCAAAAGATATTTTTGGGAGAGGACCAGAAAATGTCTCAGACATGGTGTCAGGGAAATGTCTTTTTTTTGTGGACGGTGTCAATAATCTGAAATCAGACCGATTAAATGAAGGCTAAATCACATTGAGTTTCAATTCAGCCAAATTTTCTCTGAATAAAAAAATCGCTTTTGTCGTGTCCAATACAGAAATCTTGTTTTGATTTGATGCCCTGAGTACTTTTATGCTCCTTGATAAATTGTAAAAATCACAATACTTCAAAATACCAATTGAAATCCTTCTTTTGTAGATACCCCACACTCATGTTTGAAATTTTTAATTCATTTCAATTTTTTTTAAACCAGTGGATATAAAATTGACTCTGAAAAAAAAAACTTGCAAACCCCATCAATTTCCAAGCTTTTCTCAACAAAAGTGCTCCATGGCCTGAAACCATCAACCCCTACCAACCTACCTTCATCCATCTAGAATCAAGACAATTCAATAAAGGCTCATTCCCAAGCGAAAAGAAATTATTCATATTCATTTACTGATTTTCTCAATAAATTGAATAATTAGACCTAGCATTACAAAGCTTTTATGTGTGGCTTCGGGAAAAAAACCTCTATTACTTTTAATTGCATGAAATAAAAAAATCCTAAACTATAAAATTCATTTGAGGATCAATGACGACTAAGGCTCCCAAGAAATTAGGACTGTTGGAATCTATATCACAAAAGTTCAAAAGCATTGTAAACAATTCAGAAGCTCCTTCTGAGACTTCCCGAAAGCCTTTATCAAAAACCAATCAACCAATCCCAAGTAAAGATGTTGAGAAACCTGAAATTACTCCCAACAACTTTAAATTGGGTTCTTCTGAAAAATTATCGCTCCATAGCTTCTTTACAAATGAACAAGATAAATCTCCAAGCGCAAGGCTCTTGAATTCTTCTGTCAAGTCTTTGCATACCTCCAAAATCTCAAAAATTGACCGCAGAAAAGGAGACCTGGGCCTTGATATCTTGCCAGAGAGCTTTACCGATCTTCCAATCCCCAAAGAATATGCTCTTATGTCAGAAGTAGGCATCTTAAATTCCCATCTCAGAAAAAAAGATCAATCAAAAAGAGATCTCAAACTTACCGTAAAAACAAATTTGGCTTTCCCTTCAAAAAGTGGAAGCCTCTCAAAAATAAACATGGATCTCACCTTACATGATACGCAGCATTTAAGTAGCAGCCCAACCAATATGAAAAGAGGTGTCAGCTTTGCTAAGCGTTTAGTTGAATTCGATGAAGACAAATCTATCCAAAAAGACTCGAAAATTGAACATCAGCAAATCTTGGATACTGGAAGTATAGTCTCAACAGTAAACATGACCAAAACCAATCCAAACTCCCCTACTGCTTCAATCCTTCGGAAAAACCGTAGCTCCTTGTTAGTGAATGGTGGAAAAGATTTTGATCATGTCGATTTGACGATTGGTCCAATCAGTAAAAAACTCTCGACTTTTGATAGAAATCCTATGTATAAATCGGTTGAAATGAGCGTTCTTGAGCCGAAAAAGGGAGACGATGCAAGTCTGGATTCCCAGGAGTTTGGCGAGAGCAAAAAAGTTCGACTATCAAATCTTACAAAAAACCAAAACACCTTCCACTCCCAGAGCCTTAGTATCCCCAGCGATCTCCCTAAAAGTGAACTGAAATCTCTCAAAGCTCAAAAAAGAAAACAATCAATCGAAAAATTCAAAATTAAAATAAAAAGATCCTTCTCATTTTTAAGTTCATTGACTATCCTCTTGATCGTCACTTTTATCGTACTGGGAACGATTGCTTCAGTTATTGCTTATCCGTTTGAGAACATGCAACTCCAAAAATGGATTGGACAGTTTTTTCACGGAGCTTCCCTTTCCTTAATGTGCTCCTTTGCGAGCCATCTAGTCCTCAAGAAGCACCAGGAAATAACTCATCAAGAACAAATTAAAAATGCTCACCCAAAAAAGAAACATCAATATGACACCCCAGCCACAAATAAAATTATTTTAAATCGCGTCTTTTGCATCTTCCTAGCTGTTGTAGCAGGACTACTTTTGGTTGGAACAAAACACTATTTCTCCAGCACTCTCAACAACTCTTATTCCTTTGTGTTAATTGAGATGTGTATAATCTTGATAAATCTCATCTTCTGCCTGATCTACTGCTCCCTCAAAAATTATTTCAAGCGACAAACTCAGAAAAATAAACAAGAAGCTGTTCACACAAAAGGACTTTTCCCTATTCCAGTCTATAAAAATTTCCTAAATGATATCCGAAGCACCAGAAGTATTTTCACTGATCCAAACGGCCCTCAAATTCAATCTCCAACTCAAGCTCCCTTATGTCTCAAGGAACAGACCGCTCCATCATCTAAAGATGAAGGAGTTGATAAATTTACCCCCTTGAAACCTGTCACTATTATCCCCTTAATCAAAATTGTTGGAGCCAATCTCTTGCTGGTCATCAGTTATGCGCAATTTGTTGCTATTGTAGCTCTCGTCAAGCTTTACCAAAATATCCTAACAAAAGACCCAATTTATCCTGTCTTCCTGTTATTTGTGCTCTCACCTATAGCAACCTATATATTTACAAAGACACTCCACACAATTGATAGAATCTTTGCTTTAAGCATTGATTCGTATGCTCATTACCTTACATCGCCTTTTGAAGCTATTTTCTACAGACTAGCTTTGTTTTATGTTGGAGAAATGAAATATATTTGGATCATGATGGTCTGCAAAGCATTCTATAAAATTGTCATTTATTTACTACTTGGACGGCAAATTGAATTCTTGAGAGTAAAATTCACGAAATTCTTTTTGGCTAAATGCACGAAACCTGAAGAAGAACCAGATAATTATTTATTCCAACATATTAACCGAATTCAAAATAAATTAAATGCTCCTGACCCACTCCAGACCTTCAGACCAAAGAAAACCGACGGTGAAAATGAAACACAACAAGATTCTGACAATAAAAAGGAGACTCAAAAAGATATCAAGGAAGTCATAAACAACAGCTTTATTTTCAGATTTGCTTTTATCACTTTGCATGATATTCTATGTAGTGCTATTCTACTGGGTTTGATCCTTGTTCCTGAGCAACTTAATCACCATCACCAGTATTTTAAAAATCTCAGTTATGCCGCTCAAAACTATTATGTCAAAGGAACCTGGATGGATCTTAGTCTGGATGCAGCTCTGTTCGCCGTTATCAATCTCACATTACTCGCTTGTAACTGCTATCGAAAAATAAATGTCATCCAACTTTCAAAAACATTCTTCAAAAGATATTTCTTACCTTATAGCCTCACTAGCTTAACAATGTTTGCCACATTTCTCTTTTTAGCTCATATCATGTGGTGATTTTCAGATTGATCAAAAGAGTTTCAAATTTTTTTTACATTCTGTAATGTTTTTTTCTAACGAATTAATTTTCATCTCAAAAAAGATTTGAGAATCGTTTGTCTAACTTATTTATGAAAATTTCAAATTCTTTATAGGAAAAAATCTCTCACAGGAAATGAAAACTTAAAATTTATCTGTTAAATTTTTTTTGTGACATTAAAATTGTCTAGAAATTAATTAACCAAAACTTATTTAGTGGTTCTTTAATAACTTCATCCTTCACAGACCATATTCACTCTCATTTCCAAAATTTGAAAAACAACATCCATCTCTGTCAGAGCTTCTTCGTTTTCGATTTTCACTTTGACCAAGGTGAAATCATTTATGTCGCTTCACAAACCTCATCACTCAATTTCCCATTCAAGAACATTAATAAGGGTCATAGAGACATCATTTGATTGGGTTCTCAATTCTGCCCCTAAAAAGAACACAAAATAGTACAAGCGATTTGATTTGATCATTTTTATAATTTTTCTCTCTAATATTTGACGAAAAAAAACCCTTGATTGGATCTATATAAATTTATTTGTGATTTAAATCATAACAATAAGTCACTTTTTAGACCTTGTCGATTCTCATCCTATCCAACTATAAAAACCAAATTAAGACAAATTTCAAGAGATATGCAGGAAACCTTGCAACCTCAGACGACACTACAGAACGCCAAATCTCTCCTTCCTACGATCTATGAATCAAAGGATAGCCCAAGGACCCAAAA
>Ga0182738_1007241_pt1 | contig 11316 bp, 7 predicted proteins | sample eDN5th30CBELigMG_FD_128876 | JGI IMG/M metagenome (GOLD analysis project Ga0182738, IMG submission 128876) | Enriched Miracle-Growth compost microbial communities from Emeryville, California, USA - eDNA 5th pass 30_C BE-Lig MG (version 2)... ...
CTTCCATCCTTAAGAATAAGATGCTTCATTTGTCCATTTTCTTGTTCAATGCTTTCAAGCTCAGTTTCAATAATTGGGATGCCCTTCTTTTCAAACTTCTCGGTCCATTCTGGGGGAATAGTTGAGGGTCCATTCGTAAAGATCTTGAGGTTCTTACTGAGATTCCAAACCATCAAAACGAAGGGAGCTTCTTTTCCATTGGTAAGCATAACTCCTAACGCTTGTCCATTGACTTCGTAACCATGGCAGAAAGGGCAGTGAATAACACTCTTACCCCAACATTCGGCATAGCCAGGAATAGGAAGCATGTTGTCCTTGAGGCCAGTTGAAAATAGCAACTTACGGCCGGTAAACTTTTCTTGATTTTCAGTTACGACCTCGAAAAAGTTGTCCTTCTTGACAGCTGAAACAACTTTTCCAGTCAGAAACTCCACAGTCTTGTACTTGAGAACTTGTTCCTTAGCTTTAGCAGCCACGTCTCCTGGGGCTGAGCCATCGTGGGTAATGAGATTATGGGACTGAACGACCATCTTGTTACATCTTTCGTCAGCATCAATGATAAGGACCTTGAAAAGGGAGCGGCCAAGACCCATAGCAGCGGAGAGACCAGCATAACTACCGCCAATGATAATGGCATCATAAAGTGACTTTTGAATTTGTTGCATTTGGAGTTAAAGGTGAGATGAAACTGTGTTTATTGAAGTTAAGATTGTAATGAAAAATGAAGGAAGGAAAACTGATTAAGTAATAGAAAATATCCAATCAGATTATTAACCGAGTCGCCTTAGAATTTTTTGTACTGTTGAATTCTAATATTTCATGATTGTCATAAAATTTGCCCTTGTCTTAAAATATAATTGAGCCATCTCCTGGTTTGGAATTATTCTTGGGTGAATCATGAGCTGATTTGATTTGTGTAACCTGATCTCGAGCTCAACACTTGTCAATCTTCCATATCTCCACGTATCCATGTCGAGCTCGCCTAAAACTCCGCTTCAAAAGGATTTCTAGAACTTTCTGTTCATCAGATTAAACCCCTGATGACGACAGGAAGCCATATTTAATAACGAATTTATTAAACCCAACAACAAAAATTGTTACCATTTTTTTCTTTAATAAATCAGCAAATATGGCTCCATTCAGTTTTGATTCCAGAACAATCTAGATTCTTTCACTTCTCTGTATCTCATTTTAGCCTCCTCCTTTTCAAACCTTGGTTTTCTCTTCATCAAACCTATTGAAGATGAGGTAACTTTCCTTTTAAGTAAAACATTCTGTGATTAAGATTCAACTATCGTCGAGAGAGTCTCGCCTGGAAATTATATTTTATGGGGACAGATAAGAAAATTAACCTGGTTGAGAAATAAGGTCCCAAATTTTTTTGAAGAAGAAATAAACTTTTTTTTGAAACTTCATTTTTTGTTGGATTTATTTGAAAATACTTTCCATGTATTTGCCATACATTCTCCTCCATTCTTTCTCGATAAATCACCTCTTATGTGTGACAAGATGACAATTGCATTTGAATTTTCTTTTTCCTTTCATTATCAAAATCTCAGGATAAATTAATTTTGCCCCTTATCTGAAACCCTTATGTTACAAGAACGACTTCCTCTTTATGAATACCTGATTGCCACATACTTCTTCCTTCAGGCCTTTCAGCCTGAAAAATTCACTTTCATCTTCTCGCTCGTTGGCTTCATCCTTGTTTCTCTCACCAAATTCTATCTTGAAGGCATCAGAACCACATATATTTTCGCTCTCATCATCCAAATCCAATTCTTCTTCATCTCCAGGATCCCTATCCGCGTTTTCTTGGCAATCCTCATGGTCATCCTTATAAGACTTTTCCCTCTGTATAGATATCCTAGAACAATGGGAAAATACAGAGTTGGATATAAAGGCTTCACAATTCCGGATTTAACAAGCATTGGAGTCTATTATCCAACAACAGAAAAGACCCAAGATGTCCAATACTCACCTTGTCCAAACTCAAGTCAAAGGTTCGCTGATGGTATGAAATTCTTTGCTGATCTTGATGGAAAACCAACTTTACCCAAACTCATCTCAAAGATAAGCTTTGACTTCTTGAGACATCAATATTTAGGAGTCAATAAAGATGCAAAGATCATCAAGGCTGAGACTCCTGATGGCAAATTCCCTGTTATTGTCTTCTCACATGGACTTTCTGCCAATATTCATATTTATTCTCTCTTTTTAAAAGAGTGGGCAAGCCATGGATTTGTTGTTTTTTCAATCGATCACGAAGAAGAGATTGATGTTCAATTCAAGAAACTTGAATCTCATGAACATCATCTCAAACTTAGAAATAAACAATTACAAGTCCGTAAAAATACAGTCTCAAAGATCTTGGATATTGTCTGCGATCCTTCTTATATTCATCAGATCTTTAAATCTGAAGAAGTTGCTCTGAATTATGACAAACTTTTCCTTGCAGGACACTCCTTTGGAGGAGCAACTGCTGCTGAATTAAGTATCGAACAAGAAAAGAGAATAACTGGAGGGTTATTGCTCTTAGATCCTTGGGTTGAAGCTAATGATGAGAATTTATTGTTTAAGCCAGTTGGGAAGCCTGTGATGGTTTTGAGATCACAAGAATTCGATAAAAGAGTAAAGAATAGAAGGAAGGTCAAAATGCATTCAGAAGTGAATTCAAAGGCAGGATTATGCCTAGCAGGACATTTCAAGAATTCTATGCATAATTCCATGACTGATGCTATCTTGTTTATGCCAGGGGAAATGGTGGTCTTTGGAATGTTGAATAGCGTCAAAGAAGTTGAAAATGAGGTGATTGGACAAGGAGTTTTAACATACAGCTTTTTGGAAACCGCTCTTGAATATAAAGAACGAAAGACTGATGAGAAATCTTTCAAGAAATATATATTGGAGAAGTATAGAGAACGTTTAAGTGAGTTTCGTGTTAAAGATACCTTCTTAGTTGATGAATTTGAATCATAATTATAAATAATACAGAATTATAATAATTTTCTTTATATTATTACAGAAAAGATAATTCTCTGCTGCTTAGTTACCTCATCCATCGATATTTTTTCCAGTGGATTACGCCTTTTATTACAAATGTGGCCATCATTTGAGTTCCTGCCACCATTAGACAAGGTATATACATTCCAAAGTAGCAAACTAGCCCAATCGAAACCAAAAGCAAAACCAAACAAATAGCTTTCCCTAATTTCTTATTTTGGAACCAGACAAATCCTCTTATACTCAAGTCAATTGCTGAAACCAGCGCGATTTCTTTTATCTTTGATAAACCCCAGTGTGTTACTGTCTTTACAAAAGGAATCTGATAAAGACCAAACATCGCCAACAAGATAAAGGCGAAAAACAAAAGGCATTTCACTAATTTCATTGTGTCCACTAAGATCAGATGGAGGAGATTATAGTGTAAAGGATGTTTCCTTCCACAAATCCAGCAAAATTCATATCGACATTTTGAGCATGTCATATGCATACAACCTCCATTTTTCTCTATTCTTACTTTGCAATTTGGGCATCTGTGTGTAAAACATCCCTTCCAAAAACATGTAAAAATACTATTTTTGAACAGTCCACATCGACTGAGAAGCCTACTAGCGAACCCTTCATTTTTAGCTTGCTCTTTTACTCTCCATTTAGTCTCGCAGACATCACATTCAAGGTCTTCTTTACAATCAGAAGAAGATCCTGTAAATACTCCTGCATATAAGCAGTCTTCTTTGGGACATTTCTGAATATCCTGAGTCTTTATCAAATACACCTGGAATAAACAAGAATTTATCAGCTCTTGTTCATTTATAGAGAGCTGTGAAGCTATATCTTGGACTTTAAAGCTCTTTTTGCAATTAGTGCTCATACAAGAAATCTCTTCAGAGACAAGATAGCTTTGTTCTTGAGTCTTTGTAACAATCCAGGTGACTGCACAGTTCGCACAATGAGTACATTGGCAAGGGAGGTTTATTGTATTGGAATCTTCGAGATACAAGAAGCAAATAGGACATTGTTCCATTATTTCTATTATTGTATGCTCTGTAGACATATAAACAGAATATTTTATTTTAGATCCTTTTATAGATTTGCTAATCAACAGTTAGGATGGTGATTAAAGGAGGAATTTGGGCTTGATTCAATTGAGGGAGGAGTCCACAAGGAAAAGTAGGAAAAATTAATTGAATAGTAGAGAATAGTTTAATTGAGAAGTTTTCTGAGCTTTTCAGACTCGGATTAATCATGAAAACAAGAAAATCTGATTTTATTATTTTTATCCCGAGAGAAATATTATTTTTGAAATTATTATTATCAGAAATCTCATAGACAGACATTCTCAAAAAAATTTCTTAGAATTGGTTTGAAGGATGATTTGCCTTCATTTCAAAGAATGACGTTTAAAGTCTCAAAATTTACAACAGAAGTTTTTTTCCTTTTTTGTGTTGAAAAAAAACTCTTCAACAATTCTCTTTCATTCGTTGGGACCTCAAAATAAAAATATCCCTTGTTATAATGTAGAGAGTAAGAGAATATCTTTATTATTGGAGCGAGTCGCCAAAGCATGAGGTTTTGAATGAAGTCCATGGATGGGTTAAACAAAAAATTGAAAATTTTTTCCATCAAATTTTTCCTTCCACACTTCCATGTTTCCTTTCTTGAGACCATTGTCGTCATTTTTTAAAAATAATGTTGTCATGAAAAATCTTGTGATTTTTCAAATCGCGCGGTAATTAATCATGTACTTCGTGCTAAAAACTTTTATTTCAATAATTAAATCCTGCCTGTCAAATCTTTTCATGAACGGTAAAGCTCCTGTCAAGAGACCCCAGCCAGAGACACCCCAAAAAAGGCCATATAAAGAATGCCTTCGCATTGTCATCATCGGCAATATTACTGCTTTTACAGTCGGCGCTCTTGCTTTCTACTTCTTCAGCCCTTTCCATCCAAATCCCCTCATTAATACATTCATCCTTGATGCTATTGTTACCACAGTGCTCTTCCTTTTCAGCTTCACTTTCAATAATTATGCCTTCTATGATCCTTATTGGGGACATATTCCGGGACCTCTTACGATCTTCTGGGTCTTTACTTCCAAGAAACCTGTTTCTATTGAGCATATTTTGATAATGATTACAGGCGTTCTTTATGCACTGAGACATTTGTACATGTATTTCCGCATGTGGACTGGCTTTGATTACCAAGATTTCAGATACACACTTATCAAGAATTTCTTTGGCAAAAAATACAGATTTTTCTTCTGGATGTTCTCTTATTTCGGATTCCACATGTTTGCTACGTTTATTGTTTTGGTTTCTATGTGGCCAGTTTACTTGACTATTGAAGGGAATATTGTACACCCAGCCATCTTCTACTTTGCATTCCTCTTTACCAACGGAGCCACTCTTCTTGAGCATATTGCCGATTGTCAGCTTTACCCTTGGAGGATGAAGAAGTCAGATCGATACATTGATGAAGGACTTTGGAAATATTCTCGTCATCCCAATTACGTCGGAGAGATCTTATGCTGGGTTGGATTTTATTTGATGTACTGGAGTACAGATGGAACTCAAAAATACACTTGGGTTGGAGCTCTTTCTATCTATTTACTCTTTGAAATTATCACGATCTCAATGATGGAGAGACATTTATTGAAGAAAAGACCCATCTATGCTGTTCAACAGAAGAGAGTTAGCAGACTTTGGTTCTGGTTTAGAAATGAAAAATCAGCACTTGAATATGAAAAGAAACTTAAATTGAAGTCAAATTAGTGGGATAGATATGAGTTATATAAGGCAAATCTATTTGAGTATGAATGGAATTTTTTAGATTCAAACAAGCTTCCTTTCAAAGCTTATGAGAAATATTTTCATTAAAAAATTATTCTGAGATTTATTTTTTCTAAGATGAGTCAACTTTTTGACTTCTCACAATTTAAAATACAACAATAATGGCACACATCACATATGAAATATCCCGTTTTATTCATCAACATGTAAGGTATCTTGGAGTTTATGTCTTTTCAAATTCAATCTGAATTTATCAACGACTTGGCTCTTCAAAGTCACGTCTTTCGCTTGTTCACCATGATTATATTGCTCAGCGAGATCCAAAAAGGCGTTGATTAAAGCACTGTGAGATCTCATTTGTTGAGCATACTTTTGAGTGGCTCTCTTTGAGCTCAACAAATACAATTCTCTTGGGTGAATCAATCCCAAATCAGCACAAGAATTATGATCAGAACCCTTCAAGAATCCACTCACAACCAGTCCATTATTATCATTAGCCTTCACATGCTTCATAACCAATTCTTTTGGTCCTTTAATCTTATCAAATTGATGAGATCTCAATGATAAAACAGGCTTATTAATTGGCTTGTAAGCGATATCTTCGTTATTGGATTCAAACCAGGGGTCAAGCAAAACCAATCCACCAGAAATTCTTGGATCTTCAACGGCAACTTCAGAGATAGTGCCTCCTCCGAAAGAGTGTCCTGATCCAAAGACTTTATCCAAATTAAGCTTGACTTCATCAAAGCCAAAAAGCTGAATGATGTTCTTGCTGTCATGAATATAATCAAGAACCTTCTTAATAGTCTCCTTTCTGGGAGTCATTTGCTTATTTCTGTAGGCTAAATATTCAGAATAAGGTCCTTTGCCAGTGATAAAGATTTGCTCATCGTGATCAACAGAGAAGACAACAAAACCGTTGCTGGCCCATTCTTTCATTTGGACAGAGTACATGTGGATATTAGCAGAAAGACCATGAGAGAAAATAACCACGGGATATGCCTTGTTGCTCTTGACAATATTGGCTTCATTATTAACGCCCAATTTATGATGGTCCAAATAGCTGAAACTGTGCTTAAAGATGAATTTGGGGAAAACAATCTTTCCTTTATGGATAGCAAAAAGACGAATAAAATCAGCAAACCTTTCCCAAGTGTCATGACTAGGAGAGTATTTAACGTCCTTGGTTCTTTCTTGAGTGGGATAAAACACAGCGATATGAGGGCCACCAGGAAGGACAAGCTTTTTATAACCGACGTGGAATCTTCCAGAAGGTTTTGGGTACTTATATGTTGGGAAATAAGCGATTATGGCATAGACCATAAAAAGGGCAAAAAGTCTGACGACAGATGAGCTGAAAGCAAGGATAAGGGCTTGGGCGATAATGATAAAGAGGTAGGGGATTCTCAAGCCTTCAAAGTAATATTTATTTGCAGAGAGAAGGACGAAGCCAGTGAGGGTAGAGATGGTAGAGAATTGAGCAGGGAAAAGGGTTTGTAAGGTAAAGTAAATACCAAAGAGGTATTCAAAGATAAGAATACGTTGGCGTAACATGTGACTTGGAGATTTGAAGAAGTTAATTTAATGAATAATAAAGGATTAGAAAATGCTATTTAAATCAGTAGTCGCCAACGAAAAGAGATTTCTGGACGTCTGGAAATTTTGTTGACTTAATCTGGAAAAAATCCAATGAAAATAAAGCTTCCTTTTGTTGATTTTTATTGATCGCTTTTTCAAATCTTTTAATTTTTAATTTTTCCTTGGGATAAAAATCTATCACTGGTTAAAACCTTATTCGGCATGATTGAGGAAATTGGAAACTACACGTTTGTAGATCAGGCAGAGGAGTTTGTGCTTGTGGAGGAGGAGAGCTGGAAGCAGGATTCCAAAGGTTTTAACTGCAATCAACGTTTTTGATCTTGCCCAAAAATTTGCCTTTGAGGTGAGATTTTCGTTACTTCATATTTTAATTAAAATACGCACTCAAATAATCTTGATGTCATTTAATCAAAATTTGTTACACTTACTCATCTCATTATTCAATCTTCTATAAACTTTTATCTGCTCTTAAAACTTTTATTTCCTCAAATATACAGACAGTCTTTTCTTCCGAGAAAAGAATAATGAGGTTTACCACCCTATTGTGAAAGAAAACCTTTAAAAATATTTAATTATTTTGACTAGAAATCCCTTCAATAACCTCCTTTGGAGTTCTTAATGAGTCTTGTTTTCAAAAGAGGAGGTTCTTCTTCATGTTAACGGGTCATCTTTTTTTAGATAAATTCATTTCACAAGCTCCCTGGTACAATAATAATTTCTGTAAACCCTTTTGGGTTCCAATCCTTCTTTACCTCCATAGGTAGCCTTGGAAGCCGAGACAAAAAATCATTCTACTGTCTCCAAATCTTTTCTTGAATATTTTCCGAAAACTTAATCTTATTTCTCAAGACAAATATTAAAAAATTCAAATCCAACAAATGCTTAGACCCAGAATTCTCATTATTGAATACATTTTTGGGATCTATTTCTTCCTTCAAACACTCTTGCCTCATGAATTTTCAGCCCTCTCTTGTCTTATTGGCTTTACCATTCTCTCAGTCAACAAATATCTTTTTGAAGGATTTCGAGTTGTCTATCTCTTTGCTGTCTTTATCCAATTAGCCCTCATCGTTTTTACCTCTTTCTACCTCCGCCTTGCTTTATCCATCCTCATGATCCTCTCTATTTGGTTCTTCCCTATCTTCAAATATCCCCAAACTACAGGCAAATATCGTGTTGGATATCGCACTTTACATATTCATAATGTCACCACTGTGGGAATCTATTACCCAACTCTTCAAAAGACAAAAGATGTTGAATATCTTCCTCACCCCAGAACCTGGGAAAGATTTGCTGATATCATGAGATTCTTTGCTCAATTGAATAAAAGAAGATCATTACCTAAAATCTTCTTCAAATTTGGTTCCAGCTTCCTTGAACACCAATACCTTGGAGTCAACAGAGATGCACAAGTTATAACTCCAGAAGATCAAAAGTTTCCTGTTATAGTCTTTTCTCACGGACTTTCTGCTAATATCCACTTGTATTCTATTTTGTTGAAAGAATGGGCAAGTCACGGGTTTATTATCTTTTCTATCGACCATGATGAGGAAATCTATCTCAATCCTGAAGATTTCAAGAGCAACCAAGAATATCTTGAACGAAGAAATGATCAGTTAAACATCCGAAAAGAGACTGTCGCGAAAGTTCTCGACTTAATCTCAGATAAAAAGCAGCTTCAGAGCATTTTCCAAAGCCAGGATATTGTCTTAAACTATTCCAAACTCTTCCTTGCTGGGCATTCCTTTGGCGGTGCTACAGTCGGGGAGCTTGCTGTTGAGGATAAAAGAGTCACCGCAGGAGTCTTACTACTTGATCCTTGGTTTGAATGTTGTGATCAGAATGTTATTTTTGAAGCTGTAGAGAAGCCTATGTTGTCATTGAGGTCAACAAGATTTGATTCAGCTCCAAATTTAAGAAATTGGACGATGAAGCATGTGAAATCCAATACAAAGGATGGGTTGTGTCTGAGTGGGCTATTTAAGAATTCAGCGCATAATTCTGCTACAGATATGATGATCTTGATGCCTAGAGAGTTGAGTTTGGTTGGGATGATTTATGGAATGAAGGATATTGAAGAAAAAGTTATATCACAAAATGTTTTAACCACAGCATTCTTTAAAACTGCTCTTGGTTTCAAGGGAGCTGGCAAAGGAGGGGATAATAAAGAGAAGTTTAGAGATTTGGTGCTCAGTAAGTACAGAAAAGACCTCAAAGAACAAAATGTCAATGATACCTTGATTGTTGATGAAATATAATCGAACCCAGAGAACCTCCCTGTAAACCTAAGTTAGGCAAAATGAACTTGTAGTTTAATCTATCTAAACTCCCTATGATACCCCTACATAGTATAAAAATTCTCTTTCTATCTCATGTGTCATCAAGATCCTCTTTCTAATCAACAAGAAACTGTTCGATTTTTTCTCATATCACTTAAAATCTTCTCCTCTCATTTCTTTCTAACTATCATTTTTTGAGTATCCTCGAATAAAAAAAGAACCTCAATCGAAAGAATCTTCGAGTAGTTGCTTCGAAGTAGAATAATAGGGATGAAGGTCTCAGTATACCAAGAACTAGGATCAATCAGGAAGGTAAACTTGAATTTTTAGTCCAATTTATTAATGCGTGGAGGCTTGACGTAATCTAGAGAGTTCTACGTATTTTAATGACGCAAATTTAATTAATTCGCTAATCAACTTACGTAAATTCTCATCAATTCGCACTGAAATTTCTTCTTGATGACTAAGGGAATAATCTCTAATTTTTCTCGTTTTTCTCTGTAACTGCTTTAGATTAAGTCAATAAGGCTGGCCTGCTTGCCTGAATGTTTCAAATTAATTCCACACTCTTTAATTTTGGGCCTGAAATACTCTCTTCTTCATCATAGTCTCTTTCAATAAACTCCTCTCTTTCCTTCAATAAAACCCTTCTGGATTTTGTAATACAGTAATTTTGATCATCTTTTTCTCAATAAACTGACTCTCTTAAAAACTCTTCCAACACTGAGAAAATCTGATCTTTCCAATATTAAAACAACTGATTTAAACTCATTCGGAAAAAGCTTATGAATATTCAATTGCATTATTTTCTTTAAAAAATATTTCTCAAACGATGCTCCGACAAAATATCCAGATTATTGAACATTTACTGGCTATCTTCTTCCTCTTACAAACTCTCCTTCCCTCTCATTTCAGCACGTCCATCATTCTCATATGCTTTGCTTCTTTGATTGCCGCTAAATATCTCTTTGAAGGCTTCAGAACCACCATCTTCATTATTATATTCATCCAACTTGTCCTTCTTTTTACCCGCTCTATCTTCGTCGGCCTTCCTCTTGCTGCTCTTATGTACGCAACTCTCATCTGTTTCCCTGTCTATCATTATCCTGAGCCTATGGGAAAGTATAAAGTTGGATATAAAAGACTTGTTCTGCCAGGAGTTACCAATGTTGGGGTTTATTATCCCACCACAGAAAAAACTGAAGATGTTAAACATTCACCTTATCATCAAATCCTGGTCTAGAATTGCCATTTTCTGGAATTTCTTTGCTGAATATTTCGAGACACCCAAAATCCCAGAAATCCTTTTCAAAATCGCTTTCAATTGCCTTGAATATCAAGGCTTGGGAGTCAACAAAGATGCCAAAATCGCCACCGAAGGGACCAACAAATTCCCTGTGGTGGTCTTCTCTCACGGCCTTTCAGCTAATATCCATCTCTACTCTCTCAATCTGAAAGAGTGGGCTAGTAATGGCTTTATTGCTTTCTCTGTTGATCACGATGAACAACTCAGATTCCATCCTAGTAAATTCATTGATTGGCCTGGCCTTCTGAAACTCAGAGGCGAACAACTTGAAGATCGTAAAGCAATCGTTAAAAAGATTCTCGATTTGATCTCAAAGCCTTCCAATATTCATGGTTTATTC
>Ga0182738_1007242_pt1 | contig 11316 bp, 18 predicted proteins | sample eDN5th30CBELigMG_FD_128876 | JGI IMG/M metagenome (GOLD analysis project Ga0182738, IMG submission 128876) | Enriched Miracle-Growth compost microbial communities from Emeryville, California, USA - eDNA 5th pass 30_C BE-Lig MG (version 2)... ...
GCAATTTACTTAAAATATAAAGCGATAGAGCCTTCTAGAACCAGAAATCCCCAATATGTAAACGATCTTAAATTCTTTGTGGACTGTGCTGAGCAGCAAATGAGAATCATTTTTGGTATGGTTCTGATTAGATTGAGCCATGAATCTCCTGATGATCGAAAGACCATGACAAGTCTCAAGTATTTCTTGACTGGATCACTCAATTCTCTTTGGTGGAATATTAAATCTGCGAAATGTTTCCTTGCTTTACTTGATGTTCGTCCTGAAATCCTTGCTGATTTCTTGAAAGAATGTAATAATGACCAAGTTCCTTTAGCTATCTATCCAGAAAATCATCTCAACGAAATGGTCAAAATGTCTCAATATCTGTACACTGAAGCTGTCAGCCTCAATAGATCGTAAATTTTGCAATAAAAAAGTCTCCTCATTATTTTATTAGAGAAATGAAAGAATCTAAAGCATCATTAGAAAAGATCATACAAGAAGGAGGAGATGTGAGTTTATTAAAGAATATTCAAGGAAAATTACAAGCTATGCTTGACAGACTAGCCATCTTAGCACAATGTATCCAAAATAGTCGACATTAATTCTAACAATTCTCTAGGTAAAAATGAATTGACATTATCACAACTATATGAGAAATTCGACTTGAAAATGGAGACGCTTTCGTCAATAGAACTGCAGAATGTAGAAGGAGGAATTGAAGAAAATATGCCGAAGAATATCAACACAGCGACATCAAAAGGATTTAGAGATTCTACGCAGCAAGGTTTCAGTAATAAACAAAGAGAGGAGGTCTTGGATTTAGAAGAAGCAATAAAGGAACTCTTTGTATCAAATGCAAATCCAATGATAAAATATGGACAAAGTTTATTTTTATCTGGGAATGATGTAGTAAGCAGCGAAGTGATGAAGAACATATTGGGAACGATGATATTTAGTCCAGAGCATATATTGTTTATAATTAGAAAGAGAATTGAGTATACGTTTGATGAGTTCCCGTTATTGACAGAGGAGAATAAACAAGCTCAAAGGATTTTGAACCCATTGTTGGAAGAATTTTGTCAAAAGTTCAAAATTAAAATGTTTGATATTCCTTCAAGTTAAGTTGAAACGTTTTGTTGTATTTTTATGAGAACAAGTTTTTGAATGTATTTTTCTGTATTTTTAATCAACATTGATCAGTGATATTGAATGAAAAAATTATTATTTAGAATACAAAGAACAGCCAATTTATACAAAGATTTCAATCTGGTTATTTATCAAGAGCAAGTAGTTTCTCAAAATATCCTTTGAGGTTCCTAAACAAAGGTCAATTTATTTTTCAAAAGAAAATCCTTACATTTCTTCAATTTCTCTGTCTTTCTTCAAGACCAAATCAAGTCCTGGATTTCTCTCGACTAATTGAGCGGTTGTCTTCTCAGCGCACAGTACTGTCATCACATCAGATCTAAAAGCCTCAGGCATTCCTTCCATATCGAAATTGGGGAAAGAATTATAATGTTTAAAGAATTCCAATCCTAAACTTTCCTTCAGTTTTTGAGATAAATCTTCACTATTCTCAAGCCAAGTCAGACATTCCTTATTCTATTCAATAATATTAGCTCCTAAACATCAAATATTCTTACATCACGGTAGAAACTTCTTTTGAGAACACAACGACTTTTCAGCTCAATTTCCTTCTCAGTCATTAATCCCAACAAACTATCAGCCTCTGTATGACAGCTATATGCCTTAGAAAATATAAATATTCCCCTTCTCCAATACTTCTTTACTTCAAAAAGATCAAAGATAGTTTCCCAAGATTTAGTATCGATTTTCTTGACTTCTTCGAGACACTCTTTTCCATTATTAAACTGAAGATTTAAGCAGATTTTTATGAAGGGATGATCCAATTCAATCTTGAAGAACTCTTCTCGAGAGCCAGCCAAAATCAATTTATAATCATAAACCCCAATGAATTTCAAGTTTCCTGGAGGTTTTATTTGAGGGTGTGGGTAGATAGTATCATAGACAAACTCATGGTCTTTGGTGAAATACTCATCCAAGAAGAGTTCAGACACTAAATTGTTTCCTTGGTTATCCTCAGCAATCACCATATCCAATAACCCTTCTGGCAAATCGAATATCGCCATTCTGATAGCTGTATCTGTTGTATAGAAGAACACATTCTCCCAGAAATATCCTTCATGTATCTTTTCGAAAATTAGATGTTCTCCTTCAAAATAATCCTTTACTTTGCGATTTGTGCTTGCAAAGAGCTTGAAACTTAATTCATGAGGATGATATTTGAACACAAAGAACGATGTTCTATATGCTGCAATCAAGATATTTCCTGCAAGGTTCCAATAAACATGCTCTGCAGCCAACATTGGTCTTCCCACTTTCTCAATCTCTCCTGAAGACTAAAAGAAATTACAACACTCCACTCCATTTCATCATCATACCTCATCTGAATTAAAGAAGGTTAATTTTATTCCCATTGCGCTTCTGAGATCTCTTTTCAAAGGCTCAATTTCAGGAGTTATCAATTCATTAAAATCTGGCTCTGTCATCTTATCCACAATACCATAAAATGGTCCTCCAAACAATTTCTTTGGTTCAACATACTTATCATTCTTTTGCTTAACATCTACTTTCGCACTAGAACCCAATGCATAAATGTGATAAAGATACAAGACCGTCTTGGAGATGTTGTTAGTGTCAACAAAGTATGCCTTTTTCGAATGCTTGCCACCAAAGAAACCGCCTTTTGAAACAGTTTCGACCTTCTCTTTTACTTCAATCGGCTTTCCACTCTTATCCAATGGAACCAAAGCTGCAAACCTAGAGAAGTTTAACTCATTATTCTCTCTTATTTTATCCTTACTCATCTCTATCTTGATGCCATTCTAAAGAGACAGCACATCCTGTGTAGATCCTCTCGACTTTTCCTGCAGGATGAAGACTCTCCAACGTAATCAAGTTGTCTGACTCTCTTGGGAGCGAAAGATTCTTATTCGTAATTGCGTAAATGTTAAAGAGCCCACTCTTCTGATATCTGATTGAGAAAAATCTCCCATCAAGGTTCGATCTTAATTCAAATTCTTCGTCGATAGCAGCAGCTTCAACTTGACCAATAACTGATTTGATTGTAGCTTGAGCACCCTCAGGCTTCAAAAAATTAGAGAACAAACTCAGGTATTTTCATTACAAGGAGATGAAGTTTAGTTCGGTCGAGTAAGTGACAATTGATGTTATCACTGTTGACAGAAAGAACTGTAATATTGGATGATTTATTCTCGAGGTCTAATAATTCATAAGTTTGGCATTTTTGAATGTGATCTGAAGTCAATTTCTTCACTGTTCCATCTTCAGTTAATAACTCTTTGACTTCTTTAGGTGTGATGTAAGCAGAATAAAAAGGGCTAGCAATGATATTTAATGGTGGACTTGTCTTCAACAATGAAAGGATAAACGTTCCTTGACTTGTGGTCGCAAAGATTAAATGGGGCTTTTCATAATGAACTTTGAGATTATAAATTCTCAAGCTTTTATCATAGCCCTCAAAATTCTTGAAGTCAACCAGAGTTGTACAGTCCAAAAAGGGTTCTTTTTCTTTGCACTTTATCGCCTTATTCACATCAAACATCAAAATCTCAGAACTCTTCGAATGCCCAATCATCAAATCTTTACTCAAACCTTGAATTGATTATGAGAGAAATATCCCCTCAAATGCTTACTCCCATAAGGCAGATAGACAGCTTCTACCAAGTGATTCTTGTAAGAATCTTTTATTCCCTTATATCTCATAATTTCTTCACCTGTCAAGCTGCTCCAGACAGTCACATAGCTTTGAGTGACAGTCACGATATGATTTGAAGCTCTATTATAATCAATACTGGTCAATTCTTCTTGGCTATTAGCAGTATTCATCTAAAAAATTACTCTTTCTCCATTATAATTTCTACTTGTTTTCCGCTTTTCAACATTCCGAACTTGAACAAAATCTCCTCCCCTTCCACATTCCAGCAAGCCAATGTACCATCTGACCCGGAAACCACAAGTCTGTTCTTTGAATTATCTCCTTGTTTATATCCCATCATATTATACACAGTCTTATGATGAAAACCTTTCAAAGTCTTTACTGTGGCCCAAGCTCCCAAGTCAAAATTCTTCACATATCCATCTGTACATCCCACCGCTAAATGTTTCATATCGACTGGTTCAACACATCGAGGCTGTTTTCCATCTAATTGCGAGATGCTTATCGTCTCGTTCTTCTCTGATACATAGTCATAAAAGTAAATCTTTGATTCCGCCACTACAATCAACCATGTTCCTGCATAGAATGGCGCTTCGCTATCAAAAGGCTCACCTGGAAACAAAGCATTGAGAATGTCTTTATCGAGGAATTTTATAGATTTGACAGTGACAGTCTTGGAAAGGTCTTTAGATTCGATAGCAGCGGTACTGAAACATTTGAGACAGGTTTTACGTTCCCAGTCCCAAATAGCGAGGACGTTGTTAACATTGACATAAGCGATAAGAGGTTTGGTGAGATGGTAGTCGAAAATTTTGACTTTGTTGGGGGATTTGAGTTCGAGGAAGAAATGAGTGTCGAGATTTTTGTTTAGAATTGACATTTTCTTATAGAGATATTTTTATTTTTAGGAATTGTTGTATTTTGTCCTTAATATTATTTATTCCCATGAGAATATCTCAGCATTCTAAAGTAGTAGAGGATACTTTGGAGATAACGACGAGGTGTATACTTCTTATTCTTTGTTAATACATAGCCTTCATTTGACAATTATAATTTCTACTTTTTTACTTGAAAAAGAGACAAAAAATTTTCTAAACTATTTTCACATAGAAGTCTTCTTATCAGATGGGACTTTCATTCTTTTCACACTCACAGTCCGTCACTTTCAACTTTCAAATTCGTGATTTTTCAAAAATCTTCAAAACACATTGAAGTTTGATTATTTTGCGGGTATGTATTTTCAAAGGCCTTGATTTATATTTTCAAAAATTGTATTAAATATTTAGCATAAAATAACCTTTACTTCAAATGTCTGACAGACCTTACGTTACTAACCCCGGTGTTACCAACCCTAGAAAAATCCACTCTGCTCTCTTCATTGTACTCTATTCCGTCTACTCAACTAATTCTTCAGGAAAAAGTCGAAGATTTTGCTGAAAAGTATCCAGTTGAAAAAATTCTCGAAGCCTTACAAGAAGCTTACGGGTTTCCTATCTTTCTGTTCCTCATATAACTAACATGAATAGAAAATATAAAATGATGGAAACTACCTTGACCAGATCTAAGGAAAACATGAAGGTTAAGATCCCTGAAATCAAAAAAGCTTTGGATGTCATTGATTTCCTCGAAAAGAAGAGAGGTATGCTAGTTACCAATGTCATAGAGTGCTGAATAACTCGTTTTAGATGAAAACTTGAATGTTGAATTCATGGTTACTGATGCCGTCTGGGCTCAAGCTAAGGTTCCTCAAGGCAATACTGGAGTTCGTCTTTGGCTCGGTGCTAACATCATGGTTGAGTATACTTTCGAAGAAGCCAGAACTCTCTTGACCAAGAACTTGGAAAACGCCACTCAAAATCTCTCTGTCTTCGTAAGAAAAATTCAAAAATGATTTCAGTGTATAACATTTATTTGAAAACAGGAAGAAGATTTGTCTTTCTTGAAGGATCAAGTCACTACTGTCGAAGTTAACATCGCCAGAGTTTATAACTACAACGTCAAATTGATGCAAGAAAAGAAGTTGGCTGAAGTCCAAGGTGGTGCTCCCGCTACTGAAAAATAAATGCACAGCATAAATGGAGAATAAATATGGAAATCTTTGAAAAGGAAAAGATGCACAAATTCATTATTTTTATATAGTTTCAAAAATCAAAAGGAAAAAATGAATCTGGTTTCTTTGTGAAGCGTAATTGTATGATCTGTCTTTTTCCCTTATTGACCCCTCACAAACCTTAATGAGTTGAACCTGACCCTTATATATTCTCTCTCATTTTTGAATGTTATTTATAAGATTTTTAAAACCGCCAAATGCAAATGATGAACAACATTCAAAATTACATGGTCTTCGTGTTGGATTTGACCGAGTCTTTCTCCAAATGGCCAAAACTCTCTGTGCCTTCATAAAAAATGTGACTGATCAAGCCTTACTTTAGAAAGAATTTTTTTCGGATTTTTTGCAATAGAAAATTTTCAACAAAACGTCAATCTTTCTCTCAACATCAAAGAAAATGATGAAAGATTTCATTCAAATTTTTTCTTTTTATTTCAGTCAGTCCTCTTAGGATATTTTCTTTTTCTCTTTGAGTCAAAAAATTTAAACGAAACCAAATTTGATTCATCAAGACAAAAAAATAATTTTTATAGAATTTTTCAAAAAGTTACTTTTAAAAACTCAAACAAAATAAAGCAAAATGGATTTCAGCCAAATTTCAGCTCTTCAAAATCTTCTCGACACTGGCGTATTTTCCAAACTCAAACTCTCCTTTACCCCACTAGGAAAATCACGAAGATGAATTTGCTAACGTTCAAAAAGGCAGTGTTCTGAACCCCGGAACAATCGGTATGTGATATTCCAAATGAATATTTCCACAACATAAATCACAGCTGGCAAAGACAAAAAAGAGGTTGCCAAGCCTTACGCCAAGATCCAAACAACAGTTAATGAAAGAAACACTTCTGGAGGTGCTAAACCACCCGCTACAAAGGCTCCTACTGATATTTGGAGTGCTGATGAAGTTAAAGATGTCATTATTGATAAAAGAGAAAACAGATTAACTCCGGAATTCGATGTAATAGACTTGAATGTTTGAGAATAAAGCTTATATTTGGTTAGATTATGTTTAGACAAAAGGTTGGAGCTCAAGATGTGTATTTAGGAATGTCAGATATTGATCCTTCTAGTAATAAATGCCAAGAATTATTAATGAAAGTACCTTGATTATTCCATATTGAGGCCAAGAGAATAACCCGTTATAGATCAAATTGCCAAATACAACTTTCAAAGATGTGGCTTTGGATGTCACTGAGCAAGCCGTTTGTGTTCAAGTAAACTTTTCTTTGAGTAATATTTATTGATTTTCCCCTCTAGTCCTCCAAATATTTCTTGTATCATATCTTGCCTTATCCTGTGAATGAAAAAGAAGGAAAAGCTCAATGGCTTTCCGACAAGAATATTCTTCAAATTACTGTAAGTTTCTTCTTCTTTGGAATCATTGAATAATTCTTTCCTTAGCTTCCTATTATCAGAGAAGATCCTTTTTAAATAATCTCTTTTGCAATGTAACTCTACTGAATAAAAAAAATGTACGTTTTATTTTTGGAAAACTTTATTGAGAAAGTGCATAATTTTTCTTTCTTTTTTTCATTTAGAAATGAAACAAATAATCAATCAGTAAATAAGGATTGTTAAACACTTGCGGAATGCATACCGTAAAATAATATCGAGATATGCAGATTGTATAATGTCATCAAGTGCATAAATATTGTTAGAAATCATCACAATCCTTTTATCAAGTTAGTGGAGATATTTATTCCCTTTATTCTTCAACACTCTTGCTCTGTAGTTCAAAACTCTTTCTGTACAAGTATTCAGCCTAACAAAAATCAACTTTCCCATTCACAACCTCAAATTTACCAAAAAGTCAACAGGATCATCAGGCAAAATTTCAGAGATATTCAACAACCCTTCTCCCAGAATTGGAGTAATATATTTCATCAAATAATTTCTACATCAGAAATTAATTTATTTCATCAAACATTTACTCACCTGAAGGGCATGTTTTTGGTGTTAGGGTCAGGAAGTTCATTTTGTTTAATATACTCTAACTCTTTATTAGCAATATCATTTCTTCTCTTTGTTTCGGCTTCATCCTTTGCCAATAAATTTTGCTTTTCTTCTTCAATAGCATTAGTATTTCTTTCATGCAAAGCTTTATAATAAGATTTATGAGCTTTTGCCAACTCTTCTTCAGTCTCCAAATAATTATTTGGTCTTCCTTCCTATTTGAACTTTGTTAATCACTCTCAATTATCGCTAAATGTAACCTTTTCAATTTGGATTCTAAGAGCTTCAAAGGCTTCGAAATCATCCTTTTTATTCACAGGATCAAAGATATACATATCAATGCCTCTTTCTGTGAAGATTTCATACACCTTTGTGGTCTTTTCATATTCTCTAAACTTCTCCAAAGCTTCACTATCCTTCACTTGGACTTTAGGATGTCTCTTGATGTAAATCAAAGTTTGAGGGAAATAAGCTTCAACTCTTGGAAGTGCTCCTTCTTCTTCTTCCTCCTCTTCTTCTTCAGCTTCTTCTTGATTTTCTTCTTCAGGATTCTCTTCCTCTTCTTCCTCCTCTTCCTCCTCTTCAGTTGGCTCTTCAGCATTTTCTTCCTTTTGGCCTTCACCTTCAACCTCATCTTCTTCTCCTTCTTCTTCATCATCGGCTCTTGGACTGGCTTCAGCTTCTGATGGCTTTTGACTCTTTTCGGCATCAGCTTCTTCATCTTCTGCTCTCTTCTTCTTCTTAAGCTTCTTTGGCTTAGGTCTTATTCTCTTCAATTTCTCTGGATTAATATTAAGATAAACCCAACTCTTCACGTTTACTTTCAAGTTTAGGGAAGAAGATGTAGTTGACTTCTTCGAGATGATTGGGGAAATCATCAAGGACGAAACCTCTATTTCTGCAATCATTTTGGCGAAGTCTCCAACGAACAAGTCTGTAGAAAACTTTCATTGTTTCGTTCAAGGGAGTTTCTTTGTTTTCTTTCAAATATTCAATAATCTTTTCCTTTTCTTCTTTAAAGTCTTGGCCTAATTCTCCTTCAATATTCTCAGCATCTTTGATAATATCTTGAATTTGAATCACTGGAATATTGTAATGCTTTGCGATCATTGTTGCAAATTCAGTCTTTCTTGCGCCTGGCTCGCCCTTTATCATTATCTTTATTGGCTTCAATTCTATTGAAATTTCCATAAGTATCTCTTTTCTCATTTAAAATCTTACTTTCAACTTCACAGAACTCTTCCATTAGCTTTCCAAGGCTTTCAGGAATACCTTTCTAAACAAAATCTTATTACTCTTTCCCCAAATTCCAAGTCTTACTTCTGCGGTCCATTCGAAATCAGGAGGATTCTCTTCATCAACTAACAATGGAGAGGGCACCATATCGAGGTTGATTCTGAATTTATCTTCATGTTCGCTTTGGATGATATAATTATCCACTTCATCGATGGATTTAGTCTTTGAAGTTCCGACAAAATTCGAGATGCTTTGCATAATATTCTTTTGTCTTTTGTCCTTTGTGTTATCAATAGCGAAAATATATGGGTTCTCTGGTGGGCTGTCAGCGACCTTAAAGACCAATTTGGCAAGATCATCAACGTGAATGGTAGGAATCAAATTTTCTCCGTCACCCAAATAAGGCATTTCAGCGGGATTTTGAAGCCAAGCAGACTATTTATTTAGAATATTAATTCCCATATTCATAAATCATCGTTACCTTTAAAGCGTTCTTGAAAGCGACTTCACCTTTACCGTACAAAACACCAGCGCAGATAACAAAAGTCTTAACATTTTCGATATTCAAGTTCAAGAAATCATCTTCCAATTTCTTCCATTTCTCGTATTTCTCTTTAGCAACACGAGTCAAATAATCAGACTCCTTAAAAGGAAGATATTCAACTGGCTCTTCTTCCTCTTCTTCTTCTGGCTTCTGTTCTTGAGGATTTGCTTCTTGGCCTTCGGCTCCTTCTTGACCCTCAGCCCCTTCAGCTCCTTCAGCGCCTTCTTCTCCTTCTTTTCCTTCGCCCTCGACTTCGTCTTCTTCATCTTTAACGCTTGGTTGTTTGGATTCTGGATCTTCTTCTTTATTCGCATCTTCTTCTCTAATCACATCTTCACCTTCTTCGCCTTCAGGAACTTCTTCTGGCTTTACAACACGAGGAGTAGCTTCCCAAGTTAAAACTGAAGAAATAAGGATCAAAGTCTTGGTATCTTCGTAAGGAGCTTTGTTCTTGAATGCTTCAATGGCAAATTCAACATCACTGAGCTCACTAAAATGAAGATCCAAGATAACAGTATCACTTTCTGTCAAGTACTTTCTGAAAAGCTTGGGTTTAGCTCTCTATGGAGGAAGGGTCAGAAATTAAAGGAAAAGATGATAGGGTGAAATACTTTTAGGATTTTTTTGGTGCCAGGAAGCTTTTCAACATCAACAGGATTCGTTTTGGTGGCAATAATAACATTATCGTTTTCTTCTTCCTCGCCAGGCTTGTAGAGTTGACGGTATAAAGCCTGACCGAGATAGGAATCGATATTATTTATGTAGTATCGCTTGGACATCCTATACTACAACTGTTTCAATTATTAAAATCAAAATAAGCATTTTGAATTCTTATCTATGGAGTTATCCTCTCACAATGATATTATAAAAAAATGCCGTCTCAGAGAATTTGCTTTGTGGAGGAAAAAGAAGAGACAAGAAGATTGAAGGAAGGAAAGAAAGAAAGTGTAGCCCAGTTTTTTAAAAATGTATTATCTGAGCAGCAAAAAGAGTTTTTTGAAGTTCCTAAATCACAAGATAAATCTTTTTGATCCAAACTCGGATCTGAAGAAGAAAGAAGCCAAAAAATTCCAAGTAAATTCTAGCGATCCAGAGAATCAAGGGCTTGAATAAAATTTTAGGTGACTCAGAGAATTCATCTAGGCAGTTTGCTCATCGAGTTTCTCTATTGTCATAAGCTGCTTCTCTGCTTTCAAAGGAAAACTCACTGTGTAATGTGGACAAGTCATGAAAATGTGGCAAATAAATCTGACCTTTTGAAGAGAACTAAAAAAATAGATTTTTCTCACAAAACAATGAACTATTTGCAAAGAAAAAATTACTTCTTCTTAGAATTCTCCGAAGAGATCTTTTTTAATTTTTTCCCATAAAATTGAAAGATGCAAAAACCAGAGAAGCTCAAAAGAATTGCTTAAATGAAAGCAAATAATTTCTGTTATCTCCACTTCTTCAAAGCTATTTCCACAGTCAAATTTTTGACTGGTAAACTTAGTACTTAAAAAAAAAAAAAAAAAAAAAAAGACCAACACAAAAAAACAAAAAAAAAAAAAAAAATTTAAAAAAAAAAATAAAAAAATAAAATAAAATTTTTTTTTTTTTTTTTTTACAAAGAAAGAAAGACAGAAAGAAAGAAAGGCGCTTTTAGGTTCGTTTCGGCTTTTTGTATTTCTCCTCACCAGAGAGAAATTTGATACGTTCTTCACATTCACCAAGGAATCTTTTGTATCC
>Ga0182738_1007243_pt1 | contig 11316 bp, 9 predicted proteins | sample eDN5th30CBELigMG_FD_128876 | JGI IMG/M metagenome (GOLD analysis project Ga0182738, IMG submission 128876) | Enriched Miracle-Growth compost microbial communities from Emeryville, California, USA - eDNA 5th pass 30_C BE-Lig MG (version 2)... ...
AATGCCACAGCAGGGCGTACCCAGGCATGCGATGGGGCATTGCCTTTAAAATCATGGAAGAACTGGGGCCTGTGCGCTGCAGCGCAGCCCTGCCGAGCCAGAATGGAGACTGCAGGTGCCGCATAAAGCTTCGACTGCCAGGCTTTCCCGCCCCGTTGATGACACGCGCGACCATACGCTTGGTCCGCGAGAAGCACAGGTCACGTTGGTTGAATATGGAAGCTACGACTGCCCCTACTGCAGAGCAGTGAACGACCATATCGTCAAGATAAGGCACGAGTTCGGAGATCGACTGCGCTATGTATTCCGCCATTACCCCTTGCCTGGCAGCGACATCGCGTTGCGTGCCGCCAGGCTGGCGGAACACGCGCAAGATAATGAGCGCTTCTGGAATGCCCATGTCACCCTGATGACACGTTCGCATGTCCTGAGTGACGGTGATATTGAACAGGTAGCCAAAGACCTTGGGGTAGCGGATTCCGATCCGGAGCATGCAACGGCGGGGGATATGCAGGCCGATGCGCATGTCGAAGAAGATATCGGCAGCGCCCGCGCCAGCAGGGTGATGTTCACGCCGACTTTCTTCATCAATGGCCGGCGCTACGACGGCCCATGGGATGAAAGCTCCTTTACGGATGCGATGCTGCGCACGCCAGGCCATCGCATCCGCAGTGTTGCCGAGGACTTTGCTTCCTGGGCGCCGGCGGCGGGCATGCTGCTGTTGCTTGCCGCAGTGCTGGCGGTGCTGCTGACCAATTCCGGGCTTGGGCCGGCGTTTGCTCAGTTATGGCAGCGGCCGCTGGGATTCTCTTTCGGGGACTACACCTTCAGTATGTCCTTGCTGCACTGGATCAACGATGGGCTGTTGACCTTCTTTTTCCTGGTCGTGGGTCTTGAAATAAAAAGGGAATTCACGGTTGGCCATCTCGCGGACAAGCGCGCGGCCGCCTTGCCCATTGCCGCCGCGATCGGCGGCATGGCCGCGCCTGCGATCATCTACTCGCTGATCGTGCCCCAGGGGGCGTGGTCGCATGGGTGGGGCGTTCCTATTGCGACGGATACCGCGTTCGCCGTGGCGCTGATTGCGATGATGGGCGACAGGGTGCCGACCTCGCTGCGTGTATTCCTGACCGCAGCGGCGATTGTTGATGATATTGGATCCATCATCGTCGTGGCCATGTTCTATTCCGACACACTGCATCTTCAGTATCTGGGCGCGGCGGCGTTATTGGTCGCCGTGCTGGCCCTGCTCAATCGCGCACATATCTATCGCGTTTCCCCCTATGCCGCAGTCGGCATCCTGCTCTGGGCATGTGTTCATGCAAGCGGGCTGCATGCGACTTTGGCCGGCGTGCTGCTTGCATTGTTCATTCCCACCCGGCCGCCGGTGAACATGATGGCGCTTACCGCGCAGGCCGATGCCATCCTGAATGCCGAGGCGAGGCGCAGTAAAGAGGTTTTGCGCAACGGCCCATCGCTGCCCGCCCTGAAAGCATTCGAAGCCCTGCATGACAGGCTGGAGTCTCCCGCTGCCCGCCTGCTTCGTACTGTCGGCGCCCGTTCAAACTATGTGGTGCTGCCCTTGTTTGCGCTCGCCAATGCGGGCGTTGCCATCGCACCGGGCATCATGGGCGAGCATGGGTCCCTGGTGCTTGCCATTATTGGCGGGTTGGTGCTTGGCAAGCCGCTGGGCCTGGTCCTGGCATCGTGGATAGCTGTCAGGCTGGGGCTCGCCAAGAAGCCATCGGACTACTCATGGCGCCAGCTCGTCGGAGCCGGAGCGCTGGCCGGGATAGGCTTCACCATGTCGCTGTTCATCGCCGGCCAGGCATTCCCCGTCGAAAGCGATTTTGTCGCAGCCAAGGCTGCGGTCTTTGCCGGATCCATCATTGCATCCATCATTGGTGTTCTCATCCTGTGGAACGCACGGAATGGGCAGGATGAAACCGACGCCTGATGGATGCCTGTTGGGGGACGGGATGCGCGGGAGCACAGCAGCGCCAACGCGCCCGGTTTCGTAAAATGGAGCGCATGCCGGAACCGAAAAAGCCGCCCCGTCTGCGCTGCGAGCATTGCCAGCGACCTGTATCTCATTGCCTGTGCACATATATAAGCCAGATTCCCAATCGCACGCGTGTTCTGGTGTTGCAGCATCCAGATGAAGCAAGGCATCCCCTGAACACCGCTCGCCTGGCGGTGTCGGGGCTGGCCAATGCGCAGATGCTTGTTGGAGAGCGCTTTCCTCAACTGGACGGCATCATTGCGTCGGCCGGGAGGGCGCTATTGCTGTTTCCGTCGAAGGAAGAATGTCCGCTACAGATGGCAGCGACTTCGGACGAAGCCGAACCATCGCTGCTGATCGTGCCAGATGGAACATGGCGCAAGGCACGCAAGATCATCAGTGAAAACCCCGTGCTCGGAACCTTGCCTCGTTTCTGCCTCCCTCCTGGCGAGCCCTCCGAGTACAGGATCCGAAAAACCCGCGAGCCGGGGGCAGTCTCCACCATTGAAGCCATTGCCCGCAGCCTGTCGATACTGGAGCCTGCGCAAAGCTTCGAACGCCTGCTCACGCCGTTCAAGGCGTTGATCGAACAGCAGGTGCAGGCCATGGGGGAAGATGTATACAGACGCAATTATCAAAACCGCTGACCACGCGCCATAGCGCAAGCCTCGCCGTTCACGGCGAGGTCAGGCGAGGCCATATCAATGCGGCGCCAAAGGCGCCCCTGGGGACACTGCTCTTGCCAATCTGCTAGTTTCGGACGCCTCGCGCACCGCAAGCCTTTGCCTCGCCAGCGGCGCAGGCTTGTGCGCGTTTCGCGGCCTCGGCGCTCAACGCCGCGCGTTTTTCCGCCTGACGCATGGATTCCTGGGCAGCCAGATGGGCCCTTGTGGCTTCTTCGGCGTTCCGTTTGGCTTTGTCTATCTCCGCTTGTGTCGGAACTTTCAGGCGTCCGGCCAGCTCTTCGTCTTCAAGGCTGTTCCAGACAAGATAAGTCATCCTGGGATCTTCGCCCGGCTTGGGGTAATGGTGGAGTGCAATCTGCAAGCTAACGTACGTGAAACACTCGAGGGCATGTCCGTCCGGGGTGCGCGAAAAAAGCCCGGATTGCTTGACCGCGTTGGCAAAACGTTCGTTGACCTGATAGGGGGTATTTGGGCCTTGGTAGGCCTCAAACTCCGCCTGGGCTTGTCTGGAAGACGCCGGATAGGGGGCGTCGTAGATGCGCTGGTTGATGAGGTTGGTAACAGCGTACTGGGCAGCCTGGCCGCTACCATACCCACGCACGCCGTAGATGCAGAAGGACCAGAAGTCTCCGTCCTTGCTGGCTACATTGGGCTTCTGGTCCTTCATGCGTGCCGCCATGACGATCTTGCTCTTCAACAAACTCTGCGCCCTATCCGACGCCACTTTGGCGCGGCCTAGCGCAAGCCGGGCGGTGGCCAGGTTCAAATGCGCCAGCAGATCCTCATCGTTGGCTTTGGCAGCCAGTTCAGCGGCCGTGGCCTGCTGTTCGTTCCGTGAGGCAGTGGATTTTTCCTGTGCCTGCTGTGCCGGCTTTGCAAATTCGCTCGTCGGCGTGGAGGGCGGGTGCTGGACAGGCTGCAAGGCGGCGGTATTCGTTGAGCTGCCAGCGCTTGCCACGGATGGCTTGTCGGCAGGCGTCACAGTAGTTGCCACATAGCGGTCTGTTGGCTGCACCTCGCTCAGGGAAACCAGAACCCCGTCGTTGATACTGGCGCCGCGAAGCTCAAGTGCGCCATCGGCGGCCATGGCCATCTGAAAAGAGGCTGCCATGGGGGAGGCGCCCTGGAATAACACGCTGCCATCGTTCTGGACCCGGCCGCGCCATGCCATGCTGAGCAGCCCCGGGGTCCGGGAGTACAAGGTGCCGGGCTCGTCGCCGCGCCAGATCAAGGATGTATTCAGGGGATCTTTCGATCCCTGGATGTGCCAGGCTTCCTCTATGGCTTGCCCCTTCCTGACCCAGCGCCATTTGATCTCTGTGCCTTTCATCCGTGGTGAAACGCGGGATGTGCCAGGCAAATCCACGAAGAGGCCCCAAATGTGGCGATTGGATGCGTCGGCAATGTCCTGCTCGGTCGGCGATGCCTCTGTCAGGGCGGCAGGCGGCGCCGGAATACTATGAAGCGGCGCACACCCTGATATGCCCAGCAGCACCAGCAGTATGCCGCCAATGTAGTAGAACCGTTGCTTCATGCCCCGCCACCCCCGCGCTATGATCTATAGGTGATACTTTTTGTATCTTATTGGCGTAAAAGTATACAGATAATATGCGCGCGAGTGTGAGGGATTATCCGGCCAGCCACTCCGAAACCGTACGCCAGATCAGGGCGGTTTCCTCGGATCCGGGTACTGGGCGCCAGGCAAGATGGCCTCGTGTGGAGTTGATTTCCACATAGTCTGACCGGGGGGCGAGTCTGTGGATCAGCCTGGCACTGTCAACGCCGAGCAGCCTGTCTTGCAGGCACGGCATGAGCAGAAGCCTTGTTTGTATGCTGGCCAATGCATCCTCAAGGTTGCCACGTCCATCGGCAGCATCAAATTGGCTTGAGGCCTCATATCGACGAATGAGCGACCAGGCATCCCAGCCTGCAAAGTTGTTGGCGACTGCGTGCAGATCTCCTGCGAGAGTTTCAGGGGTGGCTGATTCAAGATAGCTGTCAGTGACTGTCCAGGGAAAATAGTGGTATCCCGCGGTAAGCAAACCGGATCTAGGGTTGTTGCGATAGCGTCCGCTTTCCCATGCGGGATCCAGCTCGATAATGCGGCGCATCTGTCTGACGGTCTCCTGGAACAGTTGGCCCGCTCGCGCTGCCGGTACCAGCAGTACTGCCGCAGACACGAGGGTGGGGTAGCGTAGTGTCCATTCCAGTGCCTGGAAGGCACCCATCGATGCCCCGCCAACTGCGGCAAGAGGGCCTCCATCAGTTATGCTGAGAGCCAGCGCATGCTGGGCGCGTACCATATCGGCGACGGTGTAGGCAGGGAAGTCCATGCCAAGGCCGTCGCCCGGCTGGCTGGAATCTCCACCCCCCAAGGCATCTATTGACACCACACAGTATCGGCGCGTGTCGAACGCCCGGTCGGCGCCGATATGTCCCCGGGCGCCGTGACGCGTGTTGCTCGTACCTGGCAGAATCAGCACGATGTTGCTGCGATCCGTATTTGGCTGGCCATACATTGTGTAGGACAGTCGTAGCGGAGATATGCACGCTCCTGAGAGTAGAGTGAACGACTGCAACAAGAATTCACCGTGAGTGCCGCCATCGGCACTGACAGTTTCAGCGGCAATACTCATGGGTGACAGGTCTCAGGATTGTGGCTGAATGCCTGCGTTGCTAATGACTTTGCGCCATTTCTCGATCTCGGCTTGGGTATGTCGCTCCAGCGCTGCCCCTGCATACTCGCTGTCAGGCAAAGACTGCAGGCCTTGCTTGAACAGGGCTTTCTGGAAGTATGGGTCGGCCAAGGCGTTCCGATAGGCATCAAGCACGCGATCAGCTACCGCCTGAGGCGTGCCGGCTGGAGCATATAGACCGTACCAGGTCTGCGCTTCAAAGCCCGGGACGCCAGCTTCGGCGACGGTTGGCAGATCAGGCAATTGATTGCTTCGCGTGGGTGATGTTTGAGCAAGTGGTCGAACTTTATCACTACCGGCCAGCGCCATTACCGTATTGGTTTGGTCAAATATGGCATCAGCCTGCCCGCCCATGACGTCGGTCAGTGCCTGGCCGCCGCCTCGATAGGGAATTCCCTGGATATCAATGCCAGCGCTTTGTGCAAACAAAGCGGCTGTCAAATGTGACGCGGAGCCCACGCCAGCATTGGCAATGTTAAGGGTTCCGGGCTGAGCACGGGCTGCGCTGATAAACTCCTGCAGGGATTTATATGGGGTCTTGGCATTCACCAGCAGCACCATGGGTGTGTCGGGGAAGCGAAAAATACCCTTGAAGTCTTTTACCGGGTCATAGCGCAGCTTTGTGTAGAGAGAAGGCGCTGCTGCCATATAGCCGAAATGGCCCACCAGCATCGTATAGCCGTCGGGTGCAGCTTGGGCAGCGCGGGTGGCGCCTATTGTCCCGCCAGCTCCTGGTGTATTTTCGACGATGATGGATTGTCCCAGCTCGCGCCCGACTCGATCAGCCATCAGTCGGGCTAATGAGTCAGTAGGGCCGCCTGCGGCAAAAGGCACGATCCAGGTGATCGGCTTGCTGGGGTAGTCAGCCGCCCGAGCCTGCGTAAGGCCTATGCATCCCGCAGCTATGAACAGGGTGAGTAATGTTTTCTTCATTATTTGACTCCTCGTAGATGGTGTGGACTTTTTTTGTTGCTAGGATCAGCTGCCCGTAACGTGCTCTGCAATGGCGCGGCCAATGTCTGTGGTGCGCGCATTTCCGCCCAGGTCTGGGGTGCGGGGGCCGGATTTCAGGCAGTCTTCGATTGCCCGCAGAATGGCATCATGTGCGGCATCGCTTCCCAGAAACTGCAGCATGAGCGCACCTGACCAGATCATGGCTATAGGGTTGGCGATGCCTTTGCCATAGATGTCTGGCGCCGAGCCGTGCACAGGTTCAAACAGCGAAGGAAATTTGCGCTCTGGATTCAGGTTGGCCGATGGCGCGATGCCTATCGTGCCTGCGCACGCAGGCCCCAGGTCAGACAGAATGTCGCCAAACAGATTCGATGCCACTACCACATCAAAGCGCTGCGGCTGCAATACAAAACGCGCTGCCAGGATATCGATGTGCTGCTTATCCATAGTGACGTCGGGATAGTGGGTCGACATTGCATGGGCGCGCCCGTCCCACCAGGGCATGCTGACGGCAATCCCGTTACTCTTGGTCGCAACTGTCAAATGTCTGCGCTCGCGGCTTTGCGCCAACTCAAAGGCATAGCGCAGCACGCGGTCGGTGCCGTGCCGGGTGAACACTGATTCCTGGATCACAATTTCGCGGTCGGTGTCTGGAAACAGGCAGCCGCCGAGGTTGGTGTATTCACCTTCGGTATTCTCGCGGACGATATAAAAGTCGATATCGCCAGCCTTGCGGCCCGCCAGTGGACACGGCGCGCCGTCAAACAGGCGCACGTGCCGCAAGTTGATGTACTGATCAAATTCACGGCGGAACTTCAGCAGCGAGCCCCATAGCGAAACATGGTCGGGCACCGTATTGGGCCAGCCGACGGCGCCGAAGAAGATGGCATCGAACGCTTGCAGTTGGTCCTTCCAGTCTGCCGGCATCATCTCGCCATGCTGCTCATAATAGGCGCAATTGGCCCAGTCGAAATGAACGATTTCCAATTGCAGGCCAAAACGATTTGCGGCGGCCTCGACTACCCGAAGGCCTTCAGGCAGCACTTCGTTACCGATACCATCGCCTGCAATGGCGGCGATTCTGAATAGTTGGGACATGGATATGCTCGATAAAAGTAAAACGGCGCAGTCATGGTAGACGGCGGGCAGTCTGTCTACAATGGAGCATATTGTGAAATGAATATGCACGAATCATGAATAATGTGCTTCCCTCCGATTTGCGTGTGTTTTGCGCTGTCGTACGCGCCTCCAGTTTCTCCGCCGCTGCGGCAGGCCTTGGCATGTCGCCGGCCTACGTCACCAAGCGCATCCGCATACTGGAGGAGACTCTGGCCACCACGCTATTTCATCGCACCACCCGCCGCGTGGTGACGAGCGAAGCAGGCGAGCGTATCTATCACTGGGCCCAGCGCATTCTGGATGATGTCGACCATTTGATCGAAGAGGTTGGGGTCACCCGCAGTGAGCCGCGCGGTTTATTGCGGGTATGCAGCAGCTTTGGCTTTGGGCGACGGGTTGTCGCGCCTGCGCTGTCAGCTTTTTCCGCGCAGCATGGTTCAGTTCAGGTGCATCTGGAGGTCTTTGACCGATTGATTGATGTCGCTGCCGAAGGCTATGACCTGGATGTGCGTGTGGGGGACGAGATTGCGCCCCATCTCATCGCGCGGCCATTGGCGGACAATCATCGTGTACTCTGTGCATCCCCCGCATACCTGGAGGCCAACGGTGCACCGAAAAGCCTTGATGACCTCGCCGCGCATACCTGTCTCGCTGTCAAGGAGCGCGATCATCCCTTTGGCGTATGGCGCCTTCAACGTGGCCGACGCGAACACACGGTCAAGGTGCGTGGCTCACTGTCGACCAACAACGGAGAAATGTCAGTCAACTGGGCTGTGGATGGCCGGGGTATCATCCTGCGGTCAATGTGGGATGTAGGGCCCCTCATCGAACAGGGGCGACTGGTGCGCATACTGCCCCAGTATCGGCAGGAGGCCAACATCTGGGCGGTATACCCCTCGCGGCTGAATGCATCGGCCAAGGTCAGGGTTTGCGTGGAATTCCTGGCGACGTATATGCAGAAGTCGGGGATGTCAGCCCCCGTTTCACGCTAGTTGTGTTCTGACGTATCAGAACACAAAACCCTTCACCCCGGCACGCTCTGCCAACGTCTGCGCATAAAACCGTACGGCGGGCCCGAAGTGGCTGTCGGTTCTGTGCATCAGATAGGCTCGTGCCTGGGTTTCGCCTTGCTGTCCAAATTCGGCGATAGGCAAGCGCACCAGCGTTCCCTGCTCGATGTCCTGTTCAACCATCCAGGCAGGCAGGTTTCCCCATCCTATGCCCGCCCGTATCAGGGCAAGCTTGGTGGTGTTGTCGGTGACACGCCATGTGCCAGGGGAAAGCACGGCGAAATCCCTGCCTTGCGTCAGCGGGGAAGGGTCTTCACCCACGATCTGTATGTGATCGGAAAAATCTTCCGTGGTCAGGGGCTTGTACAATGCCGCGCGCGCTGCCAGCGCATGGCTGGCGGACACCACGGCAATTCGCTTGATGTACATGAGCGCATGGCGCTCGATACTGGGATCGGGAATATCGATTGTGCTGATGGCCAGCTCTGCGCGCCGCTCGCGCAAGGCATGTACAGCTTCGCCCAGCGAGGCAGTGAGTACCCGCACAATGACTGACGGGTAATGTTCGTGCAGGGCTTTCAGGGCAAGGCCGGCCAGGTCAAATGGAAACTGGGGATCGACGGCGAGCGAGAAGCCCAGCTCCAGGCCATCGCTCAGGCCTCGCGCACGGGCCCGCACTTTGTCTACCTTCAGAAGGATGGCACGTACGTCGGAAAGAAGCATACGCCCTTCCGCTGTGAGCACGGGCCGATGCCCCGAGCGGTCAAACAGGGTAACGCCGAGCTGCTCCTCCAGCCCCGCCATGGCATGACTGACGGCGGATTGCACCCGCAACAGGCGTTTGGCGGCTGCCCGGAAGCTTCCTGCCTCGGCAACCGCCACAAAAACCCTCATCTGATCCAACGTGAGCGCGTCAAGCATGATCGATTCTATAGATCAGTTTAATCGAAACTTTATCAATTATATGGTTCGTCTGAAGCTGTCATCATGCCTGCTGAAGAGCTATCACTATGAGGCGTCTGATGCGTGCCATCCGCAGTTTCTTCCACACACTGGTATTTTTCGTCCCGCCACTCGGGAAGGGTACAACAGCCGCAAGTTCGGCCGCCGGAGAGATTCACCATGCCTAGCTCTTCGCTCGAGGCTCGCTCCGGATCATGGCCGGCAATCATGACGATTGCCGGCGCGGGCATACTTGCCGCCTGTCAGGTGGGTAAAGTGCCGGCCGCCGGGCATATGCTTCAGCACGATATGGAATTGACCGTGCAAATGTTGTCCTGGCTGGTGTCGGCATTTGCGGTGGCGGCCAGTGGGGTGGGCAATATTGCCGGCGGACAGTTACGCAACTGGGGCCTGCGTCCGGGATTGCTGCTGGCACTGGGCTTTGTCGCCATGGCCTTGAGTGCCGCTGGAATTTTCCATGCAGCGGGCTCAGCCACCGCAGCACTCGTGCTCTGCATGCTGTTCGCCTTTGCAAGCGGCCTTGTACCTGTCGTTATTCTGGCGAGCGCCTCGCACCATGCTCCACGGCCAGAGCTGCTCGGCGCCACAATGGGTCTGATCATGCAGGGCAACAATATCGGCTTATTGGTCGGGCCAAGCGCAGCAGGAGTAGCTGTTGCGGCTTTCGGATGGCCGGCAATTTCGGTGCTGATTGGTGGTTTCGTACTGGCGGCGCTATGCCTGATCACCGCTTTCGGCAGGTTATCCAGAGCCAGTCTGAGCCGTTACGGAATGCGGCCGAGATAATTCGCACTGCGGCTTTCCGATTTTTGGCTGATTGCGTTGCAGGCTCGTTGTTCGCGAAACATTACGGACACTCTCGTACGAGACCATAATGCCTTAGCGGCACTTTCCGTCCACTCGGACAATTCTGCCCAATTTTCTTTGCTGTTTGCCTGCCCTACATTGCGGGTTTCTGAACCTGATGACTGGCAGTTATGCAATCCTCATCTTCTCCTGTTCCTGCTCCTGCTCCTGCTCCCGTTCCAGCTCCTGTTCCAGCTCCTGTTCCAGCTCCTGTTCCAGCGCCTGTTCCGACCGACAACCCCCGCGACCCTGTGCGCCGCCTGCCGCTGTGCAACGACGTGGTTTTCAAATCCTTGTTCACCCGCCACCTTTCCTTGCTGACGGATCTGATCAACGCCGTGCTGTATCCCGCTCCGCCCATCACCGTGCAGCGCGTGCTCAACCCCAGTATCGAGCCGGCCGATCTGATGAGCAAAAGCATTGTGCTCGATATCCTGGCCGAGGATGCCCAGGGCCAGCGCCTGGGCGTGGAAATGCAGCTGCGGCACTATCTGCATTGGCCTCAGCGCAATATCTACGGCGTGGCGCGCACCCTGGCCAGCCAGCTGCAGGCCGGCCAGGACTACAAGCTGCTCAAGCCGGCCATCGGCATCAGCCTGCTGGCCCACGATCTGTTTGACCAGTACCCGAACCAGGCCTGCTGGCGCTTTGCGCTGCGCGATCAGAAGCGCCCGCAGGTGCTGTTGGATTCGGTGCTGCAAGTGCATATAATCGAGCTACGCAAGGCTGAAAGGCTGCGCAAACTGCCCGCGCCGCTGCGCGCCTGGATCGCCTGCCTGTTGCATACGCTGAACGAGGCCGCCATGAATGCCATTACCTACCCGCCCGTCAAAGAAGCCCTCCAGCATCTGGAGCAGATGTACGCCGAAGAGGACCTGCGCCTGGCCGCCGAACGTCGCCAACAGGCGCTGGTCGATGACCAGAATGCGCTCGCCTGGGCCCTTCATGAAGGCGAGCAGATCGGGCTGGAAAAGGGTGAGCAGCTCGGCTTGCAGAAAGGCATTCAGCAAGGGATACAGCAGGGGATGCAACAACAGCGG
>Ga0182738_1007246_pt1 | contig 11314 bp, 9 predicted proteins | sample eDN5th30CBELigMG_FD_128876 | JGI IMG/M metagenome (GOLD analysis project Ga0182738, IMG submission 128876) | Enriched Miracle-Growth compost microbial communities from Emeryville, California, USA - eDNA 5th pass 30_C BE-Lig MG (version 2)... ...
GCATTTGAGTGAAATTATTAAAAACAAAGGACAATAAATTAGGGTTTAATTCGAAAACAACCTTTACTGAAAGTCGTCTGATCAAATACTTCTATAAATAAATTTTTCATCTTTCCTACATGATCATCGAAAAAAACCTCAAAAGGCCACTTTTATTAAATGAGCCCTCACCCTCTTCCCCACACGTCGCAACCCAGTTCAACAGTCTCACCTCATTTCGAACGAAAAACTCCTGAAGATACCTTTAATTTGGGTTTCAGTAATATTTCGGTGCCAATGTTAAAAGATCGTGGGCCTCTAAAATTTAGAACCCGCCCATTCAACCTTTTCACTTTTTAAGCAGCCAAACATTTCTAACTTTATAATACATTCTTTAAAAACTACCAATCACCTGTTTACACCAAAAATGTCAACTACTCCTACTTTCCAATCAACCACTTCACACTTCCGCGCTAACCTCTTCGATGCCAAGGGCCGCAAAGTGTCTGCTCACATCGAATCCGCTGATCTTATGAATTCCCTCACGACCGTTGACGGAACTCATACTCACTTGCCTGAGTCCAAGAGCTTCCACAACGTCGAGCCCCATCATGCTTACAACCCAAGATCAGCTCATTCTATTTACAACGAATCAGAAATTAATCATTCACGCATTCTTCCTGAAGAAATTCATCATCAGCAAACCCGTTTCCAAAGCCCCACTCTGAGCGAAATTTCTCATCATTACGATTTCCCCAAGTCAGCCAGCTCTTCTTATGGCTTCAATTATTTCACAAATATGAGAAACAGCGCTCCTGATATCCATAATTTTGAGCCCAAAACAAGTGGCTATCCTTATAGAGAGAGTTCATTTTTGCTTAATTCTCCTGCAAATAATATGACTTCTTCTATCGTCCAACAAAAAGCTCTTAGCAGCACTTTGCCTTCTCATACTACTTCTCATAAGACTTTAAGTAGTGTTATTGGAGATTTGGTAGAAAGAGATCGTGAAGAAAGACGCTTAAGAGAGCTCAAATTTACTGAAGAAATGGTGAAAGATAACACCACCTTGTCTACAATAATTAAAAACGAAGGAAGATGGATGAAAGAACTGAGAGAAGTCGATTCCTTGTTGAAGAGTTGCAAAGAATTCTCCGAAGCTGCCACCAGAAAAAGACTTTCCAGCACTTCTGCTAGATGGTCCGAGCCTGTTTCCCAACAATACAGACCAAGCCCAGTCCAAGAAAGAGCCTACAGAAACAGTGAGAAACCTGTTTTGACTGTTAAGCCCAGCCTTTATAAAGAAGAATGTGAAGACTATGTGTTCAATGTGAGTCTCAGAAGAAGTAGGGAAAACTCCTTGAAGAATTTGAAGGCTCAGAAGATCATGAAGGAGATGGAAGAAGATGCAGAGCTCAGACATAGAAAGGACATGTTTTACATGGAGGAAGCAATCAGAACTGGAACCACAATCACTGATATGGTTAAGAATGAAAGACAAAGAGAGCTCGATATGAAATTAAGCCAAAGCAATATGCAGTACATCAAAGAAGACTGTGCTTCAAAAGTTTTACTATAATATAATAAACTACTACTATCGAAAAAGAAAGAAGAAAAAATGTTACATTGCCCGAAAACAAACAAAACGTTTACTCACTCTTGTAATTCATTATATAATATAAAAAATGGTTAATTATTATTTATATCTACAAAAACCAATCAGAAAGAAATATTGAGTACATAAACATACCTATATTTTTTATGAATTGAATGCCCCTTATCTTTATAAATTTGTTATTGTTTATATATTCATTACAAAAACCTCTAATAAAAATCACCCCAATAATCTGACTCCCTTTGCGTAAGTAAAACAAAGTAAAAAATTGCATCTCAGATCTCTTAATAAAACCAGAATTTCTTTTATTTATTGATCTGAAAACATTTTTGTTTCAAAGGTTTCCATCATGTTATTTTCAAAAAATATCCTGAAGAAACAAAGTTCATTACCTCTCCAACGACTTCTCACAATAAAATACTATACATTCCAAATAAATCGCTTCTCTTTATCATCTTTTGTTAAAAATCAGAATAATGAAGAAAACGAAAGTTTGTATAGTCGAGAACATATCTCAGGAATAGTCGAACAAGAAGTGAAGAATTATATTGATCAAAGAAATAGAGAGCTGAGATTTGCACCAAATGAGCTAGATTTGAATACATTATTGGGAAAGGAATCTCAAGATAAAGAAACTTTGGTGAAACTATTTGGAGATTATACGTCATCACAGGATACCAGTTATTGGACTGGATTGAATGAAGACGTGAGATTCAGTAGGCTTCATATTATCAAGCCAGAATTGGAGATTATCCTGTATAATATATTCAAGAATTTGGAATTGGAGATGAAGGAAGCAAAGAGAATAAGAGATGAAGAAGGGTTTACAGAGGATATTTCGATTGGTGATTTGATTCAATATACATTGTTTGCTTTAAAGAAAAAGTGAGGGACAAATTTTATTGTGAGGATATTCTTTTTACGTACTAATGTTGGTCTGTAGTTTTTATAAAGGAATTTTGATGTAATATGCGTGTTTTTTTGACTCTGACTTTGACTTTGACCTCGTGATTGTAAAAATATAAATTCATATTCAAATTTAAAAACATGTTTTAAACCCTTTCTGAATTTGAATAAAAATCTATTTTGGGGAGAAGTTTGAATTTAAATATTCTAAATAAAATATTCATAATGGAAGAAGTTAAGTTCAATATCTTATGGAGGTTCCCCTATTGATGATTTAACGCACGTCAAACATTTATACATATTTTTGTCAAACGACATTTGTAGAGTAAATCATTTTCAATATATGAATCGGGGAATGAATAGGATAAAGCCTAAAAGTAACAAAAACAAGCTAACAATAATGATTGTTATGTATAAAAAGTAACAATATATATTCTTTTGAGAAACCTGTATTACCAGTTTCTTGACATTTTAGCAAAAGATAAACACCTTTTTAATTATTGAACAAGGAATTCATGCCTCCTTGCATCATATTATTTCCTCCCATGAATCCATTTCCAAATCCTTGATTTCTGTTATCCATCATTCCAAATCCTTGGTCATTGTTCTGAGCGAACAAATTGAAGCCTCCACTGGGAGCTGTGCCCATGAAACCAGAAGGATTATATTGGTTGTTATTGAAGCCTTCAGAGAAGGGGTTGTTTCCAGAAGCTCCGTTATTATTCATGAAGTTCTCCTTTTCTGAGAAGCCAGTGCCAAAGGCATTGTTATTATTGTTGTTCCAGCTATTACCAAAGAGGTTCATGTCATTATTAAAGAGCTTTTGGTCTTCAGGTTTGGATTGGTTGTCTCCCATGTTGACGTCAGAGAACATTCCTCTGAATTGTATAGTGTTGTCGCCATTCATAATATTTGAATTTTCCATGAGGATATTATTCAAAGCCTTGACCTTCTCGCCAGATTCGCTTTCCCAATCAATCTGATGTCTGATAATTCTTGGTTTATCAGCTAGGATGCTTCTGACGACCTTATCGTATTGGATGGGATAAGGGTTTTCTAAAAGGATGGGGTCCTCATAATTATTGTATACGAAATATCCCACTCTAAAGAATTCTTGTTTTTGGTAAGAAACTGAGTGAATAATTGCAGCGACACCCAAAAGATCGTCTTGAGGAATTTTGGTATAGTCAGGTTGCATAGGCTATAACAGTCATTAAGACAAAATTCTCGAGCGAATTTGAATACTTCAATGTCAAATTGCATGATGCCTGGCTCAGTGAAAGGTCCAATTGAGAAAGAATCGAGTTCTTGATCGTAAGCCTCGTCCTTGGGGCTGCCAACGTAGGTCACTTTCCATTCGATTTCTAAGAAGGAAGTTAGAGGGATTGGATGAAAAAGGAGGGAGAATGAGAGGGAAAATGGTGAAAGTAAGTACCTTCTTTGATGGGCTGAAGACATTCAAAGGTGATGGAGAAGCAGAAATTGCTGAGGAAAGGGGAAGGATTGTTCTTGACAATGATATTGCAGATGTTGATGTGTGACATGAGGGGAAATTTTGTAGTGCTGTCGAAAGTCGGGAAATTTTTTAAATTTTGAAATTAATAGTCTGGTGGCGTTCAAATGAATTTATACGAGAGTTTATAAATTTGAAAATTAAGAAATCACGCTAATCAAATCTGGAGATGAAATTTTTTGTATGTGTCTGTATCTGTTTGTTTTTCCCTTCTTCTTCGTGGAAGATTTGTTGAAGCTATTTCTTTGGAATTATTTTTTGAAAAGGAATTTTTTTAAAAGGTTTTTATGCAAATGAGAAACGAGACTCTTGAGAGTTTGAAAAGAGAGAAAAGCAGGCAGAAGATGAAAAATAGAGTTACATGTTAAATTTTTAAGATTTGAAAATTTGAATTGATTTGAAATCGGTTAAATTATTTCAAATCAGGGGAAGTTTTCATATGAAAACTGTAAGAGGAATTCCAAACCTTAACGGAATCGGCGCAATTATAAATCTCCTTGATCACCTTATTCGGAAGCCATTTTTCTCTTATTTGTTGAATTACTAGATCTTGTCAAGTCAAGTTTTCCTTTATATTTTATTGTTTCAAATTGAGAATTGAGATTTTGGACTAAGGAAGGGAGAAGGGAATATGAAAATTTATGTTAGAAAAACTCAGCAATAGGAAAAGATAGATGATAATTCACTCGCCTAAAAGACTTCAATATGGACAAATTATTGTGAGAAATTGAAAGAAAAGAGAAAATTTCTAAAGGGAAAAATTCTCAGATATGGAAGGGATATTTTCAAGAAAATTTGAGCTTATTCGATACCCTAAGAGAAGGCAAAGAGGTGAGGACGAAATCTTTTGGAGCTGTCTAGGAAGGTAAGAAGAAGGGTGTTAGCCGGGAATGAGGAGTTTTATAGGAGAATATTTAGATGCTCTTTTTATGAGAACTTAATAAATTAAATTTAACTTTGGTCACATGAGAAAGTTTCATAAATCAAAAGTCCTTTTTTCCCGTATAATATTTTCGAAGATCCTGGACTCTTTAATTGAAGAAAAAATCCTTTCAGTTTCATCTTGCTATTTAATTAAGTCTTTTATTAACCAACAAAGAGGACATTTCAGACTGAGAGACATTTGTTCAAAGAGACCCTAGCCTCAAAAGTTTTTCTCAATTTTCTTTTCTTAAGCTTTGAGGATTCTTTGAAAAAGCCCAGGAATTATTTTTGCTTGGGCTTTATTGGTATCATTCCCTTTCATTAAGGAAAATTCTCAAGTCAAGTTTGATGAAATAAACTTCCCAATTTTTAATTTTTTTAAGACAAGCTGAAAGAAAAATGAATAATCAGCTATTTTTTAAGCTTTACCACAGCAAAGCTGCCGGCTAAGATAAAATGACACATGCGAAAATGATTAAAAAATAAATAAGACCTGGTGTGAGTTATATTTAATTAGCCTAATCTTGATAATTAATCTTCTGATTGATATCCAGAAACAAAAAAAACAAAACTTACTAACTCTAAATCACTCTAAAAGACTTACCACATTGTTCAACTTTCATGATCAACAATAAAGGCTATTCTAGAATCTTTCTTTCGAAAGCTAGTTTAGGTTCTATTGACCCTGGGGCAGAAACCCCTCGCCCAAAGCCCAAAGTAGGTGGCAAAATCCCCACTCTCAACATGGGAGATCACTCTCTGTCCAGATTTTCAATGAGAATCCACGAGAATTCTTCCAATGAATACGGTTTCTTGGTCAGAGAATCTTCACATTTAATCAGAGAACATTCGCATGCAAAAGCTGGCAGTCAAACAACAAGAGAAGAAACAACAACTTTATACAGATTATCGACAAATCAACAAAGTCCTGTGAATTTTCACTTGAGGTCTGGAGCAGGAACGCATAGAAACTCATTGCCAAAACTTCTTTCAGTAACGGAGAGATATGACGCGTTAGAAGTTGACCAAGAAGAGGATTATACGCAAGAACAGTCGTTGATGAAGCTAGGAAAAGCATTTTCGTCGTTTACGAAAAGAGATGATACAACGACTTTTATTCATGAAGGCCAGCGAAAAACGACTTCAGTGAAAGCAGCAAAGGTGATAATAGATAATTTTATGAGAGATCTGAGGAAGTTGAGGAATCAGAAACCTGTAATTGATTCCCCAGTAACATCACAGATGAAATTGGGACGTGGAAATGAAGCGCGAGAGCAATATTTTATCATTGAAAGATTTGACAGTATCATATCGGAATTGCTGGAGATTTGTGACCAAGCTCTTGCTACAAGAAAATTCAAGAACAAACTTGATCAAGCGATGAAGATGCTGGTTGATACCAGCCAAAAAAGTGAGAACTTGGAGCTCAATATGCACTGCTCTTATATTCATGGGAAAATCTACATGGCGAGAAACGATTATTATGAGGCGATAAGCCACTTTAGACAATTTAAAGACATTTGCATGGCCCACAATACGCTGAGAAATCAAATCAGAGCTTATAAATGTCTGGGAAAAAGCTGTCAGAACCTCAAGAAATACAACGCTGCACTGCGATATTATATAAAACTATTGCAGACAGCGTGGTGTTTGGGGTCCAGTAAACATGAATTGTTGGCATATGATATGATAGGCCTTCAGCATTTTTACATGGGAAGACTTGAATTAGCGCAATATTATCATAATAAAATGACGAACTGTAAATTGGAACCGGATAATTCGAATTTGAAGCAAGTTGGAATAACCAAAATGAAACTAGCAAGTAAAAGGGAATATCAGAGTACATTTGGAGGGAAAAGGTTGACGAGAAAGCCAACAACAGCGACGATTATGGTGAAGTCTTCAATAAATGGAAATGACAATGATGATTACGGAAATTTATCAATGTCGAAAGATGATGATTTAGAGCTTCCCATTCCAAATTTACAAGAAGATAAAGATGAAGAGCGAAGAAAAGATGACGAAAGAAGAGAGTCATTAGGAAGAGATGTACTGGGTGTGGGATATTATCAACATTCATTGAGAAAAAAAGCTCCAAAAAATGTTTCAGGAATGATGAAGGCGAAGTTGGCGATCCAAGCAAAAGAACAAGCAAAGGAAAAGAAGAGGAGTCTGGATAGTGGGATACCTAAAAGAGAGATGTTTGATATGAAAACTGAAGAAAAAATAAAGAGAATTACGACATTACAAAGGATTCCTACAAAGCCATCAAAATTACAAGCAAAACCTGATGAACAGATTTTTGTATCACATTTATCGAGAAATAGACAGTTGAATAATTTTTCATCATTGCAGGCTCATAAAGCGTATATGTTGTCATTAGGGGATATGGCGAATGATTCAAATGATACTATTTTGGATTTGAAGGCATCAGAAAAAGTGAAGAAAATTCTCGAAAAATTGAAAATTAACTTGTATGCGGTCAAGAAGACTTTGCAAGTGTTTAATTCGAACCATCATGATATTAACATTCATAATTTTAAAACTGAATATGGAATGTGAGAAATCGATGTGTATTTATTGTGCTTGTTCATTTATTTAAATATTATGTAATATATTTCATAGAATAAAAGAATTTCCTTGAGTTGTTTGTTTATTTAATCCATGTGTAAAACCTATGCTTTTTTTCCATCCTTTCTTATGAAAAAAGTCCCCAACAAAGAGAAAATTCTTTTATAAAAAATTCCAAAAGGATTGATTTCTTCACAATAACCCTTTGTGAATGAATGAAACAAAAAAAAAGATTAAATATAAAATAAATAAAGGATAACTGTTCAATATCTAAATAATCTCCAAAACAAAAAAGCCATGTCACACAAAGGTCCCGTTAGACCCAGTCTCGGAGGTCACATCGTCATCCAAAACCAAAACGAAGATGAAGGCCAATCTGGCGTCATCGTCGTTAGTAACACAACCCCAATGGAAGAAATTGATGGAATTAATGTCGTAAAGCGCCCACCTTCTTCAAAAACTGACCTTGAACGTAAAAGAACGACCAGCAGAATCGCCACAGACGTTGAAAAAAATGTTCGTATTAGAACAAGTCGTCTTCCTTCAGCAAAATCTGGAGTATCTGGCAGTGGAGTCAAAGCTCCAACATCGCCAACAAGCAATGCAGCAAGCAAGAAAGGCTTGGCTATTGTGAGCCCGGATTCAGTGATAAAAGCTCATCAAGAAGCTGAGAGATTTGAAGAGAGAGAACCTCAGTTTTATGAAGAAGGGAAATTCCAAGATTATGAGTCTGCTTTTCAGGGAAGAGCTGATTTGTATAGAGATGAAGAAGAGAACCAAATTTGTGCAAGGTAATGGGACTGAAAGGAGAGAAATATTAATAAAAATGGCCTAGATTCCCACATTTGAAGTTCTGTGCTTGTGGAGTTGATCATTATGAACTGAGAAATCAACCTCCTGTTGAAGTAAATTAGATTAAAACGAAGGAAATTGAATGGTTTGTAGGTGTTTCAAGGGATATTTATCAGCACAATGTACCAATCATTGTATTCAAAGAATTTGCTTAAGTTGGGAATTACGCATATCTTGAACTTGTCAGCAACAGAGTTCACAAAAAGATCTCATTATTTCGAGTATTTGAGCCTGGATATCTTTGATACCCATGATGAAGATATCAAGAAACATTTCAGAATCTCAAACCGATTTATCGCTGATGTAATCTTTCTTTTAAAATTAATCAGAAACTTATTTTTCGATATAGGCTTTACAAAATGGAGGAAAAGTGTTGATAATTTCGCTTGAAGGAAAGTCCAGAGCTCCTGCGTTCTTTTTGGCTTATTTGATTGGAAGAATGAAGAAGACTTTAAAGAATAGTTTGGACTATCTTAGGGAAATCTGGCCAGACACTGAAATCAACCCTTACTTCTTTAAGCAATTGGAGCAATATGATCTCGAAAAACTCGCTGTTGGCAGCACTATCAAAGTATAAGCCCAGAAATAGTTGCTTAGTTTTTCGTAGTTCTGAATATTTTTTTAAGGCTAACGCTGCTGTTGAAATGCATCTCCTCTTATACGCTTTTCATATACTCTGCTTTCATATCCTCCCTCTCTTTTGAAAAATCAAATCTGATCTCTTTTGGTCTTCAAAAGAAATTCAAGAAGTCTTTGTCTCAATTCTGCATTTTTCTTTGAAAGATTTTGTCAGATTTTTTTTCTGAAGAAATTTCTCCCGTAAGCATAACTCTTTTGAAGAGGTACATCGAATAAGATTTTTTTTCCACTTTAAAAGATTGAAAATACATACAAATAGATTGCAATTTATAATAATACAACAAAGCTATGAAAAATAGACATGGTGAGTTTTTGTAGTTTGAATATTATCAAGCGGGCACGTTTTGCAGCTTCTCGCGCATTTTTCACAACAGACTAAATGCTGACAATCTTCAAAAACCACTTCTTTATCTCTATGATTACAAATCATACACTTATAAAAATACTGATAATTCGCCTGTTCATCTTTGAGCAAACTAAAATATTCTGCCTCATCCAGCTGTCCTTTCACTTCCTTTATCGATCCTTGAGACATGCTCCCTCCAAATTTATCGCTCCAAATATGCTTCAGCTTCGTAAAAGAAGTCCATTCAACCAAATCTCTGCTATCAGCGACTTTATACCTGATGATTTTCTCTATTGGTTTCTTATCCAAAGGACATTTTGACAGCCCCACTGAGCATTTTATACAGCAATAAATATGCCCACAATTCAGAAAGACCACCTCTCTTGGCCTCTCACAACACAGTCCACACATTCTTCTTTCTTCATATTCATAGTTTCCTCCTTCTAGAGCCTTGTTTGCCTTTTTCATTTCTTCTTGTTGCTCTTGGGATTTTCCTTCTAATGTTTCAGTTCCCAACTGAAGCTTAATTTTTTTGCTAGGATTCGGTAGATCCTGTAAAATAGATATTAAAACAGGGAATGATAAGAAGGAGGCTTACCAGATTCCACTCATTAGCGACCTTATTAGCAAGCGGCCCAAATCTCCCACGGTCAGAGCTCAAAAAGGCTTGCTTTTCTCTTTGTACTTGTACCCAAGTCCAGGTCCATTTAGCAAGAACGACAGCTAAAAGGATAATACAGATATGAAGCAATAATTCATTATCAATTTTGAGAGGATTCCACGGTCTCTCAATTGCTTTGGTTTGAAAAGAAAAGTGACCGATTGCGCTGGTTAATTTGGATTGAGAAGATTCCTCAAAGAAGTAGAGATAATATGTGGAGTTCTCTTTCAATTGGTAAAAAGAGAGTGAGATATTTCTTTCAGAAAATTGAATAGATTTAGCATGGGGGTCCAAAGCTCGAGTTGAAATGATTTCTTGCATTGTTTTCTGATTGAGATTGATATTGGAAGGCAACAGTAAGGCATTCAGGATCCCTTCTTGTGAGGAAGACGTGAAATTGACTTGGAGGCTGGTTGATGTGATGAGAGTTTGAGTCAGTAATGGAGTCGAAAGTTTTGTAGGAGTAGATTCTTGAGTGGAGATTGGAGGGGTGATTTGTTGGTGATGGTAGTTTTCTCGGTGGGAGAGGAAATAATAGAGGAAGGCGAGGAGAATGATCCAGAGAGAGTGAAGTGGAGATATCATTGGTAAGTTTTTATGTTTAATGGAATTTACTGAATTTTGTCCCTTTATTAACTGATTTATTGTGATGTAGTCTTGATAAATAGAATAAGAATTGATAACGATATCTTTGTATTAGAAAGATTTTGTTTGAGGGAAACTTGAATTTTCAAGCTTTTTTTATGGGCTGTAAAAATTTTGAGAGGCCAGCGTTGCCGATTGCCCATAAAACCTTCCGACATGGTGGAACTTCAGAACGAGTCGTCAGAAATTCAGGAAATCCTCTCTGTCAAAAATTCAAAAAATCTTGAAAAAAAGTCTAAAAATTTTCTTCTTAGCCAGCCGGAAGATTTTTTTTTTTGAAAATATCAGAAAATCTGGAAATGCTTTGCATCAGTTTGCGGAAAAATAAAATTTCCGAGCGGCAACGCTGTGAGAGGTTGAAATAAAAAAATTTTTGCTGAATTTTTTTCAGATCAAAACAAGCTCAGAAAAAACCCCATGCAGGCTTGTTCGTCTCAAAGGTTATCCCAGATTTTTTTGTCAAGGTTTTATTGTTCAAAACTTTCATTCATCAAAAAAGCCCGAAACCTCTTTTCACAAAATTTTTTTATGACACTAAGCGATAAAAAAAATGACAACAATGGCAAAAACAATAGCTAAAAAAATAAGATTTAGCAATAACAACAATCAAAATTCATTTATCTAAAATATTTAGCCCAAGAGATAACGACATCTCAAGGTATA
>Ga0182738_1007247_pt1 | contig 11314 bp, 27 predicted proteins | sample eDN5th30CBELigMG_FD_128876 | JGI IMG/M metagenome (GOLD analysis project Ga0182738, IMG submission 128876) | Enriched Miracle-Growth compost microbial communities from Emeryville, California, USA - eDNA 5th pass 30_C BE-Lig MG (version 2)... ...
CCCGGTGATCGGCGCAACGCGTGGATCAATCCGTCCGATGTGGCGGGTGATTTCCGTTGGTCTGTTGAGGACAACACGTGTGCGCGGGTTTTGGCGTGGGGGTATGAGGAAACGTTGGACGCCGCGATGGCCGCTGCCGCCGCTGCTGCTGCGGAGTATCGACTGAGGAAGGCTGCGCGATGAGCGAACCTGATGTGGAAGGACTTGCGAAGCTCCGGGAACCTTTCCCGCCGAACCAGATCGGGAAACTTCCCAAGGGCGGCATCACTCTCGACTTCCTTGGCCACGGCTACCTCACCGCCCGATTCCTGGACGTGGACCCACTGTGGACGTGGGAGCCGTTCGCCGTCGGAGACAACGGGCTACCCCTGCTGGACGAGCATGGCGGGCTGTGGATCCGACTCACCCTGTGCGGTGTGACCCGCATCGGATACGGCGACGCCGGCGGGAAGAAAGGCCCCAACGCCGTCAAAGAAGCCATCGGCGACGCACTAAGGAACGCGGGCATGCGGTTCGGCGCGGCTCTCGACTTGTGGTGCAAGGGAGACCCGGACGCCCCGGCACCGCCGGATCCTGCGGTGGCTGAACGCAACGCTCTGCTCCACGAGCTGGGAGATGCATGCGCAGCTCTGACGCTCGATGAGAAGACGGTGGCCGCCCAGTTCTACGGCAAGTACAAGGTGACGGCGAGGAACGCGAAACCTGCCCAGTTGCGGGAGTTCATTGACGACCTCATGGAGAACGGTGCCCCCGCATGAGCCGCCGGTATACGGGGTTCTCCCCGGAAACCAAGGAACTGATCTGGACCCGCGCCCAAGGGCGGTGTGAACGCTGCAACGAGTATGCCTCAGACGCTACTGCACACCATCGCAGGCCCCGTGGTCTTGGCGGATCTCGCCGCGATGACACCAATCTGGCGTCCAACGGGCTGTGGGCTTGCGGTGCCTGTCATCGTTGGGCGGAGTCCTATCGGACACAAGCGTTCGCTGACGGGTGGCTTGTTCGTCAATCCCAGTCCCCTATCACTGTTCCCGTCCTCTACAGGGGCAACTGGGTGTTGCTCGACGACGACGGGCTTGTTTACCGAATCCCTAACCCTGTGGAGGCAACACGATGATCGACCTAGACCGTGCAAGAGAACTCGTCGGTGACGGGGTGCCGAGCAAGGGACCCCTGCCGGCCGCGTGGTGGATCAGCACCGACCCCGAGATCATCGAGGCATACGACCGGTGGGAGTCGGACTATGAGGCGCACCGCGACCGTGTCGATGCGTTTGTCCGCGACACGTTCGGTGGCACCGGGGCCGAAGATGCCGTGATGTGGTCGCACGGCACACGCTCGGTGATCAGCGGTTTCACCCCGCCGCGCGAGATGACGTTCTGGCCGGGTCATGACGACTACCGTCCACCCCCCACGGGATGGCGTGTCGACAGCAAGAGCCACCTACTCGTGCCCTCACGGAAGACCAAAGCCGACCGCGAGTCCGACGCCAACAAGGTGTTCGACGCGATCAAGCAGGTGCCCAACCTCGGCAGCTACATATTCGGTCTGTCGCCCGAGCTGTTCCTCGATGATCGGGGGTGGGGCAGCACGGTCTATTACACGCGGTACCGCCGGGGCGACAACTGCGTGTGGGCCTACTCGGGCGGCGACCCTGACCGGCAGTTGACCGATGACCGGCGAGAGTTCAAGGTCGCCGCCACCGTGTGGACACGTATGCCGCTGTCGACGCTGGCGACGCTCATCGAGGAGAAGGCGGAGCGGCTCAAGACTGAGGAGAGTGCCCAATGAACCGTCCTGTGTTTTACGTGGATCAGAAAGAGCTCAAGTTGACCGTCGACCTGCACGAGCACCAGCGCGGCCACGTCGTCGACGTCGAGGACGGTGCGCTCGATGCGTAGCCCCGAAACCGTGCACCGCCAACTGCTGCAGGCCCGCGGCCTCGTGCCGCTGACCCTGTTCGACCCGCACAACCCCGGCGACTGCTATGAGCCGACCGGTCTTGACGAGTTTCACCCCGACACCACGAGGAACCCCGATGCCTGATTGCGCACTGTGCGGCTGCCCGCACCACGACGGCCGGTGCCCCTGCACCTGCCCCGGATACGAACCGCCCGAGGACGACGAAGGGCGACGAATGAACCACCCGTACTACCAAGACGATCAGGTGACGCTCTACCACGGGGACGCGCTCGACGTGCTCGCCGAGCTGCCCGACGCCTCGGTCGACGCCGTGGTTTGCGACCCGCCGTATGGGCTCGAATTTATGGGCAAAGACTGGGACGCGCCTTGGCAAGAGTCAGACGTTAACGCTGACGCAGGATTCCACGGCGGCGGGATCAGCGCCACTCGCAAACTCCCATCCTTTACAGGAACGACTAACCCAAAATGTCTACGCTGCAGAGGCACGCGACGCGGACGACGCGATGGAACCGCGAAGGTCGCGGTATGTCTCTGCCGTGATGGAGGCCAGTTTCCAAACATTCGCGCTGTTGAGATGCGGGCATTCCAGCAGTGGTGCCAGGAGTGGGCGTCCGAGTGCTTGCGCGTGTTGAAACCGGGCGGGCACATGTTGGCGTTCGGCGGTTCGCGCACCTGGCACCGGCTCGCGTCGGCGATCGAGGACGCCGGGTTTGAGATCCGCGACTCGATCGCGTGGCTGTACGGCAGCGGGTTCCCGAAGTCGCTCGACGTATCGAAGGCCATCGACAAGGCCGCTGGTGCTGAGCGTGAGGTGATCGGCACCAAGCTCGGCCAGCCGGGGTATTCGTTGGCCGAGAACGTCAACGAGGGCCGCACCGCCTACGGGACATTCACCGACTCGGCCAGCGAGTGCGCCATCACCGCTCCGGCGACCGAGGCAGCGAAGCAGTGGCAGGGCTGGGGCACGGCGCTGAAACCATCGTTTGAGCCCGTCGTGGTCGCGCGTAAGCCGCTGGCGGGCACGGTGGCGGCGAACGTCCTGGAGCACGGTACGGGGGCGTTGAACATCGACGCCTGCCGCATCGCAACAGACGAGGACCGGAGCCGCCCACCTCGCGCGGCGAATGCCATCTACGGCGGCGGCAAGGGCACAAACTCGACTGCATCAGAATCGAACCCCGCTGGCCGCTGGCCGACGAACGTGGTGCTCGACGAGGCGCAAGCCGCCGAGCTGGACGCGCAGAGCGGCATTCAAAAGTCCGGGACGGCGGTTCAGCGCAACGGCGGTGGGCAGAAAATCTTCGGCGGCATCGCGGGCGGGGAGAACCGTGCGGGTGCCCGACCTGACGCCGGGTACGGCGACAGCGGGCGGCGCGTCACGGTTCTTTCCGGTGTTCCGCTACGAAGCGAAAGCACCAGGCACGGAACGCCCCAGCGCGAACGGTGTTGCGCACCCGACAGTCAAACCGCTCGACCTGATGCGCTGGCTCGTGCGGCTCGTAACACCGCCGAACGGTGTTGTACTCGACCCGTTCGCCGGATCCGGCACGACCGCTGAGGCGTGCATTCACGAGCACAAGCGCTGCATCACCATCGAACGCGAAGCGGACTATCTGCCGCTCATCGTCAACCGACTCAGCAAGCCGATCGAGATCGGGTTCGACTTCGAGGAACCCGCATGAACATTTACCGAATCCCTTGGCAGGTCCCATGATCACCGTTGTCTGCGCGGAATGCAGCCGCACCCAAGGCTGCCCCATCACCGCCGAATTCCCCACTACCGAACAAGCGCAGGCATTCATCCGCCGGCACCACGCCTTCGCCGACCACCGTGCACACATCCCAGAAGAGGCCGCCAAGTGACCGACTGTTTGTTGTGTGACCATTCCAGGTCTTCTCATGCCCCCCGGTGCCGGGTCCGCATGGGTGTCGACCGGGACGACATGAACACCTACACGATCTGTTTGTGCCCCGGATTCGAAGGCGCAGAAGAGGAGAACGACCATCTTGCCGACCGGGAGGGCGCGTGAAACTCGGTTCGCTGTTCTCCGGCGCTGGCGGCCTCGACTTGGACAGCAGGTAGATCCGATGGATGCCGCCGAACTCGCCGCCTGGCGCAAACGCCGCCGCTACCACCGATCCGCCTGGGGACGGCCGCGCATGCCGATCCCGCCCGCGCTGAAACCACAACCCACACAGGAGAACCGATGAGCGACCACACGGGCATTGAGTGGACCGACGCCACCTGGAATCCCGTCACCGGGTGCACCGAAGTCTCTCCGGGGTGTGACCACTGCTACGCCAAGACGTTCGCGGAACGATGGCGCGGCACACCTGGGCACTACTTCGAGAACGGTTTCGATGTCCAGCTCCGCCCTGACAAGCTCGATCAGCCGTTGCGCTGGCGGAAGCCGCGCAAGATCTTCGTCAACAGCATGTCCGACCTGTTCCACGACAGCGTGCCCGACGAGTACATCGCGCACGTGTTCGCCGTCATGCAGAGTTGCGCGGCGCACACCTTCCAGGTCCTGACAAAGCGCCACGCCCGGATGCGGTCTCTGCTGAGTAGCGGCGAGTTCTGGTCGGCGGTCACCGACTTCGGGCACATCGTCATGTCGCAGCGACCATCCCGCGAGCAGCTGTGGCCGGACCATGGACAGAAGCACGGGTTCCTTCCCAACGTCTGGCTTGGCGTCAGCGCCGAGAATCAGCAGTGGGCCGACATCCGCATTCCCGCGCTTCTCGACACCCCGGCCGCCGTCCGATTCATCAGCGCTGAACCGCTACTCGGGCCGATCAGCCTGCATCCCTACTGGACGCATGGCCAGCCACGATGGGGAGCGCCTGAACCGACACCGACTATGAACGGTGGCTCGCTCCCGATGCGGCCGCTTGAGCTGGCACCCCGGCTCAATTGGGTGATCGTCGGCGGCGAGTCCGGCCCCGGTGCCCGGCCGATGCACCCCGACTGGGCGCGGTCACTCCGCGACCAATGCCAGGCGGCCGGTGTGCCGTTCCTGTTCAAGCAGTGGGGTGAATGGGGCACCGCCGCGCCGATGGACCCACACGGTCGACTCGACTTCCGCGGTGGTGGTGTCGTGATGACCGACGATGGCAACGTCTACCAACCCGGCGACCTGGACTGGCCAGACGGACCCCGCCGCGGCGAGGCTCATCGCGCCAACTTTCCTCACCACCACCCGACTTACCTGTACCGCGTCGGCAAGAAGCGCACCGGCCGCGAACTCGACGGCCGCACCTGGGACCAGTACCCGGAGGCGGTGACTCATGCCTGAACGAATTCAACGCAAGCGGTCCAAGGGCTGGCGTATGCCCGAAGGCGCGATCTACGTCGGGCGGCCAACCAAGTGGGGCAACCCCGCCGTCGTCTATCGGCACATCAACATCTGGATGGCCGGGGCGCGGCGCAACCTGTTCATTCCCGACCGGCGCTATGCAGCAGACGTGTTCCGGGCACTCCTCACCGAGCCTGACGTCCATCTGGACTGGTGGGGAATGCCCACCGGTTGGGAAGAACAGCTCCGCGGTCACGACCTCGTGTGCTGGTGCCCGCTCGATTCCCCGTGCCATGCGGATGTGCTTCTCGAACTGGCGAACAGGAGGGTGTAGTGCCGTGGTTCTACGTGGATGACGCGTTCGCTGACAGTAAGCCGGTGATGCAACTCGACTCCAGGATCCGCAACGAGGCCGTCGGGTTGTGGGTTCGGTGCGGTGCCTGGTCGGCGAAAGAAGAGACGGACGGACACGTCCCTCTCGATGTCGTGAAGGGGTTCGGCGGCACGCCGAGACTCATTCGCGCTCTGCAAGAACAAGCAGGACTTTGGCAGAAACAGGGTTGCGACAACGCGCAATACAAGGATGAGACAACGGTTGAGACAACGAGAAAATTTCAACCAAAATCTCGCGAAATCGTGTTTGCCAACTGGGAGAAATGGCAGAAAACTAAGGCGGAAAATGAGGCGCGGCGAAGGCGTGAGGCAGAGAAGAAATCCACCTGGCGAGCTGGGAAAAAGGGCCGCGACTATGTGGCTCAGGAAGGCGTGGTGTCCACCGGGGACATGGTGGTGGACACGGATTTACTGTCCACCGGGGACAGCATGGGGGAGTCCCGCTACCCCGACCCGACCCGACCCGACCCGACCCTTATTCCTTTGGTTACTTCTAGCAGGGGGGTTACGTCAGTAGACGCGAACGTTGATTCCCCCCGCCCCGAATGCCCTGACCATGAAACGAACTCAGAGACCACCAACTGCATCCCGTGCATGAAGCGACGCAAGTGGGACAAGGAGCACCCGGACTACTTCAAGCGGCTGGAGGCTGAGCAACGCCGCCGGCAGGCCGAGGCTAGGCAGGCCGCCATTGATGCCTGCTCGTTGTGTGATGAGTTCGGGGATATCGAGATCGATGATGCGGTCAAGAAGTGTGATCACCCGAATGTCCGAAAGGCGGGGTCACTGTGAGGGATTGGCGTGGGACGACGGTTCATGTGGAGGCGTTGCGGGTGTCGTGTCGTGATTGCCGGGCAGGGATCGGTGAGCCGTGTGTGGTGCGGGATGAGAAGGGTCGTGTGGTGAAGGTGTTGGAGGCGTTTCCGGCTCATCCGCACAGGATCGCTGACAGCCGTTCTGCCGCGTCTGGGTCCGGTGACACCACGGAGGCCCTGAAAGTCGCTCCACGTGGCGCACAGCCCCCGCAATCAACACCAGGAGACGAGCAGTGAGCGTGGAGATTCGCCGCGGCGTGAGCGGGCCGTGTAAGTGCCCCGGCCCGTACGGACCCGGAGAAGAGATCAGATGCAGCCACTGGTGGGAATGCGACTGGGGCGTCATCGAGCACTCCGATCCCCGACCGGATCGAGGTGAAGTCGGTCATCTGATGCTGGCAACAACCGGCTACGTGGATCTGCTGTTGAACAACGGACCCATTCCCTTCCTGATGAAGGGTGGGCGAGTGGACAGCGCCAGTGTGGATGGTGATCGGTTATTCGTTCACATCGAGTGGGGTGGGAAACGTTGGACGTGGGAGTTGTTTGAGGCGCACATATGCGTCGGTAAGGGTTGGCCACACAACCTGCTCATCGGCAGGTGGCCGGACTGATGACGATGTTTGTGTCGTCTGCAGATGATCCTCGCGTCCAGGCCGCCCAAGCTGCGCGGTCGTGTGACATCTGCAAAGCCCCCAAAGGCAAACCCTGCATGAACACGATTTTGCCGGGGAAGCCGCTGCCCGGTCGGGTCATCCACTTCGGGCGGCTCACAGACAGAAACCGAGAACCGAAAGGCGACGAATGAACAACCAAGAGAAGCTTGCCCGTATCCGCGAGTTCTGCAACAGCGTTCCGGAACGCGATCCAGGCTACGAGGTGGCCTGTGATATCCGGGATTTCATCGACGGCCACGCAGATTTGATGGAGGAATGATGGCTGTTCACAATCACGGCCCTGACGATCCCGCGCACCCGTTCTGCGGAGAGTCGATGGTGGGCGGGAAGTTGACGGGGGAATGCCTGAAGTCAGAGCTTGCCCGCGCCTATTACAACGCGTGGGTCTGGTCGGGCTGCGACGGTTCCCGCTGGGATCGGTTATCCGAAGAGGCTAGGTCCGACTGGGTGCGGCAAGCCCACCGGTGGCTGTTCGTCATCCGGGCTACAGGGAAGGAACACCCGTGAGCGGGATTGACGCAAGATTCATTCTCTCGGCGATTCGGCGCACCCATCATCGGGCGGCGGTAGTCCCGGAGCTGACGATCGAAGACCTGGACCTCCCCGACACTGACGAGCCCACAGACAGGATGTTCATGCCGCGAGCCGAGCCCCCCGAGGGGCATAAATTCAGCCGCCGCATCGACGCGCTGATGTTCGATTCGCTTATCCGAACTGCGATTGAAATCAAGGTGTCGAAGGCGGATTTCATGCGTGACACCTATTGGAAGCGCCGAGCGTGGTTGAAGGTGGTGCACAGGTTCGTTTACGTGGTGCCCGAAGGGCTTGACGTTATGGCTCCACACCCGTGCGGGCTCTGGACAGTCAACGAAGCGGGGATAGTCACGGTGGCGAAGAAGGCCGTCGTGTCGAAGACGCCAGAGCCGTTGCCGCAGACCGTCGTGTCGCGCCTCGCCTATCGGGCAGCAGGCCAGTCGCTCGATATCCCAGTGACTGCAGGGGAGGAAGCATGAGCGGGGACGCGCAGAAGATCATGATCGCGGTTCAGCGCCGACACCGGCGGACGTTAAACCTGGAAACTGGACACTCCCACTGCCAGGGTACGCGGGTGGGTGAATGTGATTTCCGCGACGGTTCGCTCGACGATTTCGAGGCCCACGTCGCCGCCGAGATCGACAGAGCCCTCGGAGGACTCAGGCGGGAAACCCGCGTAATCGAGAGCATCTTCGAGCTGGGCGTGCCAGAGCCTGCAACCCGATTCGTTACCCACTGGATGGAGATACCTCATGAGTGATGTTGTTGAGCGCGCCAAGGCTGCGCTGGCCGACTACGAAGTGGCGAAGGGGTATCGGGTCGCGGTCGCACCAGGCCGGTCCTACCGGCTGCTCGCCGAATTGGTAGCCGAGGTTGAGCGTCTGCGCCCCAAGGTGGTCGAGACCGTCGAAGAACTCGACGCGCTACCAATTGGGGCAGTGATCATGCCACTCGGAGGGTCAGACATCGGGGACAACTACGTCAACTGGGCCGATCATCACCTCGCCGCCCTGTATGGGCCTTGGTATCGCAGCGGTTACGAAGTGCCCTGCCCAAGCGATGAGGTCGACCTTCCGGCCCGCGTGCTCTACATCCCTACGGACTCTTTGGAGGAGGCGTGAGCGGGGAGTTGCGTGCAGTACTCACAGAAGCCATCAAAGCGCACAAGCCGACGACGAAGCGGATCAACCATCCGCGCCGCCAGGAGTTCCTGTTGAACCTCGATGCCTGCATGGGCTGCGAATGGACCGAGCAGGACGGTGGAGACCATGACTCACATGTCGCTGATGTCATTGCGTCTCTTCCGGGTGTGGCGGTAATCCAACTACCCGAACCCGACGCCGACCACGGCGACGGAATCGCATTCTGGACCGCTCAGGAAGTTGGTGTGGCGGACGGAATGGTGGTCGCGCGCTTCGACCCGGGCAATGAGGCCATCTACTACGAGCCATCCGAAGCGTGGGAGACGGTCGCTGCTCTTGCTGCTGCTGCGGTTGTGGCTACAGGGGAGGAAGCGTGAGCAGCGAAGCCCAAAACCTCATGATCGAGGTGATCGATGCGCACACGTACAACGGCGCAGACAGGGGGGTCCTCGGCGAGCACCGTGTCGAGTACTGCATCTGCGGGTGGTCGGAGGAAGGCGACGGCGTGCACACCGCGCATGTGGCTTCTGAGGTTGATAAAGCACTCGGAGGACTCACCCGTGAAACCCTTCCCGCCCGCGAGGGGTGGATTCTCCCGCCTGGATGGATCGGTGACCGCACAGCTGCCCGCTGGGTGTCGGGATGGGGCGAGGCGTGAGCGATCGGTTCTATGTCTTGGACTGCGATAGGTGCGGAAAGACGTTGGGTTGGACCACCAATGCTGCATTCCCGATGTGTGGGTTGACGCGGTGCACCGACTGCATGCGGGAGGCGATCGCGTGATTCAGGTTCATTGCCGGGAGTGCAACCGTGTCTGGGACCAGCCGTGCGAAGACTGCGGCAGGGACAAGGCTGATGCTCATCAGCGTCGGTCGGGGCATACGGATATTCACATCATCCCGGACACCACACCCCCACGGCCCGTGGTGGATCAGGGGTGGGCGGAATGGCTCACGAAAGGAAAACCATGAGCGATGACAGCTTCGCTCTGTACCACTGGGCACCCAAATCCCGCCGCGGACAGATCAACCGATACGGCCTACGACCAGGATCACTCTCCTCGGACCGGCTATGGAAACCGCCCTACATCTGCCTCGCAGACGGACCGCTGTTCGCGTGGCAGTTGATCGGCCGCTACCGCCCGATGATCCATGAATGGGATCTGTGGTGGACCACGAGCAGCGCGGCAGCACCCATGGAGATGATTCCGTGCGACGACGGTAGGCCCCGCGAATACCGCGTCTACCACCGCATCTATAAGCGTGACCTGTGGTTTGTAGGCACGAGGCTCAACGAGCACCACAAGGAAGGCCAACCATGAGCACCCCTGAGCGTGACGCCCTGATCGAGAAAGTCGCCGAAGCGATCCGCGGGGAAACATCCTCCGGGCGCATCTTCCCGTGGAACACCCTGACCGAGACGGAAAAGGATCCGTGGCGGCGTATGGCGAACGCCGCGTTCGACGTCCTCATCGACGCCTGGGCTCCTCCGTTTTGACCGGCCGCAAGATCGTGTCTCCTGCTGATCACATTGACCGGGCCAAAGAGGAAGCCGCCGCGGGGGATTACCAAGCAGCTCAGGTCCACGCCCTGATCGCCATCGCACAACTACTCAACACAAAGGACCAACAATGAGCGAGGTATTCGTTCGCCCAACCCGGTACGAGGTCACAGCATGGCCAGGACCAGTCGACGGCGTCAACCGATCCCAATTCGTGCTGTACGTCGAGTGGCGCGGCGAAGATCGATGGTGCGTCACAGACGGCTCCTACTGTTACCGGCGCGACGGGCACAAGTCCTACGAACGCAACCCATCCAGTCGCACAGACCGATTCAAGAAGGCGTACAGGTTCTCGCTAGATGAAGCACTGGAGATAGCGAAGAGAGTCGCCCCAACGATCCGCGTAGGGCGTGGCCCGAATCGTGAAGGACTGTCCGCAGCAGACATGTGGGAATGGGAGAAAAACCAGTGACTTGTTTCTTTGATTCTTGTGAGTGCTGCCGCGGCGGCGAATGCGCCTGCCAAAAGTTCAACCACCCTGTTGTCGGGTCGGTTGTGCAGTCTGAACCCAACCAGGAGGGGGACAACAAATGCGAGAGATAACCGTCTACGAAGAAGACGACCCCAGTCACATGTTCGGCTTCTGCGACCACGTCAACCGCGTCACCGTCTTCGAGGTCCGCAAAAGCGGTGTTGGTTATGACCTGATCATCGATGGGCAGCTTCCCGAATTCGTGTGGGTCAACGGCAAGATTCACCAGCTCTTGACGGATGAAGACTTGGCAGGACAGATGCCAGACGACCCAGGAGGGGAAACGAATGCGAATGACTGATGCTCGTGTGGCTGCGTGGATCGCCGCGTGGGACAACCTCAATCAGGTAAACGAAACTTTGAAAGCTCAATACAGTCGCAGTCGCGGCCGCATCGAGGACCCCGACGAGTACCGTGCTGTCCTGCAAATGAGCGCAGACATCTACACCCACCTCGCCGACGTCCCAGCAGAGGTCGGCGTTGCCGCAGCGGAACTACTTGA